>JGI2172J19969_10000072_pt1 | contig 34349 bp, 30 predicted proteins | sample DeeMarSWOR230_32_FD_19969 | JGI IMG/M metagenome (IMG submission 19969)
CTCCATTGATTCGATACTAGAGAAAAAAATATGTAATGGTTCCTAAGAAGGCGCTGACCTGGTGGCAAATCAGCCCAACAAGTTTTGCCACCAGGTCAGCGCCACCTTTATCTCTTCCAACTAATAACTTGATATATGCATAATTAATGCATATTACTACAAAAAATAACCAATCACTGAACTTGAAAACAATCGCGCGTTTCCAACACAAGTTAGTTCTATCGTTAGCCTTGAGACAAACAGGATCACTTTTCTGGGAAGGAAAAGGGTGAACTAGAATGCTTTTAGCTAGGAGGTGTTATTATGCAAAGGATCTCTTTAATAGGGCTAATTTTAGTCCCCTGTTTTTCGATCCTTGTTTTTTTAGGTGTACAGAGTTTAAAGGCGAGTGATGTTGGCAGAGGCAAATACAAGTTAACAAAACAATGGCAAACGAAAAAAGAGCTTCGAATCCCTGAATCGGTCCTTTATGATGAATCCAGAAATATCCTTTATGTTTCAAACATCAACGGAAAACCGACGGAAAAGAATGGTCAGGGGTTTATCTCAAAAGTCTCTCTTGGTGGGAAGATAGAGGTCTTGAAATGGACAACAGGATTAAACGCCCCGAAAGGATCGGCCTTTTATGGGAACAAGCTCTATGTCTCTGATATTGACCAATTGATCGAGATAGACTTAAAGGCCGGAAAGATACTGGCTAAATATCCGGCGGCTGGAGCAAAGTTTTTGAATGATGTAGTTACTGATGCTTCGGGGAATGTGTACGTTACCGATATGTCCTCTGAAAATAGCGTGATCTACAAATTGACTCAAGGCGATATGACCGTCTGGATGAAGGGAACGGAGATTCGCAATCCCAACGGTCTCTACATGGAAGAAAAGAGATTGCTACTGGGTAACTCCGGTGACGGGTCCTTAAAGGCCATCAATTTGGCTGATAAGAAGATAACCACCATAGCAAGGGTGGGTTCAGGCATAGATGGACTGCGATCAGATGGGAAAGGGAATTATTTCATATCAGACTGGAAAGGCAAAACATCCCTGGTGACTGCTTCCGGTCAAATAATCGTGCTTATTGACACAACAGCCTCCAAAATCAATTCCGCTGATCTTGAATATATCAAGAGTAGAAAGCTTTTGCTCATTCCCACATTTTTTGACAACAGGGTGGTGGCCTATAAGGTGGAAGAAATGCCTTTACCAAAAACGGGGTCGGGCCAGGCTAAGTAACTGGATCGAGATCAAGCCTTGACATGGGTCAAAAGAGAGGGGTCAAACCCGTTCTTGACTCATGCAAAGAATATCATTGAGAAAAAGTTCAGTGAAAGAGGACATCGTGCAGAAAGTGCTTTCCTTTACCGCATAAATGGCTTCATCTGACTCCATAAGGTGACATGTAATAACTGAATATATAAGTTGTGTACGCTGCGCACGAACGTGCCCTTTTTCCTTTTTATTACTCGCATCTACCCCCACCATCAAAAGGGCCTGATTTTAAACATGATCTTTACGTTTCTTGGGACTTCTGGCATAATCTTTGAGCCTCGTGGGATGCACCTCCTTAATTTGGTTGTACAGTAAACGCCTTGATATCTTATATTAGAAAGTATGGGAAAACGGCATAGGCTGTCATTTGATTATAAGTCTCAGAGAATCGAGATTGGAAAAGACTTGACCGAGCCGGAAAGAGAATGGCTTTTTGAAGAGCTGAAGAAATACACAGGTAACTAATCCTCACCACCGCATGAAGGCTGACAGGGCTGGGTGCTGCGGCTTTCGGCAGTTCGTGCTGTTCCCTTTAACGCCAGGTTCAGGTTATTTTAGCTTATACCCGTCCCACAGCTTATGCGATCGTTAGCCGCCGGTGTAGTTTTCTCAGATGTTTCTTGGAAGGAGGATATTATGAAAAAGTTTATGATAACTGCTTTAATTCTTCTTTTCCTGCCGTATGGTATTCTATGCGCACAGAATCTTTCGGGAACCTATGCCACCCACCAAGACGGCCAGACCATAACTGTCAGCCTAGCGCAAGATGCTGACGGAAGAGTGACCGGCACTATGAATTCGGAAGGTATCGAGTACACTATTAAAGGTCAGCGACAGGGGGATCGTATTACTGGTTTTTTGAATGCATTCGACGAATCACTAGAATTCTCTGCTCAGTTCACTAATAATAATCTCCTTATAACTTTTTTTGACCCAACAGAGGAGCGGAGCGAGGGCAAAAACTTCTCTGAGACCTTGGTATTCCGGCGGCTGGAGCATAGGGCTCCCGCAAGTCAAAACGAAACTTCGGCCTCTGGAAAATCTAAATCCCAGGAGGCCAGCGTAAAGGCCAAAGTGATTATTAACGGTGTTGTGCTGTCTGAAAAGCAGATTGCCGAACTGGAACAAATCTATAAAGTTAAGCCGCTTCCCGGCAAATACTGGTATGACGCACGGAGCGGGCTTTATGGTGTTGTGGGTTTTCCGGCCTATGGTTTCATGCTCGCCGGCCATGATTATGGAAACCTCGAGAAGAGCGCTTCCAACGGCAATACAGGTGTGTTTGTGAATGGGCGCGAACTGCCCCAGTCCGAATGGGCTGTTTGGAGCCAACTGCTCGGATACATGATTCAGCCGGGTAAATACTGGCTTGATGATAATGGAAACGCAGGATATGAAGGGAACCCAATACCTACCGAAAATCTCTTTATGGCGGCACAACGCAACAACTACCGTGGTTCCGGCAGTGGTCGCGATAATTTCTGGTCCTCACGATTCAGTGCCGGAAATTACGATTCTGGTAATCAGCGAGGCTACGTGAGCGTGCCGGGGCACGGACCCATAGGCTACGGGTTTTAAGGCCTATTAAGGTGAAACTGTCACTACACACTAACAGATATTCTCGGCACTAAGGTTGAGAAGACCTAATCATGCCCTCCAAGGAACACAAAGAAAGGCTGTTGCTTTTTTGCCGCCCCTGTGAACGGGCACGATTAATTGATTATGGATAGGAAGTCGCATGTTTATTGGCTTCTCGGTTACCGCTAATCGTGTTCAACACATTGAAGCACGATTATTAATGAGCCAAGAGCAGAGTTTACTCCTTTGAAAATTAATTGATAAAATTAGGATTATACTAAGACTGTACAAAGTGTCTTCTTCTGTTGTTCATATACTAATACAGGAGGTGACATATGAATGAAGGAAGCCCTAACAAGCTCACGAAGGAAAGAATATATAGCGAAATAGAGCGGATACGCTCTGAAGTGCAGGCTGACAGCAAATTACGCATGCGTACTCAAAAAGAGACAACCCAAAGCAAGTGAACCATGAGCCAGGGTCTAGCCTTGACAGTGGACATTTGTTGCCTGACGCTGCGCCTGACCGCTATCCCACTGGTGCTCCATGGCCACAGGTGAGCTATGGCATTAGGGTCTTTCTTGAATCACATCTGTTTTAGAGAGGAAAGGGGGTATATGTGGAAAACCAAGAGGCTTACCAAAAAGCCAAGAAAAGAGTAGAGGCTAAGATCGCATTTTACATCCATCTGGCAGTCTATGTGGGAGTGAACATCCTGCTTATTATCATCAACCTTGTCACATCAACCCAATACCTCTGGTTCAAGTGGCCACTTATTGGATGGGGTATTGGCTTGTTCTTTCATGCCTTAGGAGTCTTTGCCTTTACAGAAGGATCATCAATCAAAGAACGGATGATCCAAAAAGAGATGGAGAAAGAAACCCTTAAGAAGCAGTAATTCTAAAAGGGCAAAGCCTAGAGCCATAGGCTTGCCCTCACAATGGGTTCAAGCTGACCACAAACAGCCCGGCCCATTTGAGACTTTTCTTTTTCTATGCGCTTTTGTGCAATTCTAACCTTTGGGTGCTTCTGGGGACGCTGTTTGAGGCAGCTTACCCCTGGTGTTAGGCACCATGCCTGAGGCGTTGAACAGAGAAAGGAGATACCGTGCTGAGAAATGAAGGCGACAGATTGTCACGTGTGGTGGTCTGCACACCCAGAGAGGAGTACTTTCGCGTAAGTAATCTTGAAAAGCACAACATTGCCCAGCTCCCCGATCGCAATCTGGCCATCCAACAGCATGATACGTTGAAATCGAAAATCATGGAATTTGGAAGTGAAGTGATCGACATCCCTGAACTTGCCAACCATCCAAATTCTGTTTTCACTCGGGATACAGCATTATGTACCCTCAATGGCTATATCAAGCTGAGATTGGGATTAGATACCAGGCAAGGCGAAGAGGAATGGATGTCACGGGTCCTAGACTCAACAGGCGAGCCCTGTGTAGGAGAAATCAGAGCGCCGGGAACAGTTGAAGGCGGAGATGTCATTTTGGCTGGCTCCGTTGCCTTTGTGGGGCGCTCTATTAGGACAAATCATGAGGGAGTGAGACAGCTTTCTGCCTTTCTCAGCGCTATGAACTACGAGGTACGAGCCATATGCCTCCCCGATTCCATATTACATTTGGATAGAGCCATGATGGTTGTTGGACCGGACCGAATACTTTACTGTGGTGAGCTGATCCCTGATGACAGCCTAAAAGGTTTTGATGTCATTAGGGTTTCTTGTGAAGGGCGCACCATGGCCAATATCATCTGTTTAGCTGAAAATGAGGTGATCGTTGAACGCTCAAATCGTGAGGTGATCAAACAACTTGAAGCTAATGGTTCAATGGTCCATGATCTTGATTTGTCCGAGTTTGCGAAAGGAACAGGTGGCCCCAATTGCCTCATTATGCCTGTTGAACGGAAATAGATGACACAGCGGATGACGGTGTCTTCGCTGTTTTCTTGCCAAGGTCGGATCATCCAAATACCTTCGGCGGTGGGCTCAAATGTTAGATCCATCAAGTCCGCAGATCAGAATATATCCCTTATAAGGCCCCTTGACATTGCAAGAATTACGGCTACAATGCCATACAAAGATCGCAGGAGGTCTATCATGGGCATATTAATGTCTATGAGGTTACCTGATTCCGGCAAAGAAATCAGGGAATCTCTTGGCAGTTAAAATCCTATACGAGAAATCTGTCCACCGCGATCTTAAGAAACTACACAAGGCCATCAGAAAATAAGACCTGAGCCCAAACATTCAGGAGTGAACACAATGGAAGACAAGAAAGCAGACCTGGCTGGCCCTGGCATTGGCGACTATGCCGAGTTGGAGAAAATCCTGCCTCAGGATTACGACTCTGTGCTATCCCCAAAGGAAACGCAGGATGCCATCTTTGCCGTGAAGGACTACATCGAGGAAAATCTGTGCAGGGAACTCAATCTGATTCGGGTAACGGTCCCTCTGATCGTAGACGTTGAGAGCGGGGTGAATGACTACCTGGACCGTGATGGTTCACGGACCCCAATCCAGTTTCATATCTCAAACGACCATGGCAAGAACCCAATCGTTGCCCAGGTCGTGCAGGCAGCAACCAAGTGGAAGCGGGTCGCACTGAAGCAGTTCGACATGCACGTGGGAGAGGGCTTGCTCACTGACATGCGCGCTGTGCGCAAAGACTACTTCCTCGACCACGATCACAGTGCCTATGTGGACCAGTGGGACTGGGAGTTGGTGGTAACCAAGGAGCAGCGCAACCTCCAATATCTGACCGAAGTAGTAGAGGGAATCTGGAAGGTCCTTAAAGGAGCCGAAGCCCATGTCCAGGAAATGTTTCCCCAACTGAAGACAGACAAGTATCCTAACCTGCCCGAGAAGCTCACATTCATACATGCCGAGGACATACTTGAGAGGTATCCCGACCTTCCGCGGATGCAGCGCGAGACAGAAATTGTGAAGGAATATCCCGCCATCTTCATATACGGGATCGGCTGGACACTCAAGGACGGCTACCCGCACGAAATGAGGGCAGCAGACTATGATGACTGGGTCACGGAGACAACGTCCGAGGACGGCAGGTCGATGCATGGCCTTAACGGTGATATTGTTGTCTGGAACCCGGTGACAAGGCGCCGCCATGAACTGACATCCATGGGTGTCCGCGTTAACGCTGAAACGCTCAAGACGCAGCTGGAAATCACCGGTCAGCTTGATTTCCTCAACTTCCCATACCATCAAGCAATCATCAATAACGAAATCCCTCTCAGCATTGGTGGTGGTATTGGGCAGTCCCGCACCTACATGCTTCTGCTCAAGAAGGCGCATCTTGGAGAGGTCAGTGCCACCGTATGGCCAAAGATGCTCAAGGACATGTGCAAGAAGAAGAACATCCATGTCCTGGAATGAACAGGGGTCACCTCAGTAATATGGGTTGCGAACCATGCACTACGGCAGACAAGCAACTTCTTAGATTCGTCATATGGAGGATTGTCTGAAATGATTAAAAAGCTTCCTGAAATAACAATAAGTGGCAAACCTGATGAAAGAGGCTTCCGACACGGTAAAGAGTTGGCGGATAGCATTAGGAAGACGGTTGAATTCTACACCAGAATATTTGGTAAATCCGAAAAGGAGATTTTCAAGCTGGCTAATCACTTCAAAGGGAAAATTCAGGAATTTAACAAAGAATATGTAATTGAAATCGACTCTATTGCCGAAGGGGCAGGTCTGAATCCAATGTACATCTATGCCTTGAATTCGAGGAGTGAGCTCCTTTCCCTGGATCCCAACGAGTGTACGGCCATTTACTTTCAGTCAACCCGGATACTTGGCCAAAATTGGGACTGGGCAAAGGAACTGGAAGAAATGACCGTTCTTATGAGGATTGAGCAACCGAACGGCCACACAATCAGAATGATTACCGAACCTGGTATCATCGGAAAAATTGGAATGAATTCCAGTGGATTAGGTGTATGCTTGAACATATTAAGCATAAATAAGAGGCTTGATGGGGTTCCTATCCACATTGTTTTGCGTTCTGTTTTGGATTCAACAGACATTAACGATGCGAGAGACAGGGTAAAGGCGTCTGGGAATGGTAAGGCGAGTAATATTTTGGTTGGGGACAGAAGCGGTGATTGTTTCAGTGTTGAGTTTGCTGGCGACGAGTTACTGACTGTGACACCAGAGAATGGTGTATTAATACATACTAACCACTATCTTGGTCGGGACATAAATCCCGAGCAAGGTGTTTTTCGTTGTTCCTATCCGCGCATGAGAACCGCCAAAGAAAGAGTGAGTCTCATCACCGAGCAATCTATTGAAGAAATGAAATCCATTCTATTGGACCGGTCTAATGAAGAATTCCCAATAAACAGGAGATATATTCCTGACAGTATTGTCGAAGAAATGGGAACTGTATGCACGATAATAATGGATCTGGAAAACCAATTTATCCATTTGAAAAAGGGGCATACATCTGAAACCGATTTTTTACTCTATGGGCTTTAACCTGTATCTTTGGCCCACTGCCGCCTAAGATCTTGCAGTTGACCACCTTCGGTCATGGCAATTTGACACTGATATGTGGTGGCGAACTATGGTGCCCTCTCGATGTCTATAGCCGTTAAACAAGCGGCAGGTGGAGCTTGGCGGCGGGGTGCCCGCTAAATAGTTGACCGGACAGGTTATGATACTTGAATGGGTTCACGTTCACAAGACCGTTTTCTGGTGGATCGGGACACTATCAATGGCCACCTTTGTGGGAACCCTGATCGTGATCCCTATCTTAGTTGTTCGCATCCCAGCGGATTACTTCAAGCGTGAGAGGCAAAAACCAGATCGCTGCCATAGACAGCATTCGGTCATACTCCTTATAGGTCTGATTCTCAAGAATCTACTTGGCATCATGCTTGTCTTGGCTGGTTTGGCAATGTTGCTGTTGCCAGGCCAAGGGCTTATCACTATCCTGATTGGCATAATGATGCTGAACTTCCCAGGCAAACTCTCACTGGAACGACGCATCGTTCAGCGACCAACTGTGTTACATGCTATCAACTGGATGCGAGCTAAGGCGCACCGGCCAGCGCTGGAGGCACCCAAATNNGCTCTGACACCAAGAGGAGACAGTGGGGAAAAAGACTGATTTTATATTGCGAGGGTGCAGAGCATGGCCCTAACAATCAAGTGCAGCAGAAGCGACACCAGCGCCGCTGATTTAGACCTTTAGTGTAAAGCCGTTATTGCAGATTTTCTGGCAAGTTTTCTCAAACCTTGATATAACCCCTTCTATGGCAGTGCAAAATGAATTTGTAGCATATCGACTGGAATTGCTTGAGCCCTTTGGCCCTGTGAAGGCAAAAGCAATATTTGGTGGGTTTGGCATTTACCGGCACGACCTCATGTTCGGCTTGGTGGCACGTGATACGCTTTACCTCAAGGCGGATGATAAAAGCCGAGCAGACTTCGAGGCCAGAGGCTTGGCGTCCTTCACACATAGAAAAAGGGAGCGATTTTCTATGTGCTATTTTGAAGCCCCATACGAGGCCATTGACGATGCGGGATGCCTCAGCAAGTGGGCAAAAAAGATAATGGGGTCTAAATGCAGTTCTTCAAATATCATGCACTCGGCAATGACTATATTGTGTTAAACCCTGCCGACGTTGGCAGCCGGTTAACGTCCTCCCAGATCCGATTGATTTGCCATCGAAATTATGGCATTGGGTCTGACGGTATTCTCTTTGGTCCATCTGAAACCTCAGAATGTGACTTTGCTGTGCGAATTTTTAACCCTGACGGCAGCGAGGCAGAAAAAAGTGGCAATGGTTTGCGCATTTTCTCTCGGTATCTCTGGGACAGGGGGTTGGTTCATGAAACACCATTCACAATACTGACTGAAGGTGGCAAGGTCAGGTGCCAGGTACACAAAGGAGGCAAAGGTGTCACCGTGGACATGGGTAGAGTCAGTTTTGACAGTCGCCAGATACCTGTCGAGGGACCTTCCAGGGAGGTCATAAACGAGGCAATCATTGTCGATGGACAGGAGTTGCGTTTTTGCGCAGCCACCATTGGGAATCCACACTGTGTAGTTCTTCGTGATGAGGTCACTGCCGAAGAGGCTCAAAAATTAGGCCCCCTCATCGAAAAAGATCCTCGCTTTCCAAATCGAACGAACGTTCAATTTATGAAGATACTGGATCGTGGGAACATCGTGATCGAGATCTGGGAACGGGGTGCAGGGTACACCTTGGCCTCTGGCAGCAGCAGCTGTGCAGCAGCAGCTGTTGCCTACAGGTTAGGGTTGTGCGACCCTGAAATAGCAGTTCGCATGCCTGGAGGTAACATTGAGATCACCATCTCAAGGGACTTCTTGGTTTCAATGAGCGGACCAGTCACCAAGATCGCCGATGGAACCATCTCGGATGAAATGTTCGGTCGAACCCTCTGATCAGCCGCTGGGGTAAAGGTGAAGAGCGAGACGGTGGATATCTGAACGTCATATGCCCGAAAGGTGCGTAAGTGAAAAGCCTATCTCTAGTTGTTCTGCCGGTGCGACTGGCAATCTGTCGGCTTTCGCCAGATGAGCCAATTCCAGAACGGCCTGCACACTGTGGATTTTGGTCGGTTACACGCACCGACGAGGAGCTCTCAATCGTCCTTCCGGAAGAGACTGTGTCAGCGCATTGGAAAGCCGAAAAGGGCTGGCGGTGCATGAAGGTGCTCGAGCTTCTTGATTTTGGCATCACAGGCATATTGGCTTCTCTGGCAGTTCCCCTCGCTGAGGCAGGTGTGAGTATCTTCGCCCTTTCGACCTACGACACAGACTACATTCTGGTCAGAGAGGATAACCTAGAAAAGGCGAAACAGGTACTGTTGGCGAGTGGACATGTTGTGAAATGACGCCTGCAGATATGCTGGCTCTCTCTGCTCGTGGATAATGAGCGAACGGAGACACAGGTAACACTTTTGGTAAACTTATAGGCAAAGGAGGTGCCTAGGGAGCTTTCAGTCCGTGAGATAGAAGACCTTATTGAAAACCATGTCGATGCAGCGGAGAGTGCCAAAGAGGCCGGTTTCGATTTTGTCGAGGTGAAGGCCTGCCACGGCTATCTGCTTAGCAGCTTTATCTCACCCCATAGCAACCGGAGCCGTGCCGTCAAAACCGGAAATCCTTGGATTTGAACGGGCAAACGTGGTCAGGGATAAGGATGTACTGCTCATCGATACCCAGGGCAGATCCACGTACAGAGCCTTTGACAGCATAGTTCTGGCAGTGGGCTCAGTGAGCAGGAACGAGCTTGTCGATGAGGTTGAGGCCATGGTGGGCGAGGTGTATGTAATCGGAGACGCCTCAAGGCCGCGAAATGCGCTCTTTGCCATACGGGAGGGGGCTGAGGTAGGGCGAAAGATATGACCTTCCCCCAACACATCAAATCCTAGCCATTACTGATCATATTTCAAAACGGGCTATATGATTCGCCTCACGGATTGCATCAATTATGCGCCGTGGTTCTTTAGCATCACCAATAAGATAAACCTCATATGATTTATCTTTTATATCAAATAGTGTGCGATTTGGATCAAAGCCCATCGCCAATACTACCGTATCTCCCTTTATTTCTCTCCTGCTCCATGTCTTGTCAATGCCGATTATACCTTCCTCTGGGATGATCTTTTCCACCTTCAAATTGCAAATTACCTCTACATTGTGTTCGTGAAGTTTCCTCAATATCACCGTTCTACTTGATGTTTCCATATCCATCCCGATTTCATCGAGCATTTCAACAAGAGCTACCTTCTTGTTCAGCTCAGCCAGATACCATGCTACTTCACAGCCAACAAGTCCTCCTCCACAGATAATCACCTTGTCTCCAACAACAACGCCTTTTAAGACATCCGTAGCTGCTATGGCTGATTCGATTCCAGGAATATCAGGCTTGTAGGGTGTAGATCCCGTAGATACTATAAGGACATCTGGATTAAATTTGGTGATGTATTCAGTCGTGACCTCAGTATTAAGGTTAATAGCGACATCACTTTGCTCTAATTGGGATTTTAGCCAATCAACAAGGGCAAGTATATCTTTTTTCCAACGTGGGACGCTACTTATACGAAGAAGTCCTCCAGGGGCATCGCTCTTTTCACATAGGGTTACCTCATGTCCCCGTAACGAAAGTATTCTTGCGGCTTCCATACCCGCTGGGCCAGCACCAGCCACAAGAACCTTCTTTGGTTTTCTTACTGGACTCAGTTCACTATATGGCTCTTTGCCCACTACAGGATTTACAGTGCAGCTAATGCGACAGCCGCTCCTGAGACGACCGACACACTCATTGCAACGAATACACCGTCTGATCTCTTTAACTCTATCCTCTTTTGTTTTATTAAGAAACATAGGATCTGCAATGAGGCCTCGTCCCACCGCAATTAGGTCTGCTTTTTCTTCCTCCAGTATTTTGTCAGCCAAATATGGATCTGTAATGCTGCCCGCAGTAATAACTGGAACGATATCCACAACCTGTTTGATCCCCTCTGCAAGGTATACATGATAGCCTTGGTTGTAGTATAGTGGTTGGACTAAATGATCTCTCGTATCACCTATCCCACCGGTTACGTGAAGCATATCTATACCTGCTTCAACCAGTCTCGGGGCTATCTCTTTTGCCAAATCCAGGGTAATGCCCGCGTCGCCTTCAATATATTCATTGGCACACAGCCTGAAGATCAATGGATAGTCTTCCCCTACCTTTGATCTTACTTCTTGGATTACCTCTATAGGACACCTTAGCCTATTTTCGAAACTCCCACCATAAGCATCTGTTCTTTTGTTTGTATATGGTGATAGAAACTGATTGAGTAAATAGCCATGAGTTCCATGAAGTTCTACTGCATCGAAGCCAGCCCTTTTTGCCCGTAATGTAGCAGCTCCAAATGCATGAACAATCTCCTGAATCTCTTCGATTGACATCTCCTTAGGAACCTCTGCCGTGCCCTTTAACGGTATCGCAGACGGGGCCAGTATTTGATGTCCAGAAATTTCAAGGCCTGTTTGTCGCCCTGCATGCCCTATTTGTAGTGCGGCACAAGCCCCGTAGGATTTAATCGCTTCGGCAAGTTCGTTTAGCCCTGGAAGTGATTTATCATTGTACACACCAAGCATACAGGGAAAAGCCTTGCCACTTGGGTGGACATAACTCATTTCAACGATAATTAGAGCTGCCCCACCTTTGGCACGTTCTCTGTAATAATCTATCGTTTGTTTCGTTACTGCCCCTTCCTCTGAAGCAAAATTCGTCACCATAGGTGGCATAACAACTCTATTTCTCAATTCCATGCCTTTTACGATAAGTGGCTCGAGTAAATGTTTCAATTATATGACACCCCCTTTCTTAGGTAGTTTTCATCTGTTTGTGAGATGTGTAAGATTTTTTTCCTTTATTAGCGAAATGATGGTTAATAAGAATTTCTTCTCTCGTAAAGACAGCGTAAAGGGTTGATAGTGATAGAGCCCCCTTTATTGATGGGAGCGAGTATAGGAGAAAGGCTCCTGTTTGTCAAAAGAAAATAATGGCACGATATGGAGAGTAGGTGCGGCCCTCTCACTGGATAACTATCTACGGCAGTGATGGATGGAGATTGAGGGCTTAGAAGCGGCCAAGATCCTGTCTCCGGCGCCAAGTTTCGGCAGAAGAGTTCCCTTAAACCCATTGCCCGTTTTGAAAATCGAGAATAACAAATCAAGACAATGTTGAGGTTCATCCCGTCTGCATGTCGCAATGTTGAAGATAAGAAGGCCTGGCGATCGTAATAAACTGCTACAGTGACGACTCCCCCTCCGGTTCAATAGGAAAAAGAGAGGGTAATCGAGCCGAAAACCTGTTCATCTTTTTGGGTTTCAAACTCCTTTGTTCGGTAAACATGGGCATAGCTGATTTTGAAGCGGCCGACTATCAGCCCCACGCCAGCCAAAAAGTCCGCTACGAAAGGCTTCTTATCCACGCTGTGACTGTCTCGGAAGGTATTGCCATCGAGGAAGATATTTCGCAGCACACCCCGCCCGTCCACTGCGGCAAAAACATGGATTCCAAGGCGGTGACGGCGAAAAAAACGGGGATCTCGTTCATCAAATGCGGCGTTGGTATCGCAACCTGGGCGGCTAAGAAGCGTGCCAAAATCGCTCGGGAGATTCCACCCGAACCGAACCCCTGCTCCGGCATGGGCATACGTATAGGCATTTCCCACACCGCCTCCCAGGTGAGGAATCATATCATAGCCGAAACCCCTGCCAACTCGAGACTGCAGTAACTTCCATTTACGTTCGTAGAAGACCTCCAAAATAGGCTCATCCCTGAGTTGATTGTCCCAACCCTGAGGGTCGGTCGAATCAATCCATTCATGCACTGTTTCTTGATACTCATCGGCATAGGAATGTGGACCCACGATTCCCAGGTCGAATTCGAGGGTATCCATACGCCTACTGCTTTTGCTGTGAAACCCAATCGCAAAGTAGGTTACTCCGGCGTAGGGGCGATCGTCCTCGATTAGTTCACTCCGCTTGATATCTTCGGGTGTGTACATGTTTTGCCCGACGGAAATGGATATAAAGGGCTGAAATCCTGGCTTGTTAACGAAAGGTAGTCGCCTGATTAAAGAATAGCTCAATTTGGCCAGTCGGGAGTCCTCTCGGTATTCTGTCAGGTCCGGTGAAATCCAGGTCAGTCTTAACCCATTCGTGTAATGCTGGTCCGTACCACCAAAGCAATCATTTTCCATGTAAAAGGTGAATGACCTAGAATCTTTGGCTTGTTCGACTTGGGCCATGGCCGTCATGGGCAGTAGTTGTAACAGGCTAAGGAGAAAAATAAATCTTGGCCTCATGGTATGTGGAATCCTTTTTCCAATTCATGAACGAAACTACACCGTAATATGGGGAGTGCGAGGAATCTCGATTCAAGAGGGGCAATTTCAGGGCCAAAGGGTATAAAAACAGAACAATAGGGTCACTTATCATCTCCGATTCCATATCATCTTCAAAAAACCTTCGGCAACAAGACTCGCCAGCAATCCGTTTTTTTCTTCCATTTCTTTCACTTGAATTCCCGGACCTCGTTACCCACTTCTTCAGAAAAAACTCTTTTTTTGATGGATGCCTAATTTCTAGCTCGTTACAAGCATCATGAGCTCTTGCCCATATCCCTTTACCACTCACAGACAAAGGGGACACATGTGTTCAGGAAACCCCACGCTTTCCCCATCTGGAGGCAGGCTTGAAGGTCACGTTCGTAATGCCTGACGATAGGGAGCTGTTGGTGCAGAAAAGTATCGGTATCTTGTACGACCGCCTCTAGGGCCTTTTCATGAGTCTCAGATACGTGTCCTTGATCCAGCGTGACACCTTCTCAACCACCGTCCTATTGTAATACTCTCTGTCTTCGTCGGCGATATTCTCGTACTTGCCGTCATATTTCAACTTCACCCAGGCATTGAAATCAAACTTCCTTGCAAGATTATAGAGATATCGATTTAGTGGCGCAAAACCCGGTTTCCTGATCACTGCCACACCAAAGTCGATCACACAGGGCCTCCGCCCCTCAATGACCAGGAGGTTGTCCTTTTTCTTGAGGTCGGTGTGCGCCACACCTGCCTTGTGCAGCTCTTTGATAATCTTCAAGAAGGTTTCGAAGAAGGCGCCACGATCTGTAATCCGAGCCCTTCGTATGGGAACCCCGTCGATGAACTCGAGCACCAGGTAGCGCCCATCGAGAAGGCCGTAACAGCGCGGCACACCACATACTTCAGATAGTCTAGAGTAAACCCTGTACTCATTGCGCAACATAACCCACCGGGTGAGTCTACCGAGCCCCCACCCCGTAGGCGCCTTGAGGATGAGACGCTGACCCTTGCCTTCATACAGATAGACGTGGCCCTGATAGCCACGGCTAAAAATGTTCGACCTATTTTTAATACTACTCCTGACCCATTGAAGGAGCTCGCTTTCGCTTTGACTATCTATATCCTTTAACATCGGTGACACTGGAAATTCAATGGAGCCCCAGGGACAGGAAGTACAGCCAAAACAGTAGAAACAGGGCAATGATGGGCTCGCCGTTCTGCCACAGGCTTTGCCTGAACGACCAGCTGCCGCGTTGGTTAGATTGATAGGAGGTAAGGCGGGGAATAAGCGCCCGGGTTCCCTTGCGCCACTGCTCCCACTCCTTATTAAACATGCGATGAAGTCTTTCATCTTCTCGACGAATGGCATGGGGATAAAAGGCAACCAGAAGCCCCACCAACAGGGGGACGCTCCACCATACCCCAGAGGCAAGAGCAAACCCAAATCCCAAGGTGATGTTGCCTACATAGAGCGGGTGCCTGACATAGGCGTAAGGCCCGTCAGTGGCAAGGACCTTGTCTTTTTTGATATGCCCCGATGACCAGAGCCGCGCTGCAATACCCAGGATAACCAGCACCCCGCCAGCGACAAACCAGATTTTCTTTGGTTCGCCTGCGGCACTGACCAGGATGACAAAGGCGACGCCAAGGAATTGGCGGAAGCGTTCCCGGTGGTATCGAATATCGTGAAGAAATCGAAGTAACCCAAAAGCTATTGCCATTGATTCAATTCTCTTCGACCAATCTTATGCGCGGCTCTATTGCTCTCACCGCAGAGTTCACGCATAGTGGTTTAGGTGATAGTGATAGCAGGAACTTCCGTGTGATGGAGCAAGCATAAGATAAAGGCGGTTATATGTCAATAAAGCTTTCATAAACTACTCCACCTTGAATAAGGGTATCTATGTGTGATAGAGTTTTCTCCTGTACAATAGTATCTCCGAGAAAGCGATTTAAGGCATGATCTTAATTATTGACTTCGGTTCCCAGTACAACCAGCTCATTGCCAGGAGAATCAGGGAGCAGCATGTTTACTGCCAGATAGAGCCTCCAGGCGTTGAATTATCCAAGATCAGATCCCTTGCCCCTCAAGGAATAATACTCTCGGGAGGGCCGGCAAGCATATATGAGAAAAACAGCCCTAAAGTTGACCATCAGATCTTCAATCTCGCCATTCCCATACTCGGTATCTGTTACGGTATGCATTACATGATAGATAGTCTGGGTGGAAAGGTTGATAGTGCAGCCAAAAGAGAATATGGCCTTGCCGAACTCGAGATACTTGATCAAAAAGGCATTTTTTATGGGATCAACACGGTAACCCACTGCTGGATGAGCCACGGGGATTCTACTTCTCTTCTGCCAGAGGGATTTAACATAACCGCCTCAACAGAAAATACCAAGATCGCTGCAGTTGAAGACCATAAGAAGACCCTCTATGGCCTGCAATTCCATCCTGAAGTTGCACATACACCTGAGGGGAAAAAGATGCTGGGCAATTTCCTCTTCAGGATATGCAGCTCCAAAAAAACATGGACCATGAAATCCTTTATAGGTAAAGCTATACAAGAGATAAAGGCCGAAGTTGGAGAAAAAAAGGTCATTTTAGGACTGAGCGGTGGTGTAGATTCTTCGGTGACTGCCGTCCTTCTCAACAGGGCTATTGGGAAACAATTGACTTGCATCTTTGTGGACAACGGCCTTTTGAGAAAAGGGGAAGGGGAGAGGGTGAAAGGTCTATTCAAACGCCATCTTGAGATGAATCTGAGATTCATCAACGCCAGAAAAAAGTTCCTGGATCCACTGAAAGGTGTGGTAGATCCCGAAAGGAAAAGGAAGATAATAGGAAGGACCTTTATCAAGATATTTGAGGATGAGGCCTCAAACATTAGAGGGGTTGGTTTTCTGGCACAGGGAACCCTGTATCCAGACATGATTGAATCCAGGTCTGCCTTTGGGGGACCATCAGCGGTCATCAAATCCCATCATAACGTTGGGGGCCTTCCTAAAAAGATGCGCCTTAGGCTTATCGAGCCTCTGAGACATCTCTTCAAGGACGAGGTCAGGGCTTTGGGTAAAGAACTTCGTCTGCCTGATGATATGATATATCGCCATCCCTTCCCTGGCCCCGGGCTGGCGGTCAGGATTATTGGCGAGGTAACAGCGCAACGTTTGTCTATCTTACGACAGGCGGATGATATCTTGATAACAGAGATCAAAAAAAGCAATTACTACCAAAGGCTGTGGCAGTCTTTCGCAATCCTTTTGCCCCTGAAAAGTGTAGGGATCATGGGGGATAAACGGACATATGAACATATTGTAGTCATCAGGGCGGTAACCAGCCTCGATGCTATGACTGCAGACTGGGCCAAGCTCCCCCATTCTCTCCTGGTCAGGATCTCAAACCGGATTATTAACGAAGTCAGGGGTGTTAATAGAGTAACCTATGATATCAGCTCAAAACCGCCAAGCACCATCGAATGGGAATAAGACCAAGACATGATTGCCATTATTGATTATAAGGCCGGAAATCTTGTCAGTGTAGCCCGGGCCGTACACCATCTCGGATTTGAATGCCGGATTACCCGTGATGTTAAGGAGGTATTAGGTGCTGATAGGGTTATCTTCCCGGGTGTTGGATCTGCAGGACAGGCCATGGGGGATTTAAGAAAAATTGGACTTGACCAGGTACTCTGTGGTCTTTATAAATCTGGTAAGCCGTTTTTAGGTATCTGTTTGGGGACGCAGATAATTCTGGAAAGGAGCGAAGAAGATCAGACTACCTGTCTCGGATTGCTCCCTGGCACGGTAAGACGTTTTCCCATGCCGCTCCTATCAAACAATGGCAAAAACCTCAAGGTGCCGCATATGGGCTGGAACCGGGTAAAGCTCAAGAGGGTGCACCCGGTTTTCAACGGTGTTGCCCCGGAAAGTGAGTTCTATTTTGTTCACAGCTATTATCCGGAGCCAGGAGCTGAGGAGACAATCATCGGGACAACTGATCATGGCATTACATTCACCAGCGTACTAGGTGAAGGGAATCTCATTGCCGTACAGTTTCATCCGGAAAAGAGTGGGCCTCCAGGCCTGACCATCCTTAAGAATTTCTGCTTGTGGAATGCAGAAGATGGTACGTAGAATGGATTTATCTCTTTCAAAGACAGACCCTTATATATCTGCACCAGGGAGCAGTTCTTTAGCTGCTGCAAGTATCCGATCCCTCTCTGCTGGCTACACGTTTTTCACGGTCCACTCACGGAGCTTTTCTCCTCCGGGTAGCCATTGCTTGCAGCTCATAAAGTCAAGTTTCACATCGAGGGCCTCTGAGACCGTAGGAGCCAACAGAGGCCAGATCTCACACTAATCCCGCTATTACCTTGGCATGTTTACCCGCGGCATTTTGGTTCCTTATCACGGCTTCCCTCGCTCGAACACCGCGAGTTTTCAAGACATCAGGATGTTTAAGAAACCAGATTGCCTTTTCGGCCAGCATTTCAGGGCTCGAAATAGGTATGCCTGCACCGACCCCCTCTAATAGTGCCTTTGCATCCAGAAAGTTCTCCATGGAGGGGCCGTAAAAGACGACTTTTCCCCAAACCGCTGCTTCCAGGGAATTCTGCCCTCCCAGTGGCACGAGGCTTGCGCCACAAAATATCACGGTCCCAACGCTATAAAGCTTAAAGAGTTCGCCAAAGGTGTTGAAGATGACGACCGGCTCCGTGCGCTTTGCCTTATCGGTGCCTAGTTCGCTCCGGAGCTGATACTTAAAACCGCGCCTCTCAAAAAGGGATCTAATCCCAGGTGTTCGCTCAATGTGCCTCGGTGCAATGATCAAAACCGTGTCGGGAAATTCCCTCACGATCTTCTCATAGGCATCGAGCACCATGGCCTCCTCACCTTCACGTGTGCTGCCTGCAACAAAGACCCGATGTGAGGCCTCAAGATTCAAGATTTGCCTCATTTCTGTTTCCATGGCAGGCTCTGCAAGGCTCACCAGGAGATCATATTTTGCATTGCCGTTTATCTCGATTTTTTTTGGATCAGCTCCCATCGCCCTGATACGAGCGCCGTCTTCTTCCAAAATCATACTGAAGGCATCGACATTTCTTAAGACCTCGCGAAAAAAGGGCCGGAACTTGAGGTAACCCCTGATCGATCTCACAGAGATTCTGCCATTAACAAGGGCGATCTTTATTCCCATCCGCCGCGCTTCAGTAAACCAGGCAGGCCAGATTTCAGTCTCTAGGAAAACCAGAACATCCGGATGCACACGGGAAAGCGCCTTTCGTACTGAACCAATAAAATCGATTGGTGCATACACGACAGGAATCTCTTCTCCGAAGGTCTCTCTTGCAAGTTCCCGGCCGTGTTTGGTCGTCGTTGAAACCATGACCGAACACTCTGGCAGGATCTGCGTGAGAGCCTTAATGATGGGGGCCGCCACCTTGACCTCCCCCAGGGACACGGCATGAATCCAGAAGCGGGGCGATCCTGAGAGGGTTTGTGTAAGTTTTGGGGATACATGCCCTAGGCGTTCGCTCAGGTCCTCGCGGTGTCTCCTGCTTAGGCGAGTATAAACCCAGAAGGCCGGAAGACAAGAAAGGCACAGGCCGCCGGTGAGGAGAGTGTATGCTCCGTAAAGAATATTCATGGCTTTATCGTAGCCTGCCTCTTATTAAGATTTTTGTAGGATTCTGAAATTGCGGGTAAAACTATCACAAATCCATATTGNGGACAAGGCTTTTCCATATGGCTTCTTGTCTAATGCCTGCAGCCAAAACTACAAATTCCTTACACTTCGCCTAACTGTGTAACTTTTACCAAAAAGTGTTGAAAAATTCCTTATATTTGGGTACTTCTTTACCTATTGCTATCACCATTTTTCGAGTTAGTGCGCAGTAACGGCTTGAGACTTATCTCAGAGATGTAATCTTTGATTCAACTGGCATGCCTCTTGCTAATGGTATGTTTTCTAAGATTAAGCTTGTACAGGGAGACATCTTTCCATATCTTTTGTTATTAATATGATACGGAGACAAATGCGCTCATTATCGTCCTGTTGAAACAAAACATCTGATTATAAGATGTTTTTTATTTATTACATTCTCCGTGGGAAGGGCTAAAATGTGAACAGATGAAAAAAAGCAAACTTAGCAGTGTGCGGACCCCTAGAACCTTCAGAAAATGTAATGTAGCGCTCAGGGAGCCACGGGGTTCCAAGGTATCGTGGATGAGATAAATAAAAAGGTTTTAGAAATAATCCCTTCTCTAGAAGAGCAAGCCTGTGCCACTGTTCCCATCAATGGGCGACAACATTGATGTCTTGAACAGAATAACTATATCTGGTGTTTAATCTTGTGGAGATCCTCCCACCTTAGGTAAAAAGACAATTGAAAAAGTTGACATGGCTTTAATTCTCTACTATAGTTATNGTTACTTGATAGTACAAGGGCGTACTATAGAGGAGTCCACAACATCTCAACGGTGAGATGGCGGTGGATTTTTTTATGAAAAGGATTTTCTGAAAGGAGGAAACAGATGGGAGAATTATTTGGCACCGATGGGGTGAGAGGTGTAGCCAATGAGTACCCCATGACTGCAGAGGTGGCCTTAGATATTGGCAGGGCAACCGCTCATCTGTTTAAACGGAAAGGCCATGCCCCCAGGATCATTGTCGGGAAGGACACCCGTATCTCTGGATATATGCTTGAAAATGCCCTAGTTTCAGGGATCTGTTCTATGGGAGTGAATGCCCTGCTAGTAGGGCCTCTGCCCACACCAGGGATTGCCTTTGCAACCAATAGCATGAGGGCTGATGCGGGTATTGTGATATCTGCCTCTCACAATCCCTTTCAGGATAATGGGATTAAGATATTCTCTAGCGATGGCTTCAAGCTCCCTGATGAGAAGGAGCTTGAGATAGAAAAACTGATATTTTCCAATAACATGCATACCCTGCATCCATCCCCCAATGAATTGGGTAAGGCATATCGTATAGACGATGCCAGAGGACGATACATCGTCTTTTTAAAAAATACCTTTCCCAAGGACTATACTTTAGAGGGAACCAAGGTGGTCCTGGACTGTGCCCACGGGGCTACCTATAGGGTAGCACCTGACACATTCTTTGAGCTAGGAGCTGATGTCACCTCTCTTTTTGATGAGCCCAATGGAGAGAATATAAATGCAAATTGTGGATCTCAACACCCAGAAACCCTGGCACAAGAGGTAGTAAAAGGAAAGGCAGATGTTGGATTTGCCTTTGACGGCGATGGTGACCGTCTTATCGCTGTTGATGAGAAGGGCGCTCTGCTAACAGGAGATCAAGTCATGGCCATCTGTGCCATGGAGATGAAGAAAGAAGGTAAACTGACTAAAAACTTGGCTGTATGTACGGTTATGAGTAACATCGGGCTTGGTATTGCGCTAAAAAAACTCGGTATCCAACAGGTAACAACCAAGGTCGGGGATAGATATGTCTTGGAAGAGATGCAAGCAAAGGGGGCCTCAATTGGTGGCGAGGAATCAGGACACATAATCTTCTTGCACCATCATACCACAGGTGATGGGATAGTTACCGCCTTGCAGGTTCTGGCAGCCATGAAAAAGGAGCAAAGGCCCTTATCCGAGCTGGCGCAAGTTATGAATGTATTTCCCCAAAAGCTCATCAATGTGGAGGTAAAGAGCAAGCCCGAATTATCCACTATCCCCGAGATAGGTGAGGTTATCAGAGATGTAGAAGGGCAACTGGGCGAAAAAGGAAGGGTCCTGGTTCGGTACTCAGGAACGCAGAACATGTGCCGAGTGATGGTTGAGGGGCCTACTGAGGAGGAAACCGGGAAATACTGTTCACAAATTGCTGATGTACTTCGGGAAAAACTTAGTTAACAAAACCGACACGAGGCACTGCAATGCCATTTAGGGTAATTGTGAGCAAAGATTTTGATCATATGAGCGAAGTCGCTGCCCAAATAGTGGTTAAGGACATAAGAAATACCATGAATAATAAGGATAGCTATGTTCTCGGTTTAGCCACCGGCAACACACCTATTGGCCTTTATAAACATTTTGCCAAGGCAGCTAATGCAGGGGAATTTGACTCCACCAAAATCCAGAGCTTTAATCTCGATGAATATGTAGGCCTCCCCGGAGAAAATGCCCAGCAGCGTGCCTTACATCCTGAAAGCTATAGCTTTTTTATGGTGCAGGAGCTCTTTGGGCTTCTTGAAAAAAAATTCAAAGAAACAAATGTGCCCTGGGGCACACTTGTTGACCAAGAACAGCTTCTCGCTGAACTCAAGGCAAGCCCCAACGATTGGGAGGAGCAGGGTGGAGACAAAGGCAAGGCAATCGTAATCAAAGCCAATGCTCAATCCCAATATCTTACGTGGATTCGAAGAGAGATCCTAGATGCTTACCGGGAAAAAATTGAGCGAAAGGGAGGAATTGACCTCCAGGTTGTGGGGGTTGGCGGACGCGGTCATGTAGCCTTCCATGAGTCAGGTATCCCTTTTGAGGGAAATAAAATGCTTCTCGTCAAGCTTGATGAAAATACCGTGGAAAATGCTGTGAAAGATGGGCACTTTGCCAGCAAGGAACAAAGCCCTAGGTATGCAGTCTCTATGGGGGCTGAGCTGGTGTATAGTGCAAAAACAGTGCTCCTTTTGGCCAATGGAGATCGGAAGGCAAATCCTGTAGCAGAATCTCTTCTGAGTGATCCCTCAGCCTTGGTACCCATATCCTATGGGCAGATATTTTCCCAAAAAGGTGGCACCATAATCTATGTTATCGATAAAGCTGCCGCCAAAAATGTACTGAAAAACACGCACAGGATCACCCAACGTGGTATTGGCATCGAGGATATGAGCAGGTAATCAGATTTACAGATAATTGCAGCCTTCACCATCTTTTAAGGCTTTCGGATTTTTTAGATAGTTTTGCCAATTTTGTTACTATTTGCAACCACGCAGGTAAGCGCATTATCTACATTCGGCCCAGTGCTTCTCACAAAATAGCTCCTAAAATCTCTAATTGGCCACAAGTGAAAAGGTTGACAGGTGTTATTTAGCCCTTTTGAGAAAAAATGCAAATACTCTGAGAAAGTGCTAAAGAGTGCGATGGGTAAGGATGTAACCTATCGAAACCTCGCCTCTCCACTTGGCACCGGCTTATTTTGCCACAAGAGCCTTTCTGTTATGTAATTGTGGTGTAGGGAATGAAACACAAGACATTCTTTTGGGATATCTCTTTTTCGGAAGGAATTAAGATCTTTTTTAAACGATACATACGGTTTCCTGGAATCTATTTCGCCAAGAGCGTAAAGAGCGTGGAAGCTGGTGCCATAATCTTTTTTCCTGTGCACGACAGCCAGCTTAACTGTGGCTTAACGGGTATTGTGAGTTTCAAAAAGAAGAAACCTGCCCCACCTAAGATCCCTACGCACGAGATAGAATCTATGATTCTTCACATACAGGGGTATACCTTAAAAAAGGTGCAGGAAAAAAACTTAAAAACCACGGAAAGCTATCTAGGTGGAGAAACTTCTCTAAAAGGCTTACAAGACCTCGTTAAAGGCCTTAAAGCTACCACCTCGCTGTATACACTCTTTGGGGAGATCTCCCTTCGGGAAATAGTTGAAAAGGCCTCGATTATCTTAGAAAAGGTAATTAATGAGGAAGTAAGCCAACACCACCAAAGGTTGAACCTGCTCACCTTTGAGGAAAATGAGGTCATCATCAAGAGGCTAACCCTGCTCAAGGATATACAATGGTCCTTACATGAAGAGATACTTAGGAACCTGGAGAAGATAGAGGATCTATCCCGCTTTACTGATACGGATATGCCCTTCTTGGCCTTTACCCAAATTAAGAATCTCAACACCCTCCTTAACAACCTGGATCGACTAGAGGTAAGGGGAAGAGACTCGGCAGGTATCTCCATTATTACTATTGTAGNGGAAAAGGANTATCTCCGCNTCGAANAAGGATTAAAAAGAAGATCATTGCTGGATGAGTTTTCTGCCCGCCAGAAGGAGGAGATCCTTCTCAACAGGGGTATTAGCGTTCAGGGAGGTGAGGGCAACATCTCCATCATTTTTACTTACAAGGTTGCTGCCCAGATCGGTCATTTGGGCGACAATGTAAGATTCTTAAGAAAACAGATTCATGATGATAGGATATTTCATTGTTTGATTACTCTCCCCAGTCTATATCAAACCGCTATTGCCCATACGCGCTGGGCCTCCGTTGGGGAGATCAGCGAACCAAACTGTCACCCGGTTGACAATGCCACTACCCGGAATAGTGGCGAGAATGGCTCCTACGAAAGTAAGGGAATTATTCATGCTTTCCTTAACGGGGATATTGACAACTATCTCACCTTGAAAGAACAATTCGAAAAGCAGACGAAAACAGCCATCCCCCGCCAGATCACCACTGACACCAAGATCATTCCCCTTCAGATACAAAGATACTATGAAAGTGGCCACCCTATTGAGGAATCATTCCGACTAGCTGTCAACGATTTTACGGGCTCCCACGCCATAGCCATGCATACCGACATTGCTCCGGGGAAGATCTTCCTGGCCCAGAGAGGAAGCGGACAGGCACTTTTTGTCGGTTTAGGTAAAGAACACTATATTACTGCTTCAGAGGTCTATGGTCTTGTTGAAGAGACCTCCCGATATATTAAGATGGGGGGTAAAAAAAGCGCTAATGCCTTGGGGGACAAAGACCAGGGACAGATATTTATCCTGGATCAGAACTCATCTGGTGGGATTACCGGTATCAAGGCACTCTACTATAATGGGGCTCCCATTCAGCTTTCTGAAGATGCCATAAGGCACACCGGAATCACCTCAAGGGATATTGATCGCCAGAGTTTTTCCCACTATTTTCTGAAAGAGATCTTTGAATCTCCCGAATCAGTGGAGAAAACCATTCAAAACAGATGGAGAGTAGTCCAAAAAAACGGGAAACCGTATCCGTTGATACTCCTTGATAAGACCGTCATTACCCCGGTCTTAGCAGAGGCCTTTAAGCAAAACAGAATAAAAAGAATCCTTTTCATAGGCCAAGGTACCGCGGGGATTGCTGCATGTGGCTGTGCTGAACTAATCAGGTTTTACCTCGCTGATAGCAACATCCAAATTGCCCCTCTCAAGGCCTCTGAGTTTAGCGGTGGTCTACCGAAAACCACTCTCAACGATACCTTGATTATCGCCATAACCCAATCAGGTACCACCACAGATACCAATATGGCCATGGATATGGCAAGAGAACGCGGCGCCTACACCATGACAATTGTCAACAGGCGTGATTCAGATATCACCTTTAAAGTTGATGGTGTCCTGTATACAAGTACCGGAAGAGACATTGAGATGTCTGTGGCCTCCACCAAGGCCTATTATTCTCAGATTGCGGCCGGAAGTATTCTCGGGCTAAAATTGGCGCAATTAACGGAAATGAGGGATGGTGATTTTATCCTTGGGGAACTGGAAAGACTTATGCGCATTCCCTCCTTGATGAAAAAGGTGCTCACGAGGGAACAGGAGATTGCTCATTCAGCTCATAGGTTTGCGCCTACCAAAAAATACTGGGCGGTTGTTGGTAGCGGATATAACAAGATATCTGCTGATGAAATCAGGATAAAGTTGAGCGAACTTTGCTACAAGACTATCTCCTCGGACGTAGTTGAAGACAAGAAACATATCGATCTCTCTTCGGAGCCTCTCATTTTTATCTGTGCGGCCGGCAACAGTGGTGATGTGATAAATGACATCATCAAGGATACAGCCATATTCAATGCCCATCAGGCCACAACCATTGTTGTAGCCACCGAGGGCGAGGAAAGGTTTAAACCCTACGCAGATTCATTAATTTATGTGCCAGAAATAGAGGAGCGCTTCTCTCCTATTTTAACAACCCTTGCAGGTCATCTCTGGGGTTATCACGCAGCAAAGGCAATAAATAATGAATCTCGTTTCCTTTTCGATTTCCGCAAGGAGATTAATGGATACGTCTCAGAGTCGGTTGAAAAAGGTCTGGATATCTACCACATAATACTCAATCGGGCATTTCAGGAGAAGACTGCCAGATTCTTCTCGCAGTTCAAACAAAGACTGGGGGATAGACGATATAATACTGCCATGGAACTAAAAGCTGCCTCTGATCTGACCCTTCTGTTGAAATACCTCTCTGGGCGTCTGCCAATGGCCGACTTTGAGCTGGATTTCGGTGTGAGCGGGACAGCCCCAAATATGTTTGCCACCTTTTTCAACTGTATTGGAGAGGCCATAAATGACATGGCCAGACCCATAGATGCAATAAGGCATCAGGCCAAGACAGTGACCGTGGGAACAAGCAGGATATGGGAACCGATCAAGGGGTTACTATTTGAGACCCTTAAGAATAATGGGTTTGGTGTGGGCAACCTTACCAACAAGAATGTTCTTGTATTAACCAATCTTCAGGAGATCATTGCAGAAATAAAAGGCGAAACACTTTATAAAATAAGCAACCTTACCTACACCGGTGAACCGCTTGAAGATTCAAAGATTGAGCTGGTAAACAAGAAAGGAAGTTCTGCTAGACTTGTCTCGCGTGTACAAGAAGATAATCGGCTCAAGGGAACAAAGCGGATCATTGTTAAGGCCGGAAATGTTTTTATTGGAAAAGGAAGGATTGATAACAGGGGCATCCTTATTATCCCCGTTACGAAAAAGGGTCCTCACATTGACCATCTTCTGCTTCTTAATGTCGGCTTTAAGAGAGAAATAGATCTGTCAAAGAAGGTAAGAGCACTGGGTGATAAATTTACCCATATCAAGAATATCGTTGAAGAGACAGGCCTATCATGGCAAGATGATCTTCTCAACATGCTCAAGGTTGAAGAGCTTTTTGGCGACTCTGCAGAAAAGATCGCAGAATATATCATATCGTGCTCTTCCACCACGAAATCTTCTGGCAACACTCAATAATGTCTCATGTCTTCAAAAATATCTCGGCAGGCAAGAGACAAATGAAATCTGGAACTCTCCAGCGGGAAGACACAGTCTATGTCTTCTAGTGTAGAAAAAATCTATCAATTTATCCTCTCCCAAATCAAGGCAATTGAAAGCTATTCCCTGGACTTTCTTTTCTCATCGAAAAAATCACCCTACCTGGACATTCAATCAATCTCTGTATGTTTTGAGAAGAAATGGGAAACGGTGAAACCATTTCTGGAGCAGAAAGACCGCACGAAAAGCTTAGCCTCTATCCTTTTTGCAAAGGGGCCTTATGGCCTGGGAATTATTCAAAAAGTACATGATATTTTTCTCGGCTCTTCCCTTCCCCAACCCTATATCTTTCTGGATATTTGTATAGCAAAAATTCTAACGGACATTTCAGGGAGATATAGAAAGCGGGTTTCCCCACAATTGCTCCTAGAATTACTAAACTTGTACAAGCTTAGGACACCGGAATTTCTGATCATTGCCAAACCGGTCATCCAGATCATCGTGGATCAAGAAAAAGGCTTTAATCATGTAACTAAATCCAGTGCCTGTGAGGTTCTGATCAATAACTATGAAAGTGAAGTCCTTTTTATCTTTATCTCGTGCGCCGTGGATCTAAAAGAAGAGGAAAAACAGGTCCTTTTTCAAAGCCTAACTGCCTTTCAAAAGATCTATCGAAAATTTATTGAGCTACACGTGGGAGTCAAGGAAAAAGATCTGATCAGCCTGAGATGGTTTGGGGTTTCCTATGATAAGCTCAGGCAGAAGGGGGAGTTGAGGGACAGCTTTTCAAATTTGGTGAGGTGCTTTATTGAGCATCTCAAAAAAAGAAATAAACGCGAGGCAATCGAGATTGGGCGTTTTCTTGTCCTCCGCTTTAACAACGAAGATATCCTGAGGGTTATTCACTATGAAATCAGTAGAGATCCCGATCTTTCCTTTGAGAAGCCTCTAGCACAGTTCATCTATCGGCAAATCTATAGGATTATGCAAGAATTTCGCGAAAATTACATATCTCAAAAGGTAGATGCAGAGGTCACCCAGGCAATTTCTGAAACCGAAGCTCAAGCCATTGAGGCCATGCGTCTCATGACAATTGGTCATGACCAAGATGGCTTTTTAAAAGGATTGGGCAAGGGCTCTCGGCCGGCAAAAGCTTATGCCATTCTGCCTGAATTCATGGAAACCTTAGATTCATTTAATTTAAAGGCCCTCTTTGAACTGTATCCTACTGCCCAGATCTCGCAGGAGATTCTGATTCACATGGCGAAGATCGCAGATAATATGGAATTGGAGCAGGATGAGTTTTTCCATTTTATAGGGTATATGGAAAAGTTGCTTATTTTTATGCAGGAACTAGAGGAAATGGGCATCAGAATAGAGAAGGGCTCTACCTATGGGCTTATCAGAAATCCTTACCAACTTAGTTCCCTAAACCTCATTAAGGAAGGTGCTTACTTTGCTTCAACTGGGTTATGGTATCAAAATACTGTCCCCCCAAGCATCGTCCGGTGTATTAGCCCAAATGCCATCCCCAACTGTCTGGGGGTAAGGGATCGTCACATCTTTTCTGCCATATCTTTGTTGACCGGAGGCTTTAGGGGAAGCCCTTTTGATTTGGACAGCACCAATAGATACGATTGGGATGAAGAGCCTGAAACCTGTCTATTCCGTCCAGGATACCTTCAAATTACCATTGCCCCGTCCGTCCGAGAACGGTGGGAAGAGACTCAAAACATCCAAAGAGATATGCTTAAAGAGCTGATCCAAAAAAAACAATGGAATTAAGGGGAAATTAAGGCCAATCCCAGAATCGGGCCCTGGCACTAACCTGTACTGTTGACTAGTATTCTCATTTTTTGCTAACATTCAGAAAGTAAAACAGAGAAGGCTCTCTAGCTTGCACCAGGTATTACCTATAGCTTTTTCATTAGATTTCACTAAAAAGATAACATGCCTGCTACCAAATACATCATAGTAACCGGTGGGGTTCTTTCTGGGCTGGGCAAAGGAATTGCTGCTGCCTCTATAGGTCATCTTCTTTCTTCAAGGCTGAAGATTATCCCTATCAAATGTGATGGCTACCTCAATGTTGATCCAGGAACGATGAATCCGTTTGAGCATGGGGAGGTATTTGTCCTGGATGATGGGGGAGAAGTGGACATGGATTTTGGACACTATGAGCGATTCCTCGGCATCAGGTGCAAATCAAAGTGGAATCTCACGATGGGTAAGATATTTCATATGGTAAGGGAGAAAGAGAGGAGAGGGGATTACTTAGGGAAGACCGTTCAGTACATTCCCCATGTTACTGATATCATTAAAGACCATATCTATGAGGTGGCCAAGGAAGAATCTGCTGATCTCCTTATTGTGGAGATAGGCGGAACAGTGGGGGATATTGAAAATGAGCTCTTCCTGGAGGCAATGAGGCAGATGAAGGAGGATGTGGGCAGGCAGAATATCGTGTACATACATCTAACCTATGTCCCCATCCCCCATGGAGTAAATGAGCAGAAGTCAAAGCCAACACAGCAGAGTGTCAATCTTCTCAAGCAGAGGGGAATCTTCCCGGATATTATTATAGGGAGGTGCTCGGAATTCCTAACCAAAGAGATAAGATTGAAGATCTCTAATTTCTGTGACGTAAGCCCCGAGGCAGTGATCACCGGCCTAGATGTGGATGATATCTACGAGATACCCATCGTCTTTGAAAAAGAGGGGATAGCTGAAATCCTCCATAAAAAACTAAATATTTACTCTCCCCCAGACCTCAAAAGATGGAAGGAGCTGATTGAAAATATAAGGAATCCAAAAAGTGAAATAACAGTGGCCATGTGCGGAAAGTACACCAAGTTGGAAGATTCTTACGCCTCTATTATCGAGTCACTGAATCACTGCTCTGCCCACCTGGGGTGCAAGATAAACCTTAAATGGATAGAGACAACAGAGCTCAAAGATACCTCTGTTTTGGATGGCATAGATGGGGTAATTGTTCCTGGTGGCTTTGGTTCCAGGGGAACGGAAGGAAAGATTGAGATTATAAGAAGGGCCAGGGAAGAAAACATTCCATTCCTTGGGCTGTGCCTCGGGCTTCAATTGGCAGTGGTAGAGTATGCACGAAACGTCTGTGACCTAAAAGGGGCTAATAGCACCGAGTCTGATCCGGATACACCCTTCCCTGTGATAGATATACTGCCGGAGCAGAAAAATATTAAAGAAAAGGGCGGCACCATGAGACTCGGGGCATATGAGGCCATTGCAAAGAAAGGAACAATAGTCAGCAAGCTCTATAAATCTCTTGTTATTTCAGAAAGGCACAGGCATCGCTATGAGGTAAACCCCAAGTATCATAACCTCCTCGCTGATAAGGGGCTTGCCTTTTCAGGAACCTCAGGGGATGGAAGACTGGTTGAGTTTATCGAGCTTCCCCAACTTAAATACTTTGTTGCCACCCAGGCACACCCGGAATTAAAATCAAGGATGGAAAAGCCATCTCCCCTCTTTTATGGCTTTGTCCAGGCCTGTTTGCATAGAAAAGACAGAAATTAAGGCCAAATTCAGAACTGGTCCCTTGCAGTAACTTTCACTGTTGACTAGTATCCTCATTTTCTGCTAACACTGTTTTGCGTTTAACTCTGGGTTAACTTATAATTTTATGCTATTTCTAAAACCTTAAAAGCTAAATATCAGCTGATAAAATCCTTTTTACTATTCATTATCAGGGCTATTTGTCCTTGATCATGTAGCTTTTTTGACTCCAGACGCCATGGATAAGATATCAGAAGAAACATATGATAAGTACATAAAGGCCCTTATGGATATCAGCCAGGCCATCACTTCTGATCTGTATCTGGAAGATATTCTCAAATTGATTGTAATGGTTACTGCTCAGGTCACCGGTGTGGAAATCTGTTCCCTGTGGTTGGTAGAGGAAGGCGAAAAGGGCAAACAGGCTAGACTCAAGGCCACCCAGGCCATTGATCCGGATTATGTGAAAGATAGGGTTCTTAATTTGAATGAGGGGGTCGTGGGCTTTATAGCCTCTACAAACATGCCGCTAATAGTAGAGGATGTGTCAAAAGAGCCCAGGTTTAAGGAAAAGGATATGGCAAAAAAGTTGGGCTTGGTATCCATGCTCGGTGTCCCCTTGCATGTAAAGGAAGACAAGGTGATCGGTGTGCTAGATTGTTTTACGGTCGAGCCCCACAAATTTTCAGAAACGGAGGTCAGCCTCATAACGACGGTAGCGAATCAGGCTGCGATTGCCATTGAAAATACACAACTTATGGTCAAAACAAAGATTATAGAAGAGGAACTCCAAAAGAGGAAGACGATTGACAGGGCAAAGGAAATTTTAATGGCAAAGAAGGGATTTTCAGCAGAAAAAGCGTTTCGCTGGATACAGAAAAAGAGCATGGATACCAGAAAATCTATGAAAGAAATAGCGGAGGCAATCATAATTTCTCAAGACATATAAAAAATTGACATAGGTTCGATTCTTTATTATAAATGATATACATTTAGGAAAGAAGTAATACAAGGGCGTATTACAAAAGACAAAGGGGTCCACGGTGTCTCATAGATGAGATCGGTGGACTTTTTTATTCAAGAAAGTAATTAAAATGCCTATGCGCTCGGTGTTGACTGTGTGCCTAAAGCAATGAAACTTCGATAGAAAGGAGTAAAAATGAAAAAGGAATTGAACCCCTTTAGCATTGCTCAGACGCAACTGGATGATGCTGCCGAAAAGCTTGGCTTAGATAAGGCCACCCATGAACTTCTCCGTTGGCCTATGCAAGAATTGAAGATCACAATTCCTGTTAAAATGGATGACGGCTCCACTAAGATCTTCCATGCCTTTCGAATCCAATACAACACTGCCCGTGGCCCTGCTAAAGGAGGCATCCGCTGGCATCCGGACGAAACTGTCGATACGGTACGAGCGCTTGCTGCATGGATGACCTGGAAAACCTCCGTAGTCGACATCCCTTTAGGTGGCGGTAAAGGGGGAATTATTTGTAGCCCTAAGGAACTGTCCGAGGCTGAAAAGGAGCGACTGGCTCGTGCTTACATACGGGCTATAGCGAGGTCTCTTGGCGTCACCAAGGATGTCCCTGCCCCTGATGTTTACACCACCCCACAAATTATGGCGTGGATGATGGATGAATATGAAACGATCATGGGCGAAAAACATCCGGGTGTGATTACAGGAAAACCCATAGCCTTGGGTGGATCCCAGGGACGTGGTGATGCTACGGCTAGGGGCGGGATATATGTGACCCAGGAAGCAGCCACAGCTTACGGTATAGATCTAAAGGGACAGACTATGGCTATTCAGGGTTTTGGCAATGCTGGTCAATATGCAGCCCGGCTTGGTGAGAAGATTCTCGGTCTCAAGCTGGTAGCCGCCTCGGATTCCAAAGGAGGCATTTACAACGCCAATGGTATAGATGTGGAGGCACTTATTGAACATAAGCTCAAAAATGGGAGAGTCAATGGGTTTCCCGAGGCAGAAGAGATAAGCAATGAACTGCTGCTCGAGCTCGAGGTTGCAGTCCTTTTTCCTGCTGCATTGGAAAATGTTGTTACAGGAGAAAACGCTCCCAGGCTGCGCTGTAAGATTCTGTGTGAATTGGCCAACGGACCCACAACACCGGATGCCGATGATATCTTATTTGATAAGGGAATAATCGTATTGCCCGATTTTCTGGCNAATGCTGGGGGCGTTACTGTCTCCTACCTGGAACAGGTCCAAAATACCTATAACCTTTACTGGGAAATAGAGGAAATCCACTGGAGACTAAAAGAAAAAATGAGCCGTGCCTTTAAAAGTGTTTATGAAATGAGCCAAAGCCAAAAGGTCAACATGCGCCAGGCCGCCTATTTGGTATCTGTAGCCAGGGTTGCGGAGGCCTGTAAGCTTCGCGGCTGGGTTTAACATGGGGAAAACAGCTTGTTTGGTGAAAACACTACACTAGAAATGGAATCCAAAACAATAAACAGCGGAATAGTAGCACTGGATGAAGTCCTTAAAGGGCTTCGTTTGGGGGATAATGTTGTATGGCAGGTAGACAACCTAAAGGACTACTCATATTTCGTAGAGCCTTTTGCAGACCAGGCATTACATGATAGCGGTTACTGCGTTTATCTGCGGTTTGCACCTCATCCCCCAATTATCGGGCCTCGTCAGGGCTTAATGATCAAAGAGGTAGATCCAAGGGGTGGCTTCGACTTTTTCAGTGCCGAGGTACACCGGGTAATTGAGGAATGGGCGAAGAAAAAATTTTTCATATTCGACAACTTGTCAGCCCTTGTGGAGGAGTGGGCAACAGATGAGTTGCTGGCTAATTTTTTCCAGGTGACGTGCCCGTTTCTGCGTGAGCTAGATACAGTCGCCTACTTCGCCCTGACACGTGGACAACATGCCCACAATGCTGTTGCCAGGATTAGGGACACCACACAGGTGCTTATCGATGTTTACCGTATAAAGGGCAATATGTACATGCACCCATTAAAGGTTTGGGACCGTTACTCTCCCCAAATGTTCCTGCCCCATGTGGTTACTGAAAGAAGCTGGCAGCCGGTTTTCCAAAGCGGTGAGGCAGCAGCAGTATCTGCGACCGCACGAAAACAACCACTGAGACCCATGGAAAGCTCAATTGCGCCGTGGGACAGTGTCTACAACAAGCTGATTCAGTATCGCGAAACCCGTAAAGACTCTCAACAGATCACTCCTGAGGTCCTGGCACTTAAAGAAGAGTTTTCACGGATGTTGATTGGTAATCATCCAGAGTTTAACAGATTAGCGGATTCCTATTTTGCCTTGGAAGACCTATACAGCATCAGGGACCGGATGATCGGATCCGGGAGGATTGGGGGAAAGGCTGCTGGGATGCTGCTGGCCAGACGCATTCTGTTGGAGGAAGAAAGTGAAATAGATTTCTCACAGGTACTGGAAGACCATGACTCCTTCTACATTGGTTCAGACGTGTTTTTCACCTTCCTTGTCCATAACGACTTGTTCAAGCTCCGCCTAAAGCTATCAAGGGATTCTCAGATCTCACGTGAAGAATTTGAAGAGGTGGAACAGAGCTTCCTGGCAGGCAGGTTTTCTACAGAAATAATGGAACAGTTCCGCAGCATGCTAGAGTACTTCGGACAGGCGCCCATCATTGTAAGATCCAGTAGCTTGCTTGAAGATAGCTTCGGAAATTCATTTGCCGGCAAATATCGAAGCGAGTTTTGCGCCAACCAGGGAAGTCCTGATGAGAGGTTAGAGGTTTTTTTGCGTGCAGTAAAACTCGTATATGCAAGCACATTGAGCCCTGATGCCCTTTCCTATCGCCGCAGACGGGGGCTAGGCGAAAGCGATGAACAGATGGCCATCTTGGTACAACGCGTCTCAGGAATTCCATACAATGATTATTTCTTTCCGAGCCTTGCAGGTGTAGCATTCTCACGAAACCTCTACGCATGGACCAGTCGCATAGATTCCAATAAGGGCCTCATACGTCTGGTATTTGGGCTTGGGACTCGCGCAGTAAACCGGGTAGGTGGAGACTACCCAAGAATGATTGCGGTTAGCCATCCCCAACTCAGGCCTGAGGTTGGTATGGAAATAGCG
>JGI2172J19969_10000075_pt1 | contig 34053 bp, 30 predicted proteins | sample DeeMarSWOR230_32_FD_19969 | JGI IMG/M metagenome (IMG submission 19969)
CATATACGTTCGCTTATGCATTCCTATTCCCTCTCTAACAACGCTCTTAACATGAATCACTATACTAACCGATCAAATTTCTTGATTTTTTAGGCTGCGCTGAGCTCAAATCGTGAGGATTTTGCCACAAAAGAAATATTGGCTCACCGAGGCAAAAAAAAACTGCAGTGGTTATGAGCTTGCTGACGCTAAACCTTGAGGAAAAAGGAGTATGATTGAAATAAGGACGAAATGGAAAAAGAAGTGCCTCTCAGAGAAGAAGACAGAAAATCAGAGAAAGCAGCCTAGAAGCGACAGCATAATATGCCGCCATGAACAAAAGATCATGCGATTTTTATCTCTCTCAATTTATTGTATTGATATATAATATCATAGTAAAGGCTCATGAAAACAGACTCCTCCACTAGTAAGAAAGCTTGTTTCATGAAAAAACGAATATAAAGTGATCTAATATTCACGCGGTTTTTCTCAGATCGAGCTTTGTTTATGAAACCAAGCTTAGATTGAAGAGTAAAAACGATGATGAAATAGATTGTATGCTTCTAGTATCTGCTGTGTTTTTCCCGCTAAGATGTTTTGTAATAATCTTCACCATTTCGCGCGCAACACTGATCTAACGGATAAGTTCGTAATCGTCATTGAACCTAGTCATTGGCTTTTTTGACTTGATGAACTTTTTCTTCTCTTCATACGATTTTATTATTTCAGGCATAAATCTTACTCTTGTAAGATCCGATTCATAAAACTCAGGATTATCTGTGAACTCCTTTTCTTCACTCGCCTCAAGATAGTTTAGAAATAACTCTGTCCTCTCAAACCTTTCATCAAGGTCTCTTTCAGTCTTCTCAGGTCTGAGTTCGACCACGTAATTTAAGAGCTTGCTAGTAAGGTGTTTATCCGAAATAGGAGTATCCATCCAAACTAAATCCAAATATATGAATTGGTGAACCAATTCGTTTAGATAATAGATTCCTGTATTGGTGATTCTGACATAAGTTGCCTTATCGTATCCCTGCTTAGATTGATTCTCAAACTCTACTAGACCAAACCGCGCCAGTTCTATCAGTGAACCTGCAATTGCTGTTCTGTTTATCATCATTCGTTCTGCCTCACGAATGATGCTGTCTATTTCGACAAATCCCCGACCTTCCGTTGGTTGATAGCTCACTCTACTGTAAAGATAATTTAAAATACGCAGATGCAAGAAGTGACTGTTTGTGTGTTCGGGGTCAACATCAAACAAATTCATTACCTTACTACGTGAACTTGAATATAGTCTTGAATGCTCTAGGATTATTGATTTTATGACATGGTGGAAAGGTATATTATACGGTCTTCCTCCCTTATCACGTGCAAGATTTTCGATTCTCAACATATCACTCACATCTGTGTTTCCAGATACCAAGAAAGTCCGGAAAAAACCAAGGGCTTTTCTCATGTCGCCACCAGAGATGTCATCCATAAACCTCAAAATCTCATTTCCTACTTTGCGAGTGCTCCTTAGAGAATTTCCAATTATCTCGAAGAACATCTTCACTACATCCTTACTTGCACCAAACTTCACATAGCTACGTGTTGCGGTTGCAATCTCTTCATCCTCTTTTTTGAGCAGATCAAGAACGAAGTTGATCCTGTACCGAGTTAGATCCTCAAAACTTGGTGAAGATATATGGAATACTGGTGGAGGAAAAGCATCTAACACTCCCGACAAAGTTGATCTGAAGAAAGATTCTTCACGCAAAGTAAGAATAGTAATGGTTTTCAGTCTTTCGGTCAGGTTCTTTGCAACTAACAAAGCATGTTCCTGATATTCTGGTGATATGTAGCTATGCTGGTCAACATTATCCAAAACCATTGATATAGTATAACCTTTAAGTATTAACATGGAAAACAAAACTGCTATCATTTTTGGATCGGGTTTAAATGAGTTGAGACCAACAGAACTCAGCTCCTCCTCTAAGTCATCGCGATATCTACGCTCAAAGTCTGCTATGATACAATCGAATATATGATCCTCAATCTTGGAAGGATCGCGAGGTGCATTTGTGAAGTCTATGTAGAACCATAATGTATTTCTCGGCTTCTTTATAACAAAGTTGAAGAAATGATGAACAAAAGTCGTTTTTCCACAACCTATTCCACCCATCAACAGTATAAGAGACCCTCGGGGAACCTTAGTTCTTAGGAATTCTGCACTTTTCTTGTAGAGTTCTTCGAATTTCCCCGCGGTGGCTCCAGATTCGAATATCATATCTACTCTATACTTCTTTGCAAAACTCGGGGGTCGATCGAAATGACGGCTAATCTCCAGACCAGCAATTTCGTACTGCCTTCGGGCGACGTAACACTTTCTAAGAACATCCAATTGTGACTCATCAATGATGTCCGTGAAAACATGACTAGTAAAAGGTTGCAGAAGCGGACTCATATCATTTCGAGTTATTGGGGAATCCTTTGCATGAAGATGTTCTATTGGTCTATGGAATTCTAAGGGTAATTCTTCTTGTGATACATATTTTCTCAAGGAGCCATTTATCACTGAAGATTTGCTGAGAATGTTCCAGAAAGTAGTAAAGTTCTTCTCGATGTCCTTTAATGATCGAAATACTGCACATCGACCATGTCTCCAAGGAGAACCATATTTGAAAGCCTCGAACAAAATGTATTGACTACCGTTACTTATTATTCCATATCTCACTCCCGATTCGATACAATATTTTTGCGCTTGATCAATCGCCTGTTTTATGTTTTCATCCGTAGTTATTGTTCCATAGATTTTGTAATATCTACTTTTCAGGGCATTTGGTATACTGAATGATCGACCTACCTTTTTCGCTTCCAAAACGAACTTTGGGACTCCATCTATGCTGAATATGTAGTCCAAATAGTCTTTGTGAATATGGGTTTCTCTTCGTATGTCTTCTTCAGTCCAACCCAGCAATTGATGAATACTGGGTCAATTATTTTGGCCCTAGTGTCAGACTCGGAAAAGGCTTGATCAACTCTACCTCGTAGTTCTTTGAAATTTTGAAAGGCTTGATCGGCTTCATTTTCTGACATTTCTATCGGTTGCCAGTTAACAGTAATACGCAATATTAGCTTTTTGTTAGGCACTTGTATTGTTGACAGAAGTTTAAGCGTTCGCGATATTATCATTCATTCTTTCTTTGCCAATTGAGGAATTTGAGATAGCATTGCCAATGAAAGTTTAAAGCGCTTGCTTTTTCAGTTGTTTCTTCACTGCATCCGCCCAATCGATCTTTGGACTCATTTCTACTCTCCAGAAATCTTTGAACTAATCTCGATTTATACACGATTTGTATTTAAGGTTTTACTACTAGATGGAATTTTGGAGAGAACCTATGATATGTGCACATATTCAAAGGAGAAATAGTTTATCATAATCCTCAAATTCATATTCTGAATCCAGATCTTAAAGTCGCAAACTATAATGGAGAATAATTTTGAAGTAGAGTAAAGGTGAAAATGTTGAGCGAAGTGCTTCTTACAGCTTGTAAAGAGCTAATTGATGATGCCAAGAATGGATGCGCCAACCTAGTTTTCAAGGACATATGCCTCGAAATCTTGGCGAGAGCAAAGCAGGTTCTAACCAATTCACAATTTGAAGAACTTTCTTATCATGCAGCGGAAAGAATAAAAGAAAAAAGTAGCATGAGAGAAGCAGAACTGCCCATCTAAAGCCCTACTGCTCACTAATTCTTTTCATATGCACCCCGAGAACAAAAATTTCAGAACTCTTGGCTCTACTCGCCTTCGGCTTTACCAACTTCACAAAGCCAAAATGTTGCTTAACCTCTCCGACGAAATCTTTCAACATGTCACCATGAAAAACCTTAATGAAAAAATTTCCTCTGTTTTTCATAATGCTTGTTGCAATCAGCAAGGACCGCTGAGCGAGGTCAATTTGTCGCGCGTGATCAAGTTCCCAAACTCCAGAAATATTCGGTGAAACGTCTGAAATCACAACATCGGCAGGACTGGTAAGGGCCTCTCTAATGTTCTCTATTATTTGAGAGTCGGTGATGTCGGCAATTAAGGTTTGAACGTTAGGAAAGCCCACAGGCTCAATAAATCTGACATCAACACCCAGAACAAAGCCTTTCTCTCCCACAATTTTCCTTGCTGCTTGAATCCAGCCGCCAGGAGCAGCTCCTAAATCCACTACAACGTCGCCAGATTTAATGAACCTATATTTCTTCGTTGCTTCAAGTAACTTGTAGACTGCTCTTGACCTGTACTTTTCTTCTTTTGCTTTGTGGTAATAATAATCTCTTTGTCTTTCTCTGACCCAAGCTTTTGGCAATATTAACTTTCACCAGAAGGGTTGGCTTTGCCCTGTGTTAAGCTTAGAATCCATCCAGTTAATCTTTCGCACTCGTAAGGTGAGATGGTGCCCCAGGCTCCGCAGCGGGCGTCGTTTGGACACATCAGGCATGGGCAATCAACAATGGAGTTAATAGATGCAGGGCGTCTTTTCGGATAAAGCCGATAGGTCCATCTGCCTCCGAAAAGTTCCTTTTCCCGTATTATTAGTCCTTTATTTTCTAATTTTAAGGCTATTCTGGAGCCTTCGCGGCTGCTGGCGCCTAGTTTGCGCCATAAATCCGATTGCAACACACCGTGGCTTCCCGTGTTTACGATGAAGTGTAATGCTTTGTATTCGAGGGCATCTCGTTTAGGCATGCTTATCGATTCCTTTGCCCCTGTTTTTCTCTACTATATAAATAAGGGCGCTTTAACAATAAAAAGTTACATGTAGAGATATGGTGAAAGCTCTTGGCAACGCTGAGAAAATCTGATTCCTACTGGTTAGGCTTAGAATCCTTAGCCGATGATTTCAGCGTTGGAATTCTCTCATTCAAAAACGAAATTCTGGCCAATGAAATCAGCTTGTTCATGCCAGAAACAAGAGGTTGCGTTTTCTATGCTTTACGAAGTTACACAAAGAGCATTGGCGCATACTGAAAAACCAGAGCTGCTTCTCATAACAGGAGGAGTCGCCATCACCAAGCGGCTGCAATCCATTTTAGAAACCATCGCCAAGGAGCATAACGCTAGATTTTGCGTGGTTCAGAAGCAGCATCCCCTAGACAACGGTGCCATAATTGCGTGGACTGGTATTCTAGCCCATCATCATGACATATTGACGCCCATAGAGAAGAGCTTCGTCAGGCTGAAGTGGCACTTAGATGAGGTTCATGCACCCTGGGTTGGAGGCTAATAAGAGAGTGCTTCTCAAGAAGGGCGCTGAAGCAAGCTTATACCTGGAGGAGTGGCAAGGTCGAAAGGTGATTATGAAGCGGAGACTTCCAAAAGCCTACAGACTCTCAGCTCTCGATGAAACAATCCGGGTTCAACGTACTGTTCGTGAGCCTCAATTTATTCATAGAGCAAAGGAAGCGGGCGTTCCAACACCAACCATATACCTTGTGGACACCGCCAACGCAAACATTGTCATGGAATTCGTTGAGGGAAAGCAGGTTAAACAGGTTCTAAAAGACCTTTCGCAAGCAGAGCGAATGAATCTTTTTCGTCATATCGGCACACTCATTGGGCGCCTCCACAGCAACGGCATTGTTCACGGCGACCTCACCACGTCTAACATGATTTTAACGTCTCATGGCAAGGTTTTCTTTGTAGACTTTGGATTGAGCGAACGGTCAAACGAACTTGAAGCTAGAGGTGTGGATCTGCATCTTATGAAGAGAGCTTTACAGAGCACACATTTTCAGTATGCGAAGGAATGTTTTAGGGGAGTTATAACTGGTTATTCCGCAGTTGTTGGCAAAGATGCGGCAGAAGACATGCTCAACAAGATTCGAGAGATAGAAAGGAGAGGACGCTATGTCTCTGAAAGGTAAAGTAGCCTTTCTGGTAACCACCAATTTTCACAAGTTCAATGAAGCCTGTCAAGTGCTCACTGAACAGGGAGTTGCAACTGCTTGGCTAAAAATAGAAGCCATCGAGATTCAAGAGGACAATCTAGAGGAAATTGCAAAAGCTACTGCCAGAGATGCAGTGGAGAAATCTAGCTTGCCGCTTTTGGTTGAAGATGCAGGGCTTTTTGTGGAGGTATTAAAGGGTTTCCCAGGACCCTACTCTTCTTATGTTTATCGAACCCTAGGAACAAAAGGTGTTCTCAGACTTATGGAAGGAATCGCTGAAAGAAACGCTTACTTCTGTTCGGTGATTGCGTTTTACAGCCCAGAGCTAGCTTATCCTAAATGTTTTCACGGCAAAGTTGAAGGAAAAATCTCTTTGAAAGAGCGGGGAAATCAAGGCTTCGGGTTTGACCCGATCTTTAAGCCCAAAGGTGGGATTGGCAGAACTTTCGCTGAAATGACAACCACTAAGAAAAACAGATTTTCACACAGGGCTCAAGCATTACGAAAATTTGCTGCTTGGTATAAGTCTACATAACGAAGGTTTTAAATATGAGCGGGTCTTCGCTCTTAAGAAGTCTTCGGAGGAGAAAAGTTGCCAAAAACTGAAAAGGGAAGTTCCCATTCAACCCGACCGGTAAGCAAAAGGCCTCCTGCATGGTGTAGGTATACAGCTGAAGAAGTGGAAGCCTTAGTGATTAAATTGGCTAAAGAGGGCCACAATCCCAGCAGAATAGGAACAATTCTTCGTGACCAGTACGGCATTCCACTGGTTAAACCCATTCTAGGAAAAACCGTAACTCAAATCCTAAAGGGTGCTGAACTTGCTCCTTCTTTTCCAGAAGATCTGGAAAATTTGCTAAATAAAGCCAGTCGGCTGTATGTGCATCTTGAAAAGAACAAGAAGGACCAGCCAAACAAACGGGCGCTTCAACTCGTCGAATCAAAAATTTACAAGCTTTCGCGTTATTACAAGCGAGAAGGTGTACTTCCGTCCGATTGGAAATATAAGGCCAAAACCGCCTCTATCAAATAGGGTTTTTCATGTCTGACAACGCCGTTAGTAAGGAGCAACTTGAATCTTTTCAGAATAACGCGAAAAAGGCTGCAGACCTAATTTTGAAAACGGCGGAAAACGGCGAGTCTATTCATGTTGTTTCTCATTTAGACGCTGATGGTTTAGCCGCGGCAGGAATAATTGGAAAAGCCCTTGCAAGATTAAGCGCATCTTTTCACATTCACATTAAAAGATGGCTTGATGAAAAAGTTGCAAGCAGCATTGCCGCCGATAAGCCAGAGTTAATTATATTTGCAGATTTAGGAAGTGGCAACCTCGACGTGCTAAATAGCCAACTTGCTGATAATCGAGTAATTATTCTTGATCATCATCAAACCACAGAGGAAGCTTCTCCCACATTTGTTCACGTTAATCCTCACCTTCATGGAATAGACGGCTCACGCGATCTCAGCGGCGCCGGAGTAGCATATTTCACGGCTAAAGTTCTCGACAAAGCCAACATAGATCTAGCTCCAATTGCAGTTGTAGGGGCTCTTGGAGATCTCCAAGACAAATACTCCTCAAGGACATTAGGCGGCGCTAACAATATCATTGTTGAAGACGCAGTGACAAAAGGAGGCCTGCAAACTGAAACCGACCTTCTGTTTTTCGGTAGAGAAACCCGCCCAATCCATAAAGCGCTGGCTTATACAACTGTTCCTTTTATTCCAGACATAAGCGGTCAAGAAGACCAAAGCATAGCCTTTCTGGCAAGCATAGGGATAACCCCTAAAAAGGGAGACAAATGGCGGGCATTACGTGATCTTTCAGAAGAGGAGAAGAAGAGGCTGTGTTCAGCGCTGGCGGATCACCTTGCCTCAAAAGGACTCTCTGGCAATGTTGCATTGAATCTAATTGGGCGTGTTTATATGTTGACCTACGAAGAGCCTTGGACGCCGCTTAGGGATGCCCGGGAATTTTCAGTTCTTCTTAACTCTACTGGACGAATGGGTAGGACGGGTTTGGGAGTAGCCATCTGCATGGGAGATAGGGGCGCTGCGTTAGAGGAAGCTAGCAAGGTGCTGTATGAATATCGAAGAACAATCACGAAATATCTGAGCTGGTTAACTGAGAAACCTGGGCGCATAGAGGAGTTAAGCAGCATCTATGCGGTCCACGGTGAGGGCATAATTGACGACAAAATGATTGGAACTTTATCATCAATTCTGTCAACCAACTTGCCCAAACTGGAGAAACCTCTAATAGCATATTCAGCTGTTCAAGGAGAAGAATTCGCGAAATTCTCAGCGAGAACCTTGGACCCACTTGTGAGGAAGGGTCTGAACCTTGGAGAAATCTTGAAAATAGCGGCTGAGAGATACTCGGGCAGAGGAGGCGGACACAACATCGCCGCTGGAGCACAGGTGCCGATTAAACATGTGGATGCGTTTATTAAACTTGTAGATGAGCTTGTCCAGAAACAACTAGAAGGAAAGTCGCTTGAAGGCTGAAATCACGTTTACTTATAAGGCTGACAGAGAAGCAGAGGCGGTCGCAAGCGCGGTTTCGCCTGACAACGTAAAAGTTCCACCTGGCTTATTTGTTAAAACAACTAGGCAGAAAAACAAGGTATTCACTCAAGTAGAATGTGAAACACGGTTGCAAACTTTTATAGGAACGATAGACGACCTCTTAGCGTGCATTTCTATCGCAGAGAAAGCCTTTGCAACTGTAAAGCCCTAAGAACAGCTGATAATTCAACGTATCTTATGCGTAGCTCCACTGCGTATAGGTTATATAGTTTGAGTTTCATGAAAAACTAAGGCGTTATACATGCTAGACATCAAACTCGTCCGAGAACACCCAGACATTGTAAAGGAAAACCTGGAAAAGCGCAGAGAAACCAAGAAGATAAAATGGGTAGACAACCTTCTAAAGCATGATAGAGAATGGCGAGAATTGATCCAAAAATACAATGATCTTAGAAGAAAAAGAAACATAATAACTCAAGAAATAGCCCAAATCAAGAAGAAAGGCAAGGACCCTAAGGCCAAGATGAAAGAAGTTGGAGAACTACCAGATAAGATAAAAAAGTTAGAGGCTCAGGCTGATGATTATAAGAAAAAAGTTAATACAATTCTGATGAAACTTCCTAACATTTTACACGACTCAGTTCCTTACGGAAAAGATGAGAATGATAACGTCGTCATAAGAACATGGGGTAAGTCTCCGAAGTTTGATTTCAAGCCAAAGAGTCATCTAGAGATCGCACTTGATTTGGGCTTAATAGATACGGAAAGAGCTGCTAAGGTCTCAGGGCATGGGTTTTTTTACTTAAAGAGTGACCTAGTGCTACTTGACCTAGCTATTCAAAAGTTTGCCATCGACTTTTTGATGAAGAGAGGTTTTACTCTCATTGAACCACCCTTCATGATAAAAAGAAAAGCCTATGAAGGAATGATAGATTTTGAAGATTTTGAGATGGTCACTTATAATGTTGCTGGTACTGATTTATACTTGATCGCAACAAGTGAGCATCCGATAGGAGCTATGTTTATGGATGAGGTTATAATTAAGAAAGACTTGCCGATAAAATTCGTTGGTGTGAGTCCTTGTTTCAGAAAAGAAGTTGGGACTCATGGAAAATACACTAAGGGTTTGTTTAGAATGCATCAATTCAATAAAGTCGAACAATTTATCTTCTGTTTACCTGAGCAATCTTGGCGTTTTCATGAGGAAATTCAGAGAAATTCTGAAGAACTATATCAACAACTAGGTTTACATTACCATGTGGTTAATGTATGCACAGGAGATATAGGAACTATAGCAGCGAAGAGGTATGACATAGAGGTCTGGATGGCTGATGGAAAGTTCAGGGAAGCTGGTTCTAATTCTAATTGTACGGACTATCAAGCGAGAAGACTGAACATTAGATTTAGGGAGAAAGAAGGTCGGGCACCTGTAGGATTTGTTCACACTGTGAATAACACTGCCTTAGCAACGAGTAGGACGATGATGGCTCTCTTAGAGCAGTTCCAGCAGAAGGACGGTTCTGTTATTATCCCGAAGGTCTTGAGACCTTTCATGAATGGTATTGAAAAATTAGAAAAATGAAGACTTTCGCGTCCGATTCTTGGTTATTATTAACACAGAGAAAAGTTAGTGTTTTGTTCCTCTTGTTCAGCAATGGCCTCCTCTGAAGTGTGTAAAAAAGAAAATCTATTGTGGCACTAGAAGTTTCCTCGAGTTCATCTGAAATGATAAACCTTTTAATACTTCTGTGCTAAAGTCTCCGTCACAACGGAGGTTCATCTTGTCTTCAAAAAGACGCGTGCGCGACAAGTGGCGAAGTAAAGATTGGTATAAAGTGACATCGCCGCACTATTTTGGCAACACTGAGTTAGGTTCGATTCCAACAGATGACCCGAACAAACTGATTGGGAGAATTATGGATGCTACACTTTATGATTTAACTAACGATTTTGCCCATCAATATTTGAAAATGCATTTCCAAGTTTTGAAAGTAGAAGGCAAAAAAGCACACACCATCTTCAAGGGACACGAATACTCTCGAGACTATCTACGAAGCCTTGTTCGAAGGAGAACAACAAGAGTTGACCAGATTGTCAATGTTATAACCAAAGACGGCCACAAACTACGACTTGCCGTCTCCGCCTTCAGCTTAGCGCGAATGAAAACCACACAGGAGCAGATTGTCCGTAAGATTATGAAGCAAATTGTCGAAGGTAAGGCTACAGCGCTCACTTTCGACCAGTTCGTTCAAGAGGTGGTGCTTGGAAAAATCGCATCCGATGTCTACAATGAAACAAAGAAAATCGCACCTCTACGTCACGTTGGCATACGGAAGTCTAAACTAATAGCTCAACCGCCCACAGCAGGATAAAACCTATTTTTGAATTTGCACCGAAGTTTTCTGAAGGAAGACGACCCTTTTGAAAAATGGTAATTCACGTTTGCCGTCTTTAAAGAAAAGAGTTGCACGGGAAGCCGCTCTCCTACTTTATACGTCTCAAGAGAAAGAGTATAAGCAAGCCAAAAAGAGAGCGGCAGAAAATTTGGGAGCACGTGTACTTCCAAGCAATTTAGAAGTGGCAAGGGAACTTGATGCAATTGCAGAAGAAATTGAAGGCGCCTCAAGGCACGAAAGGTTAATTCAAATGCGAAAAGAAGCGATGAAAATTATGCAAATTATAAAAGATTTTGACCCCCGACTTATTGGAAGCGTTTGGCGCGGCACCGTCCATAAGAACAGCGATATCGACATTGTTGCTTTTGCTTCAACATCAAACGCTGTTTTAGCTCAACTTAAAAAAGGTAGTTATTCCATTGTCAAAACCGAATGGCGATCAGTGACTAAAAGGAATGGAAAAGAAGCGTCTTTCCACATATACCTTGGTCTACCATCCGGAAACCTGGCAGAAGTTGTTGTTCGCTCTGCTGAAAAGATGAACCGTTATGAAAAATGTGAAATTTTCGGCGACATGGTTACTGGTTTGCGGGGTCATCAACTGGCTAAGATTCTAAAAGAAAACCCTTCGGCGAGATTTGTTCCATAGACTTCAACAGTTTTCTCTTAAGTCGCACCTGAACTGCTTTTTTCTAAGGTTCAATTGTTAAATATTTGTTGTCTTGTAATATAATTAGATGCGACCTGAAGAACTGCGGCTACTGCCTAAAAATTGGTGCCTGAGGAGCGTGCAGAGCAACATGGAGATTGACAAGAAAGCGTTCAAGAACATGTTTCCAAACTTAGCCAAAGAAATAGATAAAAAACAAAAACGAGTTGCAATCTCGTCAGTTCGCTCCGATGTTAAGGCTGCTGAAAAAGCCTTCTCTAGAAGGTTCGTTAATTACACGCCAGACGTAGTTGATTTTATCCGTCGCTGTGAAACCGAGCGGCAAGCTGAAGAGATAGTCGATTTCCTAGAAAGGCGCAAAGAAATCAAACCAGACTATGCACAGAGGTTGAGGAAGCAACTCAGAGAAAAAGGGGTACGAAGTTTTGGACCCAAAAAAGAAGATGGCTACTATTTGAAGCATGGAATAGTTTGAGTGTTCTCTCTCCCAATGCGTTGCTTCTTATTCCTCCGAAGCTTTAGAAATACTCTTGTCAAGACTTCACGTGCTAACAGCGGCTGATTCAAGTGTCCAAATTTATAAGTCGAAGAGACAGATGGCACTTCCTTAGGCTTGGTGCCGATTGGGACCGCGCTGTTGTACCCATATACGAGGCTGCTGCCCGCGGCAAATGTGTCCCGCTTTTAAAGACTCTGCTCACTAGTCACTGCAAAAACGAATGCGCCTACTGCACCTTTCGAGCAGGTCGACAATGTCCCCGAATCATGTGGAAACCCGAAAAACTCGCTGAGCTTACAATACAGTTATGGAGAGAAAGAAAAATCGCTGGGCTTTTCCTGAGTTCATCTGTTTCCAAAGACCCTGATTACGTTACTGAGATGCAGTTAAACGTTCTCCGCATTATCAGAAAAAAAGGCTACTCTGGATACATTCATCTTCGAATCATGCCTGGCGTAAGTCCACATTACATTCGCGAAGCAGTAGAGCTTGCTGATCGTGTTGGGGTGAATCTCGAAGCCCCAAACAAAGACATTTTTAGCGAACTCTGTCCAGACAAAGGGGGCTTCAAAGAGACAATAATTAAACGTTTAACTTGGATTACAGACGAGGCTCAACGAGCAAAACAGATAACCCGACATCCTAAGTTTGGGTTTGCAAAGGCAGGTGTAGATACCCAAATGATTTTGGGCGCTACAGACGACAACGACTGGCAATATCTACAAGTCACAGAATGGCTCTATAAAAAACAAGGCTTGAAGAGAGTCTACTACAGTGGATTTGAGCCAATAGCCCACACCCCACTAGAAAAGCGAAGAGCATGCTCTCCATGGCGCGAATACCGCCTCTATCAGTGCTCCTTTCTCATTCGAGACTACGGATTCAAAATCGGCAACTTTACCCAAATCGTAAACGACGAAGGTTTCCTGCCAAATACCGACCCTAAGCTTGCGTTCGCGGAAGCGAATCCCGACATGTTTCCCATAGAACTCAACACTGCTTCTTATCACCAAATCGTTCAGATACCACATATTGGGCCATTGACAGCCAGTAGAATCATGAGAGCCCGAGAGAACATGCAAATCCGCTACTGTACTGACTTAGAGAAAATCATCGGCCGAAATCTATGCAGAAGAGTAAGTCGATACATTGAATTGAAGGATAAGAAGCTAACTGATTTCTAAAAGTAAATAAGGACAAACCGTAATAAATACGCAAGCAAATTTGAAATGATTGCGATTCAATGTGGTGTCATGCTTGGCGAGAAACCGACTTCTCCATCTTTTATTTGCCCTATTCATTGCTGCCACTCTAACTGCTACCTTTTTCGTTAACAGTCAAATCGTTGTCCAAGCTACACCAAACGCGTCGGGTCCAATAGACGTCCGATTAGACCATACAGTGCAAATTCGAAACGGCGGACTAATAGTGATAAACGACACCGTTAAGTTATCTGCAGAAAACGATCAGAATATTACGTTGTCAAGTTTTCTTCTAGGATTCCCATACGTTTACCAACAAAATCTTGACTATGTTTATGCTTATGACAGCTCAGATACACCATTAAACATAAGCCTTGATGTTGGGCTGAGAAAAATAGGATTTTACGGAGTTGAAATAGAGTTAAATGTAAGAAATGACAAATATTATGAATTTACAGTTGTATTTATCTTTTCAGATCTCATATCATCCCAAGCTTTCCCTATAGCTGAACCTGAAACTGAATTAGAGCAAATCTTGTTTAATGCAACTTTTCCAGCATATCCTAGTCTAACTCAAAGCGTTTCTTCAGTCAACCTAACCATTACCTTGCCAAGCGATGTCTATTATTCTAGTAGTTCCTTCGATGAGAAGCGGATCATTGAAACAAAGCGCACGATAGGAGCTGTTCAAGTTTTCAACTATACAGGGAAGAACTTGGATGCGTTTGCCTATGAGCCATCCTGGTTTGCATTTGGGGGAACAGTTGGAAGTTTCCTTGTTATTGAAGTGAAAGAAATTAGGCGTGACATAACATTTGACAGCTGGGAGCACGTTCTTATATCCGACTCGTACGAGATAATTCCGAAAGCTGGTAACCTTACCGAATTGAAAATACAACTGCCTCAAAGTGCCATCGAAATTTCAGCATGGGACGAGTTTGGAAACATCTTCAAAAAGGAGGACCTAAATATAGAACAAGGAAACGCAACAACACCAACAAACGTAACTTTAACCTTCAGTTCTCCACACATAGAGAACAAGTCAGCAACTTTCAAATTAACATATCAGGTTTCGTGGACAAGCATCATTAGTCAAAGCAATTGGCAAAACTATCGTATAACATTGCAATCGTCCGATAATTTCAAGTGGACAATAAGAAAACTTGTTGTAACCCTAAAATTGCCTGAAGGTGCTGAGTTCACACACCCACTAGATTCAGGTGTGTTTCAAAAAAATGTATTTCAAGAAACCCTAACCTTCGTTTACTACAATGTCACTCCGTTTCAAAGTNTTTTTCAAGAAACTACCTATGAATACACCATTTTCTGGACTTCTTTTCGACCGACATTATGGGTAGGAACAGCAGTAGCCATTTTAAGCGTTTTGGCTCTCCTCTGGCGTGCCCCTCGACCAGCGGCTCCTATTTCTACTATTCCAGTAAGACCGGAAGAACTGAGGAGCTATGTTGACGCCTATGAGAAAAAGAGGCGAAGTCTTAGCGAGCTTGAAGCGGTAGAAGAAAGAGCGCGTAAAGGGAAGATTCCACGACGCCGCTACAAGGTGAGGAAGAAAGCATTAGAAAGTCGACTTTCAGTTTTGTCTAAAGACCTAGCTCAACTCGAAGAGAAACTACAGACTGCTAGTCCTAAATACGCAGATATGATGCGGCAAATCGAGATTGCTGAGGCGGAAATCGAGGGAATTGAGGTAGGCATCAACCGAACTGAAACTAGGTATAGGCGGGGCGAAATATCCACGGCTGCATATCACAAGTTGCTCGAAGACTACTATCGAAGGCGAGAGAGAGCCAGAACCACAATCGATGGAGTACTCTTAAGACTTAGAGAGGAAATCGCCTAACCTTCCCAAACACCTTTGTTTTCCACCACTCTTTCTCGTTAGATTCCCAAGGAGAGAAGGAGTCATGGTTGAAGTAATGGTTGATCATGAAAATTGTGATGGATGCTGAACTTGCGTGGACATATATCCAGTGGATATGTTTGAAATAAGAGAGGAAAAACGCCGTGTCATTAATCCAGATGAATGCCTTGTTTGCAGGGCATGCGAAGTCCAGTGTCCAAACGCAACCATTGAAATCATAGAATAAATTACAGATTAAGAACCTTCAAAACTCCAAAACGAGGATTGAACACGCTTAACTTCATCTATGACCAGTTCAGCTCGTCTAACAAGCCCAGTTGAAGGCTTCCAGCTGCGCTTGCTTTCAATCGTATAAGGAACACCTGCCAATTTTGCAATTACGCTGGTTGCCATTCTGCCCAAAGCTTTGAGATTGTATCCGCCCTCCAAAACTGCCACGAGCTTTCTATTGCAGGATTGAGATGCTAAATCCAAAATCTTGGAGAAAACTTTTGTGTATACATGGGCAGAGAGAGAAAGTTCTCCAACTGGATCTGCATAGTATCCGTCAAACCCCACTGACACCAGGATAAACTCTGGTTTGTACTGTTGAGTTATTGGAGTCACTATCTGGTCAAAGGCTTTGAGATAAACTTCATCTGGTGTTCGAAAGGGAAACGGTAGGTTCACTGTATATCCTCGTCCTTCTTGCTCGCCTACTTCATCAATGAAGCCTGTTCCTGGAAAGCCTCGCGGGTCTTGATGCAAACCTAAATAGAGAACCTTATTTGTGCTGTAGAAAACGTCTTGAGTGCCATTTCCATGGTGGGCGTCAATGTCTAGAATTAAGATTCGCTTAAGACCAAAATAACGAAGGAGGTAGCCGGCAGCCACGGCGACGTTGTTAAAAATGCAAAAACCCAGAGCGTAGTAGCGTCCAGCATGATGTCCTGGCGGTCGAACAAGCGCAAAAGCATTTTGAAATTTGTCTGCCATAACAAGCTTCACTGCCTCAATTGTTCCACCAACTGCCAGAAGAGCGACTTCAAAGCTTTTGGAAGATACAATAGTGTCGCCGAGATCAAGTAAACCGCCTCCAGATTTGCAGAAACGTTTTACAAGGTCGATATAATCAGGCTCGTGAACGAGTTCCAAATCCTCAAGTCGTACCGGTTTAGGCTTAACCATTGAGCCCCTTCCGGTTGCGAGAAGCCCGCTTTTTTCCAACTCTTTTCTTATGACTCGCAGGCGTGCAGGTGATTCTTCATGGTCTTTTCCTGTGTCATGTTCTAAATATTTTGGCGTGAAAATAATAGCTGTCCTCATGGTAGTTCTTCCAAATCTGGATACGTCTTGTAGAAAAGTTCCTTTAGGTAGCTACCTACGGTTAAGCCTTCTGATTTCGCTAATTTTTCAAGGGTTTTGCTGACTCCAGTTGCGTATTGAACAGCCTTTTTTGTTCGGTTGGCAATAAAATTGGGTATTTTCAAGCTTTCAGCTACTTCTCTCAACACTCTTTTCCGAAGCTCATCTACAGTAGATTCTATTTTCAATTCGATTGGCAAACTGAGCGCGAAATTTACAACCTCGTGGTCTATGAAGGGCAAGCGCAACTCAACTTTATGGAAGACGCAAACTGGATTGTCCCTTTGAAAATTTGTTTTAGAAGATGAAGTAATGTCTTGATACAAGATTTTCTGTAAGGCTTCGGGACCCTTTTGGTCTAGTTCCGCAAGATATCTTCGATAACCCCCAAAGAGTTCGTCGCCGCCTTGTCCAGCTAAGAGAACGCGGCATCCGATTTTAGAAGCGGTTTCCGCTGTCCAAAAGAAGGGAATTGCAACCCCAACTTTCATTAGGTCAGGTTCTTCGATTAGCCACAAAACTTTGGAAACAACTTTCTCAACGTCGCTCATAATATACGTTTGAACATGGATTGGAAGCCCTAAAACCTTACTTGCACTTTCAGCATGCTGTAGTTCTTGTTGATTTTCCAGTCCCACAGAAATAAGATAAACGTCAACTCCGCTCATCTTCGCCAACAGAGCAACGACAGCACTGTCTAAGCCACCAGAAAAAGCCACAGCGATTTTCTCAATGCCTTTAACCCTCTCAGTTGTTGCTTCAAAAAGGAGATTCTTAAGATGTTTTGCAGCATCTTCCATACTTATAGGTCTTGTTCGAGGCTGAACTGTCGCAGCTACTTCCTCAAATGAGAAGCCTTGCGTGTTTATCACAGCGATGTTTCCAGGCGGGAAAGACTTTACATTTTTTACTCCAATAGCCCACAATGCTTTACGTTCAGAAGCCAAGCCGAATGCATTTTCATTTTCACCATAGTACAGCGGAATTAATCCAAACGCATCGCGTCCAACAATTATCTTATTAGACAGTGATACAGCAAAGGCGTATGCGCCATCGAGTTTCTTTAAAATGCGTCCTGCATTCTCTTCCGGGTTCTCCTTAAGTATACTCGCAACTTCCTCCAAGCTGGTTTTCTCACTAGAAGGAAAGAATCGCCCATCGAAAACAAATGCATAGCCGTTTCCTAAAACCGGCTGCGGTATATCGCAGCTAATGATGCGAGAAAGATTATAGCCGATAGCTATGTTGGAGTCCAAGTCTGTGCCCTCTAAATCTTCTAAGGACCGTGCTATCTTTACAGAAGTTTGAGTAGCAACTCCATAAGCGTCGGTTCCTCTGTGCATCAACCTTCTCAGCATAGCAACAATCGTTGGAACAGCATTATCGCTTCTCTTGTCTAAGACCGCTGCCATTGCGCCCATGACTTAAACTCCGTTTACAAACGATTTTCGAAGGAATACGTGTTCTCCACAAACTTTAATGTTTTCTGACTTATCAAAACGGTAAATGTTATCTTTAGTGAATACGTGTTCAATGCTGGAGGAGATTGTCTTGCCCATTCTTCCAATTGACACCCGACGTTACGGAACACCCGAAATGCTAGAAATTTTCGAGGAACAAAATCTTCTTCAAAGAAGGCTGGATGTAGAAGCCGCACTCGCTTGGGCGCATGCCGAAGTCGGCGACATTCCGCGCAAAGACGCTGAAAAAATTGTTAAAACTGCTTCAGTCAAGCATGTCAAGCTTAGCCGAGTCAAAGAAATCGAACGAGAAATAAAGCATAACATTGCCTCACTTGTTCGAGCATTAGCAGAAGTCTGCGGCTCCAGTGGAGCATATATTCACTTGGGAGCCACGAGCTCTGACATCTTGGATACAGCAACAGCTCTGCAATTAAGAGATGCGCTCGCCCTCCTTGAAAAGAGCCTGAACAACTTTGAAAAGATACTGCTAGACAAAGCTGAAGGTTACAAGAGGACAATCATGATAGGAAGGACCCATGGTCAACATGCGTTACCCATAACTCTTGGCTTCAAATTCGCGGTTTTGACAAGGGAAATAAGCCGCCACATCCAACGACTACGAGAATGCAAAGAACGGATTTTGGTTGGTAAAATGAGCGGGGCTGTTGGGACTCAGGCTGGGCTTGGTCCAAACGCTATGAAAATACAGAAGCTTGTAATGGAAAAACTGGGTATTAAGCCAGCGGAGATTTCTACTCAGATTGTGCAGAGAGACCGTCATGCCGAGCTTGTTTGCCTTCTCGCAATTATAACCTCTACATTAGACAAGATTGCCACTGAAATTCGACAGCTTCAGCGACCCGAAATCGGAGAGCTAGCTGAACCCTTCGAGAGAGCCAAGCAGGTTGGCAGTTCAACCATGCCTCATAAGCACGACCCAGAGCTTTGCGAGCGGGTTTGCGGACTCGCCAAGGTCATGAGAAGCCTTGTGGTTCCAGCCTTGGAGAACATTCCGACATGGCATGAACGAGACCTGACGCAGTCTTCGGCAGAACGATTCATTATTCCAGAAGCATGCATTCTCACCGACTACATGCTAGATTTAACGACAAACATCATAGCAAACTTGCAAATTGACGAAAAGAGAATGCGCAAGAACATAGAATTAACACAGGGGCGAATAATGTCCGAGGCAGTTATGATAGCGCTAACTCATAAAGGAATGAGCCGTCAAGAAGCGCATGAACATCTCAGACGCTTAGCCATAAAAAGCGAAATGGAAAAAAACTCATTCAAAAAAGCTCTTTTAGAAGACAAAATAGTTCGGAAAAGGCTGAATGAAGAAGAAATTAGCAAAGTCTTGAATCCACGGAATTACTTAGGTACTGCAGTCAAACAGGTAGAACTTGTTGTTAAGAAAACAAAGCGTGAAAGAAAAACCAGAGGATTAATTGTCTGAATTATTGGGAAGCATTTTCTAAGCCTCTTAAACCATACCATTGAGCGGTTAATACTCTGTTATGGCTTTTTGCTCCAATTCTTCGCCTTCCTTCAGTTTTTTCAATTCTTCTGCCTTAATAAAGCCGCCTACTTGATCTTTGATTTTCTTTGCCAGTCTAAGTCCGATAAGAGGTACGCTTGTTAATCTTTTTATAGGCGCTCTTTTGAGGTCTTCAATTGTTTTCATGCCTGCATCATACAGTATGCGAGCGCGGACACGTCCTATTCCTTCAAGCCTAACCAGTGGCAGAAGCTCTTTCTTCACTCCTTTGCGGGTTCTTTCCATAAGTTCTGAGAGATTTGGCAAGATATCTTTATGTTTGAAGAGGCGTGCTAGTTCATGTGAAGCGTGGAGTAGCCACTTGGCAGAGTCCATGATACGGTAGAGGTCACCTGGCTGAACCCTAAACTTCCCAATCATTTCATCTTCGCTTATTTCTTGAATCCACGATTTCAAAACCCATGCCAGCTTGGCTTCGCCCAAGAATTCTTCATAGGCGATGCGGTCTTCCCATTCGTCTGGAACTGGGAACATAAACTCGCTTCTATGCTGGTCAACGAAAAGGGCGAGTTCGTCTATTTCTCTTGAGTAAGGTCGAAGTCTTGGAAATATGTCAGGTGTGTGCGTTATCATATGCAGATAACTAAGGTCGGTAAGCATTGGTGCTCGAATTTGCAGAGCTTCTCTTATTAAGACGCCTGTGACAGGGTCTATGTACAGCTCCGAGATTCGGCGTCCAAATCTGGTCGCATAAATATTATTACCGCTTACTTCAATCATCTCCTCATCATAGAGAAACTTCAGAATTTTTGTAATGACTCCACGTATGGCTTTCGGGTCATATTGATACGCGTAGAAGGTCTTGCCGAAGAAATCGTATATCCCTTGTTCAGTGTGAGCAAAATCAGCGGCGATTGTGGCTAAAACATGAGAACGCAAAACACGTTCTACAGCTAGCTTAGACCAGATGCGTTCTGGTTGAGCCAGCACATAGCTTTCTATTAGATAATCTTGTTCATCTTCGGTTTTAGCTAATAGAATAGCTTCACCCATCTTATCGTATCGGGGTCTTCCAGCCCGCCCTGCCATCTGTTTATATTCAAGGACTGAAATCGGGTAGTAACCGTAGCCCGGTTCATATCTTCTGTAATCATGGATGACTACCATTCTTGCTGGCAGATTAACGCCAAAAGCCAGTGTTGGTGTTGCGGTTAAGACCTTGATTTTCCCATTGCGAAAGGCCTTTTCAATCAGTCGCCGATGGGCACTCCTTAAACCAGCATGATGAAACGCTGTTCCACGCTTAACCAGTTCAGCTAACAAATCGCTTATCCGTGTTCTCTCACCTGCAGCTAAAATCTGTTTGGAAAGCTGCTCCAAAAAACGCTTCATAGGCTTAGATAGAAGGCTGTTCACTTCTACAGATGCTTTCTTTGCTAGACTAGCAGAGTTTTTTCTGGTTGCAGCGAATATGAGCGCTTGCCCGCCGGACCTTACCATGTGTAGAGCAAGGTTTACAGCCAGATTCGTTGAATGCTTCTCGATTTTGGCTGCACCGCCGTCTTTGAAGAGGATTTCGTTCTGACGTGCTACGCCTTCTTTGAGCACTACTGGTCTCCATTCGGTTGTGATGTAGTTCGCGTTTAGCCACTCAGCTGCCTCCTCTGCGTTTCTTATTGTTGCGCTTAACGCGAGAAGTTGAGCGTTTGGGTTGATTTGCATTAAGCGCGCAAGCACAACTTCTAATGTTGGTCCGCGGTCTCCGTCGTTCAGTAAATGAACTTCGTCGGCGACGATGAGGGAGATTTCATTCATCCATTTGGTTCTATGCCTCAACAGAGAATCTGCTTTTTCGTTTGTTGAGACAATTATGTCGTAGCGTTCAAGCCAGTTGTCACTGCGATCGTAGTCACCTGTGCTTATGCCCACTCTGATTTTTCTGCCATCAGCCTTGCGCAGAACCGAGTATTTTTTAAACTCCTCATATTTTTCGCTGGCTAACGCACGTAGAGGAGTTAGATAGAGAACCTTGCCGTCTTTTTCTAGTATGTGCTTGGAGGCGCAAAACTCAGCGATTAAAGTCTTTCCAGACGCTGTTGGGCTTGCTAAAACAAGGTTTTTGCCGTCTAAGGCGCCTGCGCGTATAGCCTCTTCTTGTGGTGGATAGAGCTCGGTAATTCCTGATTTGATTATGATCTGTCTTGCGGGTTCAGGTACTGCCAACTCTTCAATTTTCACTTTTAGCCCTTTTCTGTCATGTCTTCTTTAGATAACCGTTTCTAGGCGAATATACTGTGCCTTCCTTAACTAGTTGTCCAAGGAGACGCTCAGCTTCTGGGATGGTAATTTCGTATTCTCTTTCAAGCTTTTCCAAAAGCGCTGATTTCTCTACCATGCCCGTCTCTCTTTCCATTTCAACTATTGCACTCAGAACAACGTGTAGCTTATCGCGTACACTTTTCGGTTTACCTGTCATGATGATGTCTATGTCGATTTTGCGAGATGATACGTCGATGCCAACTTCTTCTAGTGACCTTCGCATTATGGCAATTGCAGCTTCGGTATCTTCGGCGAGAATTTCTTTTCGGCATGCTACACGGGCTCTAGCCTCTGCAAGCCGCACTAACGCTTCAAGTTGTCGCGGTGTTATGGCTATGGGTGAGCCCTCGGTTTCGCTTGCCGCGCGCATGGTTAGGTAGAAGTCTCTAAGCCTTTGCAAAGCCTCTTCGGTCAACACGGGTTTAATGTTTCTTGCATAGCTTATGTATTTCCGTAAGATGTCTGTTGGTATAGGCGCCTCAACTGAAACAGTGCCTCTGCGGTGGATGTTCAAGATATGCTCCGACATTTTTGTATCTAGTTCTTTTTCAGGGACATCTTTCAAAACGAAGATGAGGTCGAATCTGGATAAGATAGTGACTGGAAGAGCAATGTTTTCTCCAACTGTGCGGTAAGGCTCATATCTGCCTAAGGCGGGATTGGCTGCTGCCAGTACAGCGGTTCTTGCGTTGAGTGTTGCAACGATTCCGCCTTTCGCCACCGAGACCGTGTGTTGTTCCATTGCTTCATGGATGGCTACTCTGTCTTCGGGGCGCATCTTGTCAATCTCATCTATGCAAGCCACGCCTTTGTCTGCTAGAACGAGTGCTCCAGCTTCCAAGGTCATTCCTCCTCTGCGTTCTCTTAGAACAGCCGCTGTTAAGCCAGCTGCTGTTGTTCCCCTTCCAGAGGTATATAGACCGCGGGGAGCGATTCTGGCGACGTATTGAAGAAGCGCTGATTTGGCTGTCCCGGGGTCTCCTATTAGCAGGGTGTTTAGTTCCTCTAATGTTGATGTCAGCTAGGTGTTTGGGTACTCCTCCAAACAGTAGGTACACTATAGCTTCCTTTATGTGTTCATAACCGTAGATGGATGGTGCGATGGAGCGAATGACCTTGCGGTGAATCCAAGGGTCCTTCGCCAACTCGAGAATCTGCTTTTCCTCCTCTGGTGAGGTAAGTACGGCCTCAGGTTCTTTGCTTAAGATGTCTATGTAGTTGGCGTCGATGTGCAAGTTGAACACACGGAGCTTTCCAACCTTTGGGAGAGTCGGCGCTACAGCCCGTACGACGCCTACTGTAGCTACGTGGTCGCCTGGTCTTGCAATGTCCACAATGTCTCTTCCTACCAGCTTGATATTCAGCGAACGAGGCAGCTGACCGGGTGGAAGGTGTTCTGGGCGTTCTTGAATTCTAATCTGTTGAGAATCAACGAAGAGGGTTTCTTCTTGCATGAAGTCGAAAATGCCTTTCCTTTGGCAAGCTGGGTCAGAGCACACGAGAGGGGCCCTTAAGAATGGAGTGGTTTGGTCAACATAGCTAATGTTTCCGCATCGTTTGCATCTAAAGGCGCCTCTTGTCACCATTGGGTTGACTGGTGTGGCTCGTACGACTATGCCTTCAACCATAGCAAGTTTTCCGATGTGCACAGACCCCAGCATGCGCAGGTGTACGGTTTCTGGTAGTCCTCGGAATCGGATGGTGATAACTTCAACTTCAGAAGCATAAACAGGTGCTTCTATCTGCAGTTGAGCCAAAGCAGCTCGATTGGCATGCTCTAAGTATTCATCGGGGGTTTTAACTAGACTTTCCGCTAGGGGGGAGTCTGCCAGCAATAAATCTTCGAAGTCCACAACCAGCGAGGTCTTGCCTGAAATGGCCATTTGAGAGATTCTTTGGCGATACTTTTCAGATTTGAGGAAGTCTAAGAAACGTTCTTGAGGGTCTAAAACTGCTGCTTCTGTCAACTCTCTTTCATCACCTTGAGTATTTTTGGCTTCCACTCATTAATAATTGCATATAAGCGTTCATAAAGGAGACGTTCTTCTAGTGCCAAATTGTTTAGAGTTTGATTAGTTTGTGCTGGAGAAGATGCTAGAGAGACTATCTTTCTTAAGCGGCAGTTAACAATGTCACGAGAAAGACGCGAAGCTTTTTCATATTCTCTCATTTTTTCTGGATTACTTACGGCTTTACGTTTTAGATTGGCAAGGTAACGCCTTAGTCTCGGGTAAAAATCCTCTTCTAAAGGCGAAACCTGTCTGGGCTGCTGAATGCTTTCCTTCCAAAAAATTTTATGAAGCTTTACCGCATCTAAAAGTTCCTCTTCTTGAATCCTTGCAATACCTGCACGTTCTAGTTCTTTAGCAACCCAATATCTGGCTTCATACTCTTTACCCTCATCTAAAGGTCCAACTTTCACTCCCACCAGCTGGATTTCAGGATAATTTCTGTTTATGACGATCTTAATTGGTTTGTTTTCAAACATGAAGTCTACATCTTTGATGGACATGGATGAACTCTTTGACAATTCTAATCTCTCTCTGAAAGCTGTTCAAGAGAACATTGCGGCTTCGAGATATAAGTTTCTCAGTGGAAATCAAGGTGGCTTCTAACATAAGCTTTAAAAATGTGAATGTGAGTATTTCTCATTCCAAGGTTTACGTTTGTAAAGGTGTGGATGGAAATGCCGGAAGGCATTCCTGAATACAGCAAGGTCGATAAGATTATCGAGAGTTATTCTTGCGAAAAGTCAGCGTTAATTGCCATATTGCAAGAGATCGAGAATTTGTACGGTTATCTTCCGGCTTGGGCATTGAGACACGTATCTGAAAAGCTTGGTGTTTCCATGATTCAGGTCTACGGCGTAGCTTCCTTCTATGATGCATTTCACCTGACACCACGCGGTAAGCATCTCATTCGCGTCTGTCTCGGAACTGCTTGCTACCTAAGAGGCTCAGCTCGGGTTCTTGAGGCTTTCGAAGCTGAGCTAGGTATAAAAGACGGAGAGACTACGCCTGATTTGGAGTTTAGTCTTCAATCGGTCCGTTGTCTTGGTGCATGTGCATTAGCACCAGTGATGGTCGTCGGCGAACGCTACTTCGACAAAATGACGCCAACGAAAGTTCACAGTGTGTTGAAGCGGGTGCAGAGTAGAAATGAAAAAGATTAGGACCCCTCAAGAGCTGGAAGCTCTACGAAACTCGTTGCTACAACGGAGGGACACCAATAAGCCATGCGTAAGAGTGTGCTTAGGAACTGGTTGCCGAGCGCGTGGCAGTTTAGATGTCGCAAAGGCTTTCGCGAATGAAGTTAAAAGGCAGGGCCTGGAAATTCAGGTAGAGCGGAAGCAAACTGGCTGTCATGGCTTCTGTGAAAGAGGCCCTGTCGTGGTAATAGGACCAAAAGAAATCTTTTATCAAAGAGTAAAGCAACGTGATGTTCCTGAAATCGTTTCGAAAACCTTGCTCAACGGAGAGGTTGTTGATCGTCTTCTTTATGCTAATCCAGCAACGGGCCAAAAAGTCCTATATGAATATGAAGTGCCTTTCTACAAAAAACAGACAAGACTGGTTCTTGCCAACAATGGAACAATAGACCCCACCAACATACTTGACTACATAGCTATCCGCGGTTATCAGGCTCTCGCAAAAGCTATTAAAACCATGTCTTGCGAGGAAATCATCGACACTGTTGAAAAATCTGGGTTACGTGGTCTTGGCGGAGGCGGCTTCCCAACTGGAAGAAAATGGAGACTATGCCGCGAAGCCCCAGGGGACATTAAGTTCGTAATCGGAAACGGTGATGAAGGTGATCCAGGCGCCTTTAGCGATAGGAGTCTTATGGAAGGGAATCCTCACAGCATTCTAGAAGGAATGATTATAGGAGCATATGCTATAGGAGCGAATCAAGGTTACCTATACGTTCGTGCCGAGTATCCTCTAGCGTTAAAGCACCTGCAAATAGCAATAGACCAGGCTAGAGAATACGGATTCTTAGGGAAGAACATATTCAACTCAGGATTTGACTTTGACATCAGAATAAATCGGGGCGGTGGTGCGTTTGTATGCGGTGAATCCTCTGCTTTAGTAGCCTCGATTGAAGGTAAAATGGGTGAGCCGAGAGCAAAATATATCCACACGGTCGAGCGGGGGCTATGGAATAAACCGACCAATCTGAATAACGTTAAGACCTGGGCCAATGTGCCCTTTATTATCAATAATGGCGCGGATTGGTATGGAAAAATTGGTACAGAGAAGAGTAAAGGCACAGGAATCTTCTCTCTTGTTGGAAAGGTTAACAATACAGGCCTCGTTGAAATTCCTATGGGAACCCCACTTAGACAGGTTATTTACGACATAGGTGGAGGAATACTTGGGGGCAAAAAGTTTAAGGCAGTTCAGACTGGCGGCCCTTCAGGCGGCTGCATACCTGAGAAGTTGCTTGATTTACCCGTGGACTTTGAGAAGTTAACCGAAGCCGGCTCGATGATGGGTTCCGGCGGTATGATAGTGATGGATGAAGATACTTGTATGGTTGATGTGGCTCGATATTTCCTCGACTTTTTGCAGGATGAATCTTGTGGTAAATGTGTTCCTTGCCGTGAAGGAATTAAAAGAATGCTTGAGGTTGTAACTGACATAACCGCGGGTCGAGGGAAGGAGGACGATCTTGAACTTCTTCAAGAGCTGGCTAATATGGTTAAGGAATTTTCTCTTTGCGGTCTCGGTAAAACAGCACCAAACACTGTCTTGTCAACTTTAAGGTATTTTAAAGATGAATATGAGGCTCACGTGAGAGATAAAAAGTGTCCTGCTGGCATTTGCAGAGATCTGATCGAGTATTTCATCCTTGAAGACAAATGCACAGGATGTGGTGCCTGTTTGAGACTCTGTCCTCAACATGCAATCGATGCGTATGGTCTGATTCACACAATTGATCCCGCCAAATGTATTAGATGTGGCATCTGTCGAGATGCTTGTCCATTTGAAGCAATAATAGTTAGATAGGAAGTGATTAGATGGTAACCCTCATGATTGATGGAGTGAAAGTTCAAGTAGAAGAAGGCTCTACCATACTCGAAGCTGCTAGATTCTATGGGATTGATATCCCGACTCTATGCTATCACGACGAATTAACTCCTTACGGCGCTTGCCGTTTGTGTATGGTAGAGGTTGACGACGGAAGAAGGACAAGACTCGTGGCTTCTTGCCTTTACCCGGTGAGAGAAGGAATAAAGGTGAGAACACATACGGAGAGAGTGATAAAGGGGCGAAAGCTGATATTAGAACTACTAATTGCCAGATGCCCCAGCTCGAAGACCCTTCAGGACCTAGCCTCCAAAATGGGACTAGAGCAAGTTAGATTTAAGATGGAAAATAAAGACTGCATCTTATGCGGTTTGTGTGTAAGAATGTGTGCCGAACAGATGGGAAGCGGAGCCATAGGTTTTGTGGGTAGAGGTCAGAATAGAGAGGTTGTTACTCCCTTCCGTATGGCAAGTGAAATCTGCCGTAACTGTGGAGCCTGCATGTATATTTGTCCTGTAGTAGACTTGCAGTGTCGTGGGGTTAAGTCTCCCGGCGAACTTTGCAACTCTTGTCTTGTTATAACCCCACAATGTTTGGAAAAGCACGGTCAGGTCATGTGTACTCTAAACTCATGTGGAGCATGTGTAGAAAAGGAGGAAAAATAATATGAGCCTTTCAAAACCAAATGCAAGCCCAGCGACGTTGACCAAGAACAGAACAGATCCGTGCCCAGTCAGTGGACTCTGTGTCACCTGCATAGACGGGTGTCCAGGTCCATGTGAAGTTGCCAAATCCGCCATAAGAGGCAGCGAAGTCATCTATCCAGCACCCTTCGGAGTAATAACCACCGGATCCCAGAAAAACTATCCAGTGGACCTTTCCCATTTTAATATTATGGGAACAACCATAGGAGCTGTTGGCATTGAGGCTGATAGTGATAAAGCTATCTTTCGCAATGTTAACTTGGAAACCAGAATCGGTCAAGGCAAGGGTCTGAGACTGAAAGTTCCATGGTTTACGTGTGCGCTTGGGTCGACAAGAATTGCCAAAGATAACTGGAAAGAATTGGCCATAGGAGCCGCGATATCAGGGACCATGCAAGTGATAGGTGAGAACGTGTGTGGTATGGATGTCAATTCAAAACTCAGCAATGGGAAAGTGGGTCATTCTCCAGAGCTCGAATGGAGAGTAAAAACGTACAATGAATGGAGAGAAGAAGGCTACGGTGCCATTGNTGTTCAAGCTAACATAGAAGATACNAGGCTTGGAGTCCTTGAATACGCTATCACAGATTTGGAAGTAGACGCANTCGAACTAAAATGGGGTCAAGGCGCCAAGGANATAGGTGGCGAAGTTAAAATCAAGGATCTAACTAAAGCGCAGCTTCTAAAGAGAAGAGGATACCTAGTTCTCCCAGATCCTGAAGATCCAGATGTTATTGAAGCATTCAAGAAAAGACACTTCAGAGAATTCGAAAGACACTCTCGAGTTGGCATGGTTACGAGAGAAGACTTCGTGAACAAAGTAAAAGAGCTGAGGGGCTTAGGTGCCAAGTACATTTTTCTAAAGACCGGAGCTTATAGACCAGCAGACGTGGCAAGAGCTGTGAAATTCTCGTCTATGGCTAGAATTGACCTACTGACTGTTGATGGTGCAGGTGGTGGGACGGGCATGAGCCCTTGGCGTATGATGAATGAATGGGGAATACCGAGTGTAGAGATATGGACATTAACGTATAAATATGCAGATATCTTGGCGAAGAAGGGAGAATATGTTCCCAGCATAGCCTTTGCTGGAGGCATTACTATGGAAGACCACATCTTCAAAGCATTAGCTCTAGGTGCACCATACGTCAAAGCTGTAGGTATGGCAAGGGCACCGCTCACTGCGGCTATGGTAAGTAAAAACGTAGGTCTGAGAATTAAGGAAGAAAACCTTCCTATATACTATGCAAGGTATGGAAACACCGTCGATGCAATCTTTGTCGAAGCAGGTAAACTAAAGAACAAGCTTAAGAAGAAATTTGAAGATCTACCCACAGGCGCAATGGGCCTCTACACCTACAATCAGAGATTAACCCAAGGATTAAAACAACTAATGTGCGGTGCCAGAAAATTCGCTGTTCAGCACATTACCCGAGACGATATTGCCGCTTTAACTCCAGAAGCAACACGTGCATCAGGGATTACGTATATTATGGATGCGGACAAGGAAGAAGTGGAAAAAATCTTAAGTTAGTTGTGCGACAAGTCATCTGACAAGTTNTATGTCACGCGGGTGCGTAAAGCTAGGGGGCTCAGAAATGAGTGTNGACACTGGACCATTAGATACTGCTTTGAAGCAGTTGGAAACCACAGCAGGAATATTAAACCTAGACCCAGGAGTTCATGCATTCCTTAAGCATCCTAAAAGAACTCTTACGGTCTCAATTCCAATAAGAATGGATAATGGCGACATTAAGATCTTCTGGGGTTGCCGAGTTCAACATATAGATGCTCTAGGTCCATTCAAAGGTGGAATCCGCTACCACCCATGTGTTGATTTAGCCGAGGTCACGGCACTTGCAATGTGGATGACTTGGAAATGTGCATTAGTCGGAATTCCCTATGGAGGCGCAAAAGGTGGCGTCTGTTGCAACCCAAAAGAAATGTCCAAAGCCGAGCTTGAACGCATAACAAGACGATATACAAACATGCTACTCGACTTCATAGGTCCTCGCAAAGATGTGCCCGCCCCAGACGTATACACAGACGCCCAAACAATGGCATGGATAATGGACACGTACAGCCGGTTCAAAGGCTACAGTATACCTGAGTGCGTCACTGGAAAGCCTCTAATCGTAGGTGGCTCAGAAGGAAGAGCCGAAGCTACCTCACGAGGGGTTACAATTTGCATACGTGAAGCAGCCAAACGTTTAGGCATGAGAATCAAAGGGACAACAATAGCAGTGCAAGGATACGGCACCGTAGGTTGGAACGTAGCAAAAATAGCATATGGTTTGGGGGCTAAGATCATTGCAGTGAGTGACTCCAAAGGCGGAATCTATAACCCGCGAGGCGTAAACCCATACAAAGTGTTCGAACACAAGCAAAATACAGGCTCAGTCTTAGGGTTCGAGAAAGCGAAAAAAGAGATAACAAACGCTGAGCTTCTGGAATTAAAATGCGACATACTTATCCCAGCAGCGTTAGAAAATCAGATCACCAAGGCAAACGCTGCCAATATAAAAGCAAAAATAGTAGGTGAGGCTGCAAACGGCCCTACCACAACAGATGCGGACAAAATACTCCGCGAGAAAAAAGTATTCTTGATTCCAGACATTCTTGCAAATGCAGGAGGCGTCACAGTTAGCTACTTCGAATGGGTTCAAAATCTAACTAGAGAACATTGGACTTTAGAGTATGTAAACCAGAAGCTGGAAAACATAATGGTTAAAGCTTTCAACGATGTTCACAAAACTATGAGAAATGAGGAAACCGACATGCGAACTGCTGCTTTGTTGCTAGGCGTAGGGAGGGTCGCTGAAGCCATAATGACATTCGGACTTTGGCCTTAATCTTAGCTTTCTTTCGTGCATACCCGTGAATGTACGTCGCCTTGAGCTAATGTTTCTGGCGCAGAAAAGAAAGTTGACAAGTTGTATGCAGGCATGATTCGTGGGAAAAAACGTGTTTCAATCCTCTTTTGATCACTTCTACATTTACAGGACCAACTGGTATAGCAAGTGAAATCCCTAAGATTATGGTTTGGACTAGACCGAGTATAATTAAAATGTTTGATTCGTATTGTGTATGGATTTTGCCCTGAGGCTCGAATAACAAACACTTTTTATTGCAAGTTCCGTTGTTATAGCGTTAATTGTGGAGGCAAGCTTGTTGAGTTTTGAAATGTGGGCTGAAAAGTATCGTCCCCGCTCGCTTAAAGAGATGGTGAACCAAAAAGATATCGTGGAACGCCTGAAAAGCTTCGTCGGAGCCAGAAATATTCCACACTGCATTTTTGCTGGTCCACCTGGCACAGGCAAAACAACCGCTGCGCTTTGCTTGGCTCACGACCTCTACGGGGAAACCTACAGAGAACATCTTATGGAGTTAAACGCAAGCGACGAGAGAGGAATTAATGTTGTACGGCAGACTGTGAAAACTTTTGCTCGTGTCCGCACTTTAGGGGAGATCCCATTCAAGATTTTGATTCTTGACGAAGCGGACAACATGACAAGGGATGCTCAACAAGCACTTAGGCGAACCATGGAACGCTTCACAGAGACATGTCGTTTGATATTGATTGCAAACTACAGTGGCAAGATTATTGAGCCCATACAATCTCGTTGTGCGCCTTTTCGTTTCACCTACTTGCAGCGAGAAGATCAAGATGCTTATTTAAAGCATATTGCGGAAAGTGAAAAGGTGCAGTTACGCGACGAAGGACTCAACGCCACCTTTGAGATCTGTGGAGGTGATTTACGAAGAGCAATAAACACTTTGCAGGCTGCTGCCTCGCTTGGTAAACCCATCACCAACGAGGTTGTGTATTCAGTTATTGGACGGGCTAATCCAATGGATATACGAGAAATGATTCAAATAGCAATGAACGGTGACTTCATTGGCGCACGTAACAAACTGCGCGAAATGATTCTTAAATATGGAGTTGCTGGAAGCGACATTATACGTCAGATTCATATGGAAATCTTCCGGATGAGAAACATTCCAGAACCATGGAAAGTCAGGCTGGCTGATGCCGTTGGAGAAATTGATTTTCGGCTGATTTCCGGTGCCGATGAAGAGATTCAGTTGAGCGCTTTACTGGCCAGGTTGGTTGAAGCTGGCATGACGATGAGACAAAGCGGGTAACCTTGCATGTATACGGCTTGGACCGTGAAGCATAAACCCAAAACCTTGGGGGAAGTCGTTGGGAACCGTGAGGCTGTAGCTGGACTCATTAGTTGGCTAAGGTCTTGGGAAAAAGGCATTCCGAAAAAGCGAGCGGCATTTTTGCATGGTCCGCCCGGTATAGGTAAAACAGTGGCTGTTGAGGCGTTGGCTAAAGATTGGAACCTGGAACTTGTAGAAAAAAACGCGAGCGACTATCGAACCGAAGAAGCTGTGCAGAAGTTTGCTGGATTAGCATCTCAATATGGCACACTGTTTGGAAAGAAACGCTTAATCCTCTTTGACGAGCTAGACGGCTTGACTGGCAGGGAAGACCGTGGCGGAGTTGGAGCAATAGTCCGCGTGGTCAAGCAAGCTCGATGCCCAATCATTTTGATAGCCAATAACGCTTACAATCCGCGACTTTCCTCTTTACGTTATTACTGCTTTCTTATACAATTCAAGAGACCGCCTGCCCGTTCTGTTGCAAAACGCTTGAGGCAAATATGCCAACATGTAGGAATTGACGCCGAAGAGGAAGCTCTCGAATTTATTGCGCAACGTTCACAGGGTGATGTGCGCTCAGCTATTAACGACTTGCAAGCGTTAGCGCAGGGGAAGAAGAGGCTTACTTACGAAGATGTTTCTTGGCTGGCTCATCGAGACCGTAAAGACGCTATCTTCAATGTGCTTAAGTTGATTTTCTATTCTAAAAGCTGTGATGCTGCTAAAAGCACAGTGGATATGGCTGATGTTGACCCCAACATGCTTTTCGAGTGGATATACGAAAACATGCCATATCATCTACGCGACTCAGAAGACCTAGCAAAGGCAATGGAATCCTTAGCCATCGCTGACCTTTACCGAAGTAGAATCCGTCAGACGCATAACTGGAAGCTAACTCGTTATGTAATTGACTTCATGACCGCCGGTGTAGCTGTGGCGAGAGAAAAAACAAAGCCTGCTGGGTTTGTGCCTCTGCGCTTTCCAGAACGCATCAAGATGCTGTCGAGAACTAAGAGAGAAAGACAAATGCAGTCAAAGATAGGTTTGAAAATTAAGCGTAGATGCCACGTATCGGCGGTTAAAGCCATAACCGAGTTTCTTCCCTACTTGAAGGTGATTTTTGACAACAATCTTGAAATGGCTTCTGGAGCAGCTAGATGGCTAGACTTGGACGACTCAATGATAGAGTATTTGGCTGGAACTAAGAAGCAGGCAAAAGCAATAATTAAGGCTGACTAGGAAAGCTTACATGAGGCATTGGACGATACACATTAAATCTCCATGAGTAAAAGTTTATTAGGGCTAAATCTGCATCTAATCGTGATTTCATGGGTGGATGGTGTGAAACATGTCTTGGAGGACTCGTGTTTGTCTCCGATCCTTCCTCTCAGCTTTCTCTAGCCCAACTTGTTAGTCTTAGAGAGCAGACTCGTGCATCAAAGGCTTTAAAGGTTCTCGTGAAAATGTAAAGGGGTGTAAGTTGATGGTTTTGAAAGTTTTCAACACGCTGACAAGACGAAGAGAAACTTTCAAGCCGATGCGTGGAAAAAAGGTTAAAATGTTTGTGTGTGGTCAAACAGTTTATGATGATGCGCACGTTGGACACGCTAAGACCTATGTGCAATTTGACATAATTGCTCGTTGGCTTAAGCATCTGGGCTATGATGTTTTCTATGCTCAGAACATAACTGACGTAGACGACAAGATAATAAAGCGAGGTCTAGAGAATGACGTGGAGCCCTTGAGCTTAGCAAAGCATTATGCTCAACGGTTTCTGAAGGACTTGGAAGCTTTAAAAGTAAAAAAGAACGTTGACCTGTTTCCTAAAACCTCTGAGTACATACCTCCAATGATTGAACAAATCAAAACTCTCATCGAAAGAGGCTACGCCTACGTCGTAAACGGCGACGTATATTATGACGTAACAAAATTCAAGGACTACACAAGGCTTTCACACATGTCAATTGAAGAGCTAAAGAGACACAGAATCGAACCTGATCCGCGAAAAAGAAACAGTTTCGACTTTGCACTCTGGAAAAGCCAAAAACCAGGCGAACTGGCTTGGGATTCACCATGGGGCAAGGGACGACCAGGATGGCACATAGAGGACACAGCCATGACCGTAACCATCTTTGGTCCCCAATACGACCTACACGGTGGAGGAAGCGACCTCATTTTCCCTCACCACACAAACGAAATAGCTCAAGCGGAGGCGGCTACTGGCAAGAAGCCTTTTGTTAAATACTGGTTGCACGCTGGTGTTTTGAATATTAAAGGCGCAAAGATGTCAAAGTCGCTGAAAAATTTCGTTACAATAAGGGAAGCGCTCAACCGATACGGCGTAGAAGTTTTACGGCTCTATTATGCTTCAACTCATTATCGAAAGGGCATAGAGTTCGAAGAAAAAGATTTGAAAAGACCCAAGGCGGAACTTGAATACC
>JGI2172J19969_10000076_pt1 | contig 33936 bp, 23 predicted proteins | sample DeeMarSWOR230_32_FD_19969 | JGI IMG/M metagenome (IMG submission 19969)
TTATTTTTTCTGATTCTTGGATTCATGTCTGCCCAGGAAGAGGATGTGGAAGGAAGCAAGGACCATCCGCTGCTTTCCAGGATGGAAAATTACTACATCAGCGGATATGAAGAATTGGAGTATGCCTCCCATGAATTCTACGACGCCGAGGACAACGAATACGTGATCGAGGGCCACAAGTGGGTGATCGAGTACACTCTGAAGGAAGGATTTTCACCACCCGGTCAATTGAAAGTGAGACAGAATTACATCAATGCGATCAAGAAGATCGGAGGAACGATCCTTTTCGACAAGGGTGTCTACATGAAAGTCGAAGCGGAAAACAAAGAATCCTGGATCGAGGTTTGGGTCAGCTCGGACGGCAGCGACTACACGCTGACCATCGTGGAAAGGACGGTCATGAAACAGGAAGTGGTCGCCGACCCCAATGCTCTGGCCGGGGATATAAAAGCGTCCGGACACGCCAAAGTATACGGGATCTACTTCGACCTGGACAGCTACGCTATCAAGCCGGAGTCGGAACCGACTCTCCAGGCTATAGCAGACATGCTCAAAGCAAGCAGCTCTCTCCGAGTCTATGTGGTGGGACACACCGATATGACAGGTCAACTCGATTACAACATGGAGTTGTCACTCAAGCGGGCGCAATCGGTCGTCGATGCCTTGGTCAACCATGGAATTGCAGCCGGCCGTCTCAAAGCCCAGGGGGTGGGACCTCTCTGTCCGGTCAGCACCAACAGCACAGAGGAAGGCCGGAAACTCAACCGGCGGGTCGAGCTGGTAGAGATGAAATAAATAAATAGGGGTCGCGTCTTAACATTTAACATTTCTATTTTTTAGATTCTTCCCAGTATCATTATCAAAGAAGATCACAATACTATCTATTGAGATTCAATCAAGAAATGTGGATTGTTAAGACCTGGCCCTTTCAACTTGATCCATTGTGGGAAATGTTAAACGTTAAGACGCGACCCTAACTATTTTATGGCGGCGAGGCGTTTTCGGGCATCCTCTGGTTCGGGGTAGATATCATCCGCATCTTTCCAGAAATCGAGAAATCTTTCGTAATGCTGGATAGCTCTCCCCTCCCAGCCCTTTTCTTCATACAATTTGGCCAACCGGTAATGATAGAGAGGATGGATGAGGCATCTGGACTCCGCATCGGGATCAAATGTGACCAGCCGCTCATACTCGGCAATGGCTTTGTCCAGCTCCCCTTTTTTCCGGTAGGCTCTGGCCAGAGCATCCTTGATGAAGGGGAAATTGAAAGGAATCATGAACTGCATCAGCGGAGGTTTGCCTACGGGCAGCGCGTTCTCTAAGTGGATTATCGCCTCCTCAACAGAACCATCTGCCAGGAGTATCTCTCCTTTGAGAGCGTCATACCCGAATTGGACCCAATTCTTAAAGAAAGGATGGATATCCGGCAATAACGATTCCATCTCGCTCAGCCTCGATTTTGCCGTGTCGATCGAGCCTTCTTTCAAGTCCACAAACCCAAGATAATTCGCATAGAGTGCTTTGAAATCTGCTGTGTTCGATGGATTTGTCTTTAAGTAAATATTGAGCCACTCTTTAAAATTCTCGCGGCTGAGATCAAACTTTCCTCTGTCCAGATAAATATATCCTGACAGCCAGTGGACAAAAGCCGGAGATGACTGGCTCCCGACCGCTTCGGCCATACCGGCCAATCTCTGCAGCTCATAAAGAGTCTGATCCAAGTTTCCATGCCAGTATTCATAGAAGCTCTTCCATGAATAACCTGTTCTCTTGGCTCCAGGAGTGGGAGCAGCGTCGATATCTTTATCAACCCATTCCAGGGCTTTTCTGTAATCTTCTTTCAAGGCATAGATGTATCCAATTCTCCAGTTCGTCTGATAAAAATCAGGCTTTATGTCCAGGGCTTCTTTGTATTTGGCGATGGCTTCATCGAGCTTTCCCATACGGAAATAGAGCTCGGCCATGGAATCGAAAGGGTTGGCATCATCCGGATTCACAGAGGCGTATCTCTTGAAATATTCAAGAGCCTTTTCATAATTTCCCATATCCGAATACATGTAGGCAAAGGAATTAAGCGCATACCCATAGTTCGGGTCAAGATCCAACGCTTTCTCATATTCTTCTGTGGCCTTATCGAACATTTCATTTGTATCGTAGTAGCTAGCAAGCTCATAATGAACCTGTTTCTCTTTGGGATATTTCTCAGCCATCTCCTGGAGGATACTCAATCGCTTATCGCCGGCATAAGAGGCTTCAATGTAAAGCCTTTCTTTCTCCGATGCCCTCTGGGCTAAAGCCTTGGCTTTTTCTCTGGCAGCATTTCTCTCTATGCTCATCCCAAGGGAGCCAAGAGTCTGGGCCAGGTATAGGTAGGCCACCGCAAATTCCGGATCAAGCTCCACAGCTTTTTCTAAAGACTTCCGGGCATCGGTATAATAGAATTTTTCGTAGTCCTCTCTTCCCTGGAGAAAATAATTGTAGGCCTCCATGGAGGAAGTGGTCATGTCTGCGATACGCAGCTGGGAAGGTTCTATTTTTTGCTCGGACAGGCCTATGCCCCGGGAAATCTCCTTGCTCAGCTCGCCGATCTGCTTATCCAGAATACTCCCCACTCCTTCCCCTTTCGACTGGGCAGACTTCAATATTTTTTTGGTTTTAATATCCAGGACTTTGACGTCCGTGGCAAACACGTCTCCGGCTTTGACGAAGCTTCCCAGTACAATGGCCCCCACATTATCCATTGAGCAAAGTTCGAAGCCCAATTCCCTGTCGATGACTTCCGTCTCCTCCTTTCCGAGCTGCTTGAGGAGGTCGTGCATCCTTTCCCAGGTCATGACACTCAGGTACTTGGACTGTTCGAGGCTGGTGATCAGCAGGTTGGGGATAGCCTTCTGCAGGTAGTCATAGGATTTTTCCCCGGTCTGGTTCTCGAAGCTGATCACGGCGATGGACGTTTTCGGAACCTCTCTCTGAGAAATCAACTGCCAGACAAGTAGAACGGCCACAATGACAGCGACAACAACAAGAGCCGGGAGAAGCAGTTTTTTCATGCTGAAGGTAACGGTTATTTCTTTGGAAGTGATGGGCTTTCTCTTGGGTACCACCCTCTCTGTGGTGGGCATACCTCTTTCAATCGATTCCAGTTCTGCCCGGACTTCTCCAGCGCTTTGATACCTTTTCTCTTTATCTTTTTCCAGACATTTCAGGATCACCCGGCTGAGGTCTTCGGGTATCTGGGAATTGAGCTCTTTTGGATTTCGAGGGGCCTCGCTCTTGTGCTTCATGGCGATGGCTATTGATGTCTCTCCCTCAAAAGGCAGCCGACCGGTCACCATTTCATACAGGATCACACCCAGAGAATAGATGTCCGAGCGCTGGTCAACATCCCTGACATCAACCTGCTCGGGAGACATATACTCGGGTGTTCCGATCATTACACCTGCGCCTGTCAGGCCTTTGGCTTTGAGCGAGCGGGCGATGCCGAAATCCATGATCCGGGCGTTGCCCTCTTTGTCGAGCATTATGTTCTGCGGCTTGAGGTCACGGTGAACCACTCCCAGCCTGTGGGCTTCAGATAACCCGTCGCAAACCTGTTTGGCAATGGAGACGGCTTTCCCGACAGGAAACTGGCCTATTCTTGTAATGGTGCTCTTCAAGTCCTCTCCAGATACCAGCTCCATGGTGATGTAGTGGGTCTCCCCTTCCCTGTTCAGGTCGTACATCCGGCAGACATTCGGATGCCCGATCTTCCGGGCGAACTTGAGCTCGTTCCTGAAGCGCTCGATCGTCTTTTCGTCGGTGGCTATCTCTGTTTTGAGCAGTTTGAGGGCGATCTTCTCGTTGACTTCCTTATCCAGGACCTTATAAACCTTTCCCATGCCGCCCTTGCCCAGTTCTTCGATCACCTCGAACCTTCGGGCAAAGATAGTGCCTGTCTTCAATTCCACCGGAGTTGTCTGGAGAGTCTTTGTGGGAGGGGCGGATTCTTCTTCGAAGGGATGAAGAGGAGCAGCACAATTGCCGCAGAATCTGGTATCGGCGGGATTCTCGAAATCACACTTGGGACATTTCATGCCCGTCCTTCCCTTTTCAAGCTTGGCAAAAGAATAACAATTCACAGACCAAGAGTCAATCAAAATAAAACAAGGGGTCGCGTCTTAACATTTAACATTTCTCAGTATAGACTGAGTTAAGAGGGCTAGGTCTTAACATTCAACATTTCTTGATTGAATCTCAATAGATAGTATTGTGATCTTCTATGATAATGAAACCGGGAAGAATCTTAAAAACAGAAGTGTTAAATGTTAAGACGCGACCCCATTAATTGGCATTTGATTTGCATCAGGACAATCTTTTTCATATCATAAACGCGCTCAGGAAGGCAGAAGAGAAAATGCTCTTTATCGGGGAAAATTCGATAACCTCCCGGAACTTCCTGGCATGTCAGGACGGAGGGATACTTCCGATGAAAAAAAGGACATTCAAAAATTTCTTTCTGTCATTATTGGCAATCTTTTTTGTATTGAATCTGACCAGCCTTGCGTTTTCCGCTGAGATAATACTGCGGTCAAAGTATCTGGCCTACGCCAGGGCAGCAGCGGACTGGACCTGGGACCATTATGATGAGCTGATCGAAAGATGGAAGAAAGGCTTTGACCCGGAAAGCGTGTTCGGCTACCGCCCCCCTGGAGGCCTGCTGGAGATGTCAGTCATCTACAGCCATCTCTACGAAAAAGAAAAAAAAGCGGAATACGCCAAGCGAGTCAAAAAGATCCTTCTCCAATACGGAGACTACCGTTCCCAGTACCCCGAGTCATCCATCCGGAAGCGCCCGGACTACACTGACGGCGTTCCAGCCCTTCCCGACTTCTTCACGGTGATGCGCTACATCCGCGCCTATGATACACTCAACCGCCTGAAAATCTTCAACAGAGCCGAGAAGGAAAAAATAGAATCCCTGATCGTGGAAAGCATGACCTATCTTCTCCGTACTCAAGAGTGGGGGCCGATGAACCGGACAGCGCTGCGGGCGGAATCCCTGGCCTGGGCCACACGCGCCCTCCCTCAACATCCCCAGGCAAAAAAATGGGAGATGCAGCGTCAAGCTCTCGGGGATGACAACTGGGGAAACTGGCAGATCGAGGATGCCACCATCTACCACGCAGTCTGGCTCTATGCCCTCTGCGGCTATTCCCACGCCCTGGGGAAGATGGAAGAGCTGTTCAAGACGCCCGAGGTGTACTACTACGCCCATTATTTTCTCAACCTGATGTGTCCTGCGGCGATGATCCCGGACTTCGGCGACGCCAACTGGCTCTCCAACTGGCAGCGTTTTCTCGTCTTCTTCGAGGCTGCGGCCAGCCAGTATAAAGATCCTCACCTGAAGTGGGCGGCAGCGACGATCGCTCAAAAATTTGTGGATTTTGACCAGCCGACCAGCGTGGGACTGGGATATATCTTTCTGGACTGCTATCTCTGGGGAAGCGACGATATCCCCGCTGTCCAGCCCAAATCCCTTTCTCAGGAAGTCATGGAAGACGTCCAGGGAAAGAAGATCGTCTTCCGCAGCGGATGGAGCGATACATCGACTTATCTGCTACTCAACTACAGGGATGAGGGAGACGGCGGCCTGAACTTCCGTGATTATCTGCGGGATACGATCCCGGTCGAGGAAGAAAAGATGACCCACGGCCACTCGGACGAGAACAGCATTTCGCTGCTCATGTCCGGCGGTTCAGTGCTTCTCCATGACGGCGGCTACAGGGACTATATGCCCAGCGGTCCCTTCGGAGCCTACCGCCAGGATTATTTCCATAACCGGCTGTGCGTCCGACCGGAAAAAATCTGGATGGGCCAGGAAGAGGGGCAATTCCGTTACAGCATCCGCGACGCTGTGCCTGGCCAGGGTATCCTGGAATTTCTCCACAACGCCGGCTCTTACCGGATCATCCGGACCCAGAAGATCGACTTCCTCGCGCTCCCGGACTTTGACTACAGCCGGACCCGCCTGACCGACCCCAACTGGGGCTACGAATGGGACCGGGTGATAACCTATGTCAAGGAAGCGGAGATTTTTGTTGTCTTCGATATCTTCAAATCCCGAAAAGAAGAATATTTCACGCTGGCCAACCTCTGGCATACCCGGAAGATCCTGTCCCAAGGGGAACACTGGTACGATACAGTCTATGACAGGATCCAGAATCTCACGCTGCCTCAGGATAAACATCTTCTCATCGTCTTCCCTCTGACCCATTACCGGCTGGAGGGCACACAGCCTGAAAAAAGGCATTATCAGGATGAGATCCTTATCCATCAGACAACTGCCCAGCATTTTGAGCTGAGCGAGACTGTGGGCTTCGTGACCGTGCTCATCCCTCATGAGGCCGATGAATCTCCGCAGAAGCTGGCAGAGCGTGTCAGCCTCGTCCCTGTCCAGCCCGAAAGAGCGGGCCTTGGAGTTCAGATAAGCGCAAACGGCAGGACAATCATCGTCGGTGTGAAAAATGACCTGCGGATGGATATGAGCCGTGACTGGCGCAGGCCCAGATACACCTATGAGTCGGGCAAGATCGGGTTCGGTGATATCGAGACCAACGGAGATTTCGTTTTTGCGGCTTTGAAGGGGACAAAGCTCGGCTACACCATCGTCAACCTGACCAAAGCGCTGTATAAAGACCGAGTCCTGGTGGAAGCCAAGCCTGGCTTTTTCGGGCTGGCTTTTGACGGAAGCCCGGAGACCAAAGGAGTCGGCAAGCTGCGCTACTGGCGGGATGAAGTGGAGATACGAAAAAAATAATGATTATGAACAGAAAAAAAATTTCATTGTATAAGATTGCCACACTTCGTTCGCAATGACATATTCTTACGTGAGATTGCCACACTTTGTTCGCAATGACATATTTATACGTGAGATTGCCACGCTAATCTCGCAATGACATATTTATACATGAGATTGCCGTACATTGTTTGCAGAAAAAATTGGGGACTATCCCCAATCATATGTCCTCAATAATGCATTTTGTCGGTGATGACACATAAAGCTATCAAAAAAAGAACACAATTTAGGGTAATATCCAATTCTGCTAGAAAAATTGGGGACTGTCCCCAATTTCAAAACGGCTAAAATAAACAAAACTGAATAAACACAGGCAAAACGCTCACCAAATGAGCAAAAAGACTGGAAGATTAAAGATTGGGGCGGTCAAAAAGGATATCACTCCTCCCTTGCCCGCCAATCTATCGGGCTACATCAGAAGATTCGGCAAAGCCACAAAAATCCATGATCCACTCCTCGCCCATCTGCTGCTCATTGACAACGGAATAAATCAAATCCTGCTCATCTCCCTGGACATCCTTTTTGTGAGCAGTGAGCTGTCTTCAAGACTGAGACAGGCTGTCTCAGAAGAATTGAATATGGATGAAAAGAACATCCTCGTTGCTGCCATCCATACCCATTCGGCTCCCGGAATCCATACCTTCCGCGACGAAGGCATCCGGGATAAGGCCTGGGAAGAAGACGTCTTCCAAACAGTCGTGGAGGGAGCCGCAGAAGCCGGACAGCGATTGGAGGAAGCATCTATCGGTATCGGGATGGGAAGCTCGACCATCGGAAGAAACAGGCGGAAAGAGGGAGGGCCGCTGGACCCGAATTTTCCTTTAATCTGTTTTTTCGGCAAGCAGGATCGTCCTCTGGCCGTGATCGCCAATTATGGCTGCCATCCGGTGGTCCTGGACGAGAAAAACCTGCTCATCACGGCGGATTATGTTCATTATTTCCGCAAAAGCCTCAGTGAACGGCTTTCCTCTGATATACTGACTCTGTTCTTCACCGGAGCGAGCGGGGACGTGGATCCGGTGGAGCGCGGAAGCTTCTCCATAGCGGAAAGGTTGGGGTTGGAGCTGGCGGAAGAAGCCCTGAAAATCATCAGCAAAACGGAATCACGGACAAACATCGTAATCGAAGCCAGAGAAAGCTCATTGAAAATCCCGTACGGATGGGTGCCTGATATTCAAGCGGCAGAGGAAGCCTATCAGAGCACGCGTCGAAAATATGAAGAAGCCATAAGAAGCGGAAACAGGGAATCCCGAAAAATACAGAGAGCATTCCTGCTCTGGGCCGAGGAGCTCAGAGAAAAAGCCTTGAAGAGCGAACTTCCAAAATCCCTTGAATGCCGGCTCCAGTGCCTCCAATTGGGGGAAGCGGTGTTCCTGTCTTATCCGTTTGAGCTTTTCTCTTCCGTATCCCTATCCTTGAGAGAGAAGAGCGCCGTCAAACATCTGTTCATGGTCGGCTATGCCAATGGCTACTTTGGCTACCTGCCGGATAGAAACTCCATCCGCGAAGGCGGCTATGAAGTTGAAGAGGCTTTTAAATACGTGGGGCTATTGCCTTTTGACTCGAAGGCCGAAGAGCTTTTCCTGGAAAAAGCCTTCGCTTTGTTAGGAAGCCTGGAAAGCTAAAGTCAGACAGAAAACGAAGTGAGATAGCGGTCAACGCATGCAGACGATAGACTGGACGATCATCGCTCTCTACTGTGCTTTTATGCTCGGACTGGGATTCTACTTTTCCCGTCGGGCAGGAAAGAACATGGAGAGTTATTTTATTGCCGGCCGTAAACTTCCCTGGTGGATTCTCGGATTCTCCGCAGCCGCCACCTACACTGGAGCAGGAGCTGCGCCGGCCTTCACCATGCTCGTCTTTCAGAACGGCATGATGGGAAACTGGTGGTGGTGGGTGCCTTTTGCCATCTGGATGCCCTTAGTGGCTGTTATCTGGTCCAAACTCTGGCGGCGGCTGCGCGTGGTCACCACGGCCGAGTTCATGGAGCTCCGTTACAGCGGCCGGGAGGCCCGGGTCTTCCGGGGTATCTATGCCACGTTCATGAGTTTAGGCTTTGCCGTGCTGCTCAATGGATATGTCATGGGCTGGCTGATCCGGGCCATGGCTCCGATATTCAACTGGACCGACCTCCAGGTCATTCTCTTTTCCACAGCGCTGGTCCTGGTTTACTGCACCCTTTCCGGGCTCTTCGGAGTGGCCTACAGCGATGTCCTTCAATTCTTTATCTTTTTCGGGGCCAATCTCATCCTGATCCCGGTCATCCTGAGCAAGGTCGGAGGGCTGAATGCTCTCCATGACCAGGTCGTCACCCAGAGGGGGGCGGATTTTTTCCACGCCCTTCCTCCTCATGGAGAGATNGTGGGCATGACCCTCTTCTTCTTGATCGTTCAGGGGCTGTTCTANGCCTCCTCTCCGGCNGGAGGCGAAGGGTACACGGCTCAGAGGTTCATGGCGGCCAAGAATGAATTCCATGCTCAGACCGGACAGATGTTCAACGCCTTCATTACCCTGATCGTGCGGGTCATTCCTTTTCTGTTCCTGGGAATCATCGGAGCGGCTCTTCTTCCTGCGGCAACCACCGAACCGGACAGGGTCTGGGGAATCCTGGTCTCTCGCTATTCCCTTCCGGGCCTGACCGGGCTCCTGGTCGCTGCCGAACTGGCTGCCTTCATGTCCACCATCGACACCCACATCAACTGGGGAAGCTCGTTCCTGGTCAACGACCTCTACCGCCAGTTCATCAAAAAGAAAGCCGCTGAAAAGCACTATGTCCTGATAAGCCGTCTGGCGACCGCCGGCATACTTCTGCTGAGTGTTCTGGTGGGGTATTTCCTGGTCGAACAGATGATGGCCTGGTTCCTGTTCATTAACTCGGTCATGGTGGCCTTCATCCTTCCCTTGAGCTGGCTAAGGTTTTTCTGGTGGAGGCACAACATCTACGGAGAAGCAACAGCCATCATCATCGGGCTTCCGCTCTCCTATATCATCTGGTTTCCCCTGGGATTTTCTCAGACCGACAAACACCCCTTCTGGCACGGATTTCTCCTGCTCTTTGCCCTGGGATGGGTGGTTATCGTTATGGTCGACCTGCTGACCAGGCCGGAAAAAAAGGAAAAACTAAAAGAATTCTACCTGAAGTGCCGTCCGCCCGGTTTGTGGGGCCCGGTCCGTCGTGAAATTGAAGAGGGAGGACATAGAGAGTTAAGAACGGAAAACCTGAGAGATATCATTGACTGCCTTTTAGGGATATTCTTTTGCGCCAGCTCTATCGGCGGGCTGACAACGTTATTCAGCAGACAGTGGACCCTGTTTTTAGTGACTACAGGCTTGTCTCTTGTCAGCGGTGGAGTGTTCCTCTCCCGCTGGAGAAAAAGAGGAGTGTTTAAATCTCTATGAAGTTTTTTAATTTAAATATGAGATTGCCACGTTTCACTCGCAATGACATATTTATACATGAGATTGCCACGCTAATCTCGCAATGACATATTTATACATGAGATTGCCGTACATTGTTTGCAGAAAAAATTGGGGACTGTCCCCAATTATGCTAATTATGCGTTTCACTCATAATGACAGCTTTTTCTTTTAAAAAGGAAGACACAAGTAAAACAAACACAAGGAGGCAAAAATGAAAAAAATCATGCTTTTCATCTCCATACTGTTTATCTTGCTCGGCTCAGTCAGAGCTGAGGATACTTTCAAAGGAAAGGGTATCTGGATACATCCCGGAGACATGGGGAAGAATGAGGCAGACGTCGAAGAGTTCTTCAAGCTCCTGGACAGATGCGGCTTCAACATCGTCTTTCCTCTGGTCAAAGGGACCGGCGGCAAGATCTTCTGGCACAGCCAAAAATTCCCGGAGGCCATTCATTCCGATTATAAAGAGTTCGACCTTCTGCGCGCCGCTGTCAAATACGCCCATAAGTACGGGATCAAGATCCATCCCTGGCTGTGTGATTTTCCGGAAGGAAAAGACAGCCCGGCTTTCAAGCAGCATCCGGAATGGGCCATGCTCAACCCGAGGGGGGGCCTTACCTCTGAGGAGAAGCTCGATCAAGACCGCCCCTACAATCCTGTCTGGATGTGTCCGGTGAGAAGACCGGGCTACACTGACCAGTGGCTGATCCCGATGATCGAAGAGATCGTGAGGGATTATGAGGTCGACGGCATCCACCATGATTACGTCCGCTATCCGGGAGACGTGGCTCCGGATTCCTACTGTTTCTGCGATTACTGCCTGGAGCACTACCTCACCTATAATCATTTTTACTACCACAACCGGCCCCAGGACCAGATCTCGCTGAAAAAAGTCCTGCCCAGAGAAGAAGCCAACTGGCACAACGACCTGACCCTGAAGCCTCCGGACTGGGATAAGATGAGCCGGGAGGAGAAGGCTGATTACCTGCTGAACGGAAAATCTTTGAACCGGAATGACCTGGATTACTACTTCTACGAGACACGGTGCGACGCCATCACCCGGTTTGTCCGGGAAGCCACGGAGAGAGCCCGAAATATCAAACCGGATATCGAATTCTCGGCAGCTGTCTTTATCAACCCGATGAGAAGCGCCAGGCATATCGGTCAGCGCTGGACCGATTTCCTGGACTGGGTCGAGGTCATGGCACCGATGAACTACCGGAGTCATTTCCAGGGAAGCTTTGAAGACTACCTGGTCTATCTGGAGGATTATATCCAACAGCAGATGAAATGGTGCGAAGGGAGAAGCAGTCTTTACGCCGGAGTGACCGGGCATTATATATACCTGGAAGAGAGAGAGCCCTGGGAGGAGGCCATCCATATTCTCAGTTCCGAAAAGATCGCAGATGCAGGCAGGGACAAGCTGAGCGAGCTGATGGAAAAAAATATCGCCTATCTGGAAAAATTCTCTCTGAAAAGAGCAAAACAGTTAAACAACACCTTCAAATCTTTTCTGAAGAATAAGATTCAAAACGAAAAGCTTGCGGAAACCTTGAGAGAAATTTTGAGGGACCCTCCGGCTGGATTCTTCCCCGAGGAGAAGCTCCTTCGGACCATCGAGACCGTAAAAAAGGCCGGAGCCGAGGGTGTCGTTATCTTCGCCGCAGGGATAATCCAGCGGAACAAGCTCTGGCCAGCCCTGGAAAAGGCCCTGGCAAAATAAGCGCAAATTCAGCGCACATCATGAATCAACTGCCACCAAAGCCTGATCCGCACGAGCTCGACGGCTTTCTGGGACTGTTACCTCAGGGATAACGGCGAAACAAAAAAAGATTGGCTGATGGAGGATTCGAGTCTGAACTCGGAGAGGACGGAACATTCGAGAAAAAAATCAAATAATTAAAAAGCAAGCTTCTGCTTCTTCTAATATGACTAACATGAACGAGTAATAATATGAACGCTTTGACTAATATGTCATTGCGAGTAAAACGAAGCAATCTCATAAAAATAAATACATTTTTTCCTTAAGGGATTGCCACGCTTCGCTCGCAATGACACCGAAGGAAAGGGATTGACCTGATTTGCTCGCAAAAACGCCAAAGGAAAGAAATCGCTCTGCTCATTAGGCTCGCAATGACAAGGTAAAAAAACTTATTGCGTTTATATGAGTTTGTAAAATTATTAAAACCGAGTCCCGACAGACCTCACTTTTCTTCTGCCCGGCCGCCGAGATGCTTGGCCAGGAATTTCTCCATCGCCCTGTAAAAGTCGAATCGATTCTCCTCATTGCGGAATCCGTGCCCTTCGTTGTCTTTAACCATGTATTCAACCTCAACACCTCGACTTTTCACAGCCTCCACGATCTGGTCTGATTCGATCTTATTCACCCGAGGATCATTAGCGCCTTGAGCGACAAACAACGGGGCTTTGATCTTATCCGCATGGAAAAGAGGCGAGGCCCTCTCCAGAAGCTCTTTGTCTTTTTCCGGATGACCCACCATTTCGTAAAACATTTCCTTCATGGGTTCCCAGTAGGGCGGGATCCCTTTCAGAATCGTAAACCAGCTCGAAATCCCCACATAATCCACGCCGCAGGCATACAGGTCCGGAGTGAAGGCCAGACCGGCCAAAGTGCAGTACCCCCCATAGGAACCGCCATAGATGCCCACGCGCTCGGGGTCAGCGATTCCCTGGTCGATCAGCCATTTGACTCCGTCCGTGATATCGTCTTGAATAGCCAGCCCGTTCTGTTTGAAACCGGCTTCCCAGAACTTTCGTCCGTAGCCGGTGGAAGTCCTGAAATTCATCTGGAGAACCGCATAGCCCCGGTTCGCCAGGAATTGAACATCAGGCAAAAAACCCCATGTGTCTCTGGACCAGGGGCCGCCATGNGGATTTATGACAACAGGCAGGTTNTTGGGCTTTAAGCCTTTAGGGAGGGTCAAATATCCATGAATGGTCAACCCGTCCCGGGATGTGTAGNAAACGGGTTTCATTTCAGACATTTCGTCCTCGTTCAGCCAGGGGCTGANATCCACCAGCTTCATGAATTCATTCGTATCGCGATTCAGAAAATAATAGCCTCCGAGCGACCTGTCGCTGAATGTTCTCACCAGGACCTTGGTTTCATCCTTGCTCATGCTGTAGACACGAACTTCATATCCCGGTAACCTCTTTTCCAGCTCTGCCTGCAGCTGCTCTCTATCTTCATCAAAGAAATGATAATGCAGCTTTTCTGTGTAGTAGTAGGTTCCAGTAATTTTTTTTCGCTTATCGGATTTGATCAAGGTGTTCACATCGACTTCAGGATGCTCGGAGATAAGCCTGATATTCTCTTTTTTCTCGATATCGTATTCAAAAATGGCTTCTTTATCCCGGCCTATGTTGGAGGCGACATAGAGGTTCTTGTTATCGAACGTAAAGAATATGGGATTAAAGGTTTCTTTGAAACTGGTTGTGATCAGAGTCTGGAAATCATCCTTTTCTTTATCGCGGTAGAGCACGCTGGTGTTGACTCCGTCGGTGGTGAGGGCAATCCTCAACTTGCCGTCATGATCGGTCATCCAGCCGGTGATATTGCCCGGATTCTGAGCGATCATCTCCATTTGCCCTGTGTTGATGTTAATCCGGTAGACATCAAAGACCCGGGCATCACGTTTGTTCATATCGATCAACATATGCTCGGGGTCGTTTTCAAGCTCGTCAACGATCCCCACTCTCACTTTTTCAAACGGGGTCAGCTCTTGAAAACCGGACCCGTCAATATTCACCGCATATAGCCTGAAGTTCTCGTCCCCGGCCGTATCCTGGACATAGGCGATGCGCTCATTATTCGCCCAGATAAAGCCAGCAACATCTCTCGCCATCGCACTGCTGATCCGTGTCGCCTCTTCTTCCCCTATCTTTTGAACGTGAACGTTCAACCGCTTCTGCCACGGCTTCAAGAAGGCGATATGCTCTCCGTCTGGAGAAAGGTCATACCCCGTGCTTTCAGGATTCTTGAANAAATCCTCCATCGGGATAAGGCGGGGTATTTGCTCTTTGGGAGCACATCCGAAAATAAAAACGATCAATACTACTAGTAATGAAATGATTCGTGTACGCATGTTTTCCTCCTCTTTAAGTCATATTCATGGCTTGAATAAAGCCGAATTATGCAAATAACAAGGTCAAGGCTCGACATTAGACATTTTCCCAAAGAATCAGGTTATCTCATTATTTTAAAATTATCACCCAGTTTCAATTTCATATTTATGGCATCAATCCAGATCATGATTGAATACTGATTGAATGTCTAATGTCGAGCCCTGACCCTTTAATTCTCCTTAGGTGTATCTGAATTGTATCTTATCCTCATTGTACAATACGGTTTTATCGAGGAAAAAGTTCAGCCTGGATTGACATCAGATTTTTTCTCTGATATAAGCTTGTATCTTGATGCAAAGGCGAATGGAGAGAGCCAAAGGATCCCCCCAAGGACCGCATAATACCCAAAAATATTTTATGATCAAAGTAAGAAAAACTCCAATCCTGAAAACAAAGGAGGAAAGAATGCATAATAATAAAAAGATACTTTCTTCTCTTCTGCTCATCATAGCCCTGGCCGTCACGCTGGGTTTCTCGCAGAATAAAATCACAACCCCGAAGGAATACTTCGGATTCAATCCCGGCGATGACTACTACCTGGCCAATTACACCCAGTATGCAGAATACTTGAAAAAGATATCGCTCGAGTCCGGCCGAATCTCCTATGACGGAATCGGTATCAGCGCTGAAGGAAACCCGATGTTCATGGCAATCATCACCTCGCCCGAAAATCAGAGGAAACTCGACCGCTACAAAGAGATCTCCCGGAAGCTGGCTCTGGCAGAAGGGCTCACTGACGAAGAAGCCCGCGCTTTGGCCGCTGAAGGACGGGCAGTTGTCTGGATCGACGGCGGGCTGCACGGTACTGAAGTCCTGGGCTCACAACAGTTAATCGAGCTCGTCTACCAAATGGCGAGCCGCAACGACCCGGAAACACTTAGAATATTGAACGATGTCATCCTGCTCTCTGTCTGCTCCAATCCCGATGGGATGGAGCTGGTCGCCAACTGGTACATGAGGGAAAAAGACCCGACCAAGCGCTCTACCCGAGGGCTTCCACGCCTCTATCAAAAGTACATTGGACACGATAACAATCGAGATTTCTTCATGATCACTCAGCCTGAGACCGAAGCTGTAAGCAAAGTGCTCTACCGGGAATGGTTTCCGCAGATCGTTTACAACCAGCATCAATCAGGTCCGGCAGGCTGCGTCCTGTTCGCCCCGCCCTTCCGCGACCCGTTCAACTACTGCTTCGACCCCCTTGTTCCTCTGGGGATCGAGCTTGTGGGAGCAGCCATGCACAACCGGTTCGTGGCTGAAGGCAAGCCGGGAGCGACCATGCGGTCGGGAGCTGGATACTCGACCTGGTGGAACGGTGGTCTGCGCACTACGGCCTACTACCACAACATGATCGGGATCCTCACCGAAACCATCGGAAATCCCACGCCCATAGAAATTCCCTTTATTCCGGGAAGACTGCTGCCCAAACATGACCTTCCCTTCCCTGTTCAGCCCCAGAAGTGGCACTTCCGCCAGTCGATCGAGTATACGATCACTGGGGACAGGGCCATACTTGACCTGGCCTCCAAGCACCGCGAGGACTTTTTGTACAACATCTACCTCATGGGGAAAAATTCCATTGAACGGGGCAGCCGAGATAACTGGACCATCCGTCCCAAAATGATCACTGAAATCGAGAAAGCCTTCGAAAAAGACCGAGCAAAATTAGCAGGTTCTGGCCGGACAAGGAGTTATCCGAAAAAATACTATGACATGCTCTATGACCCGGCCTATAGGGATCCGAGAGGGTACATCATCCCTTCAGACCAGCCCGATTTTCTGACCGCGACAAAATTCGTGAACGCTCTCATCAAGAGCGGAATCACCGTCCATCGCGCCGCTCGTTCCTTCAAGATCGGCGATAAATCCTATCCCAAGGAGTCGTACATCGTAAAGGCCGCCCAGGCCTTCCGTCCGCATATCATGTCCATGTTTGAGCCTCAGAATCACCCCGATGACATTCCCTATCCGGGGGGAGCACCGATCCCACCCTACGACAATGCAGGCTGGACGCTTGCCTTTCAGATGGGAGTGGATTTTGACCGTATCCTTGACGGCTTTGATGGCCCCTTCGAAAAAATCGAAGGCCTGGCTCAGCCTCCTTCTGGAAACATGACAGGAGAAAAGAACGCAGCCGGCTTTCTGCTCGACCACAGGGTGAATGACGCTTTTATCGCCATAAACCGGCTTTTAAAAAACAAAGAAGATGTTTACTGGATCAAGCAGGAGTTTCAGGCCCAGGGAAAATCCTATCCTGCGGGCACGATCTACATTCCGGCCAAGTCCACGACGCTCTCGAGGCTGGAAAAGCTGGCGGAAGACATTGGTTTGAACTTCGAGGGAGTCAGATCTAAGCCAGCAGGCGGAGCATTCAAACTGCGCCCGGTACGCATAGGTCTGTGGGACAGTTACGGCGGGTCGATGGACTCCGGCTGGGTGCGATGGATTCTTGAGCAGTTCGAGTTCCCTTTTAAATTGGTCTACCCGCCAGCCCTGGATGCCGGCAATCTCAAAAGCCGATTCGACGTACTCATCTTTGTCCGGGGGGCAATCCCCAGCGCTGAAAGAGGCGAGGGCAGACGTTTTGGCTTCTTCGCACCGCCAGATCCCAAAACCATTCCCGCTGAATACAGGAATATGCTGGGAAGAGTCTCTGTTGAAAAAACAGTACCGAACTTGCTTCAATTCCTGGAAGAAGGCGGCACCGTGTTGACTATCGGAAGCTCGACCAGTCTTGGTTACCATGCCGGACTCCCCGTCGCCAATGCCCTGGTCGAAAAGCTTGATGACGGGACAGAAAGGCCTTTGCCACGGTCAAAATTCTTCGTTCCCGGCTCCATTCTCAATGTGCGGGTGGATAACACCCATCCTCTGGCCTACGGCCTCAGCGAAAGATTAAATGTCTCCTTCAATAACAGCCCGGTTTTCAGGTTGAGGCCAGAGGCTTCCTTGAAGGGAGTGCGGCCTGTAGCCTGGTTTGACAGCAAGGATCCCCTGAGAAGCGGCTGGGCACTGGGAGAGCATTATTTGGATGAAGGGATCGCCGTCGTCGCAGCAGAAGTGGGCAAAGGAAAGCTCTTCCTGTTCGGACCTGAGATTACCCGCCGAGCTCAACCCCATGGGACTTTCAAGTTCCTGTTCAACGGCATTTACTACGGAGGTGCCGCTTCAGCCGAGATCGAGTAGCCAAAGGCCGTTCCCTCATTTTTTGACATCGAATATCTCCTGTGATATAAATTCGCTCGAGGGGATATCGAAGGAAGCAATCAATGAATAATCCCCGCTGGACGACTAAAATTTAAAAGGATAAAAAGGTTTTTCTCCATAAAATAAAGGAGGAAGACAAAATGAGAATGAAAATCTCTTCTGCCACTATAACAATCCTGACCCTGGCTTTTCTCGCCTGTCTTATTTCTTCTGGCTATTCCGGATTGCAGGCTCAAGATACCGATAAGAGCAAAATCCTTAAAGAACAGTTCAGAATCAGAAAACAGCTCCATCCCACGACCCAATCCAAAATCGCTCAAGCCGTTCAGGAATTCGAAGAGAATATTTTAGCTGAGGGGGAGGAGGCCAACCCTGTTTTCGTGGCTTCCCGGGCCGCCCGAAACCAGTTCCGGGAAGTCTCCCCGATTCAGACTGAAGTCCTCGGCTTCTACGTTCTCTGCCAGGCCACATCAAGCCTGGAGGAGGATATCAATCTCATTGCATCAGAGATCGAAAAAATGAACAGGGTAAAAGAGGAACTCAACGAACTGATCAGTGAAATAGATAAGCAGATAAAAGAAAAAACCGAAAGCGGAGCACAGGAAACCAGTACAGAGGCTGAGGAAAAAGAAACTCCTGTCCTGAAAGAACAGGAAACCATGGAGGTGGCACCTCATTACAAGACGGAATACCCGAAATCTCCGGAATTGATATACTCCAAAAAACTGGCAAGCATGAGTATCGCCGCCTTGAACAACGACCTGTACTATATCAAAACCGCCCTGAACTCCGTGCACACGCTCTCAGAGACAGCCGTGGAAGCTTTGAGGAAGGAAATGAACCGCCGAACCAGGTTTCTCAGTGAGCTCCTTGTCCTGAGTGAAGACATATCCAGGGTCGAGGACGACGAGATAAAGAGTATCAGATGACTATTCTTACTTTTTAACGTATTCTGCCATCATCTTCTCCTTGTTTTGAATCCTCGCTTTAACAACCCACCTGTCTCCGGATGCCTTGGATTTGCGTGCCTCTGGGACACTTCTTTTATTACTTATAAGAAAATCAGTAGAGAAAGAGTCTTTCTGACGGGAGATCCTCCAACAGCTTTATTAAAGGCAGGAAAACCTATATAATCCCTCCAAGAACTTGAATGACGGTCTGGATTATTCTCTCGGGGATCATCGCACCCGCGGTCTTCTGGTCTGGCTATTTCTATTACAAAGACCGTTTTCAACCTGAGCCCATTCGCAACCTGGGATTCACTTATATTCTGGGTCTGGTCGCAGCCTACGCTTGTCTGAAATTCTTCAAGCTTCTTCCTTTTATCGGAATCCCGGACGACCCCAGTGCATTGATGGAAAGCCACGGGCTCCAATTTTTCTTCTACAGTATTGGCGTGATAGGATTGGTAGAGGAGTTTTTCAAATTCCTTCCTTTCCTTATTGTCGTTCTCAGATTAAAGGCATTCGATGAACAAATAGACGGAATCATCTACGCTTCGACGGTAGCCCTAGGCTTTGCCAGCTTCGAGAATATATACTATCTGGCTTATCTGGAGGGATTTGAGCTTTTCGGTCGCGCTTTCGCTTCTCCACTGACCCACACCATCTTCTCCTCAATTTGGGGATACACCGTGGGGAAAGCCCGGATCCAGGGGAAATCGCTTTTCAAAGCTTCCTTGATCGGCATCTCGATCGCGGCCTGCGCACACGGGGTTTTCGATTTTTTCACTCTCTCCCCGACCTTGAGAGTAACCGCTTCATTGCTCATACTCGCCATATGGATCTGGCGCATAAAAGTGATGGAAACAGCGGGAAAAAAGAAAAAATAGAATTTTAGGGTTCAGTATCCTTGAGACAGGCCTGAGCCGCGCGGGTCTGCGCTTCCGATAAACCTGATGGGCTTGCCCCCGGGGTCATAATCGATCGTTAAGCCATGGGCATTGCCGATTCCTGTGGATTGTCGTATGTTATGGCCCATCTTCCTGAGAGCCTCGAGCACCGAAGGTTCAATCCCCTGCTCGACAAGGATATAATCAGGTTCGACAAAGCTGATACGGGCAGCGGTAATAGCCTGCTGGATATCCATGCCAAAATCGATCATGTTCATAATTATTTGGGGCACAGTCTGTCCGATGGTATGACCTCCCGGTGTACCCAAAGCGATACAAGGCTTTCCTTCTCTGAAGACAATGGTCGGACAATCTCCGGAAAGCTTCCTCTGTCCCGGGTGGGCGTCCATGGGATTTCCTTTGGGCTCGAACGTGCAGTAGGCCAGAGAATTATTGAGCCAGATGCCTGTCCCTTCGACCATTATGCGGGAGCCAAATGAGTTTCCCAGGGTCTGAGTTGCGCTGACAATATTTCCCCATTTGTCGGCGACAACAAAATGGGTGGTGTTATCTCCTGTTTTGACGACGATGTTGGGCGGCCGGAAAGTGGTGGCTTCCTCCATGTCCATGTCTATCACAAATTCATCCCAGTAGTCCTCATTCAGCAACCTGAACAGAGGCGGAGGATTGACTTCGGGGTCCCCAGCATAGGCGAGACGACACCAGAAAGCATGCTTGGTCACCTCGGCAAATCGGTGAAGATATTCAATGGAATTGTGTCCCAGAGCAGCGTTGTTAAAGCGGCTCATCAACCCCAGCCGGATGAGCGAAGGGAACGCTGTTGAAGGAGGCGAGGCTGTTTTCACTGTGAATCCGCGGTACTCGATGCTAATCGGCTCCCACCATTCGGCGCGGTCAGCGATAAGGTCATCTATGGTCAAAAAGCCTCCGGCCTCCCGCATGACTTTATCGATCGCCTTCCCCAGTTCGCCACCGTAAACAGACCTGGCTCCTTGTTCGGCAATCAAACGGAGCGATCGAGCAAGGTCTTTTTGGACAAGCCGGTCTCCTTTATCCAGGGGTCGCCCGCTCTTGCCGTAGACTGATTGAGCGGTGGCGTTGAACTCCGGAAAGGCGAATTTGATCACTCGAGCCAGACGTTCATCGATCTCAAACCCATCTTCTGCGGCTTTTATAGCCGCTTCAAAGAGTTCCTTCCAATCGAGCCTTCCGTAGGTGGACGACATAGCCCACCAGGCGTTCACATTTCCAGGGGTGGAGACAGCTTTAGCACCGCGTCGATTTTCTCTGTAATCAGGTGTGGGCGGACGGAAAACATCCGAATCGACGTTCCTCGGTATCCTGCCGCTCGAGTCCAGAAAACGTGTCCTGTCTCGAACAGCGTCATAGATGAGAATCGTCCCGTAGCCGCCGATGCCGGAGTTCATCGGCTCGAATACATTGAGTGTAGCCGCTATAGCTACTGCAGCATCAAAGGCGTTGCCTCCGGCCCTGAGAATGCTCACCCCGGTCCGGGTGGCGATGGGATGGGCGGAGCTGACCATTCCGTAGGTTCCTTTCGCAGGCCCGGACTTCGAAGGAGCCGGCCTCTTTTGCTCGGGGCTCTTACAAGAAGCCAAAGCCAATAAGACGATCAACACAAAACTTATTTTCCTGCTGGGCATCTAAAGCACCTCTGCTCCACTATTCCCCTTTATAAAATGCCCGAGAATCAGATAATCTCCCTATTAAATTATGGCTATGACCTAAGAAAGTCAAGAGATAAGTAAATGGGGTCGCATCTTAACATTTAACGTTGGCTTTTTTTAATTCTTCTGTGAATCATCTACGAAACTGAAAATAATTTTTTAGGAATATTTAATCACGGAATGTTGAGCGTCGAGAGCTTTTCCTTACAAATTCTGCCAGTACTGAGAAATGTTAAATGTTAAGATGCGACCCCTCTTATTTTAAGATGAGAGATTTCATCCAGAATACAAAAATACCGGTCAGTCCGCCGAGTATCGGACCTCAGACAACCTCGAGTACAGTCAAAGTTAAATTCCAGTTTTTCAGCAAAGCGTAATTCGTGAATCCGTAAACAGTTATGGCGAGAACTCCGGCAGCCATTCCGATCAAAGCTGCGTCTACCAATCCGTCCTTCTGAGTCTTGTAGAGGACTAAGAAAACGATGCAGGTCACCACCAGGACTTGTGCGGCTAAGCCAGCAAAGGCATTAAAAGCTATTTTACCTTCACTCATCCGGGCTACAGGCTTAATCCCTTCAGAATACAGCTTCCCGAATATGCCCAAATGCCAGAGAGCATCTATCGCGCTCGTAAAAATAAAAGAAAGAAACCAGATCAAAAAGTAGCGGACGATCACCATTCAAACCCTCCTTCGATAATCCCCTTTTTAAAAAGCCAGCCTCAAGAGTTCAGGGTCCAGATGGAATAGTTGAGGCCAGCCGCAAAACTTACCCAGATGAGATAAGGAACGAGCAGCACTCCGGCTAATTTTATAACCCTGAAGGACTTCAGGATGGTGAGGAAAATTGCGATCCAGAGAACAATGATCCCTATCAAGGCCAAGAACGGAGATTTCAAGCCGAAGAACAGGATTGACCAGAGCATGTTCAGACCCAACTGGACAGCAAACCAGACTATGGCTGTTTTTACCCCAGGATAATGCAGGGTTTTCTCCCACAGGAGAAAAAGAGAAATCCCCATAAGCACATAGAGGCTTATCCACACCGGAGAGAAAATCCAGTTGGGCGGAGTGAAGGACGGTTTGGCAAGAGAAGCGTACCAGGTCGGGATAGAAGGAGTTGTGAACAGCGATCCCACAAACCCGGCCAGCTGACAGATTAAGAGGCTGACGATAAGCTTAATAATAACTCTTTTGTGCATTTTCGTTCTTTATCCTCCCTCTTTGAGCTGTTGAATCAGGAACATATCCCTTGATTCAGGGATTAAACATAAAATTGTATGGAAAAATGCCGATGTCTTCTTCTTTTTTCATCTTGTGAGTCTATACCGAATATTCCACAGCCACCCTGATGATAACCTGAAACTCCTTCAACTGACCATCTCTCACAGCTCCGCGCTGCTCCAGGACCTGAAAGAAATGGACTTTTTCGCCGGATTTCAGGACTCGTTCCACGCCGTCCTTTACAGCCTCAGAAAACCCGAGAGGTGATGTCCCGACAACATCTATCATCCTGAACATAGAATCTCTCCTTTCTGAAATGATAATAGTAAATTCATTTCAGACCTTTTTCGGAAACCAGGGAAAAAAAGAGCTTGTCCTTCTGGCGTATTCCTCAAACTCTTTATTGCCGACATATTTTTTTTCAAGCATGGTCACTCCTGAAACTCTCAGCAGAAGAAACGTGATGAGCAGGGGGCTGATGACCGCGGTCCATCCGTCCTTAACAGAGACAGCTATCAGAAAGATTCCCCACCACATCGCGGTCTCCCCGAAGTAATTGGGGTGCCGTGTATATTTCCACAGGCCATACTTCATGATCTTCCCTTTATTGCCGGGAATCCTTTTGAACCTGGCCAGCTGATAATCCCCTCCTGCTTCGAAAAAGAATCCGAGAAGCCAGAGGACAAATCCAGCGCCATCCAGAAAAGATATCCCTGTCTTCTGGGAGTGATTAACAAGCATCAGCGGATAGGCAATGATCAACATCAGGAATCCCTGAAGCATGAAAATCTGGAAAAAGCTCCGGAGATAAAACCATTTTCCCCATTCCCTTCTCCACTGAGCGTAACGAAAATCTTCTCCCCTCCCCCTGTTGCGGACAAATATATGGGCCGCCAGCCTCAGGCCCCAGACGACAATCAGGATCGTCACCAGAATATGCCGGGCTTCAAATCCTTCATCAAGAAAAAAGGTCAAAAGGGCGATAAGGATAAACCCGATTCCCCAGGCTATGTCGACAATGGAATTATCCTTTTTTATCAGGGCAATACTATAAACGGCTGTCATGTAGAAAAAAACAGCCAGTCCTGAGTACAAGATATAATCACTCAGGGTAAGACTCATTTCACTCATCTCTCTTCAGCTGAAAAGCTTCATATAGAAGGAAAAGATCAAAAAAATCTATTCAAACATGACCCCTATGCCTACAACTCCTATTCCATTATGTACGCCGATCACAGGGGAAACATCCATGATATAAGCCGGTTTTTTGTGAATGGCCTTTTCCAGCATCGCGGCATACATTTCTGCCCGTTCGAGGTTCTCAGCATGGACAATCGCATAATTCCAGATATTCCCCTCCGCGGCCATATCCGTGATCATTTTTACGATCTTCTTCACGTTGCCTTTCCGGGTGAATGATTTACTTAAAGCCGTCGCTTTCCCCTCTCTATCCAGGGCAATGAATGGTTTGATATTTAACAATCGAGCTATCATTCCTTTTAAAGGGCTGACTCGTCCGCCGCGAACCATGTACTTGAGCGTTTTGATGTCCACCAGGACTTTTGTCTTGGAAATCCAATCTTCGACCAGCTTCACTAACTCTTCATGAGTTTTTCCCTGGTCAATCGCTTCAGCCAGGCGCAGTACGATCAGTCCTTGGGAAACGGAAAGATGGCGGGAGTTGATGACGTCGATTTTTTTATTCTTGACGACAGAGGCTGCGTCCTGAGTCATCCTGTAGGTACCGCTCAACTTTTCCGATATCATGACAGCGATAATCGACTCATAATGGCTGGCTAAAAAGGAAAACATGCTTTGGGCCGTCTTCAGAGGAGGCAGCGCACTCTGAGGGTGTTCTTTGGAAGTCCGAAGAAGTGTATAGAACTGCTGCGGTGTGATAGAGATCTTATCCAGAAATATGGATTCCCCGAAGGAAAGATTGAAGGGAATGACATGGATCTGGTAATCGTCAATGACTTGTTGAGGAAGGTCGCAGGAGGAATCCGTGACCAGGGCGATCTTGGATTTCCGGTTGTGGCTGGCTTCATACTGCTTCAACATGTCATCGGCTTTTATCTGGGGGATCGAACCGTAATTCCTCAGCCAATAGAAAAGGTCAGCCGGATTATTGGTATGGATATGGATCTTCATTTTCTCCGGGCTGCCGGCCACAATCGCAGAATCTCCATAAGGGCGGATCTCCTGCCGTATCCGATCCACATCCATATTCTTTCCAGTGATCAAGGCTTCCGTGCAGTACCTGTGCTCGATCTTGTCTTTTTTGGAGTGAACATGGATTTTAGAGTCCGACCATATGACCTCTGGTTTAGGGATGCTCTTCAATCTCCCCTTTCTTATGAAATGGGTGATCCCCTCAAGGAAATCCACGAATCCCTTTGCCCCGGCATCGACGACTCCGGCTTTGGCCAGGACAGCGAGCTTCTTTGGGGTTTCTGTCAGCGACCTTTCTGCCACCTGAAGCGAGTATGACAGGAGCTCGGCAAAATCCCCCTTTTCCTTTCTCTTCTGATAGACAGCATCTGCCCAATCCTTCATCACGGTGAGCATCGTCCCCTCGACTGGCGAGACAATCGCTTTATAGGCATACTTTACAGCTTCCCTCACGGATTCGCCGAATATGTTCGTGGATATTTTCTTCACGTTTTTGATCTTTTCACTGATACCGTAGAGAAACTGGGCAAAAATCAGGCCTGAATTCCCTCTGGCTCCGGAGAGCGCCGCATCGGCAATGGACTGCATGGTGGCCTCAATAGAATGACTGTGCACGGCACTCTCAGCGATCGATCGCATGGTAGAGGCCATATTCGTGCCCGTATCAGAATCAGGAACGGGAAAGACATTGATCTTGTTCAGGTAGCTCTGATCTTTGATGACCGCATTCCCCCCGATAAGAAAGGCGTAATACAGCCTCTTCCCATCGAGATATCTTATCTGCATGGCCATCCTCTTGAAAACGAAAAAGCTTTATTGAACTTAGAGATTATATATATCTTTAAAAAAATAATCTAGTTTTCTTTCATTATNAAGAAATNGAAAGGCAAAATTTGGCTTTTCTCNATCGATTAATCATCTTTTTTTAATTTCGAACTAAGAGCATAGTATCATGGTGCTGGCTTAAAGAGAGAGAAAAATACCACCCCCAAATTCACCCCAAAAGGTGATTGACGGCTTGACATAATGCAATTATTGTATTAAAGAAATGATACAATTTAAATCATGAGAGGCTCCGATGTTCCGCACCAACATTGATTTCAACTCACCCCTGCCGATCTACCGGCAGTTGATTTACTTGATTAAAATGGAAATACTCTCCGGAAGGCTGAGCGATGGCGACCAGCTGCCACCGATAAGAGAGCTGGCAAAAATCCTGAAACTGAATCCCAATACTGTAGCAAGAGCCTATTACACTTTGGAAGAAGAAGGGTTTGTCGAGAGCAAGCGGGGAAGCGGTAACTGGGTGAATTACAAAAAAGGCAAACTGGACAGCCTCCGAAAAGGAATGATCGAGGATGAATTCAAGGGATTCCTGGAGAGGGCTTTCAGTCTGGGAGCCAGTTTGGATGATGTCAAAAATTTAATAAAGAGGTATTCGGACAATGAGCCAAAACATCGTTGATGTCGAAAATTTAAGCCTTAAAATCGGAAAGAAAAAAGTCTTGAATAACATCCACCTTCAACTCCGGAAAGGAGAAGCCGTGGTGATCGCCGGAAGAAACGGCTCGGGAAAGACCACCTTTCTCAAATGTCTGGCCAACGTCATTTTCCCTGATAAAGGCACCATCACCTACAGCGAAAAAGTCTCCAAGGAAAAGATCGGTTTTATATCTGACCAGGTCAGCCTGCTTGAAAACTATTCGCTGAAGCAAGGAATCGATTTTCATAAGGACGTTTACCAGATCAAGGATTTCGATGACTCACTGCTCAGGGAGCTGAAACTGGACCTGAATCAAAAAATAAAAAACCTCTCGGCCGGGGAACGTATACTTTTCCACCTTTCCCTCATCATGGCTCAGAAACCGGAGATCCTTCTCGTCGACGAGATCATCCACGCCATAGACCCCTATATCCGGGAGCAGTTCCTGGAGGCGGTCATCGACCTTTTGGAAGGCGACCAAGTAACGCTGGTCATGATCAATCACACCTTTTCTGAGATTGAAAAAATCCCGGAGAGAGTCCTGATCATGGAGAAAGGTCAGTTCATCGTGGACGAGAAAAGCGAAGCCTTGGGAGAAAAGCTGAAAAAAGTCATCTCCGAAACAGAAATCTCGGAAGAAGCACCCTGCATATTCAAAAGGGAACTCTCTCACTTCAGGGAATATTACATCTATCCTTACAGTGAAGAGCTGAAGGGAAAATTCCCCTATGATTATAAGGATGTCAACCTCAACGAAATCATCAAGGCTTTTATCGGAGGCCAGTATGCTCAAAAAAGAAATCAGTGATGTTTTAAGACATAATTTCTTCTTTATTCTTCTCATCCTGCTCCTACCAGCTTTCCTGGTGGTGGCCAGAATTCTCCCCAACCAATCTTATTTCAGCGTCTTCTTTCCCATATTCCAGTTCCTTTTGTTCTTCTGGGCCTTTTTCATGGGAATTTCGCTTTTCTCTGTGGAACGGGGCCAGAGGGGAATGGAATATCTGCTGTCTCTTCCCTATTCCCGGTATAAACTCCTGGGCATGAAGATTCTCCCCAGGTTTATCACTATCTTGATATTCTATGTGATATTCCTGATTCTTTATTTGGGGGAGGGAAGCAACTATGCGGCGTTCGCCCTTCTTTCTTTCTCTGTGATCTATTTTTCCATATTCCTGATCTCTCTTTCTCTTTCAACCTGCTCGGATAACTTCCTGGTCCTGTTTGTCATTTCTTTATTTTCTTTATTCATCTACCTGGCCTTGGCCTATTTCATATTCTGGGCCGCCATAAAAGCTAAAGGCTTCATTTACTATACATTACGCATCAGCCGTTTCTTCACAGGAGAAATAGACACGATCTTGGTCATGCTCATTCCAATAATCGGACTCCTGCTGCTCCTCCCTCTTATGGTCGCCTCGGGCCTCGCGATCAAAAAATTCGACCTGAGGCCTTCCAGAGTCTATAACAAAAGATACTTAAAATATTTCGTTCCTCTCTTCCTTGCGGGAGTAATAATCTCCTTTCTGCTTGCCTATCAGGGAGTCGATTTCGGCTACAGTTATTACTATCTCACCCAAGACCTCAAGTTGATCGAGCACAACCATTATTTTGGCTTTAAAATCTATGACGGGAAAGATGTCCATAAAATTAAAATCCAGGATTATGATTTCGATCCCTTTGCAGAGGAAGACAATTATGTCTATGCAGAATCATATGATAGTATTCTCAAAATTAACATGTCCGATTACGAAGCAGAGATCCTTTACCATCCACCTAAAGGAAGACATTTTACCTGGCCCAGAAAGGTCGGAAAAACAATAGCCTTTATGGAAAACAAGAGAGGATATTCAGACAGACAGCTTGTTCTCTTTGACATCCCTACACAAAAGGTATCGAGAATTCCCTTAGATATCGAGTCTTTAAAAGGTTACTCCAGTCTGAGTCTATTTGGAGCGGATAAATCCAAAGGAAAAGAGTTCTGGTTCATGTTTGCCTGGAGCCAAACCAAAGGCAGAGGGGTTTTCAGGTTATGGGAAGACGGGAAGCCCGAGTATATTAAAGATACTCAAGTCTTTCCTCTTTATATCAGGCCTTACCTCATCACCTACTCCGAGAATGAAATCGTCATCAGCAAAGAGAAAGAAGGGCAGTTTGAAACCACCCGGAAAGTCCCGAACAGCAAAGGCTACATATTTCTTGGCATGGGATACTGGCCCTGGTTCTGGACAGAAGACTTGGGCGATGTCACCATAAAAGAAATCTTCGGACATAAATATCGATCAAAGGAGGAACGCGAGAAAGGCCCGCTTTATGCCAGGCTCGACCTGGAAACCTTCGAGATCGAAGAGCTCAGCGATACAAAAAAATGGCTTTACTGTTTCGGGCCAAATGAGTACTACTTTGAAGATAAAGACTATGATGCCGGCACTTTTGCAATTTATAGGTTTCAGGAGGGCCGATCCGAGCTTATAAGAAGCTTCCGCATCAGCTTTAAAAAGACTTTCTATCCCTACGGAATATTTGAAGGCGGCATCGTCCTCGAAAGAGGGAAAAAAGTTAAAGTCTATGCCTTCCCGGACCTGAGGGAGATCAAGTTCAAGAAATTGTAGGATATGAGATCGCTTCGTATCACTCGCGATGACATATTTTTCGATGACATATTTTTCAATATGTTCATATTAATATGAGCGCAATAATTCCTGTGTCATCTCGAAGGTTTTTGGGATTCCTTCGCTTTGCTCAGAACAGGCTTGGCGGTCTTTTTTTCTGAAGAGATGGCCGCGCTCCCTCCAGTTGCTTGCTATAACAACATAACAAAATTCAAAGGATTCCAGTTAATTTATCAGCTCGTACCTGTAATTCCCGCCCTGGAGATAAAGCAGGCTGTACTGAGTGATCATGCCGGGAGGGATCAGGTCCGGTCCTGTCACCTCGCACAGCGTGTATCTGATTCCGTTGATGGTGAAGCCTTGGCCGCTGATGGAGGGAATGCCCACCCCGACAAACAGATGTTTGGGTATCTTGATCAGAATAAAAGGATAGTTCTTAAAGTTGGTCCACATCGAGGCAAAGGTGACACCCTTTGAGTCGCAGTCTCCGAAATTGCTGACCAGGACTTTAGGGGGCACCCAGAATTCCAGGATAACCTTGTTTTTTTCTTCGAGCGGCGGAAGCCCGTAGCGGATCTCCTGGATAAAGGCCAGCATCAAGGCCAGGAACTGACGGAGGGACTTCTTTCGAAATTTATCTCTCATGGCTGCCAAGGCAGGTTCGACCCGGGGGCGATTGTTGTTGACAATCCGACGGTAATTGACGCTCATGGCGTCTCCTGTAAACCGAAATCCTCTGCTTTCTATAAACTCCTTTTTCTTTCTTTCCTGTTCTTTTTCAATTCTTTGCAGACAGGCTTCTTGCTCCGTTGTGATTTCACTCATTATCCTGTCGAACTCCGCCTTGGCTTCTTTGGAAAGCGAAGCAGGAGCAGAGATCTTGAGGTTAAAATCCTTAGGGCTGACTTTATCCATTGTTATGTACCTGGAGTACTTGCTCATCAACACCTGCTGGCTGGTGAATCTCTCCAGATGGCTCATCATTTCCTCTCTCATCGCGGCCAGGCTTTCTTCCAGGTGCTTTGCCAGCTCATCAGGGTAGTACCCGAATTCCGCCTCTGCCTCAGCCAGCTGCTGCTTGGAAAGAGAGAAACTCACGGTATTGAGCTCTCCTTTGAAATCCTTCCAGCCATAGGTAAGCTCATAGGCGCCGGATGTCTCATTCCTGTCAAAGGCAATTCTCTGCCCTGATGAGCTCTGACCCTGGCCCAACTGTAGCAATCCTGAATGCCTGACAGACAAAGGAGCATTTTCTCCCCCAAAATACAGAAATGCTGTGAGGCTGACCAACACGGAGGAAATGGCCAAAAATGAAAGACGCGGTGTCTTCATCGGTTCAGATTATTCAATCGGAATAGATCCGACTTCCGGAAATGGAATCAACGCTCTTGTCAAACCTGATACGCCGGTGCTGATCAGCATGGAAATACCAATGATAAAAATAGCCATAAACAGAGCGACCGCGATGTTGTTCTCTTTTATTTCCTGGAAATGATCGATGCGGGGCGTGAGTTTATTGAACAACCAGAAGCTGAACAGAATACAGGCGAGGGCCAGGATTCCTGCCAGCAGAACATATCCCCCGCTGAATCCCAGCATCTTCAAGAAATTCACAAAATTCCTTTCCTGCCCGAGCACAAAGATCTGGATAACAGCCATGACCGGATAAATGGCCTGTTTGACCACGATCGCTTCCCCCAAAAGGATGCTGCCCAAAAGGAGGCCGATCGAGGCATTTTTTTCTCTGAGCTGCCGCTCTTCATCCAGCCGAGGAGTCAGGACAAGAAAGAGGCGGTAGCTGCCGAAAATCAGGATAAAACTGATGAATATCGAAACCAAAAACTCCAATAACCCAAAGATGACCTGTTGTCCGTTCATCCCCATCCCCTTTTCGTGAATTTATGTTTAAACTGATTCAAAAGGCCGGCACAGCTCTTCGATTGAACACCGGCAAGAAGACCGTATACCGTCATTTTCTCAAATTATTTTAAAAGGGGCCTGTCCCCTTTTCTTATCCCTTTTCTTATCTTCCAAAGCGGGGGTTGACGACGTTGCTGTAGACAGAGCCAAAGGTATAGCTGAATCCGATGGAGGCACGATACTCGAAATCCGTGGCCAGCTCTGAGCGGTGGAGCAAGATCTCATCTAGCGTCCTTTCCCCTTTCCTCAAAGACAGCTGATCATGGATAGCTTCAAAGCCGCCTCCTATGCTGAGAGACAAGCCTTTGGTAAGGCGCAAAGACAGATGGCCGTAGAGCTCGACTCTATATTTGCTTAAATCATGAAAGTAGTGAGAGCCCACAACTGTAGCACTCGCGTCTCCCCACGGCTCTCTCAATTCAAAGGTCACAGAGAGTGATTCAGCCAGTAAACTCTCTCTGGTCTTATCAAATATCGTCTCCTCTATGTAGCGCCTGAAGTTGAAGCCAATTCTGTAAACGAAACGGAGCTGCCTCCTTGTCGATTGAGAATAAGGGAAGAGGTTGTACTCGATCGCCGGGCTGGGGCTCAGTGAAAGGTCGATGTTGCTGTAAGTGCTGGAATAGGCGCTAAACCAGGCACCGACGGACCAGTGCTCTCCCAGGCTCTTGACATACATGGTGCTGAGACTCTTGCTGTCAGAATAACTGGAAATGGTCTCATCTTCATAAGTATACTTACTCTCGTTGAAATTCCCAGAGACGCCCATCCTCAATTTCGATTCTGGGGTGATCCGGTTAGCAGAGAGATTTCCCCTTAGCGAGAACGACTTTCTTTGGCTCTCTCCGCTCATAGAACTGCTTAAACTCATGTAAAAAACCCAGAAATTCCACTTGTCTTCCACCGCAGTGGGCTGGACCTTCTCTTCAAATAGAACCGATATGTAATCGGCGATGGGAGTTTTATTGATGAAAGGAATAAGCCCCAGTTTTATGACGCGGACCATTCCCTTGCGGACGTCATCCCGGGTGTCAGTCCTGTTGGATACATATTTCAAGGTATCCTGAATCCCTGCGAAATCCCTCTGCCCGATGAAGGACATGGTGTATTCCATTCCGCCAGCTCCGGTCCTCTGAGTAGTGATGAGAAGATGGATGTCGGCTTCTTTGCGGTCGCGGACATAATTGACAAAAGGAATCTCTGTCCGGATATAGTCATGGTCACACCGGTAGCAATCCAAGAATACTTTCGGCGCATCCTTTTTAAGATCATTTATATCGAACTGGCTGTCATCTGAATATGACAAAGACACTAAAACACAATTCATAATAAAGAAGGAGGCAAGGAATGCTGTCCATTTTTTCATCCTATCGGTTCTTCTCATAGCTAGATTCCTGCCAGCTCTTCTCGCTCAAAAGGATAAAGTAATATCACATCGCCGCCCACAAATCAAAGAGATTTCCGGCCCCGCATTATATGCTATTTCTGGGCATGAACTTCCATTCTATTGTCACCGGGCTAAGCGCTCCAATCCTCCACGATGACATAATGCCCAATCGCACCTCTTGAAGCCAAACACGGAATTTCTTTTTTTATCGAAGGCTTTCTCTTATCTTTTGCCAGTTATCGACTGCATACCTGTTGATTCTTATTCCCTCGGTTTCCTCTTCAGGGTGAATCTCGTACAAGTAACCGTTCTTTATGAGGTCCGGCGAAAAAGGAAGGCTGATTTGGTAAAGGTAATAGCCATCCTTGCTGAAAATATCAAAATCAATCTCCGGGCGCCTGTCCAGGACCGATCTCACTCTTTGGACATAGATCCTTCCTTTATCATCAGCCAGGATCTTGCTGAAGAACGGGCGGTGAGGAGGAAACCGGATAGCATCTCTGACCACATCCTTGGGCCATCTCTTTTCGTAATCAGAGTGCGTTTCATAAATGGCGTCCTTTTCTCTCTGCGAGATCGAAGAGGGACTTTCATTTTTTTCTATGATCAATTCAGTCTCTCCCCTCATGTCAAGGCGGTGCAACCTGTATTCAGAGGAGTGAGCGTACAGAGTGCTTTGGGAGTCGATGGGGATGCAGCACAGTTCATGGACATACTCATGGTCGATGAAAAACATCACTCCCCGTCCTCCTTCACTCCGAATCGCGACTTCAGGAGGCGCGAAGTCCGCGATAATCTTCTCCAATTTTCCTGCTTGATTCAGTTCGACGATACTTCTCGTCCTTCCCTTCTCCGAAGGCAGACGACCGATGCCCCATATATTCCCGTCTCGATCCACCGAAATATCATGGGTGAAGCTCTCTAGCACTATTTCCCGCAAGCAGGTGCCATCCCTATCGAAAACCTTGACTCTCATTCCGTCATGGATATAAATACCCCCTTCCTCATTGATAAACATTCCGTAAGGAGTGTCGAATTCCCCTGGTCCCTGTCCTTTCCTCCCTATGGTCTGGAGGTGTTTTCCATCGCTGGAGTACTTCTGGATTCTATAATTTCCCGCATCAAGCACATAGATATTTCCTCGATTGTCGACTCCTATATCCTCGATGCGATAAAACAGATAATTCTCACCCTCTTCACTGCCCAGACTCAGATCCAGGGTTAAATTGACAGCCAGCTGGCCGAAAACAGGCTCTGCAGGATTCTTGATGACCTTTGTTCCATTTTTATACTCGATGACACCTCTCCATCCTGAATCCTCCTCCCCTTGCTTCAAACAGCTTTGAGAAAACAAGACCAGGAGAGACACAAAAAGTATCAGTATTTTCTTCATTCTTTCTTCCTTATTCCGCAGGGTTCGAGCAGAAGACATGACAGGGCTGAGGTTAAAGTCTCCCGAATTTCAAATAATAATATACAATATAAAATTGAACTTGAATATATATCTGAATACAGAACTGAGCAAAACCATACGAGCGTTACATCCGTCTACAGCTACACCGGGAAGGTGAATATCTTACTCTGGATCGAAGAGCAGAAAAATTCGTTAAAACCGAAAGAACGAACAACAGATAGAGAACGAGTATACAGATTATTGTTTTATGATCGGGGTTGGAGATAAGGTCAGGGCTATTCTTGAGCGCGGGTCACGTTCTTTGCGACAGGGCCACGGTCGCCATCTTCAATATCGAAGTTGACTTCGTCACCTTCAGCAAGAGTCTTGAAGCCTGGCATGGTGATGGAAGTGAAATGAACGAATATGTCTGGACCATCTTCTTGTTTGATGAAGCCGTATCCTCTTTTCTCATTGAACCATTTGACGATTCCTTTGGGCAAAGTTTTGACCTCCTTAAAAAATTCACATCTGGTCCCAAGCCTTAGGTCGCCACTTTGACGGAAGAAAAAATCCTTAAACCAAAGCCGACCCTC
>JGI2172J19969_10000077_pt1 | contig 33822 bp, 27 predicted proteins | sample DeeMarSWOR230_32_FD_19969 | JGI IMG/M metagenome (IMG submission 19969)
CCTGTAACCACATTTTAATTTAAGAAATTGCCACGCTTTTCTTGCGGTAACATCTGCAAGTATTGGTGCATTATTGAACGATTACCCTTGCGTCTATCCAGATCATAATCTTTCCAGGAACATCGTCAATATCTTTCCAGGTATCTCGTGGTGAAAAAGTCATCTTTGACGTCGGGATTGAGCTGGATCTGGTTGATTTTCATTATGGACTTTCTGTTGTCCTGCTTGTTGACCATGACCATATGCATGGGCCTGTATCTGTGGTTGACGGTGTCCACCTCTTTTATCTCCAGAACAGAGAGCTCCTTATGCAGCTCGCCATCGAGGTCGTAATAGACCGCACCTCTTATGACAAAGTCCTTCTTGCCGATATAGGCTATCCTTTTGGAAAATCCATTCTCGTCAGCCACATCCTCGTCGACCGGCACCATCTCAATCTCCCAGCAGAGGGTGCCATCCACGTCTTTCTCGCTCAAAATTTTGTAGGTGAAATTATCCAGGATAGGCGGCGTCATATCTGCGTAAGAGAATTCCGAGCCCATGAAGCTCTTGGCTCTCTCGGTGCTGACGATCCGCCTTGTCTTCCTCAGGGCCGGCAAGAAGAGCCACATATCGTCATCCTTATCCTCGTAATCGAAGACCAGCAGCCCTGTGCCCTTGACATCAGCCGGCGAGAGAAAGCGGAGAAGCCTCTTCTCGGTCTCTCCGTTGTCGAAGAGCTTGGTCACCATGGCTATCTCCCTCACCCGTTCCCTGCCTTTACTGTCGATGATAGTTAAGGTGGAGACAGCCTCAGAGCCGGCGAGCTTGGTCACATCAAAGGCCTTATCCATGATCTGTTTGGCGGTCAGCTCTTCCTGGGCAGCAAGGCTCGAGCCGATAGCGAGAACCGCTACTAGCGCTACAAAAAACTTGACTTTATTCATATTACACTCCTTTAACGGTGTATTATTTGCGTTTGTTCCAAAGCGACAGCATGGATGTCATTGCGAGCGACCGGAGGGAGTGTGGCAACCTCATAGTTAATAATAATTTGAGATTTTCACATTGCGTTCGCAGCGACAATTTTTTTAAGAGACTTCCCTGCTTCGCTTGCAATAACAACTCTCCTTATCCATAAATTGGTGACAGAATACAATCTTCTTATAAGATTGCCACGTCACTCAGCTCCTCGCAATGACAATATTCCCTCTGCAAAAATTGGGGACTGTCCCCAATTTTTCAACTGTTTAAGCTGATCATTTTATTCGGTTCCAGAAAATCAGGCCTGAACACAAGGCACAGCGCCGGGATAAAGACCACAGCGCCGACAAGACAGGAGAAGATCGAAACTACGATCAAGAACCCGAAAAACCTAATCGGCATGAAGCCAGAGGTAAAAAGAACAAGAAAACCGACGATTACTGAAAAGCCATTGAAGATGATCCCTCTGCCCGTGGTGGTCAGAGTCTTTTTTGCAGCGTCCTGAGGCATGAGCCCCTTGTACCTTTCAGCCCTGTATCTCCAAAGAAAGTGGATTGTGTAATCCACTCCGACGCCGATCATGATCGAAGACAGCATGGCAGTCGCTATGTTCAGCTCGATGCCGAATATCCCCATCAAGCTGAAAAGCACGATCACCGAGAGTCCAAGGGGAAGGGAGGAAACAATCCCGGCCGTAACAGAACGGAACAGGAACATGAGCAGTACTCCCACAATCACAATAGCCAGGCCGAGAGACAGCAGCTGCCCGTTGACAATGATGCGGGCTATATCGGAAAGGATAAAGGCAAATCCCCCGACCAGCTTGACCTCTTCATCATTCCTTGTCATTTCCATGATCTGCTCTTTGATCGCGTTGAGCTTTGGGGTGCTGGTGGTGTTGACCCGGGCTGTGATCAGAGCATTCTCGTAGGGGAAATCCACCATCTTTTCGAAATCATCTGGGTCTCCACTCATCGAGTAGAGCATAAAATACTGGGCCACAGCGTTTCGGGTATCGGGAATGGTGTCATACCCTTCTTCTTCCTCATCATGGAGAGCCCGGCTCATCATCCGCACCACCCGGGCGATCGAAGAGGTACTGCCGACTTCCGGAAGCTCTCCTATTCTTCTCTCCAGCCTGTCAATCTTATTCATGACCCTGGGATCTTTTATATCACCGCTGACAACAACAGCTACATTCTGAGCGCCTCCCAGTTTTTCATTGATCAGCTCCGAAGCGTAGACGAGCGGGGAGTCGTGAGGAAAAAAGCGATTCGGGTCTGTATCCACATCAATAAAAAATATTCCTGTAGACAAAACCGCTGCGCAGACAAAGGAACCGATGACAATGGCTTTGGGCCTCCTGGTGACAAAATGGCCAAAAAAATGAAGGATACGGTCGAACAGATGTCTTTTGGCGGCTTCATTATTGGGATGGAAAACAGGCCTGGGCTTGGGGAGAAAGGAGACGACTGCTGAAATGAAAAAAAGACTCGCGGCAAGGGCAAAAGCCGTCCCGATGGAAGCGAGAACACCCACTTGTCTGGCCGGGATGGCGATATGGCCGAGAAGACAGAGCATCCCGGCGATTGTTGTCAACCCGGTCAGCAGCACAGGCAGGCTCAGGCTCCGGAATATCTCTTTAGCCAGCTCTCTGTTGGTCTGGGGATTTCCTTCGACGTTCAATTCCTGATATTTGGCGATGAGATGTATCCCGTAATCATTGGCCACGGCAATCAAAAAGATCGGGAGAATGACGGTGATGACGTTAATCTTCCATCCGGCCAAAGGAATTATGCCAGCCGAGACTATAATGGACATGATAACCACGGCAAAGGGCAGGAGAACACCCCTCAGCTGTCTGAAACAGATGAAAAGGAAGATGAGCATGATCAGCAGGGCCAACGGTATGAGTTTGCGAATGTCTCCCTGGATGCTGCTGGCGACCATGACCCGAGTTTCCGGCAGTCCCCCGATGACAACTTCTTCCTCTCCGGGATTCTGCTCAACGAGCTTTTTGACCTCCCCCACGATGAAGCTGTCCTCGACATCGGCCTTCAGGAGGGCAATGACAGCGGTCAAAGTGAAATCCTTGGAGACCACGGAGCCGTAGACCAGGTCATTATCCCTGATATCCTTTCTCAGTTCCTCCTTTTCCTCCTCTGTCCGGGGGATGCTCTTGACGGCCGGGTTGACGATCATGGCGCCCTCTTCGCCTTTAATGCTTTTCAGCTCGAAAAGGGAAAGCACCTTATCCACTCCTTTTATTCTTTTCATCTGTCTGGAAATGGCCTCGGTCCGCTGGAGCGTTGCGGCATTGAGCACATCATCTGTCTTGATAATCAAGATCAGCATCTCTGTCCCGCCAAAAAGCTCATCGATCTTATCGGTGTTGACCCGGGATTCCAGATGAGCCGGGAGCATTGCTTTTATGTCGGGTTCTATCTCAGCTTTAGGAATTTGAGTGGCGAAGAAGGCAGCTGTAAGGATAAAAACGGGAATGACCAGCCAGCGGAATTTCACGATCAAATCGGCGAGTGTTTTCATGTTTTTTTCCTCTTCTGCATTGGCTTTTTAGCCGCGACACCCTGGATACCGGATAAAAAAAGCGTGGCCAAGGTCTCCTTGAATTCCTTATAATAAGCATCGTCAAATTTAACTTTAAAAACGTTCTTCAAGATCGATTTGATCCTGAAGTTCATGAAGACCATGGAGATCAGGCTGGGCCCGATCATGCCCAGATGGTAGGTATCCTCCGGGTCCAGGCCGAATCTCTTGATAAGCCCGCTCATGATACCGATCATCTGCGCTATCTTCTTCGCCTTGAGCCCTGCTAGCTCAGGAAGGTCGAGGGGGAGCTCGTTGTAAGCGACAATGGCCAGTTCGGTATTCTCCCTGACAAAGTCGACCATATGACTGATCAGTTTCCTTATGCCCTCCTCGGTGGTTTCTTCTTCTGTGACCGCCGCCCTTAACATTTGCGAATATCGCTCAAAAAACTCCTCGAGAATAGCCTTCAGTATTCCGACCTTTCCTTCGAAATAGTAAGAGATCATGGCAATGTTGACATTCGCTTCTTTAGCGATCTCCCGGACGCCAACCGCCGCAAAGCCCTTCTGGACGAAAAGGGAAATCGCTGTCTTCAGAATCCTCTGCTTGGGTTCCAGAGCACTGTCCTCAGCCATTGTTTCCTCCTCTTCAAAAGGAAATCCTGAGCTCGGCAAACAGAGAGCTCAGATGGTCCTCTATGAAATCAAAAAGCGTGTCATCGGGGCCAGAGTAAAGCTCGCCTCCCAGAGTGAAGGTCAGGGCGTCGGTGATGTCATAAGCCATTTTCGGCCTGAAAAGGAATTCTTCAGTGGTGATGTTAGCGAGTCCGACAATCTCGAGGTTCAGGGTCTCATGGAGAAGATTCCAGCCCAGCCGGCAGGAGAATGAATGGCTGGTTTCATACTGCTGGGAAGAGATAATCCTGTTTTTGAGCTCAAGCTCGTAGAACGGAATAAAGGAAGGGAAAAACGGCAGGGTTAGAGGGGAATAATCCAGGACATGTTTTCCTATATACTGCAAGATCACACTGAGATTCCCTGAAAACTCCTTGTCCAAACCAATCACATAGTGGAGCTCAGGATTGGGAATGTAATAGAAAGAATAATGCTCAGAATGACTCTCCTGAGGATCCTTGTAAGCCACTTCCCCTCTCAGGCCAAGACCGGCCAGTGTCGTGGAGAAGTCTGCGCCAAAAACATGCAATCTGTAGGGCATAAGAAGAACGGTTATCTCCGGCACTGAGATTTGAGCGTTCACACCTGAAAAGGGGTTGAAGCCATTGAAATAAGAGAGAGAGCAGTCAAATGAGGCCAGCTCCAGGTTCAGCTTGGCGGCGACAGCGCCGTTCTTCAGCCGGGCATCCGGATAATCGGGTTCGCCAAGGGTAACCTCTGGCGGAAAGGGGATGAGGTCGGTGGGAACGACTGAAGACCTGAAAAAAGGCACCCAGATCAGCTCTATCCTGACCGGATGGGCGTTGAAAAAAGTCCGGAGGAGAAAGTTGGCTTCTCTCCTGTCATCCTCATCAGGGGAGCGGGCAAGCATGTTCTTGGGAGTGATGTTATCAGTAGGATTAATGCCGTCAGCCCGGCCCCAGGCCACGATCTGGTGCCCGATCCTGAAGTCAAAAGGGCCGAGGTAGGCACTGACATAGGCTTCGCGCAGGTTGATCTCGGACAGGTAGTCATTGAATTCGTATCCCTTCCGGAAGCGGACCTCCGCGAAGGCGCTGCCAAATCTGGCTTTGCTGGCTTTGAGCTTGAGTGAAAATTCCCCGTACCCGCTTTTCATATCGGCCAGATCCCTGTCCGGTACTTTGCCCAGATACAACGCGCTGCGCAAATAGCCGTTGAGCTCGAAGGCTTTGTCCTGGTCTTCGCCTTTTTCAGCCTCTTCAAAAAGACTCTGGGCTGAGAGGTTTAAGGAAAAAATCAGGATGAAAACAAGACACAGGCCTTTGATCTTCATGACAGCCTCCTTAAGCCGTATAAATCAATCAAACGTTTGTTCATGACATCATTTAATATAAAAATTAAACAAACGTTTGTCAAGTTTTGATTAGATTTTAGGCTAGGAAACTCGATCAGCTTCCGATAAAGGCATAAAAAAACTCATGAATCAATGGATCAAAAAAGATTAAGTTGGGTATGAGAGGAATAAATCGAGAGGTCAGCAGGATTAACAGTACAAATCATAAATTGGGGACTGTCCCCAATTTTTCTTAATTTGGTTTAAAGCCCATCTTTTTCAACAGGGCCTTGAACCTGGGTTCGGAACGAAGGCTGTCAAAAAGCGGCCAGGTATTGATAAAGGCCAGGAAGGACTCCCGCGCCTCGCAGGCTTTCTCCAGGTATTCAAAGAGCTTCTTCTTGTCGCCCAGTCCAAAATAGACCATCGCGATGTAAAAGGGCGAGACATATCTCTTCTTCGAAAGTTCGTTCAGCTGGTCGAGCAGTTTCAGAGCCTCCTCCTTCTCGTTCATCATCGCCAACCCGCCGCCGAGATATCCCAGGGCAAAAGGGCTGCCGGCGGTGAGGAAGACAAGCTTTTTCAAAGACTCCACCGATTCCTCCAGCTTATCCTGAGCGGATAGCGCACCCGCCTGGAAAAGGTAGGTGAGAGAAAAATTGGGGTCAATCTCGACGGTCTTACGGAACTGCTCCATGGCTTCGTCTTCGCGGCCGGCAAAATAATATGTACCACCCAGGACCGCGTTTATGATCAGGGAAAGCGGGTCCATTTCCAGGGCACGCTTCGCTTGCTTGACCGCCTCATCAAAGCGGCCCATGATCATCAGATACAGGGAATACCACTCCAGGGCAGTTGGATAATTCGGATTCAGCTCGATGGCTTTTTTCAACTCCTCCTCGGCCGCATTCCAATCCCAATCAAAATGCAGCTTGATCCTGCCCATGGAAGCATGCGCTTCAGCAAGCTTGTCATCGATTTCAAGGGCCTTTTCTGCAGCGGCCTTGGCTTTGGGGGAAGCTTCTCTTGGGGGGAGGAAGCCGTAATGACCGAGCAAGCTGTAGCTGTCGGCGATGCCGGTATAAGCCAGGGCATAGTGCGGGTCTTTCTCGATGGCCTGTTGAAAGAACTCAATGGCTTTCTGCAGACCTCCTTCATACCTCCTGTTCCAGAAATACCGTCCTTTTAAATAAAGCTTATAGGCTTCGGTGCTCTCGGTAGAGCGCTTGATAATCGCCTCCTTCTCCTTGCTCAACAGCTTGACTTTCAGGCTATCCACAATAGCCAGAGAAATCTCATCCTGGATGGCAAAGATATCCTTCAAGTCGCGGTCGTACTTTTCTGACCAGAGCCTGAATCCATCATCGACATTGACCAGCTGGACAGTGATCCTCAGCTTATCTCCCGCTTTGCGGACACTGCCTTCGAGAACGGCCTGCACCTTGAGCTTGGCCCCGATCTCCTGGATGTCATGCCCTTTTCCCTTGAACTGAAAAGCGGATGTCCGGGAAGCCACTTTCAACTGGTCGATTTTGCCCAAAGTGCTGATGAGCTCCTCAGCCAAACCATCGCAAAAATACTCCTGATCCTTCGTCGGGCTGAGGTCAGCAAAGGGAAGCACAGCCATAGAATTTTCCCATCGTTTTTCAACGATTTTTTCAGTATCAGTTTTTCCCTCAGGCAAAATCCTGTCCGTGGTCGGAACGCCCTTCTGGATCTGCCTTATCTCTTCAAGAACTTCTTCGGCATCCTGGTACCTTTTTCCCCTGTCTTTCTCAAGGCATCTGAGGATCAACCGGCTCAGTTCCTCGGGTATCTGAGCGTTGATGTTTCTTGGGTCAGGAGGAGCCATGCTTTTCTGTTTCTGGGCCACGCTCATGGGAGTGTCACCTTCAAACGGCACCTCTCCGGTCAGCATCTCATAAAGAATAACTCCCAGGGAATAAATATCAGACCGATGGTCGACATCCTTTCCCTGGACCTGTTCAGGAGACATGTACTCGGGCGTCCCGATCAACACTCCCTTTTCCGGCTTGACTTCTGTTTTAAGGGAGCGGGCAATGCCAAAATCCATGATCCGAACGCTTCCTTCTTTATCGATCATGATGTTCTGAGGCTTGAGGTCAAGATGGGCGATTCCCCGCCGGTGCGCTTCGCGCAGTCCTTTGCAAACCTGCTTGATGATGATGACTGCCTTTCCCGAGCTCATCGGCCCCATCATCTTGATCATGCTTTTCAAATCCTCGCCAGAGATATACTCCATGGTGATGTAATAGGCGCCTTCCTCCTTGTTGAGGTCGAACATGCGGCAGACATACCTGTGAGAGACCTGGCGGGCCAGTTTCAACTCGTTCCGGAAACGCTCTATGATCCGTTCGTCAGAAGCAATCTCAGGACTCAAGAGCTTCAGAGCGATCTTTTCCTTTATCTCTTTATCAAAGACCTTGTAGACCTTGCCCATCCCTCCCCGGCCCAGTTCCTCAAGAACCTGATACCTGCCGGCAAAAGTCTCTCCAACAGGTATTTCGATCCTTATCTCGTGGGTGTCCCCTTCAGGGGAAGAAGGCTCTGTTTCAGCAGGAATGAGCTGGGTGGCGCATTTGCTGCAGAAGTTGGAATCCGGCGGATTCTCAAAATGACATTTCGGGCATTTCATCCCATATTCCCTGTAATCGTGCAGCGAAAGAATATCAAGTCAAGGAGAAAGAGTCAAACTTAAAAACTGAGCGAAATAACGACACAAACATTTTCTATACAATGAGAACAATCCCTATTTCGCCTCCTTAATAAGGGGCCCGGCCCCTTTTCCACTCAAGACTTGAATGATGACGCATGTTTCACGGATTATCCTCGAGAATAACCTCGTAGCCTTCGCGAATGGGGGGTGTTTTGTAAAAGGTGATGAATTTGGCCACCGCTTCCTGGTAGAAGCGGTCCCTCTCGTTAGCCAGGGCATCTTCCTCGCTTTCCCAGAAAGTGATGAAAACGCCGTTTCCTGTCTTTCGGTCAGCCAGAGCACATATTCCTTTATAACCTTTAAGCGACCTTGTGGTCGGGAGAACGGTTTCCTCATACCGTTTTTTGAATTCGTCAATCCTTTCTGGAGAGATTCGAGATATGGTCAGACGTGCATACATGGGTCTCCCTCCTTTTATTTCACTCGATATTTTTTGAAATCTTAAAGTTTTTTCCCCAGTTAATGCCTTAAGAATATATAAGCAGCGGAATGAGTTGTCAAGAGCAAACATTGGGTGTCAGGCTTCCAAAACTTCAATAACTTTGTGGGTCATGACCACTTTTAACCAAAGACACACCTTAGAAACCTGTGAAGATAAAATAAAAAGAAGAATAATACCGACGAAGAAATCAGGAAACTCCGTAAAGCGGCTCCAGAAGAATGTCGAGATTTAATATTGAAGAAGAAGGCGAACCAAATGAATTACTGAAGTTATGGAAGCCTGACCCCAGCCGCACGCTTTCGGGCATCTGCGACCTCGGGCAAGCCCGGATCAGCGTCTTTCCAGAGCTTGAGGAACCTCTCATAATTCTCCAGGGCTTTCCCCTTCCAACCCTTCTGCTCGTGAATCTTACCTAGCATATAAAAACTCTGGGCATAGAGATCCCCGTATTCCATCCGGCCTGAGGTTAGGGAAGTAATCCTTTCATACTCCTCCAGAGCTTTGTCCAAATCCCCTATCTGGTAATAGGCAAAAGCCAGTGAATCCAGGTAAAGGGCATGCTCATCGGAGGGCTGGTACTGAAATGGCAATAAATCGACAGCCTTTTGAAACAACTGAATCGCTTGGGAATGATTCCTCCTCTCCAGCTCGATCATTCCCTCCAGATGGTAGTATCGCCTGATGATCTTTTTATTCATTCCCTGTTCGATAAGCCTTTTAAGCTCTTCGGCTGCTTTCCGGGCTTCCTCGATCAAACCCTTCTTCAGGTAAGCCAACCCTTTGATATGCAGGATATAGCGCTGATCGTCCATATCTTCTCTCTCTAGAGCAGTCCGCCATTCCTCGTCTAACAACTCCAGTGCTTTCTCCGGGCTGCCGGTTCTCAGGTAGTTATCTATGAGATAATAATGGAACATGGATTTCCAGGTCGGCTGGTTCACCCTTTCAGCGAGTTCAACCCCCATTTTAATCTGATTCCTTGACTCCTCATATTTTCCCATCAATACGTATAAAAGGGTAAGCCTATCCAGGCCGGCCGCAACGATCATGGGATTGTCTCTCGCCAAAAGCTCCTGGTATTCCTTTTCAGCCCTTTCCGGATCGCCTTGAAGCACCGCACTATCGGCTTCCACCAAATTAATGAAAAAGACTCCCGGAGCAAGCTCAGATGTCTTTTCACCTTCGGCAAGGGAAAGATCCGTTCTGTTCTCCACAAAATAACACCAGGCCATGTAAAGACGGATCTGGGGATTATCGGATACAGTATCGATGTAAGACTGGAGCACTTCCCTGGCTTGGTCATACCTCCCCAGGGCCATGTGGGCACCGAACAACCCTTGGTAAGGCTGGATAGCCGGGTCCTTGGACCGGACTGCTTTCTCGTACCGCTCGGCAGCTTTATCAAATTCTTCTAACTCTATAAATATGATCGCCGAGTTATTAAGCGCGGTCCTGTCGTCAGGGTAGAGCTCCAACAAATTATCATAAGCCTCGATGGCCTTGCCAAAGGTCATTTCGGAATCGCTGTAGAAGTCTCCCTGGATGAGATAGCGTTCTCTCTCCGAGAGCCGGCCCGTCAGTTCGAACGCTTTCTCCAGGTTCTGTCTCGCTTCTGCATCAAAGCCTAAATTACCATAAGATACAGATAAAGACCGGTAGGCCATGGCAAAGCCGGGATCGATCTCCACAGCTTTTTTCATAAGCTCGATGCTCCTCTCAAAGTTTCCGGAGCTATGGTAGGTCCTGCCTTCGATGTAGTAAGAGAAGGCCTCAGGAGAACTGGTGCTGATCGTTCCCACCTGGGCATCGATATCGCTGGCGATCTTCTGCTCTGAGAGCTTGAGATTCGCCTTGACCTTTCGCGTCAGCTCATCGACCATAGCAGGAAAGCTTTCTTCGCCTTTCCCCGTGACGTAGTCTGAACCGATGGACTCGCCTGAGCTGATTTGCTGGAGGGAATAATCGATCCGGAAGATGTTGCCGGCTTTGGAGTAGCTCGCTTTCAAAATATGGTTGACACCTCCCTCGCGGGCGACTCTCATCAAATCCTCTGAGTCATAGCTTCTGGCATCCAATAGATCGAGCTTCCTGAGGACATTGAGCAGCCTGTCTCCGCTCAGAACAGTGATGTACTTTGATTGAGTGAGGTCCGTGATCAGCCATTCCGGGAGAGCGCTCCGCCAATGGTCAAGGGTTTCATCCCCGGTATTGTTGATGAAATACATGACAGCCAGGGAAGGCTTATCAGAAGGAGGAGGAAGGACCTCCTTTTGGAGTAAAAGCTGCCAGATGACCACAGCGGCAATGATGATGGCGATAGCTGCCGCAGCGGGAATGATAATCTTCTTCAGGTTAAAGGTGACCGTAATCTCTTTCGATGTGCTCGACCTGACTCTGGGAATGACCCTTTCTGTGGTGGGAATGCCTTTCTCGATCCCTTCAAGCTCGCTCCTCACTTCTTTAGCGCTCGGGTATCTGTTCTCCTTATCCTTCTCCAGGCATTTGAAGATGACCCGGCTGAGTTCCTCGGATATCTGAGGATTGGCTTCCCTGGGATCTTGAGGAATCTCGCTTTTGTGCTTCATAGCGACAGCGAGCGGTGTTTCCCCCTCAAACGGAAGCTTTCCGGTCACCATTTCATAAAGGATGACTCCCAGCGAATAGATGTCAGAGCGCTGGTCCACGTCCTTCACTTCGGCCTGCTCGGGAGACATGTAATCCGGAGTGCCGATCATCACGCCGGCACCGGTGATCCCTTTTCCCTTGACGGTCCGGGCAATCCCGAAATCCATGATCCGGGCGTTTCCCTCCCTATCGATCATGATGTTCTGGGGCTTCAGATCCCGATGCACCACTCCCAAACGGTGGGCTTCTTCCAGCCCCGCGCATATCTGGCCGGCTATGGCAACGGCCTTTCCCGTGCTCAACTGTCCCATCATACCGATCATGCTCTTCAGGTTTTCACCGGCCACGTATTCCATGGTGATATAAGGGGTGCCTTCCTCTTTGCTCAGGTCATACATCCGGCAGACATTCCGGTGTCCGATCTTGCGGGCCAGTTTCAATTCGTTCCGGAATCGTTCGATGGTCTTCCCGTCAGCGGCAACCTCAGGGTTGAGGAGTTTCAGGGCGATCTTTTCTTTTATCTCGGTGTCGAAGACCTTGTAGACCGTGCCCATGCCGCCCTTTCCCAGCTCCTCGATGACCTGATATCTCCCGGCAAAAGTACTCCCTGTTGTCAATTCGGCCTTTGGGGTTTGGAGGGTTTTGGTGAAAGGAAGGGAAGCCTCTTCCTGAGGCTTTAAGGGCGCAGCACAGTTCCCGCAGAATTTGGTGTCAGCAGGATTATCAAAATCGCAATGAGGACATTTCATTCCCGAGCATCCCTTCTGGCTCGCTCTGTATCAGGATAGCAACTCAGGCTTTAAGAGTCAATTCAAATCATGGACGCATGCTCCCGTTTTATTAAAAAAAAGGAAGGCAATAAAAATGCGGTGAAAATGAATTACTGAAGTTTTGGAAGCCTGACCCCGATTTCAGGTGAGCATGTCGAGGAAGGTGTCGATCCGGCCGTTGAGCTGGCCCTCGAAGTAATTCTGGCTGGAAACGCTGTCGCAATCCACGCTGACAAAAGGGATCCCTTTTTTCTGAAAAGCATCTTTGATGATCCTCAACCGTCCGTAGTTCCAGCGGCATCCCCAGTGGCCGTAGTGAAACACGCCGTCCACCCGGTATTTTTCGGCAAGGTCAGAAAGCATGTCTATATAGTCATCTATCGGCCCGCAGGCCGCATTCTGTACCAGTCTTCGGGCCACGCTCCTGAAGGGCTTCTCCGGGTCTAGCTCGGGCCAGTAGATGTGATTGATCTCCTCAAAAGCGATGGAGGCTTTCCGCTCTTTTTCCAGATAACGAAAAAGATCGCTCGGAAAATAGGGCCGGATGTGAAGCCAGAGCAGCCGGTATTTTTCTTCACCCAGAGGAGTGAATTTATTTTTGACCCGCTTTTCCAGCTCCTTGGCCATGCTGCGGTAGATATCCACAGCCTGTTTGGAGCCGAAACCGAGCCCGATAGTGTAGAGATAGCCGATAGCCTCGCTTCCTCTCATCGGAGAGGGGACCGCCTGACGCAGCTCATTGGCCTGGAGGGCATATTGTCTTGCCTGATTGGAGAGTTCGATGGCCTCAACCAGCTTTTCGTTCTCCAGGCTCCGGCCGGTGAGATCGCTCAATCCTTCCGCCATATCTTCAAGCTGCCGGGCCACATAGACCACAGCCTCCTCGCCTCTTTCCTGAGGGATATCGATCAAGAAATACGGACATTCGTAAAGGAGGCTGGCAGTGGAGTTCACTTTAGCGCCAGCATCGCAGAGATGGCTGGCGGCGATCACAGCCGCCGGCTGGGGAAAAAGCCTGTCCAGGACCGCTCCGACGCCGCAGCGGAGCACAGAGCAGGTTTCCGCCGAGTGAAAGTTCTTCTCGGCGATGCTCAGATATTCATCGCTCAATCCCAAGCCAGCCAGGGCAATCGCCGTTGATTCCACGCAGATGGGGATGAGATCCAGGGCATACAGAATCTCAGAAGGCGCCCAGATCGTGGTCAAAACAAGCGGTTTATCTCCTCTAAGGGCTTTTTGGTTGAGGTCGAGCATCATATCCATCAGCTTTCGAGAGGCCTTGAGCCGGGAAGGGCTGTTTCTCACCTTATTCGCCAGTCTGGTCTTTATAAAAAAGCTTTCCTTTTTCAGCATATCTCTTGTTATTTCTTGCTGTTTTTTATCTTTCATCTTCCCTGATCCGGCTAAAGCATCTCAATAAAGGCCTCGACTCTGGTCTTGATCTGGCCGATATTTCCTCCCATAAAATCCTCTTCTATCTGAAGGACAGGCACATCCTCTTTCTCAAAATATTCCCGGTAAATCGGAAAATCATAGAGATGGTTATCGCAGAATTTGACGGTCTGGTAGATGATCCCGTCAACCTGGCAGCCCTCTACCAGCTTCTTTCCTCTTTCCAGCCTCTGTTTAGTGTTCTTCATTCGGGCACAGGGAGCTTTCGAAAGGTACCGCTTGCTTATCGCCCGAATAGGCTCACTCTCCTTCTCGATATCTCCTTCAAAGTAACGGCTGCCCGAGCAGAGGTCATCACAGACCACACGGGCTCCCGCTTCCTCTATGACATCAACCAGTTGAGCGTTGGCGAGAAGCGACCCCACGATCATGATCCTCGGTCCATTTGCCGGAGATGTTTTGCCTTTTTCCTTTTTCACCTCCGCGATATAGTTCTTGAGCTTCTGGTTAAAGTCCTTCTTGGGCATTTTCTGGCTGGCCTGGATGATCTTGTAAACAGTCCTCCCCTTTAAAAACACATCTGGATCCTTCCGGAGGGCGTTGAGTTCTCTCAGCAGATCCCGGCTCAGGTTGAATAGATCAACGGCCTCCCACAGGGCGGAATCCTCTATCTTGCGGCCGGAATAAGCTTCCAGAACGCTCTTAAGCTCTTGAACCTCCTGAGTGAAATATTCCAGAGCCAAAGAGCTTGTATCCTTGGGGACATTCATGAAATGGACGAAAGGAGTGGAGGAAACATAATGCTGCCAGGATTGGAAAAGGCCCCGCATGGCATCACAGGAATGAGCAACCACTATTCCTTTCAGATTCCGGTCCTGTGTCTTCAGCCCGAAATCCAGACAGCTTCGGGCGTAAGGACAGAGGTTGTGATGGAGGTAGGTGTCTGCCAGCTTGGTGGACGGATTTTCCTCGAGGATGCGGAAAGGATGGAAGCCTGCCGTGAATATGACCTCTTCCGGAGTGTAGGTGCAGAGCCAGCCGATCTTCGGCAGGTCGGGATCCAAATCTTGTGGAGTAAAATCTATATCAACCATCGGAGAGCTCTTCCAAAAGCGAACGGATTTATTTTTTTAATGCAAAACTCGTCTTAAATCAAGGGTTTTTGGTTCTTTTGGTTTGGGCCACCATTCTTTTTTAGTTGTGGATCTTTGCCGAAGCATCCAAAACCGAAATGCCTATCCCCTGTACGAAGGTTGTTCCACGGCAATATACTGATGGTCGCCTAATTGGAAAAATCCCCAGAGAAGCCATTACCGCCAGGCGGTTTTGTGAGCAATAGCACTCCTCTCTTCGCTAGAGGACTCTCGTCTCAGACTATTAGGGAGTGGAAATCACGGAAAATGATGAAGAATATGGAGAAAATCCACAGAGGAAATACTTATAAATTTGAGTAAAGCAAAATAAACGAGACAAACCAAGGGATAGCCTGCAGAGCTTGACTAATTTCTCGCTTACTGTTACTCTTTCGACACATCTGCAGAAGGAAATGGAAAGGCATGGAATGCCCTAAGTGCCATCATAAAAATCCCGCTGATACCAACTTCTGCGCCAAATGCGGGATAAAACTTTCTCCTCCAGAAAAAATCTCTATCTCTCCTACAGAGACTTTTAAAGCCCCTACCAGAGAATTAAGCACCGGGAGCATTATTGCTGGAAGGTATCAGATTATCGAAGAATTAGGGAAAGGCGGCATGGGCAGCGTCTACAAAGTCATAGATAATGAACTCAATGAGAAGGTCGCTTTAAAGCTCTTAAAGCCTGAAATTGCGGCAGATGAAGAGACCATTGAACGCTTTCGTAATGAGTTGAAACTCACCCGCAAGATTTCGCACAAAAATGTCTGCCGCATGTATCATCTGGGTAAAATTGAGGATACCCAATACATCACCATGGAATACGTGTCTGGTGAAGATTTAAAGAGCTTGATCAAAAAAATAGGTCAATTGCCCGTCACCAAAGCTGTCTCCATAGCCCAGCAGGTGTGCGAAGGGCTTGCTGAGGCTCATAAGCTTGGGATTGTTCACCGGGATTTAAAGCCTCAGAACATCATGATAGACGAAGCGGGAAATGCCCGGATCATGGATTTCGGGATAGCCCGCTCCCTTAAAGCGAAGGGGATAACTGAAGCAGGAGTGATGATCGGCACCCCTGAGTATATGTCTCCAGAGCAGGTGGAAGGCTTGGAGACAGACCATCGTTCAGATCTTTATTCCCTGGGAGTCATTCTGTATGAGATGGTCACCGGCCGCGTCCCTTTTGAAGGAACTACAACAATAAGCATCGCCTTAAAGCATAAAAAAGAGACACCTTCAAATCCAAGGGAGTTCAATTCCCAGGTTCCTGAGGATCTCAGCTGGATGATTCTCCGGTGTATGGAGAAGGATAAAGAGAGGAGATATCAGGAAGCCAAGGAGCTCTTTACTGAACTGGGTGAGATAGGAAGCGAGAAACCTGAAACCATAAGAACGAGTGAGATGGAGTGGAAAAACTCAATTGCTGTGCTTCCTTTTTCTGATTTAAGCCCTGAGAAAGACCAGGAATACTTTTGTGATGGACTGTCCGAGGAAATCATCAACGCTCTGACCAAGATCAAGGATTTGAGGGTTGTGGCCCGGACCTCAGCTTTTTCCTTCAAGGGCGAGAAGATGGATGTCCGCGAGATCGGCCAGAAATTGAACGCAGAAACTGTCCTTGAAGGCAGCGTGCGAAAAGCGGGTAACAGGCTGCGCATCACCTCCCAGCTCATAAACGTAGTTGATGGCTACCATCTTTGGTCCGAGAAATATGACCGCGACCTGGAAGACATTTTTGCCATCCAGGATGAAGTCACCCTGGCCATAGTGGATAGACTGAAGGGCAAGCTTTTGGGTGGAGAAAAGGCAGAGCTCACCAGACGCCATACAGATAACCTGGAGGCTTATAACCTGTATTTAAAGGGGCGGCACTTATTGAGGGAGATGACCAAAGAAAGTTTAAAGAAAGGCATTGAATGCCTTCAGAAGGCAATCGAAATAGACCCGGGCTACCCTATGGCCTACATAGGGACAGCCTCCTATTATAATAATCTTGGCTTCTATCATTTTCATCCCCCAAAAGCGGCTTTTCCAAAAGCTAAGGAGGCAGCAGAGAAGGCCCTGGCAATCGATGACAGCCTGGCCGAAGCACATGCCGCGCTGGCATTTTTCAAAATGCTCTACGAATGGGACTGGGAAGGCGCCGAAAGGGAATACAAGCGAGCCCTAGAACTCAATCCGAGCTATGCCACAGGTCACAATTTGTATGCACATTATTTAATGATAATGGGGAGAACCGAAGAAGCTATGAGAGAGAATAGACAAGCTCAGGAGCTTAATCCTCTCTCACGTAATGTCGCTTTAATGAGAGCCAATATTATCTGGAATGCCCGCCAGTATGACCGCTCCATAGAGGAATTCAAGAAACTGCTGGAGCTGAACCCCACCTTTTATGTCGCTCATTACTGGCTTTCCTATCCTTATGCTTTAAAGGGAATGCACGATAAAGCCGTGGCCACGGTGGAGAAGGCCATGGCTCTGTCAGGAGGCGGTCCTCCGCTAATATGGACGGTATTCGGATTCATACATTCAGTTGCCGGAAAAAGAGAAGAGGCAGAGAAAGCACTCGATAAGATGAGGGAGCAGTCAAAGCAGACTTATGTCGCGCCGTGGATGATGGCCGTAGTGTATGCAGGATTTGGTGAGAAAGATAAGGCATTCGAATTGTTAGAGAAGTCTTATAAAGAGCGAGACCACTGGATGACCTACCTTAAGGTCTCTCCAGCAGTGGATAATCTGCGCTCAGACCCCAGGTTTAAGACGCTGTTGAAAAAGATGGGATTTATATAATGGGATATAATTTTATTTTTTTATCCAGAAATTGTGAGGGATTTGGAACAAGTTCACACAGGAAATTCCAGCAGGGATACTTCAACGCTGGTGCAGTTTTTCGATAAAGTTCAAGCGCGTATCAATTTCCTTGCTGTACTGACAACTAACCGCGTATCTCTGATAGCCTCTTTTGCGTCTTCCGTCGTATACTCTTCGGTGGGTATGAAATCAACATCCCCATAAAAAGCCAGTTCCCTCTCCTTCCTGAGCTTTTTTGAAATATCAGCAAGCCTCTTCAATTGTTTTGCTATATCCTTTGGGAATTTATCTTCATGTTCAAGGAGAAGGCCGCCAACATCGTGAATCTTCGGTGGTTCCACACCTATAAACCGCAGCATACCTTTGAGAGAGAGTTCGACGATCTCTTGAGATTCTCTTATGACATCGGAAAAAGCGTCTTTCTGAAAAAGAAGGTCCAAAATATCCAGCCTATCCACAGCCTTTTTTAGATAACTTTCCGCAAGGCTTATGGTATTCATAATTCAATGACCTCGCCTGGCTGATAATCCGGTTTCAATACCCAGTGCCAGATATTTCCTTTCCACACTCTCTTTGCGCCCAGCTCTTTCAATCTGTTTCGAAGCCTTTCAAGCCTTTTGGCGAAAAATCCATTCCTGTCATAAAGAATACAGGCATCCTCTACCATATCGAGAAAGAGAGGGCTTCCTGATTCAGCTTCCTGAGGAGTCTTAAAAACTGCAGAGATGAAGGTGTTGATCCCTTTCTTTTTAAGGGATTCTAAAAAAGGCTCGATCCTCTCTTCTACAGCCGAATATTGGGCGACTCTCTTCATTCTTCCATCAGGAAGCTTTTCAGCGATTATTAAGAGATCAATATCAGAATCAGGTCGATAAGTTTCTCTTGCGACCGAACCAAAGACGACGAAAGAGACAAGCCGTTCTCCATAAAAAGATTTGGTTTCCTCCAAGATCTTTTCTTGAAGTTCTTTGAATTTTTCTTTCAGCATTCTTTTTGTGTTCGATTGATGTCGTGTTTTTCTTAACGTTATTTTATCAGGAGAGTGGATGAAAGCCAATAAATAAAAATAAGAGGATCAATCCGCTAACAGATTCTGTTTCAATACCCAATTCCTCACTCCCGATTTCGAGCGTTACGATCCTCCTTTCTGAAATTTTTTTTAAATTTTCACTTGACAAAACTGCTTTACTGTTATATATGTGTATAACAGTGAGAGTCGAAAAAAGAAGATATTTCGATATCAAAGTTGATGTCAAATCCGCACTCCCCGTCTACGAGCAGGTCAAAAGGGCACTCAAGATCGCTATTCTCTCCGGATGGCTTGAAGAGGGCGACCAATTGATGTCGATCCGGGAACTGGCTTTAAAACTCCAGATCAACCCCAACACCATCATCAAAGTCTATTACCAGCTCGAAATGGAAGGGTTTGTGGCCTCGCGGCCTGGAGCCGGGTATTTCGTCAAACTCGACAGTAAAAAGCTTCAAAAAGAAAGACGCGAACTGTTCGAGAAAGCCACCGATGAATACATTTCCAAGATTACGGATATGGGGTATTCCTGGGATGACGTTATTCAGGAAATCCAACTCAGGAAAAAGGAGGGATCATGACCGAAGCATTGATCGGGGCCAACGTGCTCTGCGCACTCATCTCTGCCAAATGGGCCCTGGACTTAGGATTCAGTGAAGGACGTCAGCTTTTGTACCTGATAGGCGGATTGCTCCTCGGCCCGTTTATGCTGCTCATCCTCTACATCCGTCTCCAGTACAAACAGAGAGCCGAAAAGAAGCTCCACAATAAGGCGTCTTAAAAAAGAAAATAAATAAGTCGCTGCGTCAGCATTATGATTGAATACAAAATTTAGAGCGTGCAGGACTTTCGATAGTTCGAAAAAAGGGATAAAAATTGGCGCCAAAATAATGAGGGAGCGAGCCAAATGATAAACATTAAAGACCTATCCTTCAGTTATGGGAAATTAAAAGTCTTCCAGAATTTCAATCTCGACGTGCCTGAAGGAGAAGTTTGCCTGATCACTGGGATCAACGGCGTCGGCAAAAGCACCTTGCTGAGGCTGATGGCTAAAGTTCTGCGTCCGGCAGCAGGGGAAATCGTTTTTGATGAGAAAATGGGACAGGATCCCAGGTACAAGATCGGGTTCATATCCGATGTGCTCAGTCTGTATGAAAGCATGACTGTCGCGCAATCCATCGATTTCCACAAGTCAGTCTACAATTTATCCCGGTTCGACGACTCTCTCATCCGCCACACAAAGATCGGTCTCGATCAAAAGATCAAGGAACTTTCCACAGGACAGAAGACGATCCTGCATCTGAGTCTTATTCTTTCCACTGAGCCTGAGATCCTGCTCATCGACGAGATCATCCACTCCATAGATGCCTACCTGCGTCGGGTATTTCTCGAGCAGCTGATCCAGTTGCAGTCCGAACGCCAGCTGACCATTATCATGGTCAACCTGAACTTCCATGACATCGAACACATGGTGGAGCGGGTGATCCTGCTGAAGGCGGGCAAAATCGCTGTCGATGAAAATATCGAGTCCCTCAAGGCAAGAGTCAAAAAGGTGATTTCGGCAGCACCACCCCAATTCGTGCCTGTTCTCTCCCGGATCGACTTCACCGATCATTCCGAATTCTTTGTCTATCCCTATGAGGAAAAGCTAAAGAGCAAGATCGAGGGCGAGGTCGTGGACCTGGACCTCACCGAGATCGTCAGCGCTTTTATCGGAGGCGAGTATGCTTAAAAAAGAGATTTCCGATTCTTTGAAAACATTTATCCTCTGCTCCTTGCTGTTTTTGGGTGTCCCTCTAGGATATGCACTGGATAAGCTCATTATTCATTTCGGCTGGACGCTCTCGGAGATCTTTAATTTCATGTATCTTATGACCCTAATAGCCTTCCCGCTTGCTGCCGGATTGACCATTTTCCAATGGGAGAAAAAAGACAGGGCATTCGAGTATTTATTCTCCCTGCCTCTCTCCAGGTTTCAAATCCTTATGTATAAATTCCTTCCTAAGCTGGTGATTCTGTTGATATTGATCATTGCTTCAACTTTTTTCAAAGTATATGTCAATATCTGGACTAACGGGTTTAACCTGGTCGTCCTGTTCTTGATCTCCATGGTCTTGAGCATTTCATTCACTTCATCATCATTAGCCGTTATCGGTGTAGCTTTTTTCTTTTATGTCTATTATACAGGTTCGCGAATTATAATGATTTTTACTGGCTGGGACCCGGGAAAATCCTTCCCACATTCAACTTTGACCACAGTTCTCCACAACATGCTCACAGCAGCTTTGCTCCTGATACCACTGGGAACCGCGTTCTGGCTCACCTTTAAAAAAATGGATGTCAGGCCCCTAAAGCTCCAGATGAAATCTTATTATCTAATCGTTCTCCCCACGCTGGTGATCTTTATTACCTTCATTATTGTATTTTTCAAAAAATATTTAAATTCTATGCAATGAAAAGTCACTTGACCGAATATGTAAAAAACAGAAGGGTAGATATAAGCACCCTTCGATTCCAGCAGCTCACTATTATGAATGCATTTAATAATATGTCACTGAGCAAAGAACAAGGTCCCTTTCTTCGCTCGGAACAGGCTGCGCAATCCCGTGCAGAACCTTACAGAGAAAGAAATCGCCACGCCCCTCGGGCTGGCAATGGCATCAGCAAAACATTTATTGCCTTTACAATAATATCTTCAATGAGGAGCTGTATCTCTTTGTATATAGATATTTGATAAAAAACTCCAAAAGGGGAAAAAATGACAAAAAAATTGATTCTTTTTTTAGTTTTCATCTGGGTGATTTTTCTGGCCATAATCTGCTTTCCAAAAGAAACGACTACTTCAGGGAGCACTTCAATTCAAAGGTCTGACGACGTTGTCGTTATTTCCAATCCAAAAACACCGGCCCATGAAATGCGGATTGTCTTCAAAGAGGAACTTTCTATAGGCGAGTTCGAGGGTGATGAAAATTATATGTTCGGCGGCACCATCTATTTTATTACCGACGATGAAGGAAATTTTTATGTCTCTGATTCGGACAACAACAGAATCCAGAAATATAATCCGCAGGGAAAATATCTCCTCACCATCGGCAGAGAAGGTCAGGGTCCAGGAGAATTTCAGAGATTGTTTGTACCAAGATTTGACAAAGACAACAATTTATACGTAACTGACCTCGGAAATAACAGAATTTCTTTTTTTGATAAGAATGGGCAGTTCTTAAGACAGACGAAACTTAAGGAAGACCACTACGATCTCTACATCAATTCAAAAGGATTCAGTCTCGCAGATAAATCCAGCTTATCTGAAGAAGGTAACGTCCAGAAGACTACTATAATCTACGGCCTCTTTGACGAGCAATTCAATTTAGTCGCGGAACTTTTCAAAGACGAGATGGAAATGCAAATGCCAACAGGAATAGACGAATCTTCCCTGGTTAAATTTTTTGCCCAAGCGTTCAGTCAAATCGCATTTAGGCGCATGGTAAAATACACGCTGGCCAATAATGATTTCATCTACCTGGGTTATTCGGATAAATACGAAATAAACATCTATTCCCCTGAAGGAAAGCCGGTGAGAAAAATCACCAGAGATTATGAACCAGTACCTGTGACTAAAAAAGATAAAGAAAATTTTATGGAATATATAAATACGAGTGATGAATACTCAAGTCCGGTCTTCACAGAAGACCTGAAGAACAAAGCATTACAAGAAGTAAAATTCCCCAAATATAAGCCCGCCTTTCAAAGTTTCTTTTTGATGGAAAACGGATGGCTGGCCGTAATCGTTGATTCTGTAAGGAATGAATACATGCTGTTCGACATTTTCGACCAGGAAGGAAGATACGTCGCACACTTCAAAACAACAGAAATCATCTTTCCTGTTGAGGGATTGATTTCTGAACGTTTTTTCTTCTTTAATAATGGCAAAGCGTATGCGGTAATGGAAGAAGAAGGATACAAATTTGTCAAAAGATATGACTTTGAACTCCAGGAATATAAAGGAAACAAGTGGGTCAAAAGCAATATTAAGCTAAATAAATAGCTTCTAGTTCACTCTACTTTGGAATCTTCCTCTTGGGATTCCTTCCAGCTCTCCAATCCTTCCCTGAATAAAAAGGCAACAATAATCAATCCGACTATAGGGTCCGCCTGCCAGAATCCAAACAGATAGTTGCATCCCAGACCCAGAAGAAGCGCCACAGAAAGAAAGGCGCAGGCCAGAGTCTCTTTGGAATCGGCGATCAACGCCCGGCTGTTGATCTGCTTTCCCGTCTTGTACTTTTGCCAGGTCAACACGGGCATTATGATCATAGATACTATGGCGATGATGATCCCTGGAAGAGAGGGGTCGGGAATCTCTTTACCTATCCATCTCTTTACAGACTGGTAGAGGACATAGAGCCCGAGAATGAAGAACGTCAGGGCCACAAACTTCATCGCCTTTTTCTCCACTCTCTCTTCTGCCTCGGGCGATATCTTCCTGTGCTGTCTCAACCGCCAGATCAGAACAAACCCCGACAATGACTCGACAACACTGTCCAGTCCAAACCCCACCAAGGCGATGCTGTGGGCAACAGCGCCAAAAACGATAGATACAGCCGCCTCCACGATGTTGTAGCCGACCGTAAAATACTCCAGCCAGAGTCCTTTTTTATAAAATCTCTTCATGATCTGTTCTCGACCAGAGCTCAAAACAAATCCCGTCTCATCATATCTTAATGAATTGAATCTGTACACATTCGCTACACCTGTCCTCTTTTGAGAACTTCAACGCCTCTATATGATTCACTTATCCAGGGGTGTTCCATGGCATAAAATTTGCATTACTCGAATTTGAAAGAGTAAAATTAAAGAATATAATGCTCAGGAAATAAGCAGAAAAGAATACAACCTGAGGCTGGAAATGCCGATAGATCAAGTCCGATGAAATTCAAGAGAATATTTCTCTGTCCGGTGCTAGCTTTATTTATCGTTATTCCTTCGCTCCTCATCTCCGGACAGATCACTGACCCCAGCCCGAAAGACCAAGCCGAGCTGGAAAAAATCCTTGAGAAATGCGCGGAATACTGCCACAGATTGGCCAATGCCGCGCTTGATTTTGTCTGCCTTGAAAAAATCAAAGAAGAAATGTTCTTCCGTCCTCAAACGCATGTCTCTCAGGTGGGCACCTTCTATTCTACTGCCGGGCGAGCGACCAGAAAAAATGTCTATGTCTATGATTATCAGTTGATCCGAAAGAAGCTCCAGATCAAGGAGAGCCGAATCCTCATCGAGGAAAACGGCAAGAAGAAAAATGAAAAGGACGCTGAATTGAAAACACATCTGTTCGGCCATCAGCACATCATCTTCGGTCCAGTGGGCCTCCTCAGTGAATTCTGGCAGCAGTATTATGATTACAGGATAGTCAAAAGAGAAAAATTCAAGGGGGACAGGGTCGTCGTCATTGAAGCGATTCCGATCCCTTATCTGGAAACGGACAATCTCTTCGGCAAAGTCTGGATCAGAGAGAGTGATTTCAGCATAATGAAGATCGAATGGGAGCCAAAATCAATACAAAATTTTGAGGTCATAGAAGAAATCGCTAAGAAACTCAATGCTGAGCCCGAGATCAGACTCTTTTCAGAGTATGCCTTCGAAAAGAACGGGATCCGGTTTCCAAGCAGATACCTGATTACCGAGGGCTACAACCAGAAAAGGGGAATAAGATTTGCCAGGTCGAAGACAACCGTAACCTACAAAGATTATAAATTCTTTACCGTTGAAACCGAGGTCAAATATTAGTACAACAGGATGATCAAAACTGTTTTAAGGAGAAAAGAAAAGTGAAAAAGTATTTGTTCCTGATCACAGTCGTTATTTTAGGCATCGCCCTCTTTGCCCAGGAACTCACCCATGAAACTCTGGTCATCAACATCGAAGTCCCTGTCAGAGTATTCAAGGGTGATACATTCGTGGAAGACCTGACCATCGAAGACTTCGAAGTTTTCGAGGACGGCAAGATCCAGAAGATAGAAGCGGTCTACGTGATCAAAAAAACAAGCATAGAAAAAAAGGAGGGTGAAAAAAAATTCTCACCCAATGTCTCCAGAAACTTCGTCCTTCTTTTTCAAGTGCAGGATTACCTTCCCAAGATCGAAAAAGCTCTGGATTACTTTTTCAACAATGTCATTATGCCCGGTGATGCCCTCACGGTTTTCACCCCGATGAAAACTTACAATTTCAAAACCGAGGCTCTAGAAATGCTGCCGAAAGAGGAGATCGTCAAGCAGCTCAAAGCCAAAATCAGAAAAGACACCCTGATAGGCAACTCTGAATATAAACACCTGCTGAGAGAGATCCAGGAGCAGGTGGCAGGCGCGGATGAAGTATCTTTCCAGATCATCCAGCTTTTGCTCAGCCGGCTGGAAGAGCTCCGGCGCGTGGATGAGAGCAGCCTGATGGGATTTGCCGATTTCTTGAAATCCAAGGAAGGACAAAAATACGTGTTCCTCTTCTACCAGAAAGAACTCCTGCCTCAGCTTGACCCGACCGCGCTCAGTACTCACGAGAGCCTTTCCCAGCACAAGCATCACTTTCTGTTCCAGCTTTCAGACCTGTTTCTCCATTACAGGAGAGACATTGCTTTTGATGTCGACCGAATCAAACAGGTCTTTTCCGACTCCTCCATTTCCATTCATTTTCTCTACATCACCAAAGCTCCGATACTGAGTGTGGAAGGCATGCAGCCTTCACCTGTTACCTGGAGAGAACAGTCCGAGGATATCTTCAGCGCCTTCAGAGAAATGGCCAGAGCGACCGGCGGGCTGACGGACAGCTCATCGAACGCCGCCTCCTCTTTCCAGCGAGTGGTCGATGCCTCGGAAAACTATTACCTGATCTATTACGCGCCTGCAAACTTTAAAAGAGACGGAAATTTCCGAAACATAGATGTCAAGGTCAAGAATAAAAATTACAGAATCATGCACCGCGCCGGATATTTCGCCAACTAATCCAAAATTCAGATGAGACAGTTTCCCAGCAGGACAATCTTTATCGAAGAGTATACGGGAAGGAGGATGAGAAGATTCCAGAACTCAAAGACAGTTATTACGTACAACAATTATAAATTCTTCACCGCAGACTACGATGTCAAATATCAATAGGAAAAGAAATGAAAAAGAAAATATTGTTTCTGATTCTTTTATTGGCTTTGGCTGCATATCTTCATCTGGAAGAAATAAATCCGAAATCGATTCAGGCAAAAAAAGCACAGCAAGCCCTCCAGCATGAAGTGACAGTCGTCTTAAAGCTGGTCCAAGTCTATGTCACCGATAATAAAGGAAATCCGGTGACGGACCTCTCCAAGGAAGATTTTATCCTCTATGACAACGGCAAGCTGCAGACGATAACCGACTTCGAGAAATACCTGCTGGCCAGAGCTGAAAGACCAGCTGGGCCTGAAAAAGACGTGGAGGAGAGGATCACAGAGACAGCGCTTCCTTCCTCCCAGGAGACCGCATCCCGAATGAACCGGAAATTCATCCTTCTCCTGGACATGGCCAGGAATGACGCTGCCGGGGTCGGAAAATCCAAAAAAGCCTCGCTGCATTTCCTCGATACCCAGGTCCTGCCGACCGATGAAGTCGGCGTTTTCTCTTATTCCCGGTATTACGGCCTGGTCATCCATGAGTATCTCACATCCGACCACGAGAAGGCCAAAGAGGCTATCGAAGCCATAGAGGAAATACCGGGAATACGTCCCCGAAGCTCGACCGAATTGACTCTGGAAGGAGAGCAGGCGCGGGCCGAAGCAGAAATGGTGGGGGCAGGTAGAGAGGGAGGACAGGAAGGAATAAATCCCAGCCAAACATCAGAAAGTTCAACCTCGCCTTTGAATTTCAGATTTGTGGAAAATCCCGGAGACCCGGATGACATCGAACACAGGACCGAAAAATATATATTCACTATGAGAGAGCTGTCTAAGGCCATGCGCTATATCCCCGGATATAAAAACATCATTCTTTTCTCTGCCGGAATCCCCCGACATCTGCTGTATTCAGCAAATCAAAGATTCAGGGAGAGTTACGAGGAGATGGCCAAGGAGATGGCCTCGTCCAGCAGCCCGGTGTATACAGTCAACACCATGGGGATCAAACGCGACCAAACCCTGGAAATGCTGTCCCGGCTTTCAGGGGGAAGATCTTTTCACAACGTCGAGGATTATCAACAAATCGCTGACCATATCCAGAATGCCACCAGCAGCTATTACGTCCTGGGCTACCCCATAGATGAATCCTGGGACGGCAGATACCACGAGATCAAGGTCAAGGTGAACCGCAAAGGCTGCCGGGTTCATGCCCAGCAGGGATACTTCAATCCCCTGCCATTCCCGGAGCTCTCCGACTTCGAAAAGATGCTTCACCTTGTCGATGTGGCCCTAGGCGAGAATCCTTATTTTCAAGATCCGTTGACGTTTAAGGCGATGGCCCTGCCCTGTCCAAGGATAAAAGGACCCAACCTCGTCCTTCTCTCCGAGATACCCATCGATACGATCTCTGATGTCGCGGAAGGCAAAGCTGAGCTGGTGACCTTTATTTTCAACGCCAAAAACAAAATTGTCTCTTCTGCGAAAGGGGAGATCGACTTCAACTCGTTTTCCCAGAAGACGATCTATCACTATACGCTCTCCTCTCTTTCGCCCGGCAGGTATGAATGCCGGCTGGTCCTGAGAAACCTGAAAACGGGTAAAGCGGCTGTGGCCGCTTCCTCGGTCTTGGTCACAGAGCCCGCGCAATCCGGGATAATGCTCTATCCTCCTCTTCTTTTGATTCCGGATAAAAAATCGGTATATATCAAACTGGCAGGAGGAAAAGAAGCCCAAGCCATCTCCTTGAATGATGTCTATCCCTTCGTGACCAATGATCACTCGCCAGTCTTTTCGGCTATAAGCCAGGATACTGCGAATTTATGTGGAGTGATAGTCTGTTCTGTGGGGGATATCCCCAATCCTGCGGTCAAACTCTCCGTCCATTTGGTAGAACACCAGGCAGGCCTGAAGATGCCTGTGCAGTTCTCAATCCCTGCATCCGCGAAGGAAAAAGACGCAGAAATATTCCTGCTGGAATTCAAGCTTCCGGAGCTGAAGCCAGGGAAATATTCGCTGGAAATATCGGCTGAGGAAGTCAGCTCACAGGCAAAGGCAAAAGTCATAAAAAATCTCAAGGTCAGGTGAAAATTCGCCATGAAAAAAAAGTGCTTCTATTTGGCTCTTGTATCAGCGGTCCTTCTTTTCTCTCTCCCTCACCTTCTTCCCTTTGAAACCGTTCAGGAGAGACAGGAATTGAAACCCCTGGAGTATGAGGTCATAGTCGTTTTGAAGCTGGTTCAGGTCTTTGTCACAGATAACAAAGGAAAACCGGTCATGGACCTCAGCAAAGACGACTTTCTCGTCTACGACAACGGTAAGCTTCAGGCCATCACCGAGTTCGAGAGGCATATGCTCACTCAACCTGAAAAGCTCTCTCCGCCTGAGAAAAAAGCGGAAGAACGACTGTTAGAGACGGAAATCCCTGCTGCCCAGGAGATGGCCTCCAGGATGAACCGTAAATTCTATTTCCTTCTGGACATTTCGTTTAATGACGGACTGGGGATGATCAAGTCTAAAAAGGCAGCCCTGCACTTTATGGATACCCAGGTCCAGCCGACGGATGAAATCGCTTTTCTCACCTACTCTACGATCAGCGGCCTGGGCGTGCGGGAACACCTGACAACCGACCATGAAAAAATAAGAAAGACCATTCAAAAAATCCGAGAACTCCCGGGGGGACTAGAGGGGGAAGGAGAGATAACGGCAGCCAACGAATTGATAAAGCGCCAGATACTGCAATACCTTGAAGAAATACGATTGTTCGCTAAATCCCTTCGCTACGTTCCAGGCTATAAGAACATCATCTTCTTTTCATCTGGAATCGACAGGGCTTTGCTGTACGACAGCAATGACCCCTCGATCCGGTATGAACTGGAAGGCCTGAGCAGAGAATTATCGACATCTTCATGCCCGGTCTACACGATAAACACTGAAGGGATGAGGGCCCTGGCTAAGCCGCATGCATCAAGAGGAGACCATTCTTTGAGGATGATATCCGACCTCTCGGGAGGCAAGTACTTTATGGACGTCGCCCGATATGAAAAAATCTCCGAGGAAATCCAAGACGTCACCAGTAACTACTATGTTCTGGGCTATTACGTCAACGAGAAATGGGACGGCACGTACCATGAGATCAAAGTCAAGGTCAAGCGGGAGGGGTACCATGTGCATGCTCAGAGCGGCTATTACAATCCGGAGCCATTCAGAAAATTCTCCAAATTCGAAAACGAGCTCCATTTAATCGACCTGGCCCTGTCTGATAGGCCTCAATTCCAGGACCCGCTTCATTTTCCGCTGATCTCCCTTCCATACTCAGCTCAGAAGGATTCGAATATTGTTCTGATATCCAAAATTCCATCAGAAATCATCGAGCAAACAGGAGAAGAGGAGAGTGAGATTGTGGCTCTGGCCTTTGACCAGGATAACAACATCGCTGCTTCGAGTGATAAGGAAGTCGATTTCTCCAAAATGCCCAAAAAAACATTCTATCCCTGGGCGGTCCTCTCTCTTCCCCCAGGAGAATACAAATGCCGCATGGTTATCCGGAACTTGAACACGGGGAAAGGAGCTGTGGGAGCTGGCTCGGCCGCCATATCCGAACCCCCGGATTCCGGAATAAAGCTCTATCCGCCGCTATTGCTTGTCCAGGGTGAGAAGACCTCTTACTTGGAGATCCCGCAGAAAAGAAAAGAAGCGGGCGAAGAATCTGTTCTGTATGAAATCTATCCTTTTCTCTCCGAAAGATACGTTCCGCTCCTTGGAGAGATGCCGCGGGAGACTTCAAAGGTTTTGGCCGCTGTCCGCTGCGCAGCCTTCAGCATCCCTGACCCTGAAATAGATATATCTGCTTATCTTGCTGATCCCATTACCAATGAAAGATCATCTCTGTCTCACTCTGTTGTTTTGATTGATAGCAAAGAGGAAACGAAAATCTTTCTCTTGGAGATTCAGCTTCCACAATTAGGAACTGGAGAATACACTCTGGAAATCGCCGCCGATGAAGTCAAGACTCAATCAAGGTCTGAAGTGGCAATACATTTTAGAGTGCGGTAGGAAAAGAGGGCGGCTCTTTATGCTCAGTGATTAGTTAACAAACTTGGCAGTGATATCAAATATAAAACCGTCACTATTATCTCAAGAAATTGCCGCTCTGCACGCAATGATCTTCTAAAATCGTTACCGAATTATTGAGCAATTGCTCCTGTCTACTCTCTCTACTGCCAGCTCATACTGTATCTCTTCACCAAGGAATAGGGCTGCCCGTTCTTGCTCACGGTCGTATAGACTTTGCCTTTCTTGACAACAAAGATCAGTTCATTTGCGGGAAGAGAAAATTTTCCGATGTTCCGTCCCTCAGCATCGAAGACATCCAGGCAAAAGCCGCCCTTGCTGTCTCTCTCAAAAGTTCGGACGTATATCCTTCCCTCATCATCACAGACAAAATAATAAACAGGATTGTAATATTCTGGTATTTTCACTTTATAACCAGGGGGAGTGGTGCTGCCTTCAATCATTTCCTGCTTTTCCGCGTCTGTTATTTTCACAGGATCATAAGCCTTCATTATTTTCCGAAGCGTCTTCCCTTCAGGGCTGATAATGGATATCTCGTAGCTCGAAGGATGGCTCCAGACGATATTATCATTTTCAAACACCCGAAATTGGAGGCTGGTATCGAGCATCTCGATGACATAAGGTGTCCTCTTTTCTTCTACAGTGACAATGGTCATGAGAGGCCTGAGTTTCGAATCAAATTTTTTCAATTCATGCACGTATCTGTCTCCCGGAATGAAGAAATAGCCGATAATGTTTCCCTTGGAGTCCGCTATTGTCCTTTCGAACATCTGATTTGCGGTTGAAATTTCCCTGAGACATTCCCCATCTAAAGAAAAATAGGAAATGCGTCTGTTGGATATGTCGTAAAACATAAGCTCTTTCCCGGATATCAAATACATCCGGTAGGGAAGCTGTAATTCACCGGGACCTTGGCCCTTTTTTCCGAAAACCCTCAGACCCTTTCCATTCTTTCCCCAGACCTTGATTCGAACATCCTTCAAATCCAAGACATATATATTCTCTTCTTCGTCAACCTGGACAGATCGAATATCGGAAAGTGCGTACTCCGGACCTTCCTTCTCGCCCCCGATGGTCAAATCTTCTTTAAGGGCTATTGTTTGCAAAGAGGCAGGAGCTTTGGGATTGTACACTACCGGGACGCCATTTATAACCTTGATTTTTATCTCTTCAGTCTGGAGAAAAAAGGAGAAAACTAAGGATGTAACAAACAAAATAAGGGAAAGTCTCAGAATGGGTGATAGTTTTCTCATGTTCCCCTCCTTATCCTTTAGTTGTTTGTCTGCTCACTGACTCTTATATTAATATACGCCTGCGATACTGCGATGTCAAAAATTCTCACTTGGAATAAGCCTGGATTATTCACCAGCCGAAGTTGCCGCATGCGCGATACGTCTACATCGGCTCACGAAATAAAAAGCATTCTTACAGTCCAGTTGATAAATTGCGTATTCGGGGAAGCAATAAGGTATGCTCATATAAATCGCCCAGGTTGGAATAAAAAATTAGAGAGGAGAAAGCTAAATTACTGTAAAGGAAATAAATGTTTTTACATTGTCATTGCTAGCTCGAAGAGCGTGACAATCTCTTTCTCTATATGATCTTGTAGGAGATTGCGCAGCCTGTTCCGAGCGAAGAGAGAATCCCTGTTCTTTGCTCAATGACATATTAATTAATGCGTTTATTTTGCTTTCTTTATTTATCAGAGAGGGTTGTCATGAATTTGACGATCATGTCCTCTTCTTCCTCTGACAACCCCAGATCTCCCAGCTCCTCGGTGTTGACATTCTCCTTGATCTCTGGAGGAGCCCAGTTTTCACCGGCAATATCCCTCGTGTTGTAGAAGTGAACGATATCCTTGAGCGTCTTGAAGAAACCGTTGTGCGCGTAGGCTTTGACAAAGCTCTGATTGGGCCTTAGGTCCACGTTGCGCAGGGTGGGCACTTTCTGCTTGCCGTAATTCTCCGCTGCATACAGGGCGAATTCAATGGTAGTATCGAGGAATCCGCCCAAGCCTTTGTCCACCCAGTTCTCTCCCTCCTTGTTCCACTCCCCAGACATGGCATAGAAGGGATTGAGAGGATTCCTGGGAACACCGAGGTTGTCGTAGGTGAAATCCGTAAACAGCGGCGGCTTGCCGTTGACCGACGTCATCACGTGGCATTCAGCGCACAAGCCTTTGGTGTTGAACAGCATCAAACCCTTAACCTCGTCATCATCCAATCCCAGATTCCTATAGTCTGTCCAGTTCGACTCATCGATCGCCTCCACATCGAGACCAGCAGCAATCGTTTTCCGCCAGAAATCGTCGAACTTGGAGCTGAAGGGATTGACCTCAGCGGTCCGCTCAAAGGCCGCGATGGAACGGGCGATCCGCTCATAAGTTCCGTCTATATCATTTAAATCCAGCGAGCCGCGGCCCCAGACCTTCTCGAAGAGTTCAACATAATCTGCTTCGGTCACCTTTACAACCACTGCCTTCTTATCCGGGTTGTTCATCTCCAGCGGATTGAGGAAGGGGCCCATGGCCTGTTCTGCCAGTGGGTCGCCCAGGTCCCATCCTGATGCCCGGCCGTTCCAGAACATCCCGCCGACAAAGGTCCCTTCTTCATCCCTGTGCAAAACAGGGCTATCTCCGGCATAAGCGGCGGAAGGCGGCCTGGTGTTACCGAACCGCCCTTGAACTGCGCCCTCGTAGATCGAACCGGCATTGTTGATCTCTGAGTCAGGGCCCGTCCATCCTGCCAGGGGGCTGTGGCAGGAGGCGCAGGACTGCCCGGGCGGGGTGGAAAGATTGGCGTCAAAGAACAGCTTCTTGCCCAGCTGCTGCTCTGGAGTGAGTCCGGCCTCCTCGGGCTTTTGTCTGCAGCCGGCAAAAACGGTCAGCGACAGGATCGCTGTTATGGCGACAATTTTTTTACCTGTTATCATCTTATATCCTCCGGTTTAAGTCTTCTTTCAATTTGACTACGAAAGGCACGAACGACATCAAGCTGTTTCACATACCAGGCCGCATGAATCCGATTCGTATCTGCTTGGGCTCACTCACTCTGGCAATAAAAAAACTTGTTGCACCTGTAGCACTTCCAGACAATCACCTTTTCGGGCAATTCCGCTTCTGGCCCCGGGGAGAAGTCACTGGCCTTCATCACGTAATCCGAGCCGCAGTAGGGGCAGTTCCCGTCATCGGACATTTGAATTTTGTACTTTTTCATATCTCTCAGTGTCCTTTCCTTCGAGCTCAAGTACCGTCAGAAAATTTCAACGCTTGAAATAAAAAAAGCATTGTACATCTCTGTAGACAATCTGTAAATCCCAGCCGGCATTCTTGGCCCTTTCCTGCCAGATCCTCTCGAATATCGTTCGGTAGTCTTCGAAGGGAGCCTGTGTTTTGACGGGGGCTGTCCCTAATTTTCTATTGAGCTTTCAAGGCACTCAATCTCTTCTTTGCCTCGCTGACCTCAATAATTCCTGGATCCGCCTCTTTCCAGAGACTGAGAAATTTCTCGTAATGTTCGGAAGCCTGCTTCCTCATATTTTGTTGTTCGTAAATCCTGGCCAACAGGTAGAAACTCCTGGCGTAGATATCGCCATAGAGAAACCTGCCCGTAGTCAAAGCAATGATCCTTTCGTATTCTTTCTGCGCTTTCTCCCAATCCCCGGCCTCGAAATAGGCTAAAGCCAGGGGTTCAAGAAAAAGAGCCTGTCCAAATTCCAGCTCCGACTGAGCAGGCAGCAGCCTCAGGGTTTCCTGGAAGTATTCGACCGCTTTCCGGAAATTCCCTCTTTTCAGCTCGATCAGACCTCGAAGGCTCAGGTAGAGCCTTTCCGACTTCCTGTGGATACCGCTGTCGATCAGCTGCTTGAGCTCTCTGGCGGTAATTTCTGCCTTATCCAGCGCATTCATCTCAAGCTGCACCCGTCCCTTTAGATACAGAGCTTCTCTCTGTCTGGGCAGAAGGCCAGCCTCAGAAGCCAAATTCCAGGCCCTAAGGCACTCCGCCAAGCCTTTCTCAAGGTCACCGGACTTAAGCTGCAGGTAAGCCAAGCACAGATGAAACCATGAACTCCAATCCGTCTCCCCGAGCAATTCCCCCAGCTCAACACCAAGTTGGGCCTGCTCTTTGGATTTCCCGTACATCCCCTGAAGGAGATACAAGGCACTGAGCCGCTTTATGCCTTCTTCATGGGCTTTGGGCTCCTC
>JGI2172J19969_10000083_pt1 | contig 32654 bp, 45 predicted proteins | sample DeeMarSWOR230_32_FD_19969 | JGI IMG/M metagenome (IMG submission 19969)
TCTATTTCTCCGGAAATATCCTTATACCATGTTAGAGGGCTAGGAGAAGAGGAGTTTCTAATCGTAGGAGAAAGATCGGAACACATTAAACAGCTAGGAGTTTCCTTTCCGTTTCTGTAGCCGAAAAAGCCTATTTTGAGATAGCCTAAAGCATTATCGGAGCAATTAGCATAGAATCTATATTTGAAAGTATATTTTATCCGGAGAGTTAAGTTTTTAGGAAATGCCGGAGAGATCCATGAGTAAGGCAATAAATAATTAGTGTCATTTTCCATATACCGGCTCCTAGTAAAATTATCATCATAATACGGAAATTCCATGTTTAATTTTAGGTAGCCGTTAAAGGCCGGTTCCCTATGCAGATAGAAAGAGCTCCCTAACAACTTTTCTTTTAAAGAGCTCTGAGAAGGAAAAACTGTAATATGAATCAGTAAAAGTATTAAACATAAGCTAATTACTAGGAAATTTCTAAAAGGGTTCCCATTAATGGGAGGAAATTCGCTGAAAGTTTTTTTTTAATCACTTCTCTTAACCTCAATGATTAACATTAAGGCCATACCTAAAAACATAATTATTGTGTTCCACATGGCTATAGAATAAGAAGGGATATTATCCCAATAGAGCACAATCATAATACATGAGATCGGAATAGCCACTATGGAGCCGTATTTTATGGTTCCAACAATGAAAAGGAGTAAAACCAAAATTATCATAACTCCTATCATGGCTCCGGATCCGTAGAGGAGCTCCGTAAATAACTCTACTATTTCTCCGGCCATGGCCTTAACCTTCTATATCTTTTCTTTAATTTGATATAGAACTCGTAGATTTCTCTAAGAATCATGAATAAAACACTAGGCTCATTTCCTAAAAAACCCATTTTTCAACCTCTCATAAATCCAATAGACTATAGTTATGAGATCTAAATTTAAGGTTCCTCCTCCAAATAACACTATGATCCTCTCTCCTCATAACCTATGGCTAAAACCACTACGGAACCTATAAGCATTAAGAGAGCTCCTAGCCATTGAGTTAAGCCTCTAGCTATGTTATGGCCGGTAAAATTCCATGCTGTAGTGTTCACATTAGGAATTTCTATTTGAATTATTAGGCCTCCAATAATCAGAGAAAGACCTAATAATACTAGAGCTACGAGTTTCATGGAACTAACCACGCAATAGTAAAAGCATATCCAATGCAAAATATGACTATACCAATTACTAGAAAATCATAATTTTTGTGTTGATAAACCTCTCTAACCGTAAGAGTAGGAGAAAGGATCATTAAAAGGAGGCCTATTAATCCCATAGCTAACCTAACCGGAAAAGCTCCCCATCTATAACCATAGTCATAAGTTACCTCTAAATACACATAATCCAGAGTTAAAACCGGAGAGGAGATCCATGAGGTAGAGGCTACTAACCAAAAATAGAGCTCATTAAAATTTTCGGCCGTAAGGGATCCATCGCTCCAAATATATGTTATGTCTTCACTTTTTAATTTCCATCCTTCGGCCTGAGTGTATTCGAACTTATGATCTCTAATGACCGAATCATCATAGGTTCCATTCCAAAAGTGAAAATTGAAGTTTCCGGTAGATCCTCCGGCTCCTAAATTGGATCCATTCATGTAAAAAACCACTTTGGTTATATTACATCTTCCTCCGATCTCCGGTAGAGAAATATCTTCGAAATGATAATCTCCACTATCATCAGAGAGGGAACCCTCATTAATGTAATTAGCCGGATAATCACACTCGTTTATATACGGAGAGGCTCCATTTTTTCCCCATTCTCCATGAGCCGGATCGTGATCGTAAAAAGAATAATGGCTTACTTTAAACGTTTCAGTTACAAAACCGGCATGAACCGGAACCGGAAAGAGGAAAACTAAGAATAGACATGAGAGGCATAGAGCCGTTAGTTCTTTCATGTTTAGCCTCCGGCTATTAATGGAATTACCTTTATGATTAGCACATAAATAAGATATGCTATGCATATCCAGATAGGAATAGAAATCATGGCTTTAATAATGGGATTAATCTCCGGTAGGGAAAAGAAAAGGAGCATACCTACTATTTGCCATGCGTTATAACTTGTATGGACATTATCAAAATCTACGGCTACGAAAATATAAAGATCTTTATTTTGCCATGCGTGAGTAAAATTATTCCATGAAGTAGAATTAAATCCTACTGAGAAATAGTATTGGAACTTGTGCCTTGTGGAAACTAGCATAAAGGAGGCCGTATCATTTTCATTACTATCAACATATTGCTCCATTATTGCCGGAGAGAGATAATTTCCTAAGCCTATTCCTTCATGGTAAAAATCTAGTTTCTCTACATAAGTGAAAATCACCCATTCTTTCCAATAGTGATTAACATACATATTATATGGAGTGGAGCTATTCAGTTTATACTTTAAATCTAGATCTCTGTTTCCTAAATCCTCTCCTCCGGCCGTTTTGAGCTCTACTTTATAGTAGTTTCCAACTACCTTTCCTCCGGTTTCGTTTGTGTGAACTGTGCAAGTTTGAGCATAGGCTAAAATGTCTACGGAATCAAAAAGCTCCGGAACTTCTACATCTCTTATGTCTCCGGCCGTAAATAATTGAGAAGGCATTAAAGCAATCAAAAGAGCATAGACACCTATAAAACTCATAACAACTATGAGACCTCTAAGCTCTGAAATATCACCCAAATTTTTAGGCTCCTAATCTCCGGTTACTACCTCTCTGATTTTACTAGCAAACATAAAGGCAACTAACATAGCTACCACTAGAAGGAACCAATAATCTAAATATCCTATACCTATACAGAATCCCATAACTAGAGTTCCTATGAATATGGGAGGAATCAAACTTCTAGTATAAAGAGCCGTAGGTAAAATAAAGGCTAACATGATAATTAATGAGGCTAAAATCTTTCCAGCAAATTCGGAAATAGAAAGTTTTTCAGCTAGAAGTTCCGGAAAGCTAGTAAGATTAAGATCTGTGCCGTTATCTTGTGCTTCAACTTTTCCCATAGTTTGAACTTGTAGAATGAAAGCTAGAGAAAAAAGTAGGAATATGGTTAGAACCTTAATTTTCATGTTTAGAGCTCCTTTAAGGTTCTATGTCCTTTATGCTCTAAAGGCTTTTGCTAGGCCTAATCTTTCAGCATACTGAGAGCTACAGAGAGAATAAACAAGATTGGAAGTAGGATAGTGAAGATCGTTATAACGGCCGTATTCCAACCGGTTGTATTCGCACTATAGATCTCATTTAGGCCTATAGGGATCGTTATGGATTGGCAAATTAGAGGCATACTCTAACTTTCTGCCACTACGAACCCTAAAGCTAAAACGGACATACTTTTAGCCGTTACGGTTGCTTTAGTGGAGGCCATAAGAGCCTTAAGCGTTAGGTAGAGCCTTAGTAACCACATAGGCATTTTCTTTTTTCCTCCATTTTTTAACTTGTAATGTCTATAAAGTGTGAAGATATATAGACTTAGTTTCACATTTTTAAAAGGATTTAAATAAAACATGGTTACATTCATAGTTTTGGTAGAGGCTCTTATGGATTTCAATAGCTACTTTCTTCTCTTTGCTTTCTGTATTCTAATGTTTCAAGTGTGCTCTAAACTAGCGATAGAGCTCTGTGAGAATACCGGAAATACTAGCTCTCCTATTTACCTAGCTTCAATAGTAGGGATTTTTAGCTCCCTACACACCGGAGCTATGAGCCTCTACCGCATGGTTAAATTGGTAGAGAAAGAGGGAGCCCTAGCGATATGGCCGGAAAAGTGAAACTGATAGAGTTAAATCCAGATATGACTTTTACGGAGAAGAAAAAGAAAACTGAATCAAATAATGTAGTGGAATCTAAACATAATTCTCCTAGTTTTGTGTTAGGTCGATCCGTTTTTAAAGAGATTATTCCTAGATGGAAAAGGGTTCTCCTTTTAAAAAAGCCTAGAAATATCCTACTCTATCTAAGTGGAGCTAATTCATGTTTTGATATAGATCCCAAAGGAGAATTAGAATCTCATAAAAACCATTTATGGAGTAAAACAGAAAAGGAGAAATTTATCAACAAATTAGTGGCAAAACTGAAAGGAGAACAGAGGCCTATGACTAATCTCCAATTCATTGTTTTGGCCGGATTACTCGTATTTATTTTAGTTATGCAATTTCTAGTTTTGAGAGGCCTACCTATTGCCATCTAAGAGCTCAGAGAAAAAACCGTTAGAGGATTCAGAAAAAGAGCCGAAAAAGAAAAGGGATCCTAGAGGCCGGAAAACTAACGAAGAAATAATTAGGCCTTTTAGAGAGCAAATAGCCGAATTAAAAGAGCACATGGAAAAGCTAAAGATTGAGAACATAGAGAGAGATCTTAGTTATTTTGAGAGATTCCTTAACATAGTAAGAGGAAAAGTAGACGCTAAGTATAGGCTACGGCTCCTTTTGGAACCGGATAACGTAAGAACCACTACTAGATTAACGAGAGGAGAAAGGGATTTTGTTACTCTGAGTGATTTTGTAGCTGATAAATTTCCAGAGGAGGGATTCGGAGGCTTAAAAGATTTTGCTACTATCCTTTGTTATACTAACATTTCTCTGGAAGGCTTAGGTAGAGCGGAGGCTATTCAATACGAGGGAGCTATTTCTGAAAGTAAGCTCCTTTCCAAATTAAACATATTTAAAACTGAGGAGGCTAAAACCGTTAAAGGAAAGGTCTAGAATGTGTATTTATAAAATTCAATTTGGCTATTTAGCTTCTAATCGGAGGCCGGTAAAAGATCTCTACGAGATCATTAATCAGATCGTTTCTAAGCATGGAAAAAATATAGAATGGCATAAGAGAGGCTATAATGTGATTAGCTTATCTCCGGAGGGAAAGATCTATTTTAGAATGAGAGGAGGAAACAAATTCGTTAAATGGTTAGAATTAATGAGCCATAACTTAGTTATTCTAGGAGAAATTAAGCTCTCTTTTCCAGATCTCTTTAAATCTTCAGTAGAGTTAAAAAGTGGACTACTCTAAAGTCTTTCCAAATATTTTATTGCTATAAGAATTAGAATTAAGCTAGGAATCCTAACCAATAAAGAATAGTAGAAGTTTTCTTTAAAGGCCGGATAGAGGAGCTCCACTATTAGCCAAAAAATAAAGTAGGCCATAAAAAGGAATTTAGATCTTTCCGGCTCCCATTTCCATTTAGATTTAAAAAAGAGGTAGCCTAGAAATGGCAAAACTACGAATCTAGGGTTAATTATTGTTATAAAACTTACATGATAGAGGCCTCCGAAAACAGAGAAAAAATAAAGAGGAAATTCGTAGAGCATACCAGCAATTATACATAGAACTAAGGAGATCCCAAAAGCCTTAAACTCTGTAGTTTTTCTTCGGAGAATCTCAAAATAGATTAAGCCAAAAAAAAGATATGTTAAAACTGCGTGATATCTCCAATTAAAACCGGTTAATTGGAGAAAAGAGGAATCCGTAAAAATACCATATGCTATGAATGAAATAGAGAGGATCCAGATTAAATAAAATGGCTTTCTGATTTTTAGCTCTGGAGGCTCCAAATAAAGGGAGCATAGGGTAATAATAGGGATCTCATTTCTTAAGATCCAGATTATTAAGGCCGGTATTCCGGCATTTAAAATATAGAATCTATGGAGGATAGTGAACCAAAAACAGAAATGCACAACTACCAAATAGAGCCAAAAAATAGCTATATGCCGATTATTGATTTGCATGATTGCGAATATATTTAAAGTAGTTTCAAATAACTTTTAAAGTAGTTTAAAACCATTAGGCTTAAATGTTGAGGCTAAAGACATGGTAAGAAGGGATCCCCTCCTATTACAAGCTATACGGCTTCTCTCTCAGAGTGTAGCTAAAAATGAGCCATTCTATACGGAAACTTCATGTTTGAACCCTCCGGAGAGGGAACTACTAGGCTACATTAAGGCCTATAAAATCCTATTTGGAGAGAATGAAACTATAGCACGATTCGGGAAAGCCTTAAAATTTATAGGTATAGCTAAATGGCCTAGAACTGAGCTTACGGATTTAGGTTTAAACATAGGCTCCGGAGATACGGAAACGGAAACTTTTGAAACCCCTATAGAAAGCATGGAGGAGGAGCAATATTCAGAGGTTACAGAGGAAAAAGTATAAGCTCTTAATGCCTCCGGTATGGAAATATTGCTTAAAAAAGCTATTCGGAGCCGTAGGCATAGTTTTAATTACCCAATATTCAAACAAAAGAGGAGCATGGAAATTAGGTAAAACGGATCTAGGCCTCTATATTTCGGAGTGTCTTTTAGAGCTAGGGCTAGTTTCAGAGGTAGCCACTAACATTAATACTTTTGGCCACTATACACAAGTAGCCGATTTAGTAACATTAAGATCATGGCTCTTTAGAAACCGATTTCGTAAGCTCTATATTTTTGACGAGTTAAATGTCCATGCTCCTAGACGTAGAGCCATGACAAACAAAAACATAAGCATTTTACAGATCATACCAGAGATCTCTAAAGCTAGATGTGTTATGATCGGCATAGGTCAAGATATTATAGGAGTGGATAAGGATCTCACTAAGGATATTTGGACTAGAGGTCTTTTTATAAAGAGAAGTCGGAAAATCGTAGAATTAAAATCACTCCTTTTACAGAAACCCTCCTATAAATGGGAAAATTTCCCACGAACTAACATAAAGTTTGATCCTTATGAAACGGCTCCATTCATGGAGAAACCGGCATTAGAGAAACTAATTAAAGATGAAGATCTTAGAAACCTAGCTCTATGGGCTAAAGGAGAATTGCATTATAAGGATCTATTCGATCACCCTCAAAAATTTCATAGATGGTTGAAGAGAACTAGCTTAAGATTATTGGAGTTATCACTTCACAGTTCACAATCTTAGCGTGTGTGGTTGTGTATATTTGTTGAACGTGATATACTCAACCTTTATAATGGAGGCTTACTTATTATATACATAATAGGTAAATAGGGAGTGAAGAAATAAAATGATATGGTTAAACGGAGCCTTATGGAGTAAGGCCGTAGTATGTTTTTTGGGAGTGGTCGTTATCTGGATCTCCTACTGTGGCCTAGCTCACAACATTCTAAAGAGGGTTAGATATTGAGAGCTCTGAAAAAAGGAGAATACATTGGATCTAGCACAAACACAATAGGCATAAGTTTAGGAGCCTCATGGGGATACGGCCTCTACTACGATCATGGAGCTAAAGTATGGTATGTTACGCAACAATCAAAAGTTCTAGAGATTTTCGGAGATTCAAAAGAAGAAAGAGATAAGGCCTTTAAACGATATTATGAGCTCCGATCTACTGAAAAGGCCTTTAAAGAATACTACATAACGGAGGCTCCTAAATGAATTGCACAGAGGAAATGATCCTCAGAGCTAGGTTAGCTACGGCTAATTATTCTCCGGATCAGATAGAGGAGATTATCCGGATCTATAAGGAGCCTTTTCATAAATGACTTTAAAATGTGAGGAGTGCAAGATCTTCTTTCCTCACTTAAAGGCCTACGAATACCACATGAAAACTAAGCATGGAAAAAAGAAATAGAGGCTTTTAAATGCCTTTAAAACCTTTAGTAGCTCCGGAGAATATTAAGAAAAGGAAAAGCCTAGTTTCAGTAGAGGCGCTCCTAAAAAAGAAGATCATTAAACCTACAGATCCGGATTACCCTTTTGTTCCTTTAATAGCCGTATGGAGCCAAAAGTGTGCTATTTGCCACTCCTTTTTAGTAGCTAAGAGCCGGATCGGAGTAATTTCTAGACATGACGCACACTATAGGAAATGTAGGGGAGCTCTAAAATGAAACCTAACGAAATGAAGATCCGTATAGTAGGATCTAAGGAAAATTGCGAGAGGATCCTTTCTCTTTTGAAACCGGAGGCTAAAATATGGGGAAAGCGTAGGCTCCTTTCCCTTAGAAGATTTGAGAAGGATCCGGATCAAAACAAATACTCTAGCATTTTTGGAACTGCTGAATACGCCATCTATGTTAAAATGAGTGTGAGGGATCGGATAGAATGAGAGTTATTACAGTTAGAAAAAATCATTATTGCGAAGATCCAGAATGTAGAGGCATAATCCTAAAAGGAGAAAAGGCTAAAGTTCTCACACGAAAATATAATAGGCGATCCGGAACCGGCCATTATTTTGAAACGTATTATTTTCACTTAAACTGTAATTCTGAGGGTTTTTAATGAGCATGGATAAAAAAACTATGGAGTTCATTAACGAGATTGCTAGAGGTTTAGGCCTATGGCCTCACAGAAATAGGAACCCTTTTCTCTTTTGGAGGATTCCTAAAGATTGGAAAGAAACTAAGTATTACTTCGGTTACTCTCCACATAAAACGTTAGATATGGAAACCGGAAAGAAAGGCTTTTTCGCTTTAAAATACCGGATCCTAAAGAATGGAACTTGTAAATTAGTTAAAAAGGTTAGATTTGGCCGGAGGAAAATAGCCTCTAAGCGTAGCCTAGAGTGGCATAAGGCCTACTATGGAGAGAGTTCTTAAATGTCTTTAAACACAGAGCTTAATTCCTACGTAGCCACTCTAAAAAAGATTCGTGAGAATAGGCAAAAGATAACTCCGGTTTTACCGAAAACTCCCTTAGAGAATGAAATGAAAGGCTACCTTAAGGCTCTAAATATAATAATCACAGACTTAGAAGAAATTTTAACGGAGGCCTCTAAATAATGGATTTACTTTTAGCCTCCTCTCTCACTCTCATAATGATCCTAGCAACTTATGGAGCTCTAAGCCTAGCTAGAGATGTTTATGATTTTCACTTTAAGAGGAGAAAAAAGAAATGAGTGAAAAAGAGATCACAGAAAGAATAATCCAATATGCTAGAGATATTAAAGAAAAAGGAGGCATCATAGGAACAGATTCTCTTTTAAGAGAAATAGCCATTCAGCTATTTTCCATTCAGTTAAGGCTTTATCATCTTACTCTCCTAGTATTCTTTAAAGGTTCCATTCTCCTAGATTTCCTAGAGGCTCTAATCGTATTCGTAGCCGTTTATTATTTCTTCAAATTTGAGGAGGAGAGATTAGATCCATGACTAAACTTAATGAGTTTCTTCTCGCAATTATCCTTTTTTCTCTTTTCTTCATTACAGCATTTATTTATAAAAAGTGGTTTGAGAAATGACTTATAGAAAAACTAGAGATCTGGAAACGAGAATAGAGGCCTTAGATAACCTTCTATGGAGTCTAATAGAGATCCTCCACAAAAATAAGGCCATTTCTACGGAGGATTATGAGAAGCTAACGGAGGCCACTAGATTAAAATGAAACCTAGAGATAAAATCGGCCTATATGTTACTCTAAGGAATTTAAAATCATATAATACTTTCAGAACTACCGGCCTTCCGGCCTATCATGGACATTTAACCCTAAAACGAATCTCTACCTCCGTAGTGATTGGAGAGCCAAAAGAGGAGGATCTTAAAACCGATATTTTTAGGTTATCTCCTTTTGATTTAGCCAAATTAAAAAAGCTCCTTGAAAATTTTGATAGTAGGCTCCTCACTTGGAAAACTGAGGATCTAGGAGAGGAGAAAAAACTCTCATGACAATTAAAGATAATGATCTACTAGATTCTGTTAGGTTCATAGGCTCTAGGGAAAAATGCGCTAGATCCAGAGGTCTAGAAGGTTGTAAGGATTGTAAGGAAACCCTAGAGAAAATAATAGCGTGTAGAGAGTGGAAAAACCATAGATCCGCATTTGAAAAACTTAAGGAGGCATTAAATAAACGGCTCTCTAGTATCATGGCCTTAGCAGTAGCTCTCTATTTTTTCTATATTGGAATATTCTTAAATCCTTCTCTAGCTTTTGCTCTTTTTGATCTTGTTTTCGGCTATATTTGCATAGTTCTCTTTTTTGTTTGTGAGGGATTAAGAGAAAGAGGAAAGATCTAATATGCCGGATAAAATGACTATAAAAATAGTGGAATACTCCCAAAAGCTACGGAATAAAGACTACTATGAAACCGTAGAGGATTTTCTAAGAGAGCTTAACATTAACGTCTATTCCGTTTTTCTAGTTTTAAATCAAATTGCGGAGGCTCTAAGTAGTGGTTAAGTGGAAAGATCTAGATTCGGCAAAAATAGAGAGATTTTGCAGAGATCAATATAGCCGATATTATTGTTATCCATCTCTAAGAGATATTTTCTATGCTTTTGTAGATGATTTATGGCCTAACACTCTCTCAGCATATCAGAGCCTATCTAAGTGGCTACGAGATCTCCGGTTATCCGGCCGTATAGATTGGAGAATTATTAGAGATGGTTCCGGTAGGGAAATAGCAAAAGGAGATTATAATCTCGTAAAACCGGAAAATTACATAGAGGCCATTATAAAGGATTTTGAAGAGGCTCCAGATAACTATAGCCTTCCTAAATGGTTAGATCAATTTTTTGAGGTATATATCCTCTGTGAGAAAGAGGCCGATTTTCCGGTAACTAGATCTATTCTCTCAAATCTAAATGTTGATATAGCCTATCTCAGAGGTTATAGTGGTTGGAGGCTCCTTTTCGAAATAGCTGAAAAAATAAAAAGATCCACTAAAGAACCGGTTATTATTGCTCTAGGAGATTTTGATCCCTCTGGAGAGGATATAGTTAGATTCGTAAGAGAGGCTTTATGTGATCTAACAGAAAGAGAAATTTCTTTTCTAAAAATTGCAGTTATTAAGGAGCAAATAGAAAAATTTAAGCTTCCTCATAGGCCGGAGGATCTAAGGGAAATGCAGAAATTAGAGAGAGATCCTCGTTTCAAAAATTGGCCTTTTGGTCACTATAGAGTAGAAACGGCTACTCTTAGAGTTAGGGAACCGGAATATTTTGAGAGGATCCTACGAGAAATGGTTTTAGAATATTTTGATTCAAAAATTGGAAAGAACGTAGAGGATCTAGAGAGAAAACTTAAGAAAAAAGTAAGAAGAGGGTTAGATAAATGGAGGCATGAAGTATTTTAAAAATAACTTGTTTTAAGGAGCTCTGTAGCTTTCTCAGATCCACTAAGCGAAATACAATTTACCTTATACATGAGCCCTACAGAGAGAAGGAAATTAAAGAATTTGCTAATCGGTTAAGGAAAGAAGGATTTATTCCTCTAGTGGCCTCTAATTTTCGGAAAGGAGGAAAAGTAAAAGTTAGGGAGGCTATTCAAAATAGCGATATTTCTCTAGTAGTAGCCTACGATAATGAAACCGTAGAAACCGGAAAAAAGCTAGGAGTAACTATATTCTACATAATAGAGGAGAATTAAACCTATGGATCGGTTAAGATTTTAACCTAAAGTGTTCAAAATGAAAGTTAAATGTCCATGCCTAAACTGTCCATACTTTGTTACGGTTGAAGAAGGATATTTCCATCGCTCAGAAGAAAGTGCCTATAACATTCTTTTGCGTCATGTTAAAAATGACCACACAATAGGTGAGATTCATGAATGGCTTGAAAGAGCTTTAGTTACTTACTTTCGAGAGCATAAACTTAAGTGTGTAACTTGTGGAGCTCCTAAAAGGAGAAAGACTTTATGAAAAAAAAGCTAAAAAAATTATTTAATCCCTCAGAGCTATTCCATGAAAAAGTAGAGATTAACTACCTTAACCTTTCTCTTCTAGTGTTGATCTGTCTAGGGATCGGAGCCTCCATAACCTTTTTTTCTCCGGCTCTAGCTCTAGTCATTATTTCATTCTCAATTTTAGCCATAGTTTATCTAATTGTTAAGAGGTTTGAGGAGTGAGATGTAAATACGATTCCAGATATGCTTGTAATTTTGGCCGTAAATGTTATAGTGAATGTCCATTTTTACCTAGTGATCTAAGGCCTAACGATAAGAAGTTAGATTCATTCATAGTGAAGAGAAAGGAGAAAAAGAAAAATGCCTCACTACCGGAAATATGGAAAAATAGTAACTCCCATAACTGAGGAGCAATTTAAAGAAGGTATTGAAACCGGTCTATTCGTTAAGAGGAAACATAAAGGCTTTTGTGTGCTCCTCTACTATTCGGCCGTTAGAAAAATGGAGGCTCTACGAGTTTTAAGAGAACAATTTTCACTTAATCCAGATAGAATTATGTTTGAGGTAGGAGAGAGGTTAAAAAAACAGAGATCGTGGTTTAAGAAAACTCCTCCCTTAACTCTACCTTTAGAGGCTCCTTTCATGGAGGAGCTCAAATATGCCATAGAGCACACTAAGACCGGAAAGAGGGTTTTTCCCTACTGTGCAAAAACCGGCTATAATATAGTGGCTAGAGTTTTTCCCTATCCTCATTTATTCCGGCTCTCTAGGATTACCCAATTCTTTTTAGATAATTGGAGCATAGCACAAGTTAGAGCTTGGAGTGGCCTAAGCCTATCAGCATTAGAGCACTACATAGGCCTAGTAGATACTATTAGAATGGGAGAGAGCCTAGCACGAAGGCAAAACACTTAACCATTTATGCAATTCTATTAGGGATTTTTGGCATAGTTAGGCTCCTACCTTTTTTTAGTGGAGTGCCGGTATTTTCGGCCGTATTAGCTTTTGTGATTCCGGTTCTAGGAGTGAAAAGAGTTATCCTTTTCAGAGGCCTAACGATCTGTTTAATCATAGCTTTTAGGCCTTATCTTTTGTATATTCCGTTTTTAGTCATAATGCTTTTTTTCGTAGGTTATCAGCAATTATTTACTTATTATGTCATTCTGAAAAAAAAGAACCGGCTAATCTACTGAGGAAAGATCATGTTTCCAGAAGATCCGAAATTAAAAGCGTGGTTATGGTTTGAATTGATTGATTTTTTAATGAATCTAGGAGATCGAATAAAAATTTAAAAATATGTCTTTTAACGATATAGGGTTTTTAAGTGTTTTAACCTACCCTTTTTACTCAGAAACTCCTCCATTGAAGGGTTCTTAAAAAAATGGTGTGGCTAGAGCTCCGGTCTTAACTCTAGCTAAGATGTCTAGATCCGGCTCTTTATGATTCTGGCCTCTAGCTCTGTTAGATCCCATGTAGCTAAAACTCCAAATAGGTTAGCCGTTAGCATTTTTCCTAAAATTGGATCTCTAGGAGGAATAGGATTATATTTAGCCCATTTCTCCGGCTCAAATAGTATATGGTAGTGTTGTGGAATTATCCTAGCTGAAATTGCTATGTTCACTCTAGGAGGGATCATAGGAGTTAATGTTTGCCGGAATCGACTCTCTGGATCTAAAGCCTCAAATTGAAATGTGGAGGCCGGTAGTTTAATATCTCCTTCTTTTTTGAGGCTAACACTTACGCTATAGGTTTCTTTCCTATTTCTAGAAAAGAGAGCTCCTCCATTAGTATATTTGTAGAGGAAACAAAACCTAGAATCGGCTCTCACTATTGCTAGTTTCGGATCGTCATTATCGTCTAATCCGGCCTTTCTAAATGCCTCCGGTAGATCTATTATTTTTCCTCCTAATTCTAAGTGGCCGAAAACTTGCATTAGATCTTTAACTATTGGGTTTTTATCTGAAATGTAGCCTTTTTCCATAGCAGTTCTGAGATCGTTAAGCTCTTTTAGAACCTCCTCTTTAGTGGCCTCAATCTCTTTTATTTCCATTAGTTCACCTCCTCCGGTTTTGAATTTCCAATATAGAAGGAACCGCAATTGAAATAACATTTTAGCCGGTTAGAATTGATCTTAACCATTTTAGCGTTACAGATCGGACATCTAAACCGGCTCCATTTTACAGAAGCTATTTTCGTAGGAGCTCCTATTTCTTAAACCTCCTTTTTTCTTTAATCTCATAATAAAAGGCTACTAGGCCTCCGGAACAAAAAAGGGAAAATAAAAGGAGCCATATCGCTAGAGCTCTTAGAATCTCGTTAGGGATCCCTAGAAGGTTAGCAAATAGCATATAAAGGCCAAATATTAAGCATGGAGGCAACAATATAAGGCCTAATGTCTTTAGCCTATCCGAATCTCTGAGTTTCCTTACCAAAATCCAAATAATATTTTTTCGAAACATACGGCCATGTATGCACAGAAAGTTAGACCTCCTACGGCTAACCTCATGGCTACTATTTTCCTTTTCATGTGATCCCTCCTTTAATGTTGATCGTAAAGCTCTAATAGCCCATTTTTTACGGCCTATTAGATTCACTTTTCCGGCTCTCCTCTGTAGAGCTTAACCGGCATACTTTCCTTTCTCTCACTCATTAAGGCCTCCATATCAGTAAGCCAAAAATAGACTTTTACCGGCCTCTCACTCTCCGGTATTTGTGGTAAATGGAGAGAGAGCTTAACCATTTTTTTGGAGCTAGTGAGATAACCGGCTCCTATGTTTTGCCATGCTGAATAATCTCTTTTCTCTGTGCTCATTTCCATATTTCCCCTCTATGAAGAACGTCAAAAAAACTTAAGCTAATCCACTTGTTNTTTTGTTGTTCTTTTTCTAAAAGATCTATTTCCGGTTCATAGAAATATACAAAAATAGGCTTTTGGCCTCCGTTGGTTAAAACGGCTACTAGCATAGGCTTTTTTCCGTTATTTTGACACCATTCTTTAAGACCTTTCCATGATTCACGATTAAACTTGAGCCTCCCAATATGATTATAAAAACTATCTTTATTTTCGATCTTTCTTTTTGTTAGGAGTGCTACTCTTTTAACTTCTATGCCAAATTCATTAAAAGTTAGATCTGGAAAACCATAGGAACCACTAGAATATTTATTTTCATGCACACTAACAGTTAATAAGCCTCCTTTCTTTTCTAGGAAAGATCTAAGCATTTCTACGGCCTCTAGGCCTCTCTCCACTTGTTTCTTTTTATAGTTCATTTTAGGGATTCCCTTCTATGCCTAAATCTACTCTCATGTTACAACCTAGAACTTTAATTCTCTCTTTTCCAAAAGAAGAAAGGAAAGAATTACAGATTTCTTTTTCGGCATACTTACACTTTAAAGGACATTTCATTTTTGGTTGAACTCCTCCATTAAAGCCTTAACCATTTCCTCTTTAGCTAGGATCTGAAAAACCGTAGCCATGAATCCTTTATCTACTCCCTTCTCTTTTAGTTTCGCTAGGATCTCTCTAACTATATCTAGATTATAATCCTCAGATCCTAACAGAGAATAAACTCTCTTTAGATCTCCTATGATACCCATTTTAAAAAACCTCACTCTCCATGTTAAAAAGCTCCTCTCCGTAAGGATTGAAAAAGTTACCTAAAATACAGTTTTCCTCTGGATCATACTCTAGATCTTTACAATTCGGATTAGAAAGGAGCAACATTATTATTTTCTCAACATCAGAGGCTCCTAGAAAATAACTCCCTCCTTTCCTCTTATCCAATTTATAAGCTACTGATTGCCTCTTTTCTTTCTCTCTTATTGGAGCTACCGGAGTAAAATAACATGAGCTTATTACGTTTTCCTCAACAACATTTAAGCTAAAATAAGCAATATTGCCTTTAACTACTTTCTCTAGGATCATGTGAGAAACTTTTTTCATATCCTCCAAATTCTCAATCTTAATCTTTGGCATTTTTCTTTTGCTCCCTCTCAGCTACCTTAAAAATATGTTTAAAGAGAATATTGCTAACATGACCTTTTGATAGCTCTAGGATCTTCTCTCTCTGTTCCGGAGTAATCTCAGAAACATAATCTTTTATAGCGTTAAATGCTTGAAATTGAGCTAGTAAATTCACTTGTTCGGCTAATTTTAAGACATATTCTTCTAAGGCCTTAAGATCTTTTTGGAGTGCATACCTTTTCATTTAGGAGCCCCCCCTACGTTTCCTCTGGAACATCTGGACTCGAGTGTTAAAATTATGTTGTTTTTTCATTGATTTTTTTCTCCTCGAGTGTGGATTCCTCCTCTAAAACTATGAGCTCTCCTTTACGGATCCATGTTTCATGTGTATCCAAAATGAGGTTAAGATACTCCCTAGATTTTCTAGGAGTTAGGCCTTGCTCGTATTGGATCCATAAAATAAATTTCTTAAAAAGAATTTGCTCTCCGGCATTAAGCCTTTTAGCTAGAACTTTAGCAATTTCCTTTAATTTCTGTTTTTTATAAAAGGCTCCGTTTCTTATGCTAGATTGTTTCATTTCCATATACCGGCTCCTTTTGAGTTACGTAGCAAACTGAATGTTTGCATATTAGCCGAATATTCAAATAGCCTTCTTTTCCTATGTAAATAGATTCTACCTCTTTCTCTGAATCGCATTTATAGCAATAAGCAGTTATAGTTGTCATTTCTTTTTAATCTCCTCTAAGGCCTTTTCCACTATAGCTGTTAAACGATCTACTGAGATCCGGAGGCTCCTAACTTCTTTCCACATGGAAAAAAAAGAGCCTAACCTCAAAAATTGGTTTATGGCCTTAAACAGAAAAAAAAGAGCTAGGCAAATTAGAAGTGATTGGAGAGCTCCATAAACTCCTATAGGGATCATGTATAAACCTCTATATCCTCTATGGGATCCAGAGGAGAAACTAGGCTCATGGCTAATAAAAGAGCATTAATGATTTCTTCTTTTCTATGTGCTAGAAAGATATGAGCATAGAGCCGATCTTTAGCTGTTTCCGGTTTATCTCTGTTTCTGTGAGCTCTAGGTTCATAATCGCAGTTAAGGATCGGACACACTAGCCTCTTTACCATGATTACCTAGCTCTCCGGAGTGTGTGTATATGAGAGTGTGTATATAAGGCTCACTCTGATAAGTTTCTAGAACTTCTTTCTAGAACTTCTTTTTTCCCTAGAACATAGAATAGAATAGAGATAGAATAAATAATAATATATATTAATATACACACTCACACACACTCCAATACAGTAAAAGGTAAATATGAAACGGTTTCATTCTTCTTTTTGGAGAGCTAGAAATTGGGAAAATTAAAAAAGAGAGTAGATCCTCCCTCTAAAGGCCTAGTGAAATATTATAATGAGCTCCTCTCAAATTCTACATGGGAAAGAACCGTAAGAGATACTATTTTAAACAAAACTCCTTATGTGAATCGGAGAAGTATAGAAATTGTTACGGCTCTTTTTTGTTTTGAAAAGGCCGGAGTATTCGGAGTTTCCATACAACATTTAAGGTTCTTAATCCCAAAAGTTAAGCACTCTCAGCTACACAGATTAGGAGATTTTCTTATAACTAGAGTAGATACAGAGATCCGGCATTATCGCTATATGATTAACCCTAAAGTAACAATTCTCTAAAAGAACAGTTACTACCTAGTAAAAAAAGATCTTTTTTTTCATGGAGATTATTTATTAATGGAGTGAAAGTATTAAAGGATCCTCTCACTTTCCGTAGAAAGGCTTTTATAAACAACGATCCTATTTATTTTTGCACTCGTGAATTGTGTCGCACAAAAGGCGTGTTGGGATCCACACCGGTAGGAGGGAGGGTAGCCTCTCTCCTCTACCCTCTTTTGTTCTTTTAAAAAACGATATCCCTTTTTTTAAACGTATTTTTTCCTACTTCTTTGTTGATCTAGTAACTAATATAAGAACAAAAACTATGAGAAGAAAAAAGAACAGAAAGGCATATCTGAGCTCCCAATTAACGGCTACCGGAGGCTCATATTCTACTATTAAATAGTGTTGTGTGCAACGAGTGAAAAAGTAGAAGCCAAAAAAATAGGATCCGTATAATTGACATGAAAGCTCTAAATTGTCAATATCTGTTACTGTCCAATTTAGAGCCGTATCGGGATTTTGAGCCCATTCTTTATTATAATAAGTATAGATTATGTCGGGAGGGTGAGCCCAATCATCAAAAGAGAAGGTAGAACCTATAAAAATTCCTAGCCTTATATTTCCCTCTGGATAAACTTCTCTTCTTACAAAAAAGTAGTGAGTTACACTATTAATAGAAGAGCCACTAGAAATTGCTCCGTTTGGGAGGCCTAAACGATAAGTTAAGATGGCTACTGTGCAACCATAAGGAGGACATGAACAACCTCTTGAAGAAGTAAAACTAGAATCATTATCCGGAGTTATATCATCAGTGGCGATATGAAGAGAGCTATTACATGAAGCTCCAAACCATGCCCCAACCGAACCGGCATATGTTGTGCTCTCCGGCCTCAGAGTTACCGTTTCCGGATCCACTATAGATGTAGGATATGTTAGGCAATCTAGGCCGATCCAAAAACGGCCTTGTATTAAGCATACTAGGAGAATTTTTAGGACTACTCTATCTCCTTTCTCAATTTCTATTTCTCCGGAAATATCCTTATACCATGTTAGAGGGCTAGGAGAAGAGGAGTTTCTAATCGTAGGAGAAAGATCGGAACACATTAAACAGCTAGGAGTTTCCTTTCCGTTTCTGTAGCCGAAAAAGCCTATTTTGAGATAGCCTAAAGCATTATCGGAGCAATTAGCATAGAATCTATATTTGAAAGTATATTTTATCCGGAGAGTTAAGTTTTTAGGAAATGCCGGAGAGATCCATGAGTAAGGCAATAAATAATTAGTGTCATTTTCCATATACCGGCTCCTAGTAAAATTATCATCATAATACGGAAATTCCATGTTTAATTTTAGGTAGCCGTTAAAGGCCGGTTCCCTATGCAGATAGAAAGAGCTCCCTAACAACTTTTCTTTTAAAGAGCTCTGAGAAGGAAAAACTGTAATATGAATCAGTAAAAGTATTAAACATAAGCTAATTACTAGGAAATTTCTAAAAGGGTTCCCATTAATGGGAGGAAATTCGCTGAAAGTTTTTTTTTAATCACTTCTCTTAACCTCAATGATTAACATTAAGGCCATACCTAAAAACATAATTATTGTGTTCCACATGGCTATAGAATAAGAAGGGATATTATCCCAATAGAGCACAATCATAATACATGAGATCGGAATAGCCACTATGGAGCCGTATTTTATGGTTCCAACAATGAAAAGGAGTAAAACCAAAATTATCATAACTCCTATCATGGCTCCGGATCCGTAGAGGAGCTCCGTAAATAACTCTACTATTTCTCCGGCCATGGCCTTAACCTTCTATATCTTTTCTTTAATTTGATATAGAACTCGTAGATTTCTCTAAGAATCATGAATAAAACACTAGGCTCATTTCCTAAAAAACCCATTTTTCAACCTCTCATAAATCCAATAGACTATAGTTATGAGATCTAAATTTAAGGTTCCTCCTCCAAATAACACTATGATCCTCTCTCCTCATAACCTATGGCTAAAACCACTACGGAACCTATAAGCATTAAGAGAGCTCCTAGCCATTGAGTTAAGCCTCTAGCTATGTTATGGCCGGTAAAATTCCATGCTGTAGTGTTCACATTAGGAATTTCTATTTGAATTATTAGGCCTCCAATAATCAGAGAAAGACCTAATAATACTAGAGCTACGAGTTTCATGGAACTAACCACGCAATAGTAAAAGCATATCCAATGCAAAATATGACTATACCAATTACTAGAAAATCATAATTTTTGTGTTGATAAACCTCTCTAACCGTAAGAGTAGGAGAAAGGATCATTAAAAGGAGGCCTATTAATCCCATAGCTAACCTAACCGGAAAAGCTCCCCATCTATAACCATAGTCATAAGTTACCTCTAAATACACATAATCCAGAGTTAAAACCGGAGAGGAGATCCATGAGGTAGAGGCTACTAACCAAAAATAGAGCTCATTAAAATTTTCGGCCGTAAGGGATCCATCGCTCCAAATATATGTTATGTCTTCACTTTTTAATTTCCATCCTTCGGCCTGAGTGTATTCGAACTTATGATCTCTAATGACCGAATCATCATAGGTTCCATTCCAAAAGTGAAAATTGAAGTTTCCGGTAGATCCTCCGGCTCCTAAATTGGATCCATTCATGTAAAAAACCACTTTGGTTATATTACATCTTCCTCCGATCTCCGGTAGAGAAATATCTTCGAAATGATAATCTCCACTATCATCAGAGAGGGAACCCTCATTAATGTAATTAGCCGGATAATCACACTCGTTTATATACGGAGAGGCTCCATTTTTTCCCCATTCTCCATGAGCCGGATCGTGATCGTAAAAAGAATAATGGCTTACTTTAAACGTTTCAGTTACAAAACCGGCATGAACCGGAACCGGAAAGAGGAAAACTAAGAATAGACATGAGAGGCATAGAGCCGTTAGTTCTTTCATGTTTAGCCTCCGGCTATTAATGGAATTACCTTTATGATTAGCACATAAATAAGATATGCTATGCATATCCAGATAGGAATAGAAATCATGGCTTTAATAATGGGATTAATCTCCGGTAGGGAAAAGAAAAGGAGCATACCTACTATTTGCCATGCGTTATAACTTGTATGGACATTATCAAAATCTACGGCTACGAAAATATAAAGATCTTTATTTTGCCATGCGTGAGTAAAATTATTCCATGAAGTAGAATTAAATCCTACTGAGAAATAGTATTGGAACTTGTGCCTTGTGGAAACTAGCATAAAGGAGGCCGTATCATTTTCATTACTATCAACATATTGCTCCATTATTGCCGGAGAGAGATAATTTCCTAAGCCTATTCCTTCATGGTAAAAATCTAGTTTCTCTACATAAGTGAAAATCACCCATTCTTTCCAATAGTGATTAACATACATATTATATGGAGTGGAGCTATTCAGTTTATACTTTAAATCTAGATCTCTGTTTCCTAAATCCTCTCCTCCGGCCGTTTTGAGCTCTACTTTATAGTAGTTTCCAACTACCTTTCCTCCGGTTTCGTTTGTGTGAACTGTGCAAGTTTGAGCATAGGCTAAAATGTCTACGGAATCAAAAAGCTCCGGAACTTCTACATCTCTTATGTCTCCGGCCGTAAATAATTGAGAAGGCATTAAAGCAATCAAAAGAGCATAGACACCTATAAAACTCATAACAACTATGAGACCTCTAAGCTCTGAAATATCACCCAAATTTTTAGGCTCCTAATCTCCGGTTACTACCTCTCTGATTTTACTAGCAAACATAAAGGCAACTAACATAGCTACCACTAGAAGGAACCAATAATCTAAATATCCTATACCTATACAGAATCCCATAACTAGAGTTCCTATGAATATGGGAGGAATCAAACTTCTAGTATAAAGAGCCGTAGGTAAAATAAAGGCTAACATGATAATTAATGAGGCTAAAATCTTTCCAGCAAATTCGGAAATAGAAAGTTTTTCAGCTAGAAGTTCCGGAAAGCTAGTAAGATTAAGATCTGTGCCGTTATCTTGTGCTTCAACTTTTCCCATAGTTTGAACTTGTAGAATGAAAGCTAGAGAAAAAAGTAGGAATATGGTTAGAACCTTAATTTTCATGTTTAGAGCTCCTTTAAGGTTCTATGTCCTTTATGCTCTAAAGGCTTTTGCTAGGCCTAATCTTTCAGCATACTGAGAGCTACAGAGAGAATAAACAAGATTGGAAGTAGGATAGTGAAGATCGTTATAACGGCCGTATTCCAACCGGTTGTATTCGCACTATAGATCTCATTTAGGCCTATAGGGATCGTTATGGATTGGCAAATTAGAGGCATACTCTAACTTTCTGCCACTACGAACCCTAAAGCTAAAACGGACATACTTTTAGCCGTTACGGTTGCTTTAGTGGAGGCCATAAGAGCCTTAAGCGTTAGGTAGAGCCTTAGTAACCACATAGGCATTTTCTTTTTTCCTCCATTTTTTAACTTGTAATGTCTATAAAGTGTGAAGATATATAGACTTAGTTTCACATTTTTAAAAGGATTTAAATAAAACATGGTTACATTCATAGTTTTGGTAGAGGCTCTTATGGATTTCAATAGCTACTTTCTTCTCTTTGCTTTCTGTATTCTAATGTTTCAAGTGTGCTCTAAACTAGCGATAGAGCTCTGTGAGAATACCGGAAATACTAGCTCTCCTATTTACCTAGCTTCAATAGTAGGGATTTTTAGCTCCCTACACACCGGAGCTATGAGCCTCTACCGCATGGTTAAATTGGTAGAGAAAGAGGGAGCCCTAGCGATATGGCCGGAAAAGTGAAACTGATAGAGTTAAATCCAGATATGACTTTTACGGAGAAGAAAAAGAAAACTGAATCAAATAATGTAGTGGAATCTAAACATAATTCTCCTAGTTTTGTGTTAGGTCGATCCGTTTTTAAAGAGATTATTCCTAGATGGAAAAGGGTTCTCCTTTTAAAAAAGCCTAGAAATATCCTACTCTATCTAAGTGGAGCTAATTCATGTTTTGATATAGATCCCAAAGGAGAATTAGAATCTCATAAAAACCATTTATGGAGTAAAACAGAAAAGGAGAAATTTATCAACAAATTAGTGGCAAAACTGAAAGGAGAACAGAGGCCTATGACTAATCTCCAATTCATTGTTTTGGCCGGATTACTCGTATTTATTTTAGTTATGCAATTTCTAGTTTTGAGAGGCCTACCTATTGCCATCTAAGAGCTCAGAGAAAAAACCGTTAGAGGATTCAGAAAAAGAGCCGAAAAAGAAAAGGGATCCTAGAGGCCGGAAAACTAACGAAGAAATAATTAGGCCTTTTAGAGAGCAAATAGCCGAATTAAAAGAGCACATGGAAAAGCTAAAGATTGAGAACATAGAGAGAGATCTTAGTTATTTTGAGAGATTCCTTAACATAGTAAGAGGAAAAGTAGACGCTAAGTATAGGCTACGGCTCCTTTTGGAACCGGATAACGTAAGAACCACTACTAGATTAACGAGAGGAGAAAGGGATTTTGTTACTCTGAGTGATTTTGTAGCTGATAAATTTCCAGAGGAGGGATTCGGAGGCTTAAAAGATTTTGCTACTATCCTTTGTTATACTAACATTTCTCTGGAAGGCTTAGGTAGAGCGGAGGCTATTCAATACGAGGGAGCTATTTCTGAAAGTAAGCTCCTTTCCAAATTAAACATATTTAAAACTGAGGAGGCTAAAACCGTTAAAGGAAAGGTCTAGAATGTGTATTTATAAAATTCAATTTGGCTATTTAGCTTCTAATCGGAGGCCGGTAAAAGATCTCTACGAGATCATTAATCAGATCGTTTCTAAGCATGGAAAAAATATAGAATGGCATAAGAGAGGCTATAATGTGATTAGCTTATCTCCGGAGGGAAAGATCTATTTTAGAATGAGAGGAGGAAACAAATTCGTTAAATGGTTAGAATTAATGAGCCATAACTTAGTTATTCTAGGAGAAATTAAGCTCTCTTTTCCAGATCTCTTTAAATCTTCAGTAGAGTTAAAAAGTGGACTACTCTAAAGTCTTTCCAAATATTTTATTGCTATAAGAATTAGAATTAAGCTAGGAATCCTAACCAATAAAGAATAGTAGAAGTTTTCTTTAAAGGCCGGATAGAGGAGCTCCACTATTAGCCAAAAAATAAAGTAGGCCATAAAAAGGAATTTAGATCTTTCCGGCTCCCATTTCCATTTAGATTTAAAAAAGAGGTAGCCTAGAAATGGCAAAACTACGAATCTAGGGTTAATTATTGTTATAAAACTTACATGATAGAGGCCTCCGAAAACAGAGAAAAAATAAAGAGGAAATTCGTAGAGCATACCAGCAATTATACATAGAACTAAGGAGATCCCAAAAGCCTTAAACTCTGTAGTTTTTCTTCGGAGAATCTCAAAATAGATTAAGCCAAAAAAAAGATATGTTAAAACTGCGTGATATCTCCAATTAAAACCGGTTAATTGGAGAAAAGAGGAATCCGTAAAAATACCATATGCTATGAATGAAATAGAGAGGATCCAGATTAAATAAAATGGCTTTCTGATTTTTAGCTCTGGAGGCTCCAAATAAAGGGAGCATAGGGTAATAATAGGGATCTCATTTCTTAAGATCCAGATTATTAAGGCCGGTATTCCGGCATTTAAAATATAGAATCTATGGAGGATAGTGAACCAAAAACAGAAATGCACAACTACCAAATAGAGCCAAAAAATAGCTATATGCCGATTATTGATTTGCATGATTGCGAATATATTTAAAGTAGTTTCAAATAACTTTTAAAGTAGTTTAAAACCATTAGGCTTAAATGTTGAGGCTAAAGACATGGTAAGAAGGGATCCCCTCCTATTACAAGCTATACGGCTTCTCTCTCAGAGTGTAGCTAAAAATGAGCCATTCTATACGGAAACTTCATGTTTGAACCCTCCGGAGAGGGAACTACTAGGCTACATTAAGGCCTATAAAATCCTATTTGGAGAGAATGAAACTATAGCACGATTCGGGAAAGCCTTAAAATTTATAGGTATAGCTAAATGGCCTAGAACTGAGCTTACGGATTTAGGTTTAAACATAGGCTCCGGAGATACGGAAACGGAAACTTTTGAAACCCCTATAGAAAGCATGGAGGAGGAGCAATATTCAGAGGTTACAGAGGAAAAAGTATAAGCTCTTAATGCCTCCGGTATGGAAATATTGCTTAAAAAAGCTATTCGGAGCCGTAGGCATAGTTTTAATTACCCAATATTCAAACAAAAGAGGAGCATGGAAATTAGGTAAAACGGATCTAGGCCTCTATATTTCGGAGTGTCTTTTAGAGCTAGGGCTAGTTTCAGAGGTAGCCACTAACATTAATACTTTTGGCCACTATACACAAGTAGCCGATTTAGTAACATTAAGATCATGGCTCTTTAGAAACCGATTTCGTAAGCTCTATATTTTTGACGAGTTAAATGTCCATGCTCCTAGACGTAGAGCCATGACAAACAAAAACATAAGCATTTTACAGATCATACCAGAGATCTCTAAAGCTAGATGTGTTATGATCGGCATAGGTCAAGATATTATAGGAGTGGATAAGGATCTCACTAAGGATATTTGGACTAGAGGTCTTTTTATAAAGAGAAGTCGGAAAATCGTAGAATTAAAATCACTCCTTTTACAGAAACCCTCCTATAAATGGGAAAATTTCCCACGAACTAACATAAAGTTTGATCCTTATGAAACGGCTCCATTCATGGAGAAACCGGCATTAGAGAAACTAATTAAAGATGAAGATCTTAGAAACCTAGCTCTATGGGCTAAAGGAGAATTGCATTATAAGGATCTATTCGATCACCCTCAAAAATTTCATAGATGGTTGAAGAGAACTAGCTTAAGATTATTGGAGTTATCACTTCACAGTTCACAATCTTAGCGTGTGTGGTTGTGTATATTTGTTGAACGTGATATACTCAACCTTTATAATGGAGGCTTACTTATTATATACATAATAGGTAAATAGGGAGTGAAGAAATAAAATGATATGGTTAAACGGAGCCTTATGGAGTAAGGCCGTAGTATGTTTTTTGGGAGTGGTCGTTATCTGGATCTCCTACTGTGGCCTAGCTCACAACATTCTAAAGAGGGTTAGATATTGAGAGCTCTGAAAAAAGGAGAATACATTGGATCTAGCACAAACACAATAGGCATAAGTTTAGGAGCCTCATGGGGATACGGCCTCTACTACGATCATGGAGCTAAAGTATGGTATGTTACGCAACAATCAAAAGTTCTAGAGATTTTCGGAGATTCAAAAGAAGAAAGAGATAAGGCCTTTAAACGATATTATGAGCTCCGATCTACTGAAAAGGCCTTTAAAGAATACTACATAACGGAGGCTCCTAAATGAATTGCACAGAGGAAATGATCCTCAGAGCTAGGTTAGCTACGGCTAATTATTCTCCGGATCAGATAGAGGAGATTATCCGGATCTATAAGGAGCCTTTTCATAAATGACTTTAAAATGTGAGGAGTGCAAGATCTTCTTTCCTCACTTAAAGGCCTACGAATACCACATGAAAACTAAGCATGGAAAAAAGAAATAGAGGCTTTTAAATGCCTTTAAAACCTTTAGTAGCTCCGGAGAATATTAAGAAAAGGAAAAGCCTAGTTTCAGTAGAGGCGCTCCTAAAAAAGAAGATCATTAAACCTACAGATCCGGATTACCCTTTTGTTCCTTTAATAGCCGTATGGAGCCAAAAGTGTGCTATTTGCCACTCCTTTTTAGTAGCTAAGAGCCGGATCGGAGTAATTTCTAGACATGACGCACACTATAGGAAATGTAGGGGAGCTCTAAAATGAAACCTAACGAAATGAAGATCCGTATAGTAGGATCTAAGGAAAATTGCGAGAGGATCCTTTCTCTTTTGAAACCGGAGGCTAAAATATGGGGAAAGCGTAGGCTCCTTTCCCTTAGAAGATTTGAGAAGGATCCGGATCAAAACAAATACTCTAGCATTTTTGGAACTGCTGAATACGCCATCTATGTTAAAATGAGTGTGAGGGATCGGATAGAATGAGAGTTATTACAGTTAGAAAAAATCATTATTGCGAAGATCCAGAATGTAGAGGCATAATCCTAAAAGGAGAAAAGGCTAAAGTTCTCACACGAAAATATAATAGGCGATCCGGAACCGGCCATTATTTTGAAACGTATTATTTTCACTTAAACTGTAATTCTGAGGGTTTTTAATGAGCATGGATAAAAAAACTATGGAGTTCATTAACGAGATTGCTAGAGGTTTAGGCCTATGGCCTCACAGAAATAGGAACCCTTTTCTCTTTTGGAGGATTCCTAAAGATTGGAAAGAAACTAAGTATTACTTCGGTTACTCTCCACATAAAACGTTAGATATGGAAACCGGAAAGAAAGGCTTTTTCGCTTTAAAATACCGGATCCTAAAGAATGGAACTTGTAAATTAGTTAAAAAGGTTAGATTTGGCCGGAGGAAAATAGCCTCTAAGCGTAGCCTAGAGTGGCATAAGGCCTACTATGGAGAGAGTTCTTAAATGTCTTTAAACACAGAGCTTAATTCCTACGTAGCCACTCTAAAAAAGATTCGTGAGAATAGGCAAAAGATAACTCCGGTTTTACCGAAAACTCCCTTAGAGAATGAAATGAAAGGCTACCTTAAGGCTCTAAATATAATAATCACAGACTTAGAAGAAATTTTAACGGAGGCCTCTAAATAATGGATTTACTTTTAGCCTCCTCTCTCACTCTCATAATGATCCTAGCAACTTATGGAGCTCTAAGCCTAGCTAGAGATGTTTATGATTTTCACTTTAAGAGGAGAAAAAAGAAATGAGTGAAAAAGAGATCACAGAAAGAATAATCCAATATGCTAGAGATATTAAAGAAAAAGGAGGCATCATAGGAACAGATTCTCTTTTAAGAGAAATAGCCATTCAGCTATTTTCCATTCAGTTAAGGCTTTATCATCTTACTCTCCTAGTATTCTTTAAAGGTTCCATTCTCCTAGATTTCCTAGAGGCTCTAATCGTATTCGTAGCCGTTTATTATTTCTTCAAATTTGAGGAGGAGAGATTAGATCCATGACTAAACTTAATGAGTTTCTTCTCGCAATTATCCTTTTTTCTCTTTTCTTCATTACAGCATTTATTTATAAAAAGTGGTTTGAGAAATGACTTATAGAAAAACTAGAGATCTGGAAACGAGAATAGAGGCCTTAGATAACCTTCTATGGAGTCTAATAGAGATCCTCCACAAAAATAAGGCCATTTCTACGGAGGATTATGAGAAGCTAACGGAGGCCACTAGATTAAAATGAAACCTAGAGATAAAATCGGCCTATATGTTACTCTAAGGAATTTAAAATCATATAATACTTTCAGAACTACCGGCCTTCCGGCCTATCATGGACATTTAACCCTAAAACGAATCTCTACCTCCGTAGTGATTGGAGAGCCAAAAGAGGAGGATCTTAAAACCGATATTTTTAGGTTATCTCCTTTTGATTTAGCCAAATTAAAAAAGCTCCTTGAAAATTTTGATAGTAGGCTCCTCACTTGGAAAACTGAGGATCTAGGAGAGGAGAAAAAACTCTCATGACAATTAAAGATAATGATCTACTAGATTCTGTTAGGTTCATAGGCTCTAGGGAAAAATGCGCTAGATCCAGAGGTCTAGAAGGTTGTAAGGATTGTAAGGAAACCCTAGAGAAAATAATAGCGTGTAGAGAGTGGAAAAACCATAGATCCGCATTTGAAAAACTTAAGGAGGCATTAAATAAACGGCTCTCTAGTATCATGGCCTTAGCAGTAGCTCTCTATTTTTTCTATATTGGAATATTCTTAAATCCTTCTCTAGCTTTTGCTCTTTTTGATCTTGTTTTCGGCTATATTTGCATAGTTCTCTTTTTTGTTTGTGAGGGATTAAGAGAAAGAGGAAAGATCTAATATGCCGGATAAAATGACTATAAAAATAGTGGAATACTCCCAAAAGCTACGGAATAAAGACTACTATGAAACCGTAGAGGATTTTCTAAGAGAGCTTAACATTAACGTCTATTCCGTTTTTCTAGTTTTAAATCAAATTGCGGAGGCTCTAAGTAGTGGTTAAGTGGAAAGATCTAGATTCGGCAAAAATAGAGAGATTTTGCAGAGATCAATATAGCCGATATTATTGTTATCCATCTCTAAGAGATATTTTCTATGCTTTTGTAGATGATTTATGGCCTAACACTCTCTCAGCATATCAGAGCCTATCTAAGTGGCTACGAGATCTCCGGTTATCCGGCCGTATAGATTGGAGAATTATTAGAGATGGTTCCGGTAGGGAAATAGCAAAAGGAGATTATAATCTCGTAAAACCGGAAAATTACATAGAGGCCATTATAAAGGATTTTGAAGAGGCTCCAGATAACTATAGCCTTCCTAAATGGTTAGATCAATTTTTTGAGGTATATATCCTCTGTGAGAAAGAGGCCGATTTTCCGGTAACTAGATCTATTCTCTCAAATCTAAATGTTGATATAGCCTATCTCAGAGGTTATAGTGGTTGGAGGCTCCTTTTCGAAATAGCTGAAAAAATAAAAAGATCCACTAAAGAACCGGTTATTATTGCTCTAGGAGATTTTGATCCCTCTGGAGAGGATATAGTTAGATTCGTAAGAGAGGCTTTATGTGATCTAACAGAAAGAGAAATTTCTTTTCTAAAAATTGCAGTTATTAAGGAGCAAATAGAAAAATTTAAGCTTCCTCATAGGCCGGAGGATCTAAGGGAAATGCAGAAATTAGAGAGAGATCCTCGTTTCAAAAATTGGCCTTTTGGTCACTATAGAGTAGAAACGGCTACTCTTAGAGTTAGGGAACCGGAATATTTTGAGAGGATCCTACGAGAAATGGTTTTAGAATATTTTGATTCAAAAATTGGAAAGAACGTAGAGGATCTAGAGAGAAAACTTAAGAAAAAAGTAAGAAGAGGGTTAGATAAATGGAGGCATGAAGTATTTTAAAAATAACTTGTTTTAAGGAGCTCTGTAGCTTTCTCAGATCCACTAAGCGAAATACAATTTACCTTATACATGAGCCCTACAGAGAGAAGGAAATTAAAGAATTTGCTAATCGGTTAAGGAAAGAAGGATTTATTCCTCTAGTGGCCTCTAATTTTCGGAAAGGAGGAAAAGTAAAAGTTAGGGAGGCTATTCAAAATAGCGATATTTCTCTAGTAGTAGCCTACGATAATGAAACCGTAGAAACCGGAAAAAAGCTAGGAGTAACTATATTCTACATAATAGAGGAGAATTAAACCTATGGATCGGTTAAGATTTTAACCTAAAGTGTTCAAAATGAAAGTTAAATGTCCATGCCTAAACTGTCCATACTTTGTTACGGTTGAAGAAGGATATTTCCATCGCTCAGAAGAAAGTGCCTATAACATTCTTTTGCGTCATGTTAAAAATGACCACACAATAGGTGAGATTCATGAATGGCTTGAAAGAGCTTTAGTTACTTACTTTCGAGAGCATAAACTTAAGTGTGTAACTTGTGGAGCTCCTAAAAGGAGAAAGACTTTATGAAAAAAAAGCTAAAAAAATTATTTAATCCCTCAGAGCTATTCCATGAAAAAGTAGAGATTAACTACCTTAACCTTTCTCTTCTAGTGTTGATCTGTCTAGGGATCGGAGCCTCCATAACCTTTTTTTCTCCGGCTCTAGCTCTAGTCATTATTTCATTCTCAATTTTAGCCATAGTTTATCTAATTGTTAAGAGGTTTGAGGAGTGAGATGTAAATACGATTCCAGATATGCTTGTAATTTTGGCCGTAAATGTTATAGTGAATGTCCATTTTTACCTAGTGATCTAAGGCCTAACGATAAGAAGTTAGATTCATTCATAGTGAAGAGAAAGGAGAAAAAGAAAAATGCCTCACTACCGGAAATATGGAAAAATAGTAACTCCCATAACTGAGGAGCAATTTAAAGAAGGTATTGAAACCGGTCTATTCGTTAAGAGGAAACATAAAGGCTTTTGTGTGCTCCTCTACTATTCGGCCGTTAGAAAAATGGAGGCTCTACGAGTTTTAAGAGAACAATTTTCACTTAATCCAGATAGAATTATGTTTGAGGTAGGAGAGAGGTTAAAAAAACAGAGATCGTGGTTTAAGAAAACTCCTCCCTTAACTCTACCTTTAGAGGCTCCTTTCATGGAGGAGCTCAAATATGCCATAGAGCACACTAAGACCGGAAAGAGGGTTTTTCCCTACTGTGCAAAAACCGGCTATAATATAGTGGCTAGAGTTTTTCCCTATCCTCATTTATTCCGGCTCTCTAGGATTACCCAATTCTTTTTAGATAATTGGAGCATAGCACAAGTTAGAGCTTGGAGTGGCCTAAGCCTATCAGCATTAGAGCACTACATAGGCCTAGTAGATACTATTAGAATGGGAGAGAGCCTAGCACGAAGGCAAAACACTTAACCATTTATGCAATTCTATTAGGGATTTTTGGCATAGTTAGGCTCCTACCTTTTTTTAGTGGAGTGCCGGTATTTTCGGCCGTATTAGCTTTTGTGATTCCGGTTCTAGGAGTGAAAAGAGTTATCCTTTTCAGAGGCCTAACGATCTGTTTAATCATAGCTTTTAGGCCTTATCTTTTGTATATTCCGTTTTTAGTCATAATGCTTTTTTTCGTAGGTTATCAGCAATTATTTACTTATTATGTCATTCTGAAAAAAAAGAACCGGCTAATCTACTGAGGAAAGATCATGTTTCCAGAAGATCCGAAATTAAAAGCGTGGTTATGGTTTGAATTGATTGATTTTTTAATGAATCTAGGAGATCGAATAAAAATTTAAAAATATGTCTTTTAACGATATAGGGTTTTTAAGTGTTTTAACCTACCCTTTTTACTCAGAAACTCCTCCATTGAAGGGTTCTTAAAAAAATGGTGTGGCTAGAGCTCCGGTCTTAACTCTAGCTAAGATGTCTAGATCCGGCTCTTTATGATTCTGGCCTCTAGCTCTGTTAGATCCCATGTAGCTAAAACTCCAAATAGGTTAGCCGTTAGCATTTTTCCTAAAATTGGATCTCTAGGAGGAATAGGATTATATTTAGCCCATTTCTCCGGCTCAAATAGTATATGGTAGTGTTGTGGAATTATCCTAGCTGAAATTGCTATGTTCACTCTAGGAGGGATCATAGGAGTTAATGTTTGCCGGAATCGACTCTCTGGATCTAAAGCCTCAAATTGAAATGTGGAGGCCGGTAGTTTAATATCTCCTTCTTTTTTGAGGCTAACACTTACGCTATAGGTTTCTTTCCTATTTCTAGAAAAGAGAGCTCCTCCATTAGTATATTTGTAGAGGAAACAAAACCTAGAATCGGCTCTCACTATTGCTAGTTTCGGATCGTCATTATCGTCTAATCCGGCCTTTCTAAATGCCTCCGGTAGATCTATTATTTTTCCTCCTAATTCTAAGTGGCCGAAAACTTGCATTAGATCTTTAACTATTGGGTTTTTATCTGAAATGTAGCCTTTTTCCATAGCAGTTCTGAGATCGTTAAGCTCTTTTAGAACCTCCTCTTTAGTGGCCTCAATCTCTTTTATTTCCATTAGTTCACCTCCTCCGGTTTTGAATTTCCAATATAGAAGGAACCGCAATTGAAATAACATTTTAGCCGGTTAGAATTGATCTTAACCATTTTAGCGTTACAGATCGGACATCTAAACCGGCTCCATTTTACAGAAGCTATTTTCGTAGGAGCTCCTATTTCTTAAACCTCCTTTTTTCTTTAATCTCATAATAAAAGGCTACTAGGCCTCCGGAACAAAAAAGGGAAAATAAAAGGAGCCATATCGCTAGAGCTCTTAGAATCTCGTTAGGGATCCCTAGAAGGTTAGCAAATAGCATATAAAGGCCAAATATTAAGCATGGAGGCAACAATATAAGGCCTAATGTCTTTAGCCTATCCGAATCTCTGAGTTTCCTTACCAAAATCCAAATAATATTTTTTCGAAACATACGGCCATGTATGCACAGAAAGTTAGACCTCCTACGGCTAACCTCATGGCTACTATTTTCCTTTTCATGTGATCCCTCCTTTAATGTTGATCGTAAAGCTCTAATAGCCCATTTTTTACGGCCTATTAGATTCACTTTTCCGGCTCTCCTCTGTAGAGCTTAACCGGCATACTTTCCTTTCTCTCACTCATTAAGGCCTCCATATCAGTAAGCCAAAAATAGACTTTTACCGGCCTCTCACTCTCCGGTATTTGTGGTAAATGGAGAGAGAGCTTAACCATTTTTTTGGAGCTAGTGAGATAACCGGCTCCTATGTTTTGCCATGCTGAATAATCTCTTTTCTCTGTGCTCATTTCCATATTTCCCCTCTATGAAGAACGTCAAAAAAACTTAAGCTAATCCACTTGTT
>JGI2172J19969_10000084_pt1 | contig 32632 bp, 32 predicted proteins | sample DeeMarSWOR230_32_FD_19969 | JGI IMG/M metagenome (IMG submission 19969)
TATCTATTCTCAAGATTTTTCCGTTAGTTGGTCCCTTTGGACTGCATAGTCGCTCATATTCCATTCCGACAATCACATTTGGATAAATGCCATACTTATACTGCCCTACCTTTTGAGCGTCATATTGGGAGAAGCCTGTCGCCAAGATAATCACACCAATGGAGAGTTCTTCGTGTGAGGGTTTTTGATCATAAAACACCGCTCCTTCTGGACAGGCGTCTTGGCAGGCGAGACAGGATTTGTCCTTAAAATAGAGACAGGCCGTTTTGTCAATCAGATATTTAGCTGGAATAGCGAATGGTGAAGGTAAGTATATGGCTTTTCTCGTTCCTAGTTTCATCTCGAACTTTTTTGGAACATTTACTGGACAGACCTTTTCGCATTCGGCGCAGTTGGTGCATTTTTTCTCATCAACGTATCTGGCCATCCTCAATGTGTGCACTTTAAAATTGCCGAATGAGCCTTCAACAGACTCGATTTCAGAGTATGGCAGAATCTTTACGTTTGGATTGTTGAGAACTTTCTGAAGCAGTTGTTTGGTCAGTTCTTCAGCGTTCTCCAAAGTTGGAAATGCTTGATGTAGAAGTGGTGTGTGACCTCCCAAGCGAGGCTGTTTCTCAATTAGAAAAACGTCCATACCTATGCTTGCTAAGTCGATCGACGTCTGTAGTCCGGCAACTCCGCTGCCAACTACTAGGGCTGAGTTATTGTTCATTTTTATCCTCCATTATACGTAGCCTTTGAGATCATTGGATTGGAAGTATTATTAGATATTATCGTTCCCAAATGATTTGCGCGTGACTTCACAAGCATAATTCTTGTCAAATAGGGATAGATTGTGGTTTCCGATTTGCTGCTTTACCTGGGTCGGTCAAACGTACATAAGTACGCCAACACCTCTGCTTTTTTCAACTCTGCATCCCAAAGAAAGGTCTGTAAGCGAATTAGCTGGTTTAGAGAGAGCATTTGCAAATGCTGTAGCAGGCAAAGAAATGCCAGAATCTTCTCTTCCTAAGTCACTAAATACTCTAAACACTTTGATAACTCGTTCTCTTGCTGAACCAAACTTTCCCTTTGTTTCCAACGTTTTCAATCCATATGGATCACAAATTCATTAATCAAATCATCATTTTAATGATACTTACATTCTTTCTTACAAAGCCTTCGCTTTAGTAGAAGGTTTATTTCTGATTCATTTAAATTATCTCTTATTTAGGAAAATATTTTTATACTCATTTAAATTAAATCTTTAATTGTGAAGACATCATGAAACCACTACAAGTGCTAAGGGATCCCAAAGCGTTCCAGCTGTTAGCCGACGAAACTAGAAGAAAAATACTGTATCTGCTTCGAGTTAAGGAGATGACCGTGAGTCAACTAGCTACGGAACTAAACCTCACCCCTCAAGCGCTTTATCATCATATAAAGAAACTTCTGCAGGGAGAGATGGTAGAGGTAGTACGTGAAGAAAGAGTTGGTCATCTCATTGAAAGCTACTACAGAGCGACCGCTGAGGATTTCATCCTCACCCACGGAAAAATGAGCTCGCAGACGCTTCGCGATAGAAACCTAGCTGAGGAACAGGTGACCACAGTCCTCAAAGCTTTAAACAGGCTTGGTTTCAACCTTGAATTCGATGAGAATAAGATCTCGCAATTGGTAGATTTGAGGGCTGGAGTTGATCGAAGTTGTGAAGACGCTGTAAAGAAGAAATCTGAAATTGAAGACGAAATCTGGAATTTGGATGATTTGAATCTCCTTACCAAAATGATGGCGACAGATTTCGCTGGAAAACTTCTGATGTCAGATGATGAATTCGATAGACAGCAGGAAACTAGGAAGAAGCTTAGGAGATCGCTGCTTTCCCTCGTCAAGAAATAGAAAGAGTCGCGCGTGTATTCTTTCTAATCGTATCCATTTCTGACAAGCCTATTGCGCAGTTTTTTAGCTTGTTCGCAATCTGACTTGAGATGCCGTAGTTCCTCAAGGTTCTTCTTGAGGCTGGCAATTTCGCGCCGGATTTCCTCAAGTTTTTCGCTCATTTTCTCACAGAATGCTAGCTGATTCTTTTGAACAAAAATCAGTTATGAAAGAAGAATCAGTATTCAAAATATACATCCTTGTTAGTTTTGCTTATTCGCTATTTTTGGAAAGGTTTTGTGATTTCGGCCGTGAAAGTTGAAAATGATAATGCCTATAAAGGCAAAGAGCCACTATTCCTATTTCTATGTCCATCACAGACCTCACAACAACAAAAAAGCCCGATTCAGCTCTTCGTCTTAAAATCCTAGCCAAGATTGGCGAGCAGAAACCCTACGATTGTTTCCAATGTATCAGATGTACAAGCGGTTGTCCATCAATGAAGATGCTGGAGCTGAAGCCGCATGAAATAGTGAGTTTAGCAAGGCTCGGCTTCGTTGAAGAACTGATTACGTCAGGCATAGTCTGGGCTTGTGCAACCTGTCTGAAGTGTAAGGAGAGATGCCCCCAAGCGGTGGCGCCGGTTGATCTCATCTTTGCTTTAAGGAATTTAGCGGTTGAAAAGGAAGCCAAGGTGCCTGAAAGTTATCTACATTCCTTGAGCGCCATACTTGAAACTGGATTTGTTCAAAAACCGCAAAACACAGTGACACGAAAGTTGGAAAAGGTGGACAGAGAAAAGCTGGGTTTACCCAAGTTTCACGAGGCTGACGAGAAGTTTAAGGCTGCTTTATTCAAGGTTTTGGAACAATCGCAGGAGAAATAGCGTAAGTTGAAGGTTGCAGTTTACTGGGGCTGCATCATTCCAACAATTCAGTACGGCTACGAGATGTCAGTTAGAGCAGTTATGCCTGAACTCGGCATAGAACTCGTAGACTTAGACAATATCTCTTGTTGTGGAACACCAGTTCAAAGCGTGAACATGTTTGCAGCATTGTATTTGGCGGCGAGAAACCTAGCCATAGCCGAAAGAACAGGCTTAAGCGACTTATTGCTTCCATGCAACGGCTGCTACTTATCGCTTTCAGAAGCCCAACACTTTCTCAGCCGCGATGAAAAACTAAAAGAAGAAATCAACTCCTTACTCAAAGAAGAGAACCTTCGGTATGAAGGCTCAATTAAGATCTGGCACACCATCGATTTGCTTCACGATCTTGTTAAAGAGAAAAAGATAAGAGAGGCGGTTAGGCGCCCTCTAAAAAGTTTAAAACTTGCAGTACATTATGGCTGTCACATTTTGAGACCCAGCACACTTCAAACGGTTGATGACTCAGAGAACCCAAGGAAAATGGACGAATTAATCGAGTGGCTGGGTGCAAAAAGCACGGCTTACCCAGAGAAACTGGACTGCTGCGGAGCCATGCTTTTGTTGTCGCATCCAGACGCCGCATTCACGTTCAGCGGGCTGAAGATAAAAGCTGTTCAAGATTGGGGCGCAGATGCGCTTATTGTCTCTTGTCCTTCTTGCCAGATGATGTTTGACATGCGCCAAAAAAGTGTAGCGGCGACGATAGGCGCTAAGCTTGGCATTCCAGTTCTTTATTACACTCAATTGTTGGGAACAGCCATGGGAATAGAGACCGCAAAACTTGGACTGCACCTAAACCGAAGTCCCGTGGACGAGTTTTTACGAAGAACGGGTCTAATATCAACTGCTGCTTCTCCCCGAAATTAATAGAATGCTTTTCTAACAAAACTTATATGGCTGATACGTATAGAGAGCAACCTCTCTAAAAAGGTGAAGATGCATGGTAGATTTTAGCTTTACAGAGGAGCAGGAGCTTTTCAGGAAAGTTCTCAGAGAATGGTGTCAAAAGAACCTACCCATGGAAAGGGTTAGGGAAATCGACAATAAACAATGGATCCCTGATGAAATCATTAAGGGAATGGCTGACCTTGGTCTATGGATCATGACCGCTCCGGAAGAACACGGCGGATTAGGAGCAGATTGGGTTACTGCTTGTATAGCAGCCGAAGAATTAGCCTACGCTGATATAACCATAGCAATCCCAGTGCACTTCCTAGTCGAAAGCAGTTGGGGATTTGTTGCTGACAGATACTGCACAGAGAGGGTTAGAGAAGAGTGTATACGTCCGTCAATAAAAGGCAACGCGTTTATAGGTATAGGCACAACCGAAGCTGGTGGAGGTTCCGATGTCGCTGCCTTTAAGACAACAGCAAAAAAGGATGGGAACGATTGGATTGTCAACGGAGAAAAGACGTACATCAGCGGTACAGAAGAATGTGTTCATCTTGGCAAGGGCGGCTTCTGGATAACTGCTAGAACATCACCAGCACCGCCAGAGGCGACACATAAAGGCATGACATCATTCTATCTTCCATTTACGGCTCCAGGCGTTGAAGTAAGCAAACGTTTCGATGACATGGGCAGGATGGGCATATCATGTGGGGCTTTCACTATGAAAAACGTTAGATTGCCAAATGATTATCTCATGGGGGAAGAGGGTAAAGGCTTCTACATGACTATGGAAGGCTTTGATCTTGCAAGGCTGCTAATTGGAGCCACTTCTATTGGATGTGCACAACGNGCACTTGAAATCGGAATGGACTATCTTAAAGAGCGTAAAGCTTTTGGACGCCCTATTGGAAAATTCGGCATGATCCAATATGAATTGGCAGATAACTACGCAAAGCTAGAGGCCTTGCGATCCTTGGTTTACAGAACGGCTTGGATGGTGAACGAAAGGTATAAGACAAAGCGTTTCACGGCACTCGAATGTGCGAAGTTGATATCAACGGTCAAGTTGCTGGGTCCGCCTCTTGCGTTTAAGATCTTCTATGAGACAATGATATGGCTAGGAGCTTGGGGATACACGAAGGAATGCCCGCTTGAAATGGGACTGCGAGGGATAATGTCGTACGTCATTGGAGCTGAGGGTGCTCTCAACATCCAGAGGGTTGTTCTCGTAAGAGAACTTCTTGGAAAAGAATACATCGACTACAAGTAGCTTCTAAGGGACAACTCCTCTATTTTTCTTTTCATTAATTCATCCTATTAGAGATCAATTATCTAACTAATAAGACACGCCACAGCGCTCGCATTTTTACAAGTATCTAATGTGAGAAATATGGAAAAGGAATTGAATAACTAAAAGAGTTAGTTGGGACTCAAAACTAGTGATCACTGAACTGACCACTTTTTCCCAGAATATTAAACTAAAGTGCCCAATCTTATAGCTTAATGTGACAATAAGCAGAGGTTTTGATATGGAGGTACAAGCCAGTCAAAAAGCATTTAGAAGCTATCTATCCTTCTGGTCAGGACAACTAGTATCATTACTGGGATCATCTATTGCAAGTTTTGTAATTATTTGGTGGATAACCTTAGAAACGGGAAGTGCTTTGTACCTATCAATTGCTGCTCTTCTTAATTTTGCGCCTGCGATTATTCTCCTTCCTTTTGCTGGCGTGTTTGTGGATCGATGGAGCCGAAAAGCATTGATTGGTATCGTAGATCTCTTGCAAGCTTTAGCTACGGTAGCGATCATCTTATTGTTTTGGTTAGAAATAGTCATGATTTGGCAGGTTTTAGCATTGCTTGCCGTGAGAGGTATCTTTCAAGCCTTTCATAATCCTGCGGTGTCAGCTATCGTTCCTCTAATGGTCCCTCGTGATAAGCTGAGCCGTATGAATGGCTTGAATTTCCTTCTTGGAGGTGCTGTCACTCTTGTCGGACCAGTTGTTGGAGCTATCGTGCTGGAAATCTGGAAAATCCATCAGATCCTTTGGATTGATGCAGCCACCTTTATGGTAGCGCTAATACCTCTATTGATAATTCAGATACCCTCTGTGAACAAGAAGCAAGATCAAAGTCAAGAGAAGTCATCTTTCAAAAAGGAATTTGGAGAAGGTTTAGCCTTCATCAAAAATGCAAGAGGATTTCTACCTTTCATTGCGCTGGCAACTGCGTTGAATTTCTTGCTCACCCCATTGGGTACTTTGCTTCCTTATTATGTTAAGTTTGATCATCTTGGGGAAGCCACTGACTTAGCGCTTGTAATGGCGTTTTTCCAGGGAGGGACGATTGCTGGTGGAGTATTTATGTCAGTGATTAAGGGGTTCAAAAAGAAGATAGTTGCAATCTTGGTTTCCGTATATATCACGTTTCTGGGATATATTTTTGTAGCTTTTACTCCTGCAGGATTATTCTGGTTTATGGCAGTAGGTGGATTAATCATGGCTCTTTGTCTTCCTATAGCTAACGTTTTGATCCAAACAATAATTCAAACTGCTGTTCCTGCAAAAATGTTTGGTAGAGTAACTTCAGTTCTTGGCGCCTTGGCCTCTGCTGCGTCACCATTCGGTATGATTCTTTCAGGAGCAATAGTGGAATTCACAGCAACATCCAACCTTTTTCTGGGAAGTGCTGTATCAGGCATTTTGATATTAACAGTATCGTGGCTCTTTACGGACATCAGATATGTAGAAGAAATGGAAAATCAGACTGATGACACGAAGACTGCCTCAACTGAACACCATATCAAGCAGGAAGAAGTGGTCCCTAAGAAATAGGATGGAAAGAGGATATTGTAGGAAAACTCTAACTAATCACCTCGGTATCAGGCAGAAGCTAACAGTTTTCTTAAAGCCTCTGAGAAAGCTGGGATTACTTCGTACAAGTCACCGACTACAATGTAGTCTGCCATCTCCATTATTGGCGCTTCTGGGTCTGTGTTGATAGCTACTACTATCTTCGAGTCGCGTATTCCAGCCACATGTTGGATTACTCCAGAAATCCCGCAGGCAATGTAAAGCTCTGGACTAATGGCATGCCCAGACAATCCAACCCATTCAGTGAACCATTTTCTATCCTCAGCTAGTGGTCGAGTGTATCCGACTTGTCCACCTAGTATTTTGGCTAGTTCATCGAGAATTTTGAAGTCTTCTTTCTTTTCAAGTCCTCTTCCGCCTCCAATAACTACTCGGGCTTCTTCAATCTTGGTCTCAGCTACTTCGATTGGCTTGATCTCAACAATTTCGGCTTTTGGTGGTTCGAGCGAGATGTCAGTTACATCAATAATCTCGCCTTGGCTTTCCGCTTTATATTCTGGTTTCTCGAATCTTCTACGAGGTATGGTAGCTATTTGTGGTTTAGTGCGGAAAACTTGAGTTACAATGGCGTTTCCGCCGTAAACAATTCGCTCCGTTACTAGTCTTCCTTGGTCGTCAACCTTCAGCTCTAAGCAGTCTGGAACACATCCTACCTTGAGCCGAGCGGCAAGTCGTGCAGCAAGTTCCTTGCCTCTTCGAGTAGAGCCTATTAAGAACAACTCAGGCTTTTGTTGCTGAGTTAATTGTGTTAAGGCACCAAGATAGGTGTCAACTTGAAATTCTTTCAGTTGAGAATTGTCTACTACGATGACTTTTTGGGCGCCATAACCAACCAGCTCTTTTGCATGGTCTTTAACATCGTGTCCTAATATGACTGCAGTCAATTTTGTACCCATTTCGCCTGTTAATTTGCTTCCCTTTCCAATCAATTCGAGCATCAAATCTTTGTTTTCTGAGTATACCCAAACTCCACGATGATCACTCAACCACTTTCACCTTCCCACAACGCCTTCTTGAACCAATGCCTTCGCCAATTTTTCCGCAGTTTCCTTGGCACTTTCTCCTTTTATGACAATTTTCTTACGTTCCATTTTAGGCGCAAGAACATCTAAAACTTGAACCGCTGAGCCATTTTCACCCACTTTCCCGCTTGCGACGTTAAGGTCCGCTGCTTTCCACATTACTATCTCCTTCTTCGAGGCTTTCATAATTGCCATGAGAGAGGGGATACGGGGCTCATTAATTTCTTTGGTTACAGTTACTAATGCTGGCATTTTCACTTTCATGGTTTGGGAGCAGTCTTCCAGACCTCGTTCGGCAGTAACAGCATCTCCTTCAAGATTAAGTCTTCTTGCATAGGTTATCAATGGAATGGCCAGTTGCTCGGCCAAACGGGGTCCAACCTGCGCTGAAAAACTGTCAATCGAAGCTTCACCGCACAAGATCAGGTCAAAGGGTCCAATCTTTTTGATTGTTTCGGCGAGAATGTAAGAGGTTGCTAGCGTGTCGGAGTTTTCAAAAATCGGGTCGCTCATTGAGTAAGCCTTGTCGGCACCCATTGCCAGCGCTTCTCTCAAGGTTGTTTTAGCGTCTTCAGGACCAACCGTCACTGTGAATACTTCGCCTCCAAGCTTCTCTTTAATGCGTATGGCTTCTTCCAGCGCGTTTTTGTCAAAGTCGCTTATCTTTTTAGGCGCATCCACCGTGATTAAGCGTCTTGTGGCGGAGTCAACCTTTAGCTGAGATACATCTATAGCTTGTTTTACACATACAAGGATTCTAACCATTTCAAAGCCTCCTCGGTGATATCTCTAACCATTTGTTCACCAGTTTCATAAACTTTTTCAAAACTTCATAAAAAACCTAGAAAAATTTATATTGCAATGCGTTTTCTACTGTTCCAAAAGTGCATTAGGAGGAATTGATTAAAGTTGGCTCAAGAAGTTACAGGAGGAGTACCTGTACTCATTTTGAAAGAAGGCGCGTCTCGTTCTAGAGGCAAAGAGGCACAGCACGCGAATATCATGGCGGCACGAATAGTAGCAGAAGCTGTGAAAAGTTCTCTTGGACCAAAAGGCATGGACAAGATGTTGGTTGATAGCTTCGGCGACGTCACAATAACAAGCGATGGACGCACAGTTCTCGACGAAATGGACATTCAACACCCAGCCGCAAAAATGATGGTTGAAGTGGCCAAAACCCAAGACGACGAAGTCGGTGATGGAACAACCACCGCAGTTATCATAGCTGGAGGATTACTCGCAAAGGCGGAAGACCTTGTCACGAAAAATGTTCACCCTACAGTAATTATAGACGGCTACCGGAAAGCAGCCGAAAAAGCCTTAGAAACACTTGAAAAAATCGCCATGACAGTAGGACCAACCGAAAAAGAGGCTCTTAAAAAGGTTGCAACAACCTCTATGGCAAGCAAGTTGGTGGCTGAACACAAAGAGTACCTTGCCGACCTTGCAGCTTCAGCCATTCTGCATGTTGCTGAGAAAGTTGGAAATCAGTATAGGGCTGACGTTGACGACATAATGGTGGAGAAGAAACCTGGAGAATCACTGACTGGCACAAGGCTCATACAGGGTATAGTGGTCGATAAAGAAGTTGTTCATCCAGGCATGCCTAAACGCGTGGAAAAGGCTAGAATCGCTTTGCTTGACATACCCTTAGAAATTGAAAAACCAGAATTTGACGCCAAAATCAACATTGAAAGCCCAGAACAGATGGAAGCCTTCCTACAACAAGAAGAAAATATGCTAAAAGAAATGGTGGAGAAAATTGCTGCTACAGGCGCTAATGTTGTTATTTGCCAAAAGGGCATCGACGACATGGTTCAACACTTCCTAGCTAGGAGAAATATTTTCGCTGTACGTCGAGTTAAAAAATCAGACATGGAGAAACTGACGAAAGCAACTGGTGGAAAAATAATCACAAACTTGGATGACGTGTCAAAGACAGACCTGGGTTATGCTAAATTAGTAGAGGAACGCAAAATCGCCGACGACAAAATGACTTTCATCGAAGGGTGCAAAAACCCACGTTCAGTAGCCATTCTTATACGAGGCGGAACAGAGAGAATTGTAGACGAAGCAGAACGTTCCATTCATGACGCTCTTTGCGTTGCACGTGACATAGTTGAAGAGCCCAAAATCTTGGCTGGTGGTGGTGCACCCGAACTAGAAGTGGCAAACGTGTTGAGAGAATATGCACAAACTCTTCCGGGAAAAGAACAGCTTGCTGTTATGAGCTACGCTGAAGCATTCGAGGCTGTTCCTGAAACCCTAGCTGAGAATGCTGGACTAGACCCCATCAATATCGTTTCTGAACTCCGAGCGAGACATAATAAAGGGCAAATTTGGGCAGGCGTAGACGTTAACGAAGGAAAAGTTAACAATATGAACAAAGCAAGCGTCTTTGAGCCTTTGGCGGTTAAGAAGCAAATTATAAAATCTGCAACAGAAGCTGCAACCATGATTCTGAAAATTGATGATGTGATTGCGTCTGGCAAAATGAAAGCTCCTCCGATGCCTCCAGGTGGTGCCCCGGGAATGGGGCCGGGCGGGATGGGGCCAGGTGCCGGAGAGTTCTAACCAAACGAGCACAGATAAAATCTGGATTGGTCCGCCGAAGTTAACGCGGTTTGAAAAGGCTAGGATAGTGGGAGCAAGGGCGCTTCAAATATCTATGGGCGCACCTATACTTGTGGCGCCTTCACATAATCTTTCGAATCCAATTGACATCGCGCTCAAAGAACTGGAAAGCGGTATACTACCCATCACGATTCGCAGAACTCTGCCAGACGAAACTTACCAAGATATACCACTAAAGTGGCTCCTGCAAGGCTAGACTCTTCTTTCCCATTTTATTTGGAAGGAACAAATTGCCCTCACAAAAAATGACTACTTATGCTGACAAAGTGGAACTTGAAGCTTGGCGACAAGCCACATTTGTCGTAGTATCATTGGCAGCTCTGGTTTTCCTTGTTCAGCGTTTCTTAGGCCCTATGTTTGAGGTTGCATTTGAAATCTGTGTCTTCTATGTTCCAGCCGTTACGATTGCCTTGCTTTATCGATATTTCAAAACAAGGTTGACTGCCAAAAGTCAAACTTAAAAGTAGCAAATTCTATGCCTTTAACGCTCTTCTAGCCTCTCTTAAGGTTTCTTCAATTCTCTTCCAATGGGCGCCCTGCCAGTAGATTTGCTCGCAGTTCGGACATTCCCAGAATTCATTGTAGTAGGTTGAAGTTGTTTCTGGAATTCTATCAATGATCCTATCCTTACGAACAGAGCGAATTTGACCATTACATTTAGGACACCTCGAAATCTTCAAGTCAATTTCAAGTTTGAAACTGAACCGCTTACCTAAGCTTGCGAGGTTTTCGGCTTCATCTGTGCTTTCGATGAGAAATGCCTCTGCACCTCTGGCTATGGCTCGCTGGAAGAGTTGAACGTCGCGAGTTAGCAGAATGCGGTTGGTTTTCTTTGCCATCTGAATCAACGCTTTGTCAGCCATTGAACTAGTATATTCCACGTCTTGTCCTAGCATTCGAAGCCAGCGGGTTAGTTTGCCAAGCATACCATCGGTGAGAAACTTCATCTTTTCACCGTATGATTTGTCCAGTTCCAGGCTTCGCCACGATTTCTCCTTCATCCATAACCAAACGACCATTCACAAAGGTTTTTTCAGGTTTACCTTTAGTTTTCCATCCGTCGAAAGGCGAGAACTTGGCTTTAGAATGAAATTTTGACGAATCGATCTTGTGTTCGCGCTTAATGTCTACCACCACCAGATCCGCAAGGCATCCCTTGCCCAAGGTTCCTCTATCTCTTAAACGAAATGTTTCTGCCGGTTTCTTTGAAGTTAGTTGAATGAGTTCTGCTATGGTTAGGCGTCCCTTATTCACTTGCGTAAGCATTAGCGGCAGCATTGTTTCTAGCCCAGCGATGCCGGGTTTCACTTCCCATACAGACTCAGGTTTCTTTTCTTCCACCGCATGAGGAGCATGGTCTGAACCTAAAGTGTCGATTAAGCCTTGCTTCAAGGCGTTCCAAAGTGCCTTCATGTCTTCTCCAGTTCGCGCCGGTGGAAGGGTAACCGCCAAATTCTTGTAACGTTTCAAGTCTCTTGAAGTTAAGAGAAGATGATGAGGCGTAACTTCACATGTGATGTTGACTCCAACACTTCTGGCCTTTTTGATGAGGCTGAGGCTTTCGGCTGAGCTTATGTGGCAGAAGTGAACATGTGCTTCAGATTTTTTTGCAATTCTGATTATGCGCTGTACGGCTTTTGCTTCAACCTTCGAGGAATGCGCTTCTAGAAGAGCGTCAATATCATTGCGTTTTTCATCTTGTATTCTTTTCATTTTGTTTTCAAATGTTTCCTTGTCTTCAGCATGCACGGCAACGGGAACATCTGCCTTTTTGACTTCGTTGAAGGCTCGGAGCACTTCGGTGTCGTCGTCGATATTTAGCCCTCCGATTTTTTCTAACAGAAACAACTTGAACGCTATGGCACCGCCTTTTGCAATGCTACTGATTTCCTTTGTTGTCTGTGGAAAAGCCGAATAAAAGGCAACGTTTACAAGCACTCTTTTCTCTGCAAGTTTCATGCGTCCCTTCAAAGATTGAGCGTTCATTGTCACTGGCTTGTTGTTAGGCATGTCGATAACTAGACTGAAGCCTCCAGCTGCCGCAGCCGCGGTTCCTGTGAAGAAATCCTCTTTGTAAGCACGTTCCTGGTCACGCAGATGCACGTGGGAATCAATCAATCCAGGCAATACGATGTGTCCGTTTAGGTTCATTTTTGATGAAGCCTTTGGAAGATTTGTTTCCTTGGCTATCTTGAATATTCGTCCTTTTTCTATTGCAATACCTGCAGCTGTAAATCCTTTGAGAGTGTAGATTTTTCCGTTGTGGAGAACAAGGTCAACTAGCAAATGTTTATCCTCTACGGCGCTTTCTTCCAAAGGCATAATGCAGATTTTCTACTTAAGCATTGATATTCAGAAACGCAAAGATTTTCTAGGAATGAAGGAATAGATTTTCGAAATCGATTGAGACGTAACATTTTGTAAGCATCCCATGCATACATGTTGCATTAATAATTTAAGGCACACAAAAAACTTCTTGAGAAAAGGTTAGACTCTTGAATTCAACGTTCAATCTTCAAGTCTTGTGATTCCAGCACCTCCAAATAGAAAATCAGAAAAGTGCACAACACAAAAAAACCTACTGCACTTAAAACGTAAAGAATCTTTGTAGGTAAATCCAACTGTGGACTCTGCACTCTATTGATTATGACGTAGGCAAAGATGACCACACACACGTAGATGAAAGTATGTTTGATCTTCATTTTTCTTCACCTTTCTATCCAACATGTCACATATTAAACCCACTAACATAAGGTGTGTGCATTAAAGATTTAAGGACAAATGTTCTATATTCATGAGAAACATGGAGTTGATTGTGTGGTTAATGTTGGAAAAGGAAGGATATTCAGAAGGAAAGATGGCAAGTACCTGATCTATCTACCATTAGATTTGGCAACTGATTCTATGTTTCCGTTCAAAACAGAAACTTCAGCGAGAGTCAAAGTGTCATTCAAAAAGGGAGAAAGGAAACTGGTAATAGAACCCTTGGAAGATACATCTTAAGAAGAAAAGAAGGAGTCTCTGTTTGGTTTCTAAGGGTGAGAGGTCATCTTAGTTACCCTTACTATGTTCTCTCACTCTACTGGTGTTGAGTTCCTAACTCAAAACCATACAATCTTGGATCGACTATTGATTGACCAGAGAAGATTGAAAAGGCATCTGGAAGAATTCGGTGCAGAGGCTTTATTGCAGTAATTTGCAATCTGACCATTTTTTAGTCTAGTCTATTACTCCAGTAGCTCTCGCAAGCTTCTCAGCAGAATCGTGGTCCAATTCCTTTTCGCTGAGTATGGTGTATCTCTCTGGCCTTAACGTGCACGCCTTTACCAAGGCCGCTACTACATGTTCAGGTTTTATTCCTAGTTCTTTGGCGGTTGTAGGGGCACCGACCTGTTGCAGTGTTTCTTTGATTTTTTTCCAGTTGATATTGTGCACGTATGCCATCAGAATTGTTCCAACGCCACACTGTTCACCATGCAACGCATGCTGAGGCGTTATCAAATCTAAGGCATGACTAAAAAGGTGTTCTGAACCGCTGCCCGGTCGGCTGCTGCCCGCAATGCTCATGGCAACACCGCAGCTAATTAAAGCTTCTAAAAGAACTCGTAGGCCTTCTTCAACTTTAGGCTGAATGATATCTGCGTTTTTCATTACTAGTTGAGCGCTCATCAAAGCTAGACTGTCAGCGTACCCCCCGTAATACTCGTTCTTTTTATCATGAGCCAGCCGCCAATCCCGAACAGCTGTTAGCTTAGATATGATATCTCCGCACCCGCTGGCTATTAAGCGGTGAGGCGAATGAATGATAACCTGTGTGTCGGCAACGATGGCCATAGGCGCTTGCGCCTTGACGGAGAAAGGCTTGTTTAATCCTTTGATGGCCCCAAGGGGACTCGCGATTCCATCGTGTGAGGCTGTGGTGGGCACACTAATGAACGGGATGTTCTGGTTGGCTGAGCTTAGTTTTGCAACGTCGATTTTTGTGCCTCCTCCGACTCCGAGAGCAATTTGTGGCTGCAAATCTTTGATTTTCTCTTTAACAGTCCTCAAGTCTTCAACTGTGGAAGAAGTTACAATGACATATTCAACATCCATACCACAGTCAGCGAGTATATCCATAACTCTTTGCCCAGCGACCTCTTTTGTGTGAGAGCCCGTAATAATGAGAGCTGATTTAGAAAAACCAAGTTTTTTGCAGATGTTGCCTATTAGCTCTAAGGTGTTGTTTCCTAGGAATACTTCTCTCGGAAGCTGCATGCGATGCAACTTTAGGCTCAAGTGTAACCACGTTTCTTATGGGCAAATCAACCAAGTAATAGAGCTTAATACACTTTTAAGTTACACGGTAAAACGAGAAATAGCAGTAAGGTAGACAAGAACTTGATTAAAGCTGTAATTCTCGACTTGGGAGACACACTTTTTGTTGAAGAAACCGTTGGTGAAAGATGTCCATGTGGGACAGAACTGCAGTGAAACGATAAGAAGTTATCTCTGTTTTTTCCCTATGGCGTCTGACGACAACTCGCAAGCCAAGCCTTTTGAAACTGAATTCCGAAAGTAGTAGTCCTATGGCGATTAAACACTACTTCTAAGCTGAGACAAAAAGCTTCAGAAGATGTGATTTGTTATTAGTAAACGAAAATTTCGAGAGACAACAACGACTCGATGAAAAATAGGGGTCTGTTGACGCGTGAGAAGGTCGTGAAGATTTTGGTTGGCGTCTCTCTTAAAGATGTGAATCAGGCTTCCAATAATAAAGCGACGCAATTCGCATAAAGCTTAGCAGGTTAGGCTTGAGAGTAGTTGTTCGCAGAAAACCGGAAAACGCGAACAACAACTTCTGAACTTGTCTTAGGCAAACGGAGAACCGAAAGCTCATAAAAACGGATTCTCAATCCGAATTACTGCTTCATAACCTATTTCTTTCTCAACTTTCATGTCAAAGACGCGCATGTCCTTGAGGTATCAACATGAACCGTGAAAATCTGGACATAAACACAATATGGCTCCTAATGCTCATTTTCGGGAGCACCCTTTCTTTGCTCCCCTTAGTCCTGCAAACCCTGTTTCACTGAGGCGCCTTTGCAAATGCGCTCTTTCCTAACTTTTTGCCTGTGCCACTGCCCCTTTTTCTCTGTCGGATACAAGCGCAGAATAGAATAGCCAAATGATGAAGATAAACCCAAAAACGATAATTATCGCGCCAAACAATCCCATAAACCGTGCAATTAATCCTGTCACAGCAGTGTAGAAGTTGCTCTCCAACGGGCGTATGAACCACGGATAGTAGTTAAAGTACGGGCGTAAGACCCAGGCCAACTGAGTTCCAACAAACATAAGTATTACACTTCCGAGCAGGAACGCTGGTTTCCAGTTCTCAGAAGACTCCGGATACAACACCTTAGCGCCTTTGACAAAATAGGTGAATGCGAAGAAGCCAGCAAGAGCGAAAATTGCTATGTTCAGGAGAACCGTAAAAGCATAAGTTGCAGAAGACTTCGTGGTTGTAATCATGAAGAAAAGATTCACGGGAACCAACGCAAGAAGAACTGTTGACATGCTAGTGAAGCCGAAAAGCAAAAGCATGACAGTCTGACCTAAATTTCGTTTGCCGCCAAGAAGCGAATAAAGCACATAGTAGCTCGGAATAGTCAAGTAAAGAGAGACCAAAAGAAGCATCGGAACCTTAATCGCACTGTAGAGAATCTGCAATCCGCCAACATAAATTCCCATAGTCGCCCCATAAATCGCCGATAGAATGAAAATGACCAAATTGGAGTTGACAAAATAGGTCTTAAGATTCTTCTCCTCTGTCAAGTTTTTGAGAAACTCGTCACTTCGTTTGATAAATTCTTCCACAACAGATAATATACCAATGCGTGCACCTTTACAAAAAGTCGCAAATTCAATTATCAAATTTTTGCTTGAATTTTTGGTATGAATTCATGAAACACCTCTTGCGCATCATATTATTTTGTTTTCTTTTTTTAGCTCCATTATTAGTAGGTTCAACAATGGTTGCAGCCTAACACTGTTCAGTCTGCTCTTTGGACGACTAACTACGAAACCTATAGAATGAAAAATAGGAGGGAAACGGGTTGAGTCTTAGCCTATCCAAATAGGGCTCCAAGACCTTCTATTGCTTCTTCCTCTTTCTTTTTCTCCTCTTCCTCTTTCTTCTTTTTTTCCTCAGCCGGCTTTGCCTCAGCAGTCGGTGCCTCTGCTGGCGCAACCGAAGCTGGCATAAAGGCTGGCGCAGACTTCAATGCTTCGTCGATATTCACTTCAGCCAGAGAAGCTACTAGAGCCTTCACTCTAACCGGGTCGGTCTTAACACCCGCAGCAGTCAACACTTTAGCTAAGTTTTCTTCGTTAACGGGTTTTCCAGCGTTGTGCAAGAGTATAGCAGCATGCAGGTATTCCATACTCATAGGTCTCACCTCTCCCTCTTTTTTTACAATCACCCTTTTAACCTTTCTCCGCAGACTCGGTGGAAGTTGCGGTTTTGTCTCGAAGGCCGCCTATCTTAGCATTTAACCCTAACGCTTCAAAGTGAGCTTTTCTAAGGAGGTCGGCTATCGTCTCGCTAGTTGGAAAAGCAGCATTCAAAGAAAGATTACAAGCTTGTTGAAAAGCAGTTTGCAGAAGCAACTCTATGTTTTCCGGAATCGGATAGGCAACATTTAACGATAAATTGAAAGCTTTTGCATTAACTTCTTGGACAGTGCGTTGAATCTCATCTAAGTCTATGCGCAACTGCTCCTCGGTTATTATCAATCCATCATCGTACACAGCTTTCATTATCAACCCAGCTTCCACGGGTTTAATTCCAAGCTTAGACAAGACGCTGGCAAGACGTGCATCTATGACTTCTCCTTGCTTAACCACCAAGGTGTCACGGTTTATGCAAACGCTCCCCGACTCTATCCTAGTCGGCAAGCCTACACCGCTTAACTGACTTATAATAGGCCCCGGCGGCAATCCAGTGTTTCCAGCTGGAACTACAACATCCCAAGAGGCTACGTCTCCCGATTTGGCTGTTATCAGCACTCTGCTTTTTTGAAGAAGTATGACGAGCTTGAAAGGGTTAAGGTCTGAAAACAGATAAATGTTCGAACCGATTACAAACTTTTCCAGGTTTTCGATTCCGGCCTTACTCTTGCACTTTGCAACAGCCCTTCTCATCAAAGTATTCTTTATTACACGCAAATAGGCAATGTCTTGAAGCCTCTTTTTCAATTCTTGAAGCTGAACCGCCCTAACCTTCTGCAGTCCTGCGACTCCTATTGTTTTGTACTTCTCAAGAAGACCTCGTATCTCCTCAACTTCTCGGGCTTTTTCTATCACCATCTGCCTCGACATCGCCATAAACCTTCCTTTCAGATTTCAATTTTGACTGGCAAACCCATTGTTGTTTTTATATAAATCGACTCAACGTTTCTGAATCCCCTCTTGAGCTTTCCTTCAAGCCTGCCTAACACTGCTCGAATATTTTCGACTACATGTTCCTCTGGCATCTCATCAGTACCTATACGGCATTGAAGAACTGGTTGACCTCGTAACCTCACCATGACAGTTTTTCTAGACTTTTTAATGTGCTCCGCAATGTTAGCGGTCGGAGACACCGGAGTCGGCATTCTTCCTTTCGGACCCAAAGCTGAGCCTAGAATCTTTCCAATAAGAGGCATAAACGGAGCCTCAGCAATAAAGAAATCGTAGGTTTGCGCCAAAGCTTTCCGCCTTTTCTTGTCACCCGCGAGCGCTTCAAGCTCTCTTCTTTCCATGACCAAATCGGCACCTGCCTTCTTGGCTTTCAGGGCAAGTTCACCCGAAGCGAAAACACATATTTTAGTTTGCTTTCCAACAGCATTAGGCAATTCTATACGCTCTTGAATTTTGCCTTCAGGCTTTTTCATGTCTATGTCTCTCAGATTTACGATCAACTCGATTGACTGCGAAAAGTTTCGCTTCTTAGATTTCTCTTTAACTTGCTTAATGGATTCTAGGAACGCCTTTGTATCCATTGACATCGCTAAGCCTCGCGCTTTCAAACCTATGGAAGCCGATTATAAAAATCTTATTATCGCCTTTAGAAAGGTTAAACCTATTTCTAGTCTGATTTTATTTAATTTAGTATAGCTTAAAGAAGACGACTGACTTTTCTCAGTTACTCTTTCTCTTTCAATAGCTCATCGTATTTTCCTTGGTCAATTTCTTTTTGAACATCTTTTGGGTCTTCGCCTTCCACTGTTACACCCATGCTAACGCAGCTGCCTAGAATTTCCTTAACTGATGCCTTCAGATTTCTAGCTAAAACTTCACTTTTCTTTAATTTTGCAACGCGTATAAGTTGCTCCATTGTCAGATCTCCAACCTTTTCGGTTTTAGGTGTTCCCGAACCCTTTTCAATTTTTAACTCGCTGACTATCAGGGCTGATGTTGTTGGCGTGCCTACGGTTACCTCGAATTCTTTGGTTTCGATGTCCACGGTGATTTTCACTGGCACTTTCATGCCTGCGAAATCTTTTGTGACTTCGTTGATTTTGTTTACGATGGCGAGAACGTTAACTCCTAGGGGTCCGAGTGCTGGTCCGAGTGGTGGACCAGCGGTCGCTTGTCCTCCGCTGATAAGTGCGTCGATGGTCTTTTTCTCGCTCATTTAACCTCTTCCTTCTTTGCTTTTTCAACCAATCTAACGTAGTCGGCGTGGACTGTGATTGGCAAGGTGAAAGTGGCTTCTAGCAGTTCTAGGATTACTTCTTCTTTTGCCTTGTCGATTCGCGTGATTTTGGCTCTCATACCCTTGAATGGCCCTCCGACAATTTCAACAAGGTCTTCCTCATCAAGTTCATCAATCACGGGTTTCACTACAACGTATTGTTCGACTTCTTCGAAGCTGACGATGCCTTGAATTCTTGACCTTACATGTTTAATTCCTGCTATGGCTTTCTCTACGAAGTGAGGACCTTCAGCCTCAATTAGGACGTAGCCCTTGAGAGTTTCAGGCACAAGAATTGCCTTAATGGGCAAGTTTGTGGTTGCAACTCTTGCGGCTATGAGGTTTGCCACGTTTTTTTCTTGTCCCGCTGTCGTTCGGACTGCAAAAACCGATGTTGTAAGTTTTTTTTCCTCTTCGGTCATCTATGCCGCTCCTTTGTTATTCGAGTATCAGGGTGGATAAGAGTTTGATTATGAATCCCACTGCTCCGACGACTAGAATTCCCAGTAGGCAGATTTTTATAGAGAGCCACAGCTCGTTCCATGCTGGTTTTTTAGCTTGCTTTAACAGTCTTCTGGCCGCTTGGAGGAATGTTCGCAATCCCAATTCTGCTCAAACTCAACAGACATTCGATACTTATATAAAAGCATATTCAGAAAAATATTGCTTCTTTTCCTAGAAATTATTCTGAACTGCCAAAGATTCTAAACTCAGCTTGATACACGCCTAAAGCATGCTTCTATCTTGTTAGAGCTACCAGAAAAAGTTCCGTGCAACAAAAAATGAGGAGAGCTTGCAGGCTAGATTTTCATGCCTGCTGCTTCTATGGCTTCTTTGAACAGTTTCTTTGTCACTGTTATTCGTGCTTTTTGAGCCAAGACATCAGCTGTCACAAAGTCAAGGGCTTCCTCAGGACACCATTCAACACATTGAGGTTTACCTAGATCTTTGCAGGTATCGCAAACATAGACAACCTTTGTTTCCGGATGCAACATAATTGCGCCATAATCGCAAGCTTCTATACACCATCCGCATCCGTTGCATTTCTCTTCGTCGACGATGATTATTCCGGTTTTTTCTTCTTGGGACAATGCGTCTCTAGGGCAGGCAGCAACACATGGCGGATCTTCACAAAGTCTACATGTTACGGCTAAGTTCACGAGTGGGCCGAGGCGTACGGCTCGTATTCGAGCCTTAGTTGGGTTGTAGGTTTTCTCCTTGACCATTGAACAGGCGTATTCGCAAATTGAGCAGCCGACGCATTTTTCAGGGTCAGCTGAGACGAACTTTCTTTCATGAAGCTTTACCATGTCACTTCTTTTCTCCTTTCTTGACTATGTGAACATATTCGACTAAGTCTAGTTCCTTAAGTTTCTCAACCGTAGGGATGCCCTCTCTCGTCCATCCGCGCACTGCGTAGTAGTCATCCAAACCTATGTCAAATTCTTCTTTGTTAACAACGCTTCCTTTGGCAACTCCTTCGTCTGGTATGGGCACGTTCATTATCTTCGGTGGCAAAGCATCAAATTCTCTCGTTCCAACACCCTCCCGGATGTTGAAGAGTCTTGCCAAGTTGTTTATTCTTTCACCAGCTTTTATTAGTTCTTCAGGTGTCATTTCGATGCCTGTAGATAGAGTGTAGTATTTTGCCATGTCCTCAAGACCGTCGTAGTATGTGCCCCGTGAGAATTTGCATAGAATTAGAGAGTCGATGACATCGTACAGATCTTCGCCGTCCTTAACTATTTTTCCCCTGCCTTTTTCAATGACAAAGCGGTTTACTTTTCCTTTGACGTCGGGTGAGTAAGCACCTGATCGAAGATGGCAAGCTCCTCTATAGGAAACAGAAAATCCCAGGGCTGCCGTTTTCAACCCTCTTATATCATAACCTGGTAGCTCCAAACCCTTAATATGACAAGCGTATTGTTCAGCTCCTTTGCCAATTTTCTCAGCCGCTCTCATAGTACCCTCTGCTAACACATCACCTAACCAGCCATTGCGAGCACCGATTTTCTTCACCATCTCTATCAAAGCTTCTTGATTTCCAAAGCGGAGATCCAAGCCATCAGTCTTTTCTTTTGTAAGGATTCCATTTTCATACAAGTCCATAGCAAAACCAATAGTGACTCCTGTAGAAATTCCATCTATTCCGTAATGATTGCACAGGCGCATTGCTTCGATAATAGCGTCTAAACGATCGACACCACAGTTTGGCCCCAGTGCCCATAAACATTCGAATTCCATCCTAGAAGTTGAGCCTTTGTATGGACCTTCAGGAACAACAGCGACATGGTCACAGCGCATTGCACACGTTGCGCAACCGATTATTTTTGCAACAAAACGTTCGTTCAAGTATTCTCCGCTAACTTTCTCTGCACCTTCGAAGGTAGCTTGAGTGAAGTTTCGAGTTGGTAGAGCTGCAAGGGCATTTAGGACAAGAACATTTTCGGGTGTTCCCAGAGTTCTGTATTTTCTAGTCGCTGGGCCTTTCATGCGTTCATGTATCATCTTTATGAATTCTTTGAATCCTTCAAGGTCTGCTACGTTTACATCGTTTGTTCCTCGAACGGCCACTGCTTTCAGATTCTTTGAACCCATCACAGCGCCCATGCCTGTCCTTCCAATTGCTCGAAATTCATCGTTTATGATTGAAGCAAAACGGACTAATTTTTCTCCTGCTTCTCCGATTGCTGAAACACGGATATAGTGATCACCTAGATCCTCTCTGATTGCAACATCCGTTTCATAGGGTGATTTTCCTTTCAAATGCTGAGCGTCCAACAACTGAACAGAGTCGTCGTCGATCCATGCGTATACGAGTTTCTCAGCCTTACCAGTAAAGATAACAGCGTCATACCCTGCTCGTTTCAATTCAGGTCCAAAGAAACCGTGAGCCTTTGATTCAGCTACTCCTCCTGTCGCAGGTGATTTCGAAACAACTGCATAACCGTTCCCTGCCGTAGGTCCCATTGTGCCACTAAGAGGCCCTGTTGTAAAGATTAACGGATTGTCAGAATTGTAGGGATCAGTGCCAGGTTTGGAGTTGTCCATGAGCAGACGAAAACCAAGTCCGATGCCTCCAATAAACTGCTTAGCCATCTTCTCTTTCAATGGCTCGGTGTCTACTTTTCCTGTCGAAAGGTCAATGCGTAATATCCGTCCTGCATATGCTAACAAAGATTTTCCTCCAACTGTAATGTTTTGGAAGGATTATGATAGATGAACTAGTAAATATGTTTTCTTGTTTCGTCGCCAAGACGCGCACTCCCCGCACAAGAGTCAAATATTTAACTTCTCTTAGAATACTATGAAACGTAAGCCTCTACTACAATGTATATAAGAATGAATCTGGAAGACTTGACAAATGAAAAAAGTTAAGGTTCAATATTTGGGTTTCATAAAAAATATCACAAAAAGGGGCGAAGACGAGTTTGAGCTCGAGGATGGCGCTTCATTGTCGCAACTATTAGACAAAATAGCTGGAATCTACGGTAAACCGTTTCAAAAAGAGGTTTACGAATCAGGGCTTAAGGATGTAAAGATGGGCTTTGTCGTGACCATAAATGGCGTTTTGACTGGACAACTGAAAGGGGTGGATACGCAACTAAACAATGGAGACAACGTCATTCTAATGTCCCTAATGAGTGGAGGCTAATCGAACCCAGTTCCAAATTCTCTGCGCAAAAGTTATAGTTTTATACACATACTCTTTCTGAAAAGCTGGGAACATCTTGACTAACCGAATTCAAAAATTAAAAGATTCTCTTCAAAGTGAAAACTCAGATGGCTATATTGTTGCCAACGAAACAAACATGCTATACTTCGCAGGCTTCCTGGGCGGAGCAAGACTGCTTGTTCCGACGAAAAACGAATCTGTTCTCTATGTTTACGGAGTCAATTATGAAGCAGCAAAGGAAACGGTTAAAGATTGCCGCGTAGAACTCGTAAAAACGGCTACTGGCGACGGTGCAGACCAAAAAGTTGCAGAGCAAATTAAGAAACTCAAACTTAAACAAGTAGGCTTCGACGCTCTCGATTCTTCCATATTCCTAAAACTCAAAAATGGTCTAAGAGGCGTGGAATTAAAAGCGCAGAGCCAACTTGTTTGGAGTCTCCGAAAAGTAAAAGATAAAACCGAACTGGGCTACATGAGAAAGGCAGCAGAAATCACAAACGAAGGCATAAGAAGAGCGGCTGAAGTTATCAAACCTAGAATGCGGGAATACGAAGTTGCCGGTGAGATTGAATATGCTATGCGAAAACTCGGTTCCGAGGGTGTAGCCTTCGAAACCATAGTAGCTTCAGGACCGCGCTCAGCGTTTCCACATGGTGGGTGCACAGACAAAAAAATCAAAAAAGGCGAATTCATCGTGCTTGATTTAGGCGCAAAATACCAGCATTACAGGGCAGATTTAACAAGAACCCTCTTAATCGGAAAACCTTCGCAAAAACAAGCGAAAATCTATCAAACTGTCAGGAAGGCTCAGCAAAAAACCTTTGACAGTCTTCACGAGGGAGTTAAAGCCAAAAACGCTGACGCTGTTGCAAGAAAAATCATTAAGCAGGCTGGCTATGGCAAATATTTTGTCCATGGTCTAGGGCACGGCGTCGGACTTGAGGTACATGAACTGCCTACGTTGACTTCAGAAAGCAGAGATTTGTTGAAGGCTGGAAACGTGGTAACGGTTGAGCCTGGAATCTATATTATCGGTTTTGGCGGAGTCCGCATAGAAGACACCGTGCTTATACACAGAGAGAAAGCTGAAAGACTCACTGAAGTTACTTATGATTTGAGTGTTTAGCAATGCCCACAGAGGAACACATTCAGAGGATTATTGAATGTCACAAAAGAGAAGCTGAAGACGAATATCATAGGAAAGTTGGCGACGACCCTGTTTATGACGAAATAACATGGAGCAACATACAGCCTTTCCTTCCCAAGCAAGGATTGATTCTTGATGCAGGCGGTGGCGCAGGTGTCTGGTCAATAAAAATGGCTGAAAGGAAAAAATGCTTCATTGTGCTTCTCGATGTGACCACTGACCTTTTGATGACGGCAAAGAAAAAAATCAAGGATAGACTGTTAACTGGACGCATTGAATTGTTGGATGCTGACATTCGGGCTATTCCGCATCCTGAAATGAGTTTTGATTTCATATTGTGTGAAGCAGATCCTATATGCATCTGCGGTGACCCTGAAAAGACCGTGAGTGAACTATCAAGAGTGCTCAAGCCAAATAGCTATCTCGTTGCAGGAGTTGACAGCACTCTTTACCGTGTCTTTAGAGCTTTGTCGCAAGGAAGGTCTCTTGATTTTATTCTCGATTTTCTGCAAACTGGAATAGCGACTGCTGGAGATCGCTTGGGCTATGAACTGTTTGAATCCAAGTCTTTCACTCCAACGGAATTTGTTATGCTACTAAAGAAGTATGGTTTGGAGACCATCAAGATTGTGGGGAAGCCCCTAGGCTTTGGTCTAGATATGCTTGACTCTTTTGTTTCAACTCTTCCAGCAGAAAAGCGGCAAAGAATTTTCGAAGACACTATAGAGAAGGAGAAGTTGGCTAAGATACTGCACAAAATTTATGATGAATCTTACATTTCAGGTATAGGAAGTCATCTTCACGTTGTAGCCGTGAAGAAAGCAAGAAGTAGTCACGTTATCTAGCTTCATTTTGAGAATGATTTCGTGAAGTTTTCAATTCTTTTTATAGCTTCTAACAGGTCGTTTCTGGAGACCGCAATCGACATTCGTAGATGTCCTTCACCACTTCTTCCAAAGGCACTGCCAGGTATCGCAGCCACCCTTGCCTCTCTTAACATTAGTTCTGCAAGTTTGACAGAGGGCAACCTTACTCCTTGGATGTCGGGGAAAAGGTAGAAAGTTCCTTTAGGCTTGGCGCATTGGAAACCCCATATGTTGTTTAGCGCTTCAACAGCGATATCTCGGCGCTCCTTATACTCTTTGACCATTTGCTTCACGCAATCTTGAGAGTCTGTTAGAGCCGTGAAGGCTGCTTTCTGAAGAACGGGGCTTACACAAGAGACTGTGTATGAGTGTATGCGGCGAAGGCCAACAGTGATTTGTTTATTAGCGACAACATATCCGATACGCCACCCAGTCATGGCGTAGGTTTTTGAGAACGAATTGACCGTGACTGTCCTTTCTTTCATGCCCGCAAAACTTGCTATGCTGAAGTGGCGTGCATCATCAAAAATTATCTTCTCGTATACCTCATCTGCTATTACTAAAAAGTCGTGCTTCTTTGCGATAGACGCTAAAGCTGAAAGTTCTTTACGCTTGTATGTTTCACCTGTCGGATTGTTCGGAGTGTTGATTATCACCATTTTCGTGTGTTCAGTGATATTCTCTTTCAACAGGTCTGTGTTCATGGAGTAGTTGGGTGACTTCAGCTGAAAGAGAACAGGTTTACCTCCAGCCAGTTTCACAAATCCTTCATAGGAGGGCCAGACAGGTTCTGGAATTATAACCTCGTCACCAGGGTTTATCACGGCTTGTAAGGTTGCAAATATGGCTGCAAAACCGCCTACAGTAACGGTTATCTCGGTTTCTGGGTCAGCCTTGATGTTGTTTTCCTTCATCAGCTTTTCAGCTATGGCTGCTCTTAACTCAGGTAAACCAGCCGTATACGTGTAGTGAGTGTAGCCTTCATCTAAAGCCTTCTTTGCTGCTTCTCTAATATGTGCTGGAGTGTCAAAGTCAGGTTCACCAGCATGCAGCCCGATAACGCCTGGTATCTCATCTACCATGTCTATCAACTTTCTTATTGGTGAAGTCTTGATAGAATTCACCCGTGTGGAAAGGCGCTCAGCAGTCACACTCTTCACATCCGCTTACACTTACATCTAAATGTGATAATAAAACTAATTCAAGGGTTTTAGGCGACGAATTGCGAGTCTTGGAGAAGAATTACTAAGGCAGCCTACAACTACAATTATAATGTTATTGACCAGAGTTGGAGTTTCATTTATGGTTGAGATTGTTTGTCGTAGTCCTAAGCAACTGATTATTTTGGAGTGCACCCGTTATCCGTCTATAGATGACTGGCTAAGACAATCGCTACGCTTATCAGAACTGGAAACATGACCATGCTCAAATGGGCTGAAGGCGTTGCTTTCTCCTACATAGACATACTGCAAGCAACCGAAAGCCTAACCAACGACTTCCTTCAAGGAAGAATGTACTGGTCAGACGTAATTTCCGCATCTACGTCAGAAGACAAACCCGTAACGAGAGTAGGCACGGTGGACATCTCAGTAATCGATGTTACACCGAACTCGTTTCTACGCCAAGTCGCCAGATGGATGAAACAACATAAACACGAAGAATAATCTCCTAAAAGAATTTGAATAACGGCAACGTTGATGCCACAAAAACATCTGCACAAATCAACAAAGTTTGATGGGCCCGGAGGGATTTGAACCCTCGACCAACAGGTCTCCCTTCTAAGCGTAAACTATGAGCCTGTCGCTCCAACCAAGCTGAGCTACGGGCCCCTTCACCTAAGATTGATTTTAACTTAAATATAGGTTTTCTCGGACAATTGCCCGGATTTTTCCCCATCAGAAATAAATAACGAATTTCGGGTTTCGTGGTCTCAACATTTTCAGAATTAGATTAAAGGTTAATAAGCTCTCATAATTGTCACCTTATTTTGAAGCTTTATCTAATCGCCCGTGTTAAAGTTGCGTGGCAACTCTTGACCCTTACGTAACAGGAGAAAACAAAAATGGAAGAGACAATCGGACCTAAAGACCACGAACGAATAGCCATCGTTGAAGCCAGCGAAGCAGGAAAGCGGATGATAAGACGGAAGTGCAAGAAAACTTCAACGAAGTTAATCTATGTGCGAGGTGCACTGCTATTCTCAGAATTTCTCAGTAAAGGCTTCGACGAGATTGTAGACGAGTACAGGAAGGACATTGAAGAAAATCTGGTTAAGGCTTGGGATAAGTGGGAAGAGATTTTCGCAGACTTCGCCGATTATCTTGTTGAGAAACACGGTAACGGGGCTACACCTAAAACCTACTTTGAAGGCGCTAAGGCGTTGATTAACGCTAACGTGCCGAGGAGTGCAAGGATTAAACCTGAATCTCCTTCAGCATCTTCAAGGAGCATCTCGCCGATAATAATGGAAGATCTGCGCACGGTAAGGAACGCTGCAGATGAACGAGAAAGAGCCTTCATTGACGTGCTGAAGGACAGCGGAATCAGCCGAGACGACGCTGTTAACATGACCTACAAGGACGTAAGAAAAGCCGTTGAAGACCCAACAATTATCGCGCACAAGATGAACGTGTATCGAGGCAAGGAAAACGTTGAATACGAGACGTGGATTGGAACCAACGCTATTGAAAGCCTTAGAGTGTATTTTTTGGTCAGAAGGCAACGTGGCGAAGAGATAACCGATGATACGCCAATCTTCGCCTCAAACAATAAGCCTTACGAAGCCTTGACGCCCAAGAGCCTAAGCGTTGTTTTCAGAAGATTATCGCAAAAGACGGGCATAAAAATCACTACACATCGGCTCAGAAAGGCGTTTGAGACATACATAACAGCTGGCGGCGCTCACCCGCTTGTTGCGAAGTATTGGATGGGACATAAAATCAGAACGGGCAGAGACGTCGAAGCCCGTTACATAATACCGTCAGAGAACCTTCAGCGAGATATTTACTTGAAGGCTTACGGCTACATTGACGCAGTGCCCAAGTTGAGCGCACAGGAACTGAGTGAGGCAAGAATCAGAGCTGAATTAGAAACAATGTCGCCTGAAACCCGCAAGCGATACGTTGGACAACTAACCAGAAGATACACCTTCAAACCGACCTTCAGAGGCTACTCAAACGAATCGAGAAAGAGTTCGCTGAAGAGAACACGGACTGCCCCGACGGAGTCCATTGCGGCGAGCAGTTTAAGCAGATTAAAGAAGGGGAACTGCTGACGTATCTGCGAAACGGCTGGCAGATTGTCCACAGGCTTGCAAAGGATGAGGTTATAGTCAAACGGTAGCTCATCTACGTGCGCGCGCGGAAAGTATCGAACGGAGCTGATGCCAACGGGTTAGCAACCTATTCGCGGAAAAACTTTCAAGATTTTTCTACGCTTGGAAAGTTATGCTGTTTGGTCACCGCTTGAGTTTGAAAACGCAGAATCTTGCATTAAGGTTTCAAATGTGCGCGAGACGCCATCAACGGTTACGCTTGCCAATTCTGGCTCTGGTCCCAAAACAATCAAGTAAAATGAGAAAGAAGCCAGATTTAACCTATTTTGGCAAAAAGAACTATGCTTGAAAAACCATGTCAAAAAAACAATGCGCGCACCCAGGAATGAGCAATAGAAAGTTTCACATTCAAAAGATGACGCAACTCAAAAGAAAGTCTTGCCCCTTTCCTCTCTTGAACTCACACCGATAATTTAATTCAAATTTTCTTATTGATCTAAATATTTAAATTAAGGTCTCGAGATATGTGTTCAAACGCATGATAGGGTAGCATGATGTAGATGATGGAACCGCTCATCTTTTTGGCGCTCGGTTTATTAGGGCTTTGGCTGGGCTCCCAATTAGCCGTACGGGGTTTCGAGAACGTGGCTCGCCGCTTTGGGATCTCGCACCTGTTCATAGGGTTAACGGTTGTGGCTATAGGAACCTCTTTGCCGGAAATAGCTGTTAGCGTGACAGGAGCCGTAGACATACTTATGGGTGCCGAAATGTCTGCTGTTTCTGGCATCGTGGTTGGCAACAAAATCGGCTCCTACATCAATCAAGTCACTATAATTATGGGCATCGTGGGGCTTGTTGGATTGATGTCCATAACCCGACGGGAGCTGAAGAGAGAGGGAACTATGCTAATTCTGTCCTTGATTCTATTTTCTTTAGTCTCGTTGGACTTGAAAATAACGCCTCTAGAAGGAGTCGTTGTCACACTCGCTTATCTACTATACTTCATCTACCTCATCAGGCAGAAAGCACACTTCAGATCAACCTCTAAAGTAGAGGAAGGAACACCAAAAAGGCACCCCTTCAAGGATATCCTGATGATCCTGATCGGGATGGGAATTCTCTTTTGTGCTGGAGAAGTCGTTGTGAGAAGCAGTGTCCAACTGGCTGAACTGTGGCATGTCCACACTTCTGTTACGGGTCTGCTGATAGTTGGCTTAGGCACAGGCTTGCCAGAACTGACTGTCGACATAACCGCCCTACGAAGGGGCGCAGCAGGCATAGCAGTGGGCGACATGATTGGAAGCAACATCTGCGACATCCTCCTCTCATTGGGTGCTGGTGCTATGATCTCAGGGTTTACAGTTGATCCCATACTGTTACAATTTGACACACCATTCATGTTCCTAATCGCCTTTCTTGTGCTAGGTCTATTTTTGAGAAACATGAGACTTGAAAGAAAAGAAGCGCTGGTGCTTATACTCGTCTACGTGTCTTACGTCGGGCTTAAACTTACGTTCTTCACAGGAGGTTAAGTGGAGTCCATGAAAAAGGATAACGGAGGAAAACAAGGTATGTCTAAACTCCTCCAAATGGCTGTTTGCATCGTAGAAGACCCCGACAAGATCCGACTACTCGCCGACTTCACGCGAGCGGAAATTCTACAGTTGCTGTGCGAGCATCCCATGACAGAGGCTCAGCTTTCCGATGAACTCGGTCTGACAAGGGCAGCGGTCGGCTACCACCTCAACCTGTTGATGAAGGCTCAACTCATCTACTTGGAAAGGGTTGAACCCGAGGAACACGGTATCCTGCAGAAGTTCTACAGCCCTGTAGCGGCCTTCTTCATAATGGACTACGATTGCATACCAAAAGATGCCAAGAGGTACTTCATACAAACCCAGATAATACATCTAAGAGGAATCTTCACTGCTTCTCAGTTGCATCACCATTTCTCCAGCGTATCACCCGAGACTCTCGAAAAACTGGCTGTCGCGATGCTAAAACAACTCGAAAAGGCTGGTCGAAAACACACAAAAGAGGAACCAGTAAAGAATGCCGAAACCCTGAAAGTAAAGATATACGCCGAAGCTCTCGAGAACCTTATGAAACAAGATGAATGGCACGCCCTATTCAAAGAGTCTAAAGAACTTAGATTGTAGAGGCCAAAAGGAAAGTGCATTCAGCCCTTTTTCAAGTTTTTTGGACACCTCATCTACTTTGCGCGCGCTAATTCAGGATTTCTAAGAGTTTTTGTCCTTTCGGTGTGATTTTGTAGATGCCTCTGCTGACTCTTTTTATGTAGCCGTTTGGAAGCAGATATGCGTAGAAATGTTTTCGGAACGTGTCTAATGCAACGAAAGAGTATGAATACTCGCTGCCGTCAACCGCCTTATAGCCTATTTGTGGAAGAAATCTTCGAGATTTTTCTCCTGCCTCCCTTACGAATTAAGATGCAAGTTAATTTTCTGCATACGTATGCACAGAATTAAGTTCCATCTTAATTCGCGTAAGGTCTGGTAGAAAAAACAAGTGAAAGAATGCTTAAGCGCTTAAGTCAACGAACATGGCGGAGAGTATCCAACGGAGCTGGCGTCAACCGCCTTGCGCTCTAGATTCTCTGAATTTTTCAAGAAAGTTCAGGTCCAGATACTTGTTTAGGATTTATCTTCCAAAAATGCCTTAAAGTTTTCCTTACTAAGCCAGATACGCCAATCGAAACTGTCTGACAAGTCCTGTGGGCAAGTCGGTTTATAGTAAATCCCTAATGTCTTTTTTCCAGCGTTTTTCACCGCGTCAATTAATGGTTTGAAATCTGCGTCTCCAAGCAGAAACATACCTGTATCGTATTGGTTTTGATACGCTTTCGTCAGTGCGTCTATTGCCATGAGAATATCCACTCCTTTCTGTCGATATCTTTTCCCATAAGATTTCTTCAATGTTCCTAGTCTAACCGTAAATGCATAGTTTCCGCGAATTCTCTGGAAGTATTTGACTTGGGTTTTATAATCTGGGTCTGTCTCTGGGACAATTGCATCGTAAAAGTATATTCTGATTAAGTTTGCATTGAAGGGGTTAGTACGATATGTGTTAAACATGCGAATGAATGTCCAAGACAGTTTTGACCATTTAATATTATCATGTCCACCAAACTCCTTGCACCGTATCCGCAAGTATGCTCCATCAATGAAGACCACTACACGTTCAAAAGGCATGTTAGGTTTAATAGCAAACTTGTCTATGAATTTTTCCAACTCCATAATTACTAACCCTCACAATTCCCATACATATGCAAGTTTTCTCCTTAAATTACTAAGCACACACACATTGATGCAGTGTACTTCAAATCTGAAATTTCTCCTCGTTTTTTATTTCTAGTAGTCATGATTTTTTGTCTATCAATCAGTAGTACAGTTCCTGATATGGCCCACAGAATAAAGAAAAGCAGACTTGGGGAGTGCTGGATAAAATAGTCTCCTTCAGGGATTCCTAACCTCATAGCGTCATATTGTGTAGCAGAATACCACCAAAGACTGAAGATTACTCCAATAATCAGAAGAACTAGACCGAAGCCTAGTGAAATGCCATGTATGACTCGATCTTTTTCAGGGCGACTCAAAAATTCCTTCCTGCCCATAATGTAAAGCAAGAGACCTGAAATTGCGAACACATCGAGAAGAGCAAAATTATGCCGGTAGTCACTGATGTAGTTAAGCACTAGGATAACGAAAACATAGGCAGGAATATTACATGCCAACAATATTATCCCAATTTCAGCCTTTCTATTAATCAACATAATCATCCCCCTTTCTCTTTTCTTCTTTGTTGCGTATTTCGGTTGTAATGCAACTTAATCCTAAGAATATGGTTAGAACGATTAGTGTTACAATTCCTATTAGGGACATGTTACGAAGTGAAAATTCAGAATCACATCTCGGAGTATGGATTTCACTCAGACTCTTCCTGTAAGTGAATAGATCTCCTTCTTGATATTCAGTGTGATCGTCGTAAGATACTCTCAGTCGCTCTCCATTGTCCAGATAGAAAAAACAAGGCGGTCTTTTACTGAGAACCACCCAAAACTCCTTCTTAATTATTCTCGCCTTTACCTCAATGCATTGGCAAGACCATAGAACAGAAAAAATTCCAAAAGAAGAAGAAAGAAGAATCATCAAGGCAAGTAATATCCCTCTAATCTTCTTCCAAGTTGTCTCCGTTTCAGGTTTTCTTCTGGCAAAATATCTCCATGTGGATTTTGCCCTGCTTAACCCGTACCCAAGAATTGCACCTGCTACGTTAAACAGCAAGAAATGATAAGCAAAACTAAGATGGTAATAAACACCGAAGCCAGGGTATCCGTGGCTCCAATATTCTATAATTCTGTAGTTCAGAAAGTAGATTTCATATGATTCATAATATAAACGATCAATCTTATTAACGGAGTGAAAAGGAAATGAAAGTGGAAGCGGATAGGTGCTCGGTGTTGAAAAATCACTGCCTGTTAAAGCCCTAATTGGCAAGCCCACGGAAAAGTAAGATATGAACATTATGACAGCAGCAATCAAAGGCAAAAAAATCTTCATTCTGAATCTTCTGGCCAAAAGAAATGATGTGAACATTGAAAGCAACATGACTGTTCAATTTGCAATTAGCAACAAGAGGTTTATAACACTAAACTCTCGAACGGTTATTTGTCTATTCTCATTTGAAGTTACATCAACAATTTAAGGAAGATAACCCGTATA
>JGI2172J19969_10000089_pt1 | contig 32187 bp, 34 predicted proteins | sample DeeMarSWOR230_32_FD_19969 | JGI IMG/M metagenome (IMG submission 19969)
ANNGTAGGGACAAAAGATAGGTTCTTTCATTTGTACATCCCATCCAATTAATTTTTAGGATGTACAATGGAGACCTATCTATAATTAATTTCGCAGTACCTTAATTCTTTTTAACGAATTCAACGATATAACCTCCATAAATCACTATTCAATATGATATTTTGAATATAAAAAATTATTTAAAATGAAAATAAATATTAAATATTCTTTGTTATAGTTTATTTTAACCAATATATAAAATTACAGAATAAGTAGTAAATTTTTTATATTTAATGATAATATATATAAACTTATAAATGTATATAAAAAATGGGGGAGTCAAATATTAGAAAAATCATAAGTATTATAATTCTTAGTTTATTGTGTTTTTCTACATTTTCATCTGCAGTATCATTTACCAATTTACAATTAAAACCAGTTATTAAAGCTAATCCTAACCAAAATTATACTCATACTGTATTTGGAGGACTAGCAACCGCCCAAATATGTGGTCCTTGCAACAATTGGAGTAAAAACATATATAACGTGTATAATTCGGGAAACTACGATTTCCAATATGCTTCGATGGTTATTTTTGATGAATATGGAAGTATTCTAAACTATGAAGCATTAAATTGGTCAAACAGTTATAATATAACAAGTTTTCCAGTAACAATATTTGATGGAGATTTTCAAAGAATAGTTGGTGATAATTTAGACCAGCTTCCTGGTGCCCTTGATGCTTGTGGAAATAGATCTGTACCAAATATTACCGCTAACATTACTTGTACGTGGATTGAAAATGCTACAATAGATGTTAATATATCAATTCAAAATAATGAAGACTTGCAATATAATGGACGTATTGAAGCATATATTACTGAGTTTATTTCAAGATATAAGACTTCTGTAGGAATTCCATATCATTTTGGATTTTTAGATTTTGCTTTTAATGAGAATATCTCTATTAACACAAATGAAACTTATACTAATGATATTATATGGAATGGAAATGAACAATACAATGCACATGGGGATAATTATAGCGATATAAAACAAAATAATATCCATGTCATATTAGTTGTATATAATAACAGTAATGGATTTGTTGATGAAACAGTATTTTTTACCTTTCCAAACACTCCACCTTATGCGCCAATTAATCCATATCCAGCAGATGGAGAAATAGATGTGGATTTAAACGTTAATTTAACTTGGAATTGTAGTGACCCAGATGAAGATAATTTGACATACGATGTGTATTTTGGTACAATAAATTCTCCACCATTGGTTAAATCTAATATTTCTACACCAATCTATGACCCTGGAACTCTTTCAATAGAAACAACATATTATTGGAAAATAGCTGCATGGGATTTTCGTGGAGCATCAAATGAAAGCACAATTTGGAATTTTGAAACCAGAGTAAACAATCCACCAAATAAACCCATCAAACCAATTGGTCCATCTAAGGGACAAGAAGGTCAAGAACTTGATTATAATACTTTAGCAATTGATCCAGATGGCGATGATCTATATTATTGGTTTGAATGGGGAGATGGTGAAAATAGTGGATGGTTTGGTCCATACCCATCTGTAGAATTAGTAAATAAAAGTCATGTATGGATGGAAAGTGGAGAATACGAAATAAAAGTTAAAGCCAAAGATATTTTTGATGCAGAGAGTAATTGGTCAGATTCTATAAATATAACTATTATTGAACCGTTAATTCAAATAATTAGTGTCACGGGTGGATTATTCAGAGTAAAAGCTATTATTAAAAACACTGGAGAATTAGAAGCAACTAACATAAGTTGGAATATTAACCTAATTTCTGGTTATATATTCAAGGGAGCAAAAACATCTGGTAAAATAGATAGATTATATCCAGGCGAAGAAATTACAATAAGATCAAAACTAATTCTTGGTTTAGGTAGAACAGATATAACTGTTAATGCAAGGATACAAGATGGTGGTTTAGATATAAAAAATGCAGATGCATTTGTTTTTTTATTCCTTATTAGAATAAAAAATGCATTTCTTTGAATGAATTTATTTATCAATTTTAATTATTATAATTAGTTCCTTGAAATTATATATCTCTTCTTGTTGCCTGTTCTAACTCTATTACTTCCTGTTTAATAATTTCAAGTATACCTAATATTGATACAATACCAAGTTTGTTTTTATATTCACGACAAATAGCAATCAATTCACCGTGAAGTTTTGATTCATATTCTCTATGCTCTTTAAGAGTATTATAAGCCCCATTGTTAGGTAACATGGTTTTCCTCCAATTTTTGTATTAATTATTCTCTTGAATAATCTTTCTAAATAAAAGAAAAAAATTCTTAGAAGAATAAAAGATTATATTAGTGACCTTTAATGAAGATAACACCACAAAAACTCTACATAAAACTCTATAAAGAATTCGGAAATTTGAACTGGTGGCCAATAGATAAACAATATCATAAAAAAACTGGTAGTGATCCTAGATGTGAAATAATAGTTGGAGCATTATTAACCCAAAATACGAATTGGCCTAATGTTGAAAAGGCATTAAATAATCTTAAATCAGAGAATATGCTAGATATAAAAAAAATATCTGAAACAAAAATAGAATACCTTAAAAAAATAATAAAACCCTCAGGTTTTTATAATCAAAAAGCAAAACGTCTAAAAATCCTTACCTTGTTTCTAAAAAACAACTATGATTGTAATCTTAATGAATTTTTTACTAATGACTTGAATAAAATTAGGAAAGAATTACTTTCATTAAATGGAATTGGTGCAGAAACAGCAGATTCAATTTTATTATATGCTGGTAATCTACCCATTTTTGTTGTTGATGCATATACAAAACGCATCTGCGAAAGATTACCTCTTAACACAAATCTAACATATGATGAAATACAAAAATATTTTCAAAATGAGTTATTAAAAACATATCATATAGATGAAATAGCAAAAATATACAATAAGCTACATGCACTTATAGTAAATTTAGCAAAAAAATATTGTAAGAAAAAACCAGATTGTACAAATTGTTTCTTTAAAAAAGATTGCACTTTTGCAAAACAACTATCCCAATAACTCTTTTATCTTATCACCTACAACTTCTGCTGGTATATCTGGTAGAGAGATGAACTGGGTAGAACCAAGATGACCTTTTCCCGAGGATTTAATATTGATAAATCCAGCATTCTGTATTTCTTTTAAATAAGTCCAAAACATAGTATGAGTCCTAGGCTTTTCATTGTACTCCTCACATATTATATTGTATGATTTTTCAGCATCACCTGTTTTTACATAAGCTGTGCCATCTTTTTTTAATCGTTTGGCAATTGCATATAAAGTTAACAACTGATGGTAATCCAGATTTTTTAGTTTAGATTCAGTAACAATTGAATAAGTTTCTGCTTTTGCAGCTCGAACATGTTCAGGAGTAACAAAATCAACATGTTGATGATCAGCAGCAATGCCTGCTTTCCATAGCAATTCAATGGCAAAACGTGCATCACCCCATTCAGAAGAAATATCGGCAATTAATTCTAAACAATCTTTATTAACCGTTCCAAGGTGAAATGCCAAGTTTACTCGTTGATCAACAACATCATAAAGCTCATCACGATTGTATTTATCAAGAGATAAGACGTTACTGCGTTTAAAAGTGCTAATAGAAGAAGAATCCAATATTTGAAAAATATCTTTCTGTGAAATTAAAAGAAGTGAAACAGGAATTTTTTCATTAAATGATTCATCAGAAAAACGGGTTAAACTATATATAAGACCTGAACCGCTTTTATTAATAAGAGCATCAACTTCATCAAGAACTACTAAAAGTTGGGCATTTCTTCTTTTAAGTTGTTTACGTAAAACCTCAAGCATTTCCTGAACTGAAAAACCTCGATCAGGAAAACGTGAATCAAAATGATTTAAAATACCAAGTAAAACCATTGCATCAGTTGATCTTTTTCTACAATTTATATGGATATATTCAATGATTTTTCCTTGTTTTCTAGCTAGATTTACTATAGAATTACAAAATTTTTTTGCAATAACTGTTTTTCCAGTACCCACCGGCCCCTTTATTACGACATTTTGAGAAACACTAGAAAGTAAAGGTTTAAACATCTGGGCAAGAAAACGTATCTGTTCATCCCTGTGAATAAGTTCATCAGGAACAAAATCAAAATCCAGAGCACCAGGATTTTTAATAACAGATGATGACATTAGTTCATCTTCTATAGGATTAATCATTGATTCCAATATGCACAAGTACATCATAAATGTTTATCTTACTGAATAGAATAAATATTATAGAGTAATAAAGTATATGATTTTTACATGGATGATTTTTCTATTATTAAAAACCAGTTAGAATTTTTAAGAAATCAATATAAAAAATACTATGAAAATGATAAAATTGAATTGCCAGATCGTTTCGGAAGAAGGGAGTTTGCATTTATATTTTTTGGTGGAAAAAGCATGCTTCGACATATCGGTTTTGAAAAGAATAAACAGATTGCAGATTTTTTAATGGAAAAAGCCCCTAGTGATGTTTATTATTCATCAGCCTATTATCAATACCCAAATGCACCAACTATGCAAGAGAAAAACTGGATGGGAGCGGAACTTATTTTTGACCTGGATTCTGATCATCTACCAAATGTAGAAAAATTAAATTATGTTCAACAGTTAGAAATAGTAAAAAAAGAGTTTTTTAAACTTGTTAATGATTTTTTATTAAACGATTTTGGTTTCGATGAAAAATATATTGAATTATATTTCAGTGGAGGAAGAGGATATCATTGTCATGTTAAAGATCCTAAAATCCTAGGTTTAGACAGTAGTGAAAGAAGAGAAATTGTTGATTATATTACTGGATTAGATATAAAAGATTCTTTAATTTTTCATGAACAAATAACCGGAAGTAAAAGATATGGTGGAAGAAGTTATCCAAGTGGAAAAACATTGAAGATGCCAACACCGAATGAACCAGGTTGGAGAGGAAGAATAAGCCGTGGAATAATTGAAATAATAAATGAAATAAAAAAATCCAATGACCCAATAGGAAAACTTAGAGAATATGGTGTAAAACAATTTGATGCTGAAAAACTATTAGATGATCTATCAGAAGAAAGAGTAGAAAGAATAAAGGAAGGAAGATTAGATCAATCAAAGATGATTCGAAAATTTTTTTTAAATAGTGCATTAAGAAAAACAGCTGTTTCTATGTGTGCAGGGGAAACAGATGAACCTGTAACCTGTGATGTTAAACGTCTTATCAGATTACCAGGTTCTCTGCATGGAAAAACAGGTTTTAAAGTTGAACAAATATCATTAGATACATTAAGTAAATTTGATCCTCTACAAGATGCGGTTGTTTTATCAGATGAACCTGTTAAAATTAAGTTAAACCAATCTTTTAGTATTAAAATGAAGAACCAAGAGTTTAATCTTAATAAGGGGGAAAATGAGGTTCCAACCTTTTTAGCTGTTTTTTTAATTGGAAAAAAACTAGCAAATATTTTTTAACATAAACACCTATTCAAAAAATAAGGGCTATATGGATGAAGAAATAAACTACAGAACTCTTAGAAAAATTCAAGAAATAGAAAAAAACTCACCAGTACTGTCAGAACTAAAACCAGATTTTTATAAAGCTTTTATAGGATATCTAAAAATTTTGAATAAAAGACTAGATTTAGAAAAATCATCTCAAAAGCAAATATTGATAAGAGATGAAATAGAAAATATAAAAAAAATTGGAATTAATATATATGAAAACCGGGAAAAAAAGATTTTGTTAGCAGCAATTTCAAAAGCACGGGGAGGTAATCCAGATTTAAAAAATATAATACAAGAGGAAAAAATTTTATTCGATTCGGTTTATGATCTATTATTAAAATTGCGTAAAAGTGCTTTGGAGATTGAAAAATTACCTGAAGAAAAAGAAAACAATAATATTAAATTAGATGAGATACCAGTTAATAAAAATAAAAATGAAGAAATCCAAGAAAATTTAAATCCAATTATAAGAATAACCCAGGATATTCCTGAGTTTATTGGAACTGATAGAAAAAAATATAATTTAAAGAAAAACGATATAATTTCTTTAGAAGATAATATGGGTAACATGCTTATAAAAAAAGGCGCTGCAGAGAAGATTAATCATTAGCTAGCTTAAATTTTTATATTACCTCCTTATTACCATTTCACCTTGAATTGATATTGAAGGAATTTACCATGCAATTACCAAGAAAAATCAAAAGATACTGCCCAAAATGCAAAAAACATACATTACATACTGTTGAAAAGGTGAAAAAGAGAAAAGCCAGTGAGCTTAAAAGAGGTCAGAGAAGATTTCGTCGCGCTACAAGTGGATATGGAGGATTTCCAAGACCAAAACCAGAAGGTCGAGAAAAGACAACAAGGCGTATTGCATTGAAATATACATGCTCTGAATGTAAAAAAAGTCATCAAGTACCAAGTCAAAGGGCAAAAAAATTTGAAATAGGTGAGTAATTTATGGAAAAACCGGAAAGTAAGTTTGTTAAAGTTAGATGTAAGGATTGCGAAAATGAACAAGTTTTATTTGACAAAGCAAGCACTACAGTATCATGTCATATTTGTGGTAGTAAATTAGCCATTCCTACAGGTGGAAAAGCAAAAATAAAAGGTGAATTGTTAGAGGTAATTGAATAAAATAAAGGTTTAATATCATGATAAAAAGGGATTACCCAAAAGTAGGAGATCTTGTTGTTGGTACTGTAATTAAAGTTCAAAATTTTGGAGCCTTTGTAACATTAGATGAGTATCCAGGAAAAGAAGGTTTTATACATATTGCTGAAATTGCAACAGGTTGGATCAAACGTATACGTAATCATATAAGGGAGAAACAAAAAGTTGTTTGTAAAGTGATGCATGTAGATAAAATAAAAAATCATGTTGATTTATCACTTAAGCGGGTAAACGAACATCAAAAACGAGAGAAAATTCAAGAATGGAAAAATTCTCAAAAATCTGAAAAACTTCTGGAGATGCTATGCAAACGATTAAATAAAAGCATTGACAAATGTTATGATGAATTTGGTAATATTTTAATAAAAAAATACGGTTCATTATATGCAGCATTTGAGGAAGCAGCATATGATATTGAAACCCTTAAAAAAGATGGTTTTAAAGGTGATTGGCTTAAAGATTTTGAGATAATAGCAAAAACAAGTATAACTATTCCTTTTGTAAACATTAAAGGTTATATTGAGGTTACATCTTGGTTACCAGATGGTGTTAATCACATACGTAATGTATTAAAAGAGGCTGAAGAAAGTCAATTTGAAGATGTGAAAATTGAAATCAAATATATTGCAGCACCTCATTATATGATTTCAGTTAGGGCACCTGACTACAAAATAGCAGAATTTGAAATGAAAAAATCTGTTGAAAAAATAGAAAATTCAATAAAAAAGTATTATGGAAATTGCGAATTTCATCGTAAGTTAGAGGAATAAATGTCATATCTTCTATATTGTAAAAATTGTAAAGTTTATACATTGGATATTATATGTAAAAAGTGTAAAAAAGTTACTATATGTAAAAATCCGCCTAGATTTTCACCGCAAGATCATTATGGTGTATATAGACGGAAATTAAAAAAATTGGAAAAAAGTGGTTAATATGAATCTTGTAACAGTAAGGTATATAGCTGAAAAACCTAAGCTTAAAAATCCTATCTTTATTGAAGGATTACCTGGCATAGGTAATGTTGGTAAATTAGCAGTTGAACATTTAATTGATAGCATTAATGCCATTAAATTCGCGGAGATCCATAGCAAAGATTTTCCACCACAAGTTTTTATTAATACAGATGGAACAGTTAAACTTGTTAATAATGAGTTTTATTATTGGAAAGCAAAAAAGATAGGCCAGAGAGACATAATACTTTTAACTGGTGATTATCAAGCTCTTTCTTCAAATGGTCAATATGAATTAGCTGATAAAATTTTAGATGTAGTTGAGGAATTCAATGTAAAAGAAATCTATACGTTAGGAGGATATGGTTTAGGTCATGAAATAAAAGAACCTAAAGTTTTATGTGCTACAACAGATAAAAATCTTGTTAAATTAATGAAAAAATATGGTGCAATTTTTAAGAAAAATGAACCTGGCGGCGGTATTGTCGGTGCTAGCGGGCTCTTAATTGGTCTTGGTGAAATGAGAGGTTTAAAAGGTGTTTGCCTCATGGGTGAAACACCTGGATATCTAGTAGATCCAAAGAGTGCAAAAGCTGTCTTAAATATTTTAACAAAAATTACGAAAATTCCGATAAACTTATCAGCTTTGGAACAAAAAGCAAAGGAAATTGAATATATAGCACAGCAATTAAGGGAAATGGAAGGTCCTTCAAAAGATAAACAGGAAGAACTAAAATATATTGGTTAAAAATAACAATTTTTTTTATATTTTAAACTATTTCAATTTTAGTTGCTTTCAATATAACAATATTACCAGGAAGACCTACATTAACTTCTTCCAAAACACCGGTAAAGTCAAATTTAACATCGTTTGTTAGAATGTCAGAATAATTTTCTACTCCATAAGGATCTAAATCCAGACTTGATTTACCTGTCACATCTGATGTTGTTGAAACAATAGCTATAGCATCACTGTCATAATAACCTCTTACAATTATTGTTCCATTAGTTAGGTATCTCTCTTTGTTTCTAAGAACTTCCTCAACTGTAAGATAATTTTTTTCAGCGGGTAAATTAGTTATGATATAATATCCAGCTAATATTATAAGAATTATAGCTGATATAATTAAAATCGTTCGATTTTCAATTTTTTTACCTTTTATCATCATCTTAATCAATAACCTCAAATATAATAATTATTTAAAACTCTATGCTTCTAAATCAATGTTGTATGTTTTTTCAGGGTTAATTTTATGTATTTCATTTGCATCTTTATCACTTAAACTATTTTTCTTAATAAGTTCTATTGTTCTTTTTGGTACTGTTTTTGGACCAAGTACAGCTCCAGGTCTACGAGGATCATCAATATAATCTGTTTCCATCATAAAACGAGTACCTTTTTTTAATGCTTCATAAATATTTTTTTCACTTGCTAAAACAGAGGGCATAATACCAAAATTTTCGTTTTCAAGTATGAGTGGTGGTGAAAAATGTTTTACTATTTTATGAACTGGTAAACCAGCTTTTTTTCCTAATTCAGCAAATTCCTTAAACTGAGTGGGAGTTGCTGATTCAGTATGTAAAATCACAGGAACATCAATTTCTTTAGCTCTTTGCATCCCATAAAAAATGATCTCATTTGAATCTTTAATGACTTGTTTATCAACTTCAAAATGTGGTCTTCCAATTTCTCCTATTCCAATGCATTTTTTTTCATCACAAAGAACTGCCGCCTCATCTATACCTTTTTTCATTATTGATATTGCTGATTCTCTTCCAAATTTTTCGGAAAGTTTTAGGTAATCTACAGGATAAGGTCCAACAGTAACAAATACACCAATATCAATTTTTGAACGAATTTCATCAGCAATTTGTAGAGTTTCATTATAACATTTTTTATAACTTTTGTTTTTCAAAACCAAATTAATCATAGGATATTGACAGAGAACAAAATGAGTACCACCAGCTGATTTAAAATCTTTTATTGCATTTAAAAAATATCCATCTCTTCTTAAATGAAGATGATTATCAAATATTATCAATAAAATTTCACCTTTTTATTTTTCATAACTAAGAGTAACTCTTCATTTTATTAAATACTAATTGATAAAACTTTTCAATAATTATCAATATCTATTGCTCATTATTTTTTCTAATCTTTCTTTCTGAAGTAATATAATATACCATTTACATTTTTTTGGTTATTTACTTTTATTTTATTAATAATAAATTGTGCTAAAATCCAACCAAAATATCCCATAAAAAATGTTAAAAATCCTGTTATACTATAACCAATGATAATTCTAAAATAAGTATTTACACTAATTAAAAATAAAATAATTATCCCAAAAATAATAAACAAAAATATAGGTATTAAAACCCACCTTAAAGTTTGAATTTTTGTTTTTACTGTCCTTTGCGAAAAACCCTTTAGAAATTTTTTTCTATTTTTGTATTTTAAAAAATAATGCTGGTTTATTTTCTGTTTAAACATTTTTTTTCATCTCTAGAAATAAAATTTTTAGTTGAGTAATCCCAAAAAAGTAAAAACAAGTTTGATATAAAAAGATGTTTCGCAGATATATATGCAAGTATGAAACAGATGCATATGCACACTAATTTTTAAAATATAATGTTTAATATTCTTTAAGGTTTTCAAAAATATTTAATAGTTGAATAACAATCTATTCTAATGTGATGGAGAGTAAATGGTAACTGATTTAGAAGACATAGATAAAAATAATTTTCTAAAAATAAAAAAGGTTGAAAAAGAGAAAGAAGAACTATTAGATGAATCTTTTAAAAGGGTTGAATTATCAAAAAAAAAGAAAAAATTTTTAATTAAGGAAAAAAAAGAAATAAAAAAATTTTTTCCTGTATTTGGAGTTATTTTTATTGTAATTGCTATTGTAGCATTGTTTATTATTAACTATTTACCATGGATGTACATAAAATATAATAATTCGGATTATCAAGAAGTTGAGGGTTTTTTTTATAGAGATTTTAAAACTAAATTTGAACAAAAAGAGATATTAGACCTTCTGGGTTCAAATTGTAATAATTGCAGTAGTTACAGTCATAATTATATTGGGTTATCAACAGATGATTTCATATATTCACCACAGTATTGTTTTTACGGATTTATTGCTCTAATTTTATTAGGATTAATTTCAATAATATTTGCAATTATTGATAAATTCCGAAATTTTTCTATTAAATCATATGTTTTATTTTATTTTATATCTGGTATAATTGAGGTGATTATTGGAGTTTATATATTGTCAATATGTGTAAAATTTCTTGGTGCAAATTTTCTTTTATTTTATAATAAATCTTTAATTGAAGGTATTGGTTTATATAACGCTAAATTATTAATTTTGGCACCAATACTACTAATTGTATTTGCTTTTATATTAATCAAAGGTGCAATGATAGCAGTAGAACTGAATTTTAAAGAGTTGGATAAAAGAAATATATCAGATAAAACCTCAGGATTTGTTTCTGCTTATAAATATGGGAGTAATATCGGATGAGTTTTGAAATAAATAAAAAATTAAGGAGTTACTGTTCTTGGTTAATTATTTTTAGTATTATTAATCTTTTTATTTTATCGCTAATACCCTTAGTCTCGATTGTTGAAAATGGTTCAAATGGCGAATTATATTTTAATGGTATAATGATGGATAGAAGCGAAGATAGTCAGATACAAAATATTGCTAATTATTTATTTTTCATAATTGAATTACTATGGATTGTTATAATTTTAAATTCAATTTCATATCTTAGTTTTTCAATCTATTTTTCTGAAAAATTTCCAAGGTTTTCTAAAATAATGATAAATACAAGTTTTATCAACTTAGTTATCAACGTTTTAATTTTTTATCTACAAATCAATCTAATAAAAAAAATTGTTGAAATTGATAATTTATCTCTTGCATCTGCATTTTCATTTATAAAATTTGCATATATACCTTTGATAATTAGATTTTTATTATTAATTTTTTCAATTATGTACGCTTTATATGTTATTCTTAATGTTATAAAAGAAAAGAAATATTTAACAATTGGAGAAAAACCACCCGACAGAAAATTAATAAGTAGACCAAAAAAAATAGATAAAAGGGAATCATTTCATGAAAAAATTATATCAGATTATAATGTAGATATAAAAAATATCAGAAGTAGGGAATTGTTAGAATCAGAAAAAGAACAAAAATTAGATTTAAAGATTGAATCTGAACCAGGATCATCAGAAACAAATAAATTTGTTGAAAAGAAAAAAAATTTTGAAAATGAACAAGATGACAAATTAAAATTCATAAAATCAAAGGACAAAATTAATTCAGAGCCATTTCCAGTTGAAAAACCTAAAGAAAGACCAAAAGAATCAGGTGAAATACCTATATCACAACAATTCGAAAAAGCATTATCTTCAGCTGTTGAAAAAAAATATACTGAAAAAAAAGGGCATGTTCCCCTTGAAACTAAGTTTGAAAACAAGCATGAAAAAATCAATATAACAGAACCACAAACTGATTTAAAACTTGAAAATCCAGAAGATTTAGTAAATGATGAAAATAAGGAGATAAAGAAAAAAATAAAAGTTAAATGTCCACAATGTAAATTTGTCTTTCCTGTTGAGAAAAAAGGGAATATAACATCTGTTAAATGCCCAAATTGTGGCAAAGAAGGAGTTATTAAATTTTCAAATGAGATTCTTAAATATCCGCCACTATCCTGATAACATCTCCATCTTTTAATTTATAATCTGCACCCACTACACGGTGTGTTCTTGCATCAATTGCTCTTATGAAATGATCTCCTAAATCTGTATGGACCTTATAGGCTAAATCCTTAGCAGTACTTCCATTTTTCATAAAATGTGCATCGGGTAAAATTCTTCCCTCTTTATCAGTAAGATGTGTTTCATCTTCTACTGGATAAGCTACTATCAAATCAAGCATTTTGACTGCTTCTTCTACACATTTTTGTATACCTGTTGATCCAAATTTTTTTAGAACATTATTACAAATATAATCAAGGACTTTTAGTTGTGCTTCACTAAGATCAGACTCTTTTATTATATTAAAATTGTTGCTACCAGGTTTATATTCAATTAATCCTTTTTTTGCTGCGTTTTTAAGTGCTAGTTCAGATTCAGCACTTGTTGGAACTACTACGTATCCCTTTTTTCTTATATCATCTGCTTTTAATAACAAATTATCAGGAGCAATATCACATTTATTAAATGCAATAAGCATAGGTTTACTTACTTTTTTAATATAATCAGAAAGTCTTAAAATTTCATCATCTGTCCATCTTGAGGGTTTAATGCTGTCTATGTCTAGTTTTCGTATAGCATCATGAATATGTTCCTCTTTAATTCCTAATCCAGTTAGTTTTTCTGCAAGCATTGATTCAATTTTTTTTTCTTCAAGTTCACATCGTCTAGCAACAGCTTCCCAGCCCTTCTTTATAATTCCCATTAGCCAATAATTAATTTCTCTTTCTAGAAATTCTACATCCTCAATTGGATTATATTTACCAAGGCCACATGGATTACCTTCAGTGTCAGTACTACCAGAAGAGTCTACTATATGTATCAAGGCATCAGCCTGTCTTAAATCATCAAGAAATTTATTACCAAGACCCCTACCTTTGCATGCATCTGGAACAAGTCCTGCAACATCTATTGCCTCAATTGGTACAAATCTTGTGCCATTAATGCATTTTGAATTATGTGGTGTACATTTTACATTAAATTCTTTACAAGGACAAGGTTTATTTACATACATTACACCCCTGTTGGCATCTATTGTAGTAAAGGGATAGTTTGCTATTTCAGCATGTGCATCGGTTGCAGCATTAAAAAAAGTAGATTTACCTACATTAGGTTTTCCAACAATTCCGATTTGCATACCCATTTTTTTTACTCCAATATGTTTTTTACTTCATCAACTATATTTGCTTCAGTTTCAAATCGTTTAACTTTTTCATCCATTTTAATCTTTGAAGGTGATATAAATGATACTCCTTCTTTAGCAAATAATTCTCCATTTATAGAAGCAGTTTTTGATAGAAAAATCTTGTTACCAGATATATTTCCACCAATACTTGATTTTTCTTCGATTTTTACATTATTATTTGAGACTATATTTCCATTAACTGCTGTATTTTTTCCGCAATAAAAATCACCTGTAGATATTATACTACCATGTACTACTGAATCACTTTCAATAGTAACATTTCCTTTAACATCAAAGTTTCCTCTTAGAATAGATTTTTTACCTATATTTAGATTATAATCGACTTTGGATTTTAGTATACCGATTGTTGTATTATCTGGTATGAAAAGAAAAATTTCTGATATGGCTATTGTGCTTTCATTATTTTCTTCAAGTTCTTTTAGTATTTTTTCTATCTCTTCACTATGTCCCATTTTTAGAAGTTGTAAAAGATATATAAAAATATATATTACAACAGGTATTGGACTGCGAATATTTATCCAACCTCTAGCCTCAAAACCCTGATCTATTACAACACTATCACCAACATCAAGATCACCCTTTAAAGAAAGTTTACCTTTAACATTCACCTTCTCTCCTAAATAAATATTTCTTTCGCTTCGTACATTACCAACAATACTTGAAAAAATATCAACTCGGATATCGTCATTTGCGATTAAATTCCCTTCAATTTTTACATGTTCACCAATAAATATTCTACCATCGGTTTTAATTCCAAATTGTAATAAACAACGATTGCCAATAACTACATCTCCTTTTGTAATAATATTACATTCATCGAATTTAGTGTTATCCGGAACAATTAGAGTCATCCTATCAAAAGTCATTGCAAAATCAGTATAACAAATAAAGTTATAAAGTCAACGACAAAAAATATATAATTTATTCTGAGAGCCATTTCTCATCGATTCTATGATAATTTGCGATTTCCTCAGGTTTAAACCATAATTTAATCTCAAATTCTGCTGTTTCAGGCACATCTGAGCCATGTATAATATTTCTACCTATAAACTGAGCAAAATCTCCACGAATAGTCCCGGGTAATGCTTCTTGTGGATTTGTTTTACCCATCATTGTTCTAACAACATTTATAACATTATTGCCTTCCAAAACCATAGCAATAACCGGTGATGAAATAATGTATTCAACAGTAGGTTTGAAAAAAGGTTTACCTTTATGAACACCGTAGTGTTTCTCTGCAAGTTCTTTTGAAACTGAAACAAGTTTCATAGCAACAATTTTTAGTCCTTTTTTTTCAAAACGATTTATAATTTCACCAACAAGACCACGTTGAACTCCATCAGGTTTTACCATAACAAATGTTCTTTCATTTTGCATAATTTCACCTTGAAACATTGCATAGATGGATATTAATCTTATTTATAGATTTAACGCAAACTGTTCCAATAAATGTTGACCAACATATGCAAGTGATAAACTAGTTACATTAAAAATAATATGAGCAATTATAGAAGAATATAAATTTTTTGTTTTAAAGACTATGTATCCTAAAACTATTCCCATAACCATCGGCATTAAAACAGGAAATATTTTACCATATGATATATGAGCTAAGCCAAATAAAAATGCTGTAATAAATATTGCAACAATTCCTCCTCCAAAATGTTCTATTTTTTCAAATAAAAAACCTCTAAAAAAGATTTCTTCACCAATTGGTTGAATTGCAACCAAAAAAAACAATACAGGCCAAGAAAATAACCTTTGGATATCTGGAATATTACTTAAATCTTGAGGTTTATAGCCCATTTTTATTAAAACAAATTCAATTACAAAAATTATTAAAAATATAATTATCGCTGCTAATAACCCCCAGAGAAATGCTTTATCTATATTTTCAGTAACAAGTTTAATACGCCTTAAAATTTCCTTAAACTTTAGATTATTAACAAAATAATACCAAGCAAAAGGTATCAATATAAATATTGCAATTACAAGCAATTGACTTTCTAAAGCAACAATTTCTGAGATTTCTAAATTCTCAATTAATTGTGGTGAATCAATCAAAATAAAAAAGGTTATTATTGGAAATATAAAAATTAGAAAGAAACATCCTAAAAGCAATAATAATGTAAAAATATGTGAAGGCTTATCAAATTTAAAATCCATTTAAAAATGGTAATAAGTATTTATTCATAAAAGTTTTTAAAATTTATGAATGTTTAATTTTTGTTATAGTTAAAAAATTTTTTAGTGCACCTATTTTTTTTAATCTTTTATTGAAATTAATAATTGAATAATATTATCTTCTTTTTAATTTTATACTGATTAATTATGTGATTATAAATTGTATAATTATTGTAAATTTTCTATTATTAACTAGTGTAAATTGCAATCCAATAAATATCAACAGGATCACTAGAGCTAACTGGATTTATTGGTCCTGAAGAACCAATATCTTCATACCACAGCCCGACTCTAAAACTTGATGAACCTATATCATAAACATTTGCAAAAATTACTGCATTTTCTGGTCCAAATGATTCATAATCAGGCGTGACAACTACGCAAATAGGAGTACTACCGATTCCATGAGATATTGAGCTTCCATTAATTCTATCAGCAGCTACACCATATTTTATTTTAATGTTCATTTTATCATAGGTAATAGCATCATCTGCAATATCAGGTTCTGTAATTGTCCCATCAACAATTTTCTGAGTTGTTATAGAATTATTAGCAAGATCATTGCTTGTAATAGAAAAATTTGCTATTTTTTCACTAGTTAATGAATCATTTGCAATAACATTTAACCCTGTTAAATTATTAATAGTGTTTGAATTAAGATCGTTAAATAATATTGATTTATTTACAATATTATTACTATTAATAGAATTAAATGCAATTTTTGAAATCCCTAAATCATTAATGTCAGAATCAGTAATTGATTCATCTACAATTTTACTACCAGTAACTGAATCATCAGCTAGTTCATTTAAACCTACTGCACCAGAACCAAGTGTAAGGGCAGGACTAATAAATACTGAAAAAATAATAGCTATAATAGATAAAACTATTGCCAATACAGCTAAACCCGTTGTAGTTTTGTTAGAAGTTACAACAATTTTCCCAGATCTAACAAATCTTTTCTCTGTATTTTGTGTAATAGGTTCATTTACGTATGAAGAATGAGATTCACTAGGTCTAATATTTTTTTTGCTTTCATCCTTAAAATCCATTAATTTTGCTCCACAGTTCAAACAAAATGTATTTTTATCAGCGTTTTCAAAACCACATCTAGGACAAATTTTTTTCATATTTTTTTCCTCCTATAATCATTTATGATAATAAATAAAAGATTTATAAAATTATTAGTAAATTTAAAAATAGCTAAACATACATAAGAAGAAGAAAATAAAAAATAATTTAATAGTAAAAGTTTTTAATATTGAATCATGTTACCAAAAAAATATTTTGGGCCTGTAGGGTAGCTTGGTCGATCCTTTTAGCTTTGGGAGCTAGAGACTCCGATTCAAATTCGGGCAGGCCCACTTTAGTATTTTGATGAATATTTGTTTTACTTCATTGCATGTTAGATTGATTATTGATTTTCTTAACTTAAATTTATTAATAAGGACAGTTCATTAAATGCATTATTGTCAAACAAATATTAGCTAATTTTTCACCTTTACCAAAGAATTGATACCATAGATCAGCATAAAAAAATATAATTAATAAAAATACACAAAGAATCTTGGGATACCAAAGTGGATTATTATCATTTTCACAATCACAAGGGAAATCCGATAGTTGTTTTATTCTTTCATTAATTTCATCATTTTTTCCTATAACACCAATTATCTCTTCTTGTAAATTAACTTTTAAATGTTGAAATCCTAAAAGACTTTTTTTATTTTCATATTTTTGTACAATATTCTAGATTTTTAATCCAAAATATTGTTTTTCTAATTTAAAAGAATTTCCAAACCTGTATTTCATTTTCTGCAACAAGTTCATCTTCTTCATAGGCTTTAACAGTAATAATATGTTTAAGCTTAGGAAATGATTTCTTATCCCATGTCCATTTATATGGTTCAGATGTCGTTGTATTTTTGAGGTCACCATCAATATAAAACTCAACTTTATCAACAGGGTATAACACTTCCTTATAATAACCATAAATCAATGCTTCAATATCAATACTGCCAAAAATAAGTGTTCTTGAAAACGGCTTTAACATTCTATTTTTAATATAAATTGCTTTTAAAGGCTTTGATATATCAACGTTAATAGACCGGAGTAAAGAATGGTTAACCCAGAGTGTTTCATTCTCCCTAACTTCTTTTCGAAATGTACTTTCCCATGGATAAAATAGTCCAGCAAAAGGTTCAAGATATATTTCTCCTGGGACAGTATTAATACTGTAAAATCCAAATTCATCTACATCTGAATATTCTTCATAACAATGTCCTTGACTATCTAGCCATTCAAGTCTAACTAAGGCATTTTTTAATGGTTCATTTGTTTCAAAATCAGTGACATACCCACAAACAACTGCATTTTTAGGCGGAAGCGCCTCTAAAGAGCCATATACCCAAATAATGTCGTTCTCATTTACTTTAAACCAATTAATACTTTCCCAAAAAAAGTCATCTGCCATAAAACGTATAGTTACATAACCTTCTAATACGTTAAATGAGAAAAATCCCTCAGAATCACTAAGGGTCCAATTAGATTCCCAATTAAAAGCATCAGATTGCCATTCAATTTCAACATAAGTATTTTCAATTGGATCATTTGTTTCAGAATCTGTTACATATCCACAAACAATTGCATTCCCTTGATAATCATTATTATATATGTACATCAAACCTGATTCCAACCCACAGTTATTAGACTTATTCTTTTCCATAGCGACATGATTTTTATTAAAGCCAACATCGATTAAAGGAAGTTCATCTGCGTACCCATCATATATTGTTGGATGTTGCCAGAAACATCGTGGTTCTATATACAAAAATAGCTCTTCTGCAGTAACAATACCATCTAAATTTATATCAGCAAATCCTCTTAATCCATCAATTAAAAATGGATAAAATTGTCCTGAAATTGATGCCTCAAATTCATGACTAGACATGATTACTACTCGTCCGTCTCCAGAAACATCTTCTGCAAATTCTTCCATCCACTTTATAGAGGATATTTGTATCCCAGAAAAAGGTAATATTGATTTTCTTGCTTTAATATTGAAAGAATCATTAAATCCTCCAGCAAAACAACTATCAACAATTAGACAGACACCTTGAGATTCTAAACGGTTTAAAAGAAAATTAATTTCATCATCCCAGATAATATGAGTTTTACGAACAAAACTCCAATAAGTATAGAGTGCTTCATCTGTATTATCTGCTTCATCTTTAGGAGGAATGTCATAGGTTAGTGAAGTTCCATGAGTTGTTATAAAAACCAATGAAATATCGTTTTCATCATCCATTTTATCAAGCCATCGAAATCCCTTACGTATATTTGGAATAGTTGCTTCCTCAGCTTTAATTACTTTTATATGATCTGTTGACCAACTGGATGAATCAGTAAGGATATTATATAAATCATCAACTGCTTTTAACATTTCAGGGATGTATGCATCTGGATTACCTGCATAATCACCAACTGCAATCAATAACGCCCAATATTCTGTTCCATCACCTATTACTAATGTTTTGTTATCCTTTAAATCATTTATTTCTATTGAGATAATCGCAGTTGATGGAATGATACTCATAAAGATAATCAATAAGACTATTGCAATAACCAGGGTTTTTATTAACCACTCTTTTTTCATAATTTACCTCCCTCTTAAATTACAATATATTAATTTGGTTTTAAGTATATAAAATCTATTATCATTTACTTTAAATCATCCTCAGCTTGGTATATCATATGGTTCTTTTGCTGGATGCCAATCAAATTGATACCAGGGACGTATAAAATATAAAAATTTTGTCAAAGTCCAAATTAGTTCTCCTGTTATTATTTTTGGAAGTAATCTTGGATTATCCCAATAGTTATTATACCATTGATTTCTTTTATGCGGATATTTTATATAATGAATCAAATCATAGCTCCACCAAATATGTGCACCCCTTAATATTTTCCTTTTAAAATTATTTTCATAAATTTTATTTGAATAACTTAATTCTAAGTCAATAGAATAAGATTTACTATACGCTATTTCATTTCGATAGATTGTATTGTTAACTGAATTAGTTATATTTTGAGAGGCTAAAACTATTCCTTTGTAATTATTAATGATGAAATTACCATATATTGTGTTATTAGAACTGTAAATAATAATACCATAACCCAGATCTTGTATAATATTATTTGAGATAATTGTCTCTGAAGATGAAGCTCTTACAAAAATTCCATTAGAAAGGAGAATACCATAATACTGAATTGTAAAACCACTAATTTGCACTTTATTTGCATTAACTTGAATAATTTTTCCAAAACTTTTAATTAATGTTGTATTTCTATTCTCTCCAAGTAGTTTAATTGATTTATCAATTATCACATTCTCTTTATAAGGTGAACTATCATCATAAACAAAAACAGTATCACCATCAGATGCGTCATTTATAGCATCCTGAATCTTACTATAATTTCTTTCTCCACTGCCACCGACATACAAAATATTACCATTAGAAACAGGCATAGAAGATTTCTTTACATTATCAACAGCAAAAGAAGGATTGAAACTCATAAAGACAAATAAAAAGGTTATTCCAACAACCAGATATCTTTTTATCATAATTTCCTCCCTTACAATAATATCAACTGATACCAAGTATATAAAAATTGTTTTACATGGACATTATAGATGCACAACTAGAACATATATCCCCAACAAAATCTTCATCTGGATACTCACAACCACAAATAGGACATTTTTTAATATTTATCATTTCTCCTTTAAACCATCTATTTTTACAGATATCTAAGATATACATAAATATATCTATCTTAAACCAATAAATCTTCTATATGTTTGTCTAATGGTATTTAAGTCTTATAGATAAGAGATAATTCATTCTAGGGGCATTTCTGACAATCCTCAGGCATTATTATAGGATGCTTTAGATAATATTATTCTATCTAAAAAACAGTATTAAATCTACTTAGCAATTATAGAAATCATTCCAAAGGATATTACTTTTACAATTATCGCAGATATCAATTTCATCTGGTTGTAACTCCTCACCACAGATAAAACAACTTCTACTCATCTCTATAATCTATACCACCTATAGACTATAATATATTTCCCTTCATCACCTTATCATAAATCCTTTTAGGGTCTTCATCTAATTGAAAATATTCCAAAGTCGATTCTTATATTTTGATACTGCTTCTTTCTGTTAATCTTTCTATTTATTTTTATTTCTTAGTCGTGAAGATATACACCTATTAAAAAAGCAACTACGTTTATTATGCCAGAACCAAAAGCAGCAATTGATAAGAGATACCAAGACATTGATTCGATAATAAATGTTGTATCTACTATTTCGACAATAACACCAATTATGGCAAATATTACACCAAGAAGCCAGCTAATACGAGCAGTCCAACCATGTACACCAATGGACCCTGTCATACGTTTACGTTCACTCTCCCAAGTCATATTTTTCCTTCACCTCCATCTTTTGATAATTAACATCACTTAATTATTTATAAGTCTCTCCATAACAATTGTTAAATCTCATGTGACATATCAATGGTATAGGTATCTTCTATATACCTATACTATTCATCACCTTATCATATATTTTTTTCAAATCTTCTTCAGATTGGCAATTATAATGCATCAAATCTACATCACCTTTTAGACTATGTCCCATGAGTATCTTCTTGATAGAGGTAGGTCCACCTCTTCTGTCCCATTCTTGGTTAAAGTATTTTCTTAGGTCTTTAACATGAATTGGAGCATACCTAAACAATTTCATAATATGACTTTGTGAAAACAATTGCTTTAGACTATTATCATTTCTAAAGTAAGTAAGGTATTCAGATAAAGCATCTTTAGTAACTTTTACTGATTGTTTTTCTCCATATAGAATCGCTTTGGGAGCTAGAGACTCCGATTTAAATTCGGACAGGCCCACTTTAGTATTTTGATGAATATTTATTTTACTTCTTTGCATGTTAAAATTGACATTCGTATTATTTTTTTGAATATCAGAATCTCTTTTCTTGAAATTATATTATGCATATTATACTATTAGCTCCTTTAAAAAATTATTAATTCATAATAAAAAAAATTTTAAACCTTAATTTTAAAAATGATTCATGATAAAATCACGTATTTTTTTATGTTTCCCAAGCATCCGTACTATTTTTTTTGTTGTATTTGTAATAGGAATATCAAAAAGCCGTGTTATGGCAAGCATTAAAATAAAAAGTATAACATTTAAGATAATGCCGACAAATGCATTTATCGTTCCTAATAGCGAGATGAAAAAAAACAGAAAAATTCCACCAATTATTGCCATGAGTGCAGACCGAATAATAAAATAAAGCCTCTGCAACCAAGTGGAAAGAAGTAGAGCCTTTATCACTGCTTTTTTTTCAATCATACATACCGATCCGGGTGATGCACTTTCCAATTCCTGAAATATTTTTTCTGTATGATTTAGATCAGAAAGTTGCAGTATTTTTTTGGTATAAGCTGCATCCGAGATATTTTTATTACTTGCATTTTCAATCTCTAAAATAATTATATCTGATATACGATCTATTTCTTTATTGATATCTGAACTCGAGTTCTTCATGACAATTTCATCCTCCAACTAGATTGCTTCTTCATTTAAATAAGTAAAATTCGAAATGTTTTTTTGTAATAATAAACCGTTATATTAACTATTTGAAGATTGCAAATATTAGTTTTATTTTTGACCCCAAAATTCATAGAATGAATAATGATTCAATAGTTGAAAGGAAGGTTTTTGAAGAAATTATCTAATGTATCTAAGATTGTTTCAATATTGTTCTTTTTCCTTTTAATGATTTTAGGACATAGACTACCTTTTCCTTGTTTGTCATTTTAAAATACTCACCAAGTTTTTATAATACAGTAATGTCTAACATCCACTTTTAAACATTATAGTTAATAATACATTATTAAATCTCACAGTCAGAAAAAATTTTGATAAGAATATTATTAATAGTAATATTTTTAATACAATAACTTATCATGTATATGCAATTGCATATACAGGCAGATGGGATGAAACCAAAATATTTAGTTATTGTAACTACATTAATATTAATTTCAAACTGTTTTTTATTTTCTATATATATAAACAACTGTAAAGCAGATGTGCTACCTAAATTCTATGTAGATGATGATTATAACAGCACTACTCCAGGTTGGCAAATAGATCATTTTGATAAAATTCAAGATGCTATTAATGCCTCATCAGCTGAAGATAGAATAATAGTATATGCTGGAGAATATAACGAAAGATTAACGATAAATCATAAACTCGATTTATTTGGAGAGGACAAAAATATAACAATAATAAACGGAGGAAATCTAGGTGATATTATAACAATTAATGCTGAATATACAAATATTAGCCATTTTACTATATGTGATAGTGGGGATGACAGCCTTAATACTGCAATAATAATAGATTTTGATAATACTATTATAACTGATAATATTATAACTGATGTAAACAACGGAATTTTCATAAATCATTGTAATAATAATCTAATTTATGATAACACAATTAAGAATAACAACGGATATGGGATTCGACTTAATCATTCAAATTATAATGAAATAAATTACAATTATATAATGAGTAACTCAGATGGTTTGTTTTTATATAATTCTTCATACAATTCAATAGAAAACAATATTGGTATAAAAGACAATAGTAAAAATGGTATGTTTTTAAATGAAACATCAAACTATAATACAATTTCTAATAATATTATTTTAGATAACCAAGACAATGGTTTATTTCTAAATGACCACTGCGATCATAATATCATATCATACAATAATGTTTATAGTAATGATGACTGTGGAATTAGATCGGAAAACTCAAGTTATAATTATATAGATGATAACACAATTAATAGTAATATTAATTACGGGATGATGATAGTCGGCTCTAGCAATACAATTATTGACAATTTTATAAACAATAATGAACAGCATGGCATATTTTTATTTGCTGATGATAATAATGTTATAACAAAAAATATAGTAAATGATAATGCTAATGATGGTATAATTTTGTCAAACTCTACCTCAGATTCAATTTATAAAAATGAAATATCGCAGAATTATAGATATGGGATAAACCTAGATTTTTTTACAATAAGTAATTTAATCTACGATAATTATTTACATGATAATACAGAAAATGCAGTTGATAAAAGTCTGGGTAAAAACATTTGGAATACAACAAAAACATTAGGAACTAACATAGTTGGAGGACCTTATATTTATGGTAATTACTGGGATGATTTTGATGAAAACTCTGAATACGCATATGATATCAATAAAGATTGGATAGCTGATGATTTTTATACAATATATGGATCAAATAACGATTATGGACCCTTACTTGATAGTACTCCACCAAATATAGGAACTCCAAGTGTTTTTCCAAGTGTACAAACATTAGGAAAATATACAAATATTTCGGTAACAATAACAGATAATACTATAATAAAAGAGGTATATCTAAATTTAGTTAATCCTTATAACGAGACAAGTAATTTTTCAATACTAGAAAACAAAAATGGAAACATATACTATTGTAATAAACAATTCACACCTGATGGCACATACAGTTTTTACATAAGCGCAAAAGACCCCAGAAACTGGTCAATTTCAACAAATAAAACATTTTATATAAATAAAGGAACACCACCAAAATTAATAGATAATACACCTTTAAAAGGCTCTCCATCAAAAAGCTTTACCTTCAATGCAACAGTAACAGAGAATGAAGGTAATAGCTCTTTTCTTGATGTAAAAGTAAAATGGAAGCATGGAGAAAAAGGTGATAACAGTACACTTATAAATACGTATAGAAATTTCTTTGAATTTACCGAAATATTGGACAACACAACTGATGACTTAACTTATTCTTTCTACGCATGTGACAGATGGGGTAATTCAATTACCACTGCTGAGAAAACTGTTAAAATAATTGATAATGAACCTCCTGAAATAAAAATAAACAAACATGGAGCTTCATCTGATTATATGCCAAACAAATTTACATTTAATGCAACAATTACAGATAATGTAAATGTTACAAATGTTAATATTGAATACTGGTATGGAAATAACAATCATACAACAGTTAAAATGGATTATACGGGTAACAATTATTATGAAAAAAATATTCAACTTAATGAATTTACTGAAAGGATTTATTGTATTATATATGCAACTGATTCAGTGGGTAATCAAAACAATACTAAAAAACCATTTGCAAATGCAGGTGGAATATATACAGGAATAGTAGCAATTAAAATAAATTTTAATGCAATTGATAGTTTTGACTTAGATGGTAATATATCTAAATTTTCTTGGAATTTTGGTGATGGAAACTATGGTTTGGGAATAACAACAAACCATATTTATACAGCGGTTGGCAACTACACAGTTACATTAAATGTTACAGATAATGACAGTAACACAGGTACAGATATAACATATGCAAGAATACTTCAACCTCTGCAAATAAAACCTTCAAATACAACAATCGAGAAAATTGAAGAAATATACGATCTAGAACTTCCCGAATTATTTTATTGTTATGACACAGATGGCGATTTAGCAGTAGATAAGTTTATTGATCCAAATAATGTATTAAAATCGGTACATACTGGGATAAACATAGACGGAAATATTGTTTTTCTTTTATCTATAAATGATGAATACATTCCTGAGTTTATATGGAATGCTACAAAAGATGAGATTATAGATATATTTTACAAATCAATAAAGATTGATAGTGAAGATATTAATATAAATGAAGAAAGTGAAGAAGCAACAGTTACAATAAAAGTTGATAAAGCTCAATGGATATTTATTGAAATAGACGAGGTATATCCCGATTCTGCTATTATAATAAAAACTGGAAATAGAATAATTTCTCCAGAAATGATTATAAGACAAAATAGCAAAATCTATATTTTTGATGATGCTGAAACAACTTATACAATTATTTTCCAAGATATATTTCCTGATGTTGAGGAACCTACTTTTTACCCTGATGAAGGTGGAATAATCAGTGAAGAACAAAAGACTATTACCATAACGTATAATATTCCAGTTGAGATTGTTTATGCATCATTTAATAATATTGATGTTAAATCTGATATAATTAATGTTAAGGATAACATGGTTTTTAATTATACCCCGCCTGGATATTGGGAGGATGGTGCATATGATTTTTCAATCACAGCTAAGGCTATAAATGGTAATAGTCAAAAAACGTCTTTTATAACTTACTTCTACTTTTCATATACAACGCCTCCTTTACCTCCTGAAAAAAGTTTCATTGAAAAGAATTTGATTTGGATAATATTAAGTTTTATTATTATTCTTGCAATCGTTCTTTTACAAATTGTTATACGTAAAAATATCTCTTTTGAAAGTTTTATTTACATAAAGAATAAAAAAATAATACCATTTTTTAAACCATTGGTTTTTGGTCCATTGAAAATCGATGTAAATGATGAAAAAGTAAGAAAGGCAGAGTTTTATGTTAATGGGCAACTAAAAAGCACTATCACTGAGCCACCTTTTATATGGAATTGGGATGAAAAAACATTTATGAAACAAAAAATTGAGACCGTTGTATATGACGAAGAAGGAAATAGCAATTCCAGTGGAGAAATGACTTTTTTTGTTTTTAATTCACCAAAATTTTTTAAATAGATCTATAAACAAATTAAATATAAGAAAATAATACGATGAACATGAAAATTAATTATTTATATGGCTTTATAATATAATTATGACAAACCCTAGAGAGATTTTAAATAAATTAAAATGGAATCAAAAATTTAATTTAGAATCCGCCGAGATATGGTATATACACAGAGGAGCACCAAAAGACACAATGATAATTTCAGGTAAAGAGATTGTTAAACTTGAAAAATCATTTATGAAAACAACAAATGCTATGATTCCGTATCACAGGATTTTTAAAATAATTTATAATCACAAAATCATTTTTCAGAGATAAAATAAAAAAATTATTAGATTTTCATTATAAAAGCTATATTTTTGGGATAGATTTATATATTTGTTCCTATTTAATTTATTATATATAAAGGGATTAAATAGGGTTGGTGAGATAATATACGAACTAAAATGCAATAAATGTGGTATATTAATGAAAAAAATCCCTATAAAAAAACTTGATTCAACATACATAATTGAATTCTACTGTGAAAAATGTGATGAATCAATAACATTTTACCCAGATCTTGGTGAAATTAAATCAGAATACACTAAAAATTTCTAAAAAAATAGGGAAATAATAGAAACTTAAAATTTATAATTAAGGTATGTCATAGTTAACTTTTTAATAAAATAAAATAAGATATTCTATTATTATTGAAAACTTTAGTAGAATATTTAGGTAAAGAAAACATTACCTGTAAAGTAGATTAAAAAAATTAAGAGGTAAGTAACATGGGCTTCCTTGAAAGATTAGATAAAAATATACACAAGCTAGAAAAACGAATTGCAAAAGAAGAAATTAGAATCGCACAATTAGAAGCAAAATTTGAGAATAAAAAAATAACTAAAGCAAAATTAAATATTGAAAAAAGAAAAATAAATGAAAGAATAAAAGCTATACAGTCTAGAATTCAAACATTAAGAGGAATAACAGTAAAAGAAAAACAACATCAAGAAGAAAAAGCTGAGGAGAAAAAAAAGAAAGAAGAAGAAAAACAAAAGAAAAAAGCAGAAAAAATGGAAAAAGAAGAATAATTAACAATGACGATATTTATTGAAAAAGGGGATTTAACAAAAATTTCTTGTGATGCTATTGTTAATCCTGCTAATTCTTTTGGCTACATGGGAGGTGGGGTTGCTGGTGCTATAAAAAAAGCAGGTGGACTAATAATTGAAAAAGAAGCAATATCAAAAGCACCAATTCCTGTGGGTAAAGCAGTTATAACAACAGCAGGTGCTTTACCATGCAAATATGTTATTCACGCACCAACCATGAAGCAACCTGCAATTAGCATAGATGTTAATAATGTTAAACTTGCAACAAAAGCAGCTTTTGAGTTAGGTGTTAAATTAAAATTAAAAAGTATAGCAATACCAGGAATGGGCACGGGTGTTGGTGGGGTACCAACTACTGATGCTGCAAAAGCAATAATAGAAATAATAAAAGAATTTGAAGATAAATTTGAAAAGATTTTTTTAATTGACAGAAATGATGAAATGATTAAATCATTTCATAAATTTTTAAAATAAAAAAAAAGATTTTTTTAGTATACAGGGCTCATTATTTTTCCCATAAATAATATTGCACCTGTGCTTTCGTGTTGAATTAAAAACACAAATGGATGATCAGCATTAAATGTATTAGTTATTGCACTGGTTGTAACAATAACTGAAGTAGCTGCTGCAGCTTCGGTTCCTTCTTCATTAACCTCTACAAATGCTTTATGTAAAATATCACTTATAAACAAGCTTTTTGTTCCATCCATACCTGAAAAATCTGCATCAATTTCAGAAAAAGCATCTACCATTCCCATTTTTGTCAAAACATTATTTAAATTATATTCTGTTTTAAATTTAAATTTTGGAATATCAATATTTATTTTTATCTCATTTAAATTACTGTTCCAATCTTCAATGTTTAAAGTATTTAATGAAGAATCAACAATGGAAATATTATTTTCTTTTGGAAGTATAACTAACATCGACAGATCATCACCTTCATATGGCATCTTTAGAATTTGTAAATCATCTGTTTCTGTATAATTAAAGACACAATCAGAAAGGCTCATCATATCTACTTTTACTGTTTTACTAGAATCTAGCTTAAAATCTATTTTTGTTGTGTATTTAGGATCAAAAGGATTTTCCCATAATCCTTTGAAATATATTGCGTTTGTTAAAACCAGGCGAGTAAATACTGATAATGCGCTAGGGTCTATCATATCTTTTATTTTACCATTGGTTTGATTTTCAATCCAAGTATTGATTGTCCTGGCTGCTTCAACATTTTTAGAAAAATCTAATTCGTTTGCTTCAGCCATATAATAATTTTGCAGTAAGCTAATATACTCTGTTAAAAAAGGATAGTTTTGTTGAATCCAAAAAGCATTAGCAGTACTAATTTTATAACCTTCTTGTTTTTGATTTAATAGATTATAAATTTTGCCAAACGAACCTTGTGTTTCTGAATCATTTTGTAAAAAATTTAAAATATTGTACATTTGAGTAGCAGTATTTCCATGAGCACCTTCGTAAGCCATCGATAAAGCTACAAAAATGCTATAAGGTGAAAAGAAAATATTATCCTCTTTATTTTCTGAAATTTTTTGATAAAAATCAAAAGAAAATTTATTTAATGAATCAACCAAGGAGCTAAGTTTTTCAGCTGTGTAATTTTTATCATTTGCAAGTCTAACTGGTATTGTAGATTCTTTATATGGTTGAGATTCATTTAAATATATCACAGAAAAAATTCCAGCAATAACAATTAAAAAACAAACACCTATTGCTATTAAACTAAATTTTTTCATTTTCATCACTTTAAAAAGTATATTAATAAAAAGTATATAAAGAGTTGGAAAACGTTTGGGAAAAACCAAATAAAATTATATATTGTCATATACGAAGTATATTTATTTTTAATTACATTTTTTTCAAATATTTATTATTAACTTAAATTTAGATTTAAAAAAATTAATATTCACAACAACAAAATAATTTAAGTTAGTTAATCTAGGAATTATAATATTAATGTTATAATTAATATTTACAAAAATATTTTTGTTATATCTAAATTAAATAGAAAATTAATTAAATGTTACATAAGATACAATCTTATACCTTTATTATATTTGGTATGGAAGGGGTATAAATTATGAGGAGAGATAATATAATAAATAAAAAGGCTGTTGTTGCAATAATTTTCTGTGTAATGCTTATAGTAATCTCTTTTAGTGGATGTGTACAAGAAGAATCCAAAGAAAAGGTATTAATCTTTGCGAGTGCTGGAGATGTCGATAAGCTTGACCCAGCAGATGTAACTGATGGAGAGTCTGTAGAAAGAATGGATAACATCTTTGAAGGCTTAGTTGAGTATAAACCTGGTGGTACAGAGATACAACCATGTTTAGCGACATCATGGGTCACATCATCAGATGGAAAGAATATCACTTTCACTTTGAGACAAGGTGTGAAGTTCCATGATGGAACTGATTTTAATGCTGATGCTGTTGTTTTTTCATTCGAACGACAATATAATACTAGTCATCCTTACTTTCAATATGGAGAATGGATTTACTGGGGGTTGTTTTATTCAGATATATCCAGTGTTGAAAAAATCGATAATTATACAGTTAATATCAGGTTAGATAAAGTAAATGCTGAGATGATGACGAATTTAGCTATGTTTACTGTTACAATTGTAAGTCCTACAAATGCAGAAATTTGGAAAGAAGATGCTTTCAAACATCCTGTCGGAACAGGTCCTTTTAAATTTGTAGAATGGGTAAAAGATGACCATATCACTTTAGAAGCAAACAAGGAATATTGGCGTGGAGCACCAAAATTAGATAAATTGATATTTAGAGTAATTGAGGATCCCTCTGCAAGATTGCTTGCGTTACAAGCAACTGAAATTCAGGGAATGGAATTCCCAGATCCAGCAAGTTTTAATTCAATAAAAGCTGATAGCAATCTGCAGCTTCTAACAGCACCTGGTATGAATGTCGGGTATTTAGCGATAAATTGTGGTTACGGATATAATGATAACAACAGTAATGGTGTTCACGATACAGATGAACCATGGGTGGAAACTCCAGGATACTTTGAACCATTTACAAATAAATCAGTAAGACAGGCAATTAATTATGCTATCAATAAAACTTCGATTATTGAAAACCTTTACAAAGGAACAGCAATTGTTGCAAAAAATGGAATGCCACCATTTATGTTAGGATATAATGACGATATTGTAGATTATCCATATAATCCTGATAAGGCGCGTGAACTGTTAACAGAAGCAGGGTACCCAAATGGTTTTAACACTACATTATGGGTAATGCCGGTCAGCAGACCTTATATGTTTGATCCAGTGAAAATTGGAGAGGCAATTCAAAGCTATCTAGAGGATGTGAATATTCATATCCAATTTTACCAAGTTGAATGGGCGACATATCTAGAAAAAACCGAAGCAGGAGAACATCCGATGTGTCTCCTTGGTTGGACTGGAGATAACGGAGATCCTAATAATTTTATGCAATTATACGGAGCAAATGGATGCAATATAGGAGGGGCTTTAAATGTAGCTTTTTATAACAGCACTGATGTACAAGATCTTCTGGATGCTGCATTACAAACCTATGATACAAATGAACGTGCAGACCTTTATGAAGAGGCACAAGAGATTATTCATGAAGATGCCCCATATCTTTATTTGGCACATGCAAACCAGAATCTTGTCTTTACAAAAAATGTACAGGGATTTGTTTTAAACCCGACAGCGCGATATTTCTTCTATCCTGTTGATTTGACATAGAACTCAACAGGATATACTCTGATTTTCTTATGCAAAAGAAAAAAAGAGAGTATTCTAAAGATATACTGTTGATCAGATATGAAATGGTACATCATTAAAAGACTGTTACAAATTATACCTGTTATTTTAGGAGTAACCATTATCGCGTTTACTTTAATACATATTGCCCCTGGTGATCCTGCCAGAAATATGCTTGGGCAACATGCGTCACAACAGGAAATAGATGAAATCCGCGCGAAATATGGCCTAGACCAACCATTGTATGTTCAATATTTTATTTGGCTTGGTGATGTTTTACAAGGCAACTTGGGTCGTTCTATTCTTTCTCATGAACAAGTCACCATCGAGATCGCATCTAGATTCCCAAACACAATTGAGTTAGCAATTGCTGCGATGCTCTTTGCGATTCTTATAGGTGTTATTGCTGGTATTATCTCTGCTACCAAACAATATTCGATTGCTGATTATTCGGTTATGGGAATCGCCCTGTTTGGAATTTCAATGCCAGTTTTTTGGCTAGGAATTATGCTAATGATGATCTTTGGGGTTTACCTAGGTTGGTTACCAATTGGAGGACGTATTGACCTTCTTATCCCATTCCATCGTGTTACTGGTTTCATGGTGTTAGATAGTATAATAACAGCAAATGGTGCAGCTTTAATCAGTGTTCTTAGTCATCTGGTTCTTCCTGCGATTGCACTAGGTACCATT
>JGI2172J19969_10000093_pt1 | contig 32072 bp, 26 predicted proteins | sample DeeMarSWOR230_32_FD_19969 | JGI IMG/M metagenome (IMG submission 19969)
GGCTTTTAAGTCATCAGCACTGATAATACTGATCGAGGCTGAACAATCCTTGACAGCCTTTGGAGTCATGGTGGCTGTTACAACAATTTTATGATGAGGACGAATGGTTGACTCTTTCTTTTTTTTCTTCTGGTTATCCTTGGTTTGTTCAGCAAAAACAAAATTCCCAATAGATACTACAAATAGAAGCAGAAAAAAAATGAAAAAGATTCTTTTATAAAACAATTTCCTTCCCTCCCATAAAGTGTTACGAAATTAAAAATAATAACACTTATAAAATAATTGTCAAGTTTTTTCAGTAAACCGGCATCCAGGGAATTCTATGAATCAGACAAAAGAGAGATTTTTTTTTGATTTTTTTTCTTTTTTGCCCCTTTAATTGCAGTTTATGCCAGGCGTGTCATATTATAGACGAGAAAATTTTCTGCAATCCAGCACATTGTTTAGTAAATGAAAAAGACAAAATAATGCAATTTCACTTTAGGAAGTAACCAGATTTGCTGAGTTAACAAATCTCTGCATCACGAAATGACTGATTCACTGGACCACAGGTCTTAGTCGATATCCTTGCCAGTTGTGGTCATGAGTAATTTTCCGTGTTTCACGTTTCTTGTGCTCAGGAGTTCATCAGAAATTTTTTTAATCAAATAGTTTTTTCCTTTCAGCACAATAACTTCCAGGCAGTTGTGTTTATCCATGTGAATGTGAGTTGAGGAGATAATCAAATCAAGGTACTTATGTTGAAGTTTGATAAGGGTCTCTGTCAATTGCCTCATTTTATGGCTAAAGACAAGGCAGAGGATACCCACGGTTTCTTTCTCCTCCTCTTTCCATTCCTCAGAGACCAACCGCTTTCTTATCAAATCGCGGAAGGCTTCCGAGCGATTTTTATAGCCTCTTTTTTCTATCAGCGAATCAAATTTTATTAACAGATCTTTTTCAAGGGAAACGCCAAACCTTATGACATTCGCCATTTTTCTCTCCTCTAAAAGTTTCTTCGAAAATAATATGCCTTGCTCCCAAAGTCAAATATTAATTGTGTGCTATCCGGAACATACTGTACAATTTTTGAGGTTTGGTTAAGCTGAATACATAAGAGATTTAATAGAGCTTTCGAGTCGCAGTCATATTGATGGTTCGAAGAAGAACTCCCACCAATTATTTAATTTTTCTAATGAGGGGAGGATTATAATTTCTTTGGTGATTTATAATCCTTTTCAGCGCGGTGTCTTATTTCTTCCTTTTAAGTTGCTTTTCCTTTTTGTTTTGATTGCAACTACTTTATTTTCCTGCACTCATTATTTGTAGAGCGAAATAAGCCTTAATTATCTTCAGATTCAACAAATTTTATATGTGAATATAAAAATCTATCGCATTCATCACATTTATAATTGTAAATTTCAGTTGAAATCATTTCCCCACCACTAACTGACTCTGATAGCTGAATATCAGTTCTTTCACAGAGAGGACATTTCTTTTCTATGATGCGCAGAGGATTTTTACAGATTGAACAAATTTTATTTAATTTCTTTAAATCATATTCCTCTGGTAATTTGAACTCTTTTCCCTTTCTAAATTTTTTTTCATTAAGTTTTCTGAGAAAAGGATCCGGACAAAAATCCCTTTCCCAAAAATCACAATTTTGTAGGAATATAGCTTTCAATTATTCTCCTTTCCGGCGAATTCATTTTTTTTCTTCTTTATCTTCTCAATAAGGTAATATCTCACTCCCTGTTTCAAAAGCCAGCCCTCTCTCAGTTTTTTTGGGGAAAAGAAGCTTTGAGAGAACAAGCTCAAGGAAGATAACGATCCATTACCGAGAGAGGGCGTAGCATATAATCTTTTTTTCTTGTTTAAAAATTTTGGTTTCATATAGCTTCTTAGAGCGAAATTTATCTGTATATTGCTGGCAGAATGAATTTCTTATGAGGACACTCACTGCATATTTTATCTAATGCCTCTGTATTCATAGAATTCTTTAATAATAACTTCGGAAATAAGGTTAAAACTTCCTTGTTACACATTTTGCGATTAATCCATCTTGTTTCACAGAGTTGCGCTAACAACTGAACCTTTTCTCCGGTGTCATAGAAAAAAAAATTTCCACATTGATCGCATTTATGTAAAGGCCTTGACTCATCAGTATTTTTAATTTTTACATCATAAATATTCTCTGAATCGATACTGAAGCAGCTCGGACACATCATTTCTTCAATCATTTTTCTTCCTTTTACAAAAATTCCCACTATTATTTTGTTTATAGATTAGAAAAAATATCAATATGAAAATAATGAGTATAAAACAGGTAGATATAATACTTGTTAATCTTGGAGTGAGATTACAATAGAGAGAACACGAAGAAAGAGAGCTGCATGGATATCTTTATTTGAAAGCCCAATACTGAGAATTTTTTCCTCCTTCGTCTTCCCTGTTCATGCGCTAATCCGTTCAGCCATCTTTTTCAATATCGGGAAGCCAGGGCATTAGGGGATTTGGCTTTCACTTGGATCGATTCCCGGCTCTAGGGCTTCAGGCGATTCTCATCTTTATAATAGATCTATTAACCTCTTTCCAGTCTCTTCTTCAATCATTTCCTTGGTTATCTGAACAGGTTGATTTTCTTTCTCAGGATTATAATCTTTCTGAACTCGCAAAGATAAATTCTCTTTATCCTGTTTTGTAAGAAGCTCTGTGTCAAAATAATGTCTCTTTATTCGAAATGTGAGTAGATAAAATTTACATGTCGGGCATCTAATTAACATGTCCAAATCACCGCCAAGAAGGTTTGGCCTCATTAAAGCTTCGTCGTTTTCACAGAGATAACATTTGATTTTTTCCCAGTCCATCTCACTCTCCTTTTTTTAATTCGAGATCACAAAATTCCTTTCTTCTCGAGATACGGCTTTTTTCACCGGCTTTATCCAATAGCCAATCTTTTTAAAACATTTATTCCGAAATTTTGCTTCTCATTTGCTGACTGGAATTTATTATTGCTTTGTTATTTTAGATCTTTTTCAAAAATCCAGAATAGTGTTTCACAATTTTTATTATTGCATCTAAATCCATGAGTCATTTCCATCCCAGGTATGCAGTGAGATATTCCTGCTATTTCAACGTTTTTGCTGCCACAGATTGGGCACATCTCTTCTTTGACTATGAAATAACTCGATTTGCATTTTTTGCATATTTCATCAAGTTTTTCTAACTCTTCTCCTGTTTGAGCCAGAGGAGCACTTTTTCGTTCAGTAAGACGCTTAAATTCTCGGACATCAGGATGGCATCCCCAAGTTCCCCAATTGCCGCATATGGGCGCTAATCTCTCCATTGTCCATCCTTTAAGCAGACTCGGCTAATGACTGGTACAGCAATAGAGTTTTATGGGCGCCAGGTTTTCTTGAGGAGAAAAGGAGAAATAGCGGGCATGGTGTTTGTCGAGGAAAAACCGCCATTCTTTACTGACGCCCACATTAATTATGTCACTTATATTAATTTTACTGATGATCTTTCTTGAGAATTTTTCTTCATCTCCCTTATCTGCCCTACAAGGCACCAATCCATTTGCTTTACTAGCCAGCCCTCTCCCAGTGACAACGTGGAAAAGAAGTTTTGAGAGGATAATGCTTCCGGACTGAAAGAGGGCGTGGCATAGTCTTCTGTCTCCTAATACTTGTCCATTTCCATATTTAATAAATCATCTTCATCAAAAACCTTTCCGCAACTAAGACATTCGTAGATGATGTTTTCTTCATCTGGATTCCTGAGTCTTGCAATCCCGGGCACCTTGGATTTTTCCCCTTCTTTTTTCTTTATGCTGTAACTGTGACAGTTAGGACATGTCACTTTTTCTTCCATCCTTTCCTCCTTTACTTCAGCACAACAAGATTTATCTATGAACACCCCGTTTCCCCTCTTTAAAGAGGATTCTTCATCCTCTGAATTATCCTTATGAGCCGGTAATCAACTCTCAGCTTTTCTTTTTCCTTAAAGATAAATTTGTATACTGTTTATAGTGACAATGACAACAGGGATTTATTGTGTATAAAATGGTTATAAAAAATACGTGTTCAATCTGGAAGAAAATTCCAGGTCAGAGGTTGTGGAGAAAAGAGGTTAAGTTAATATTCTTATTAGATATTCCAATTTTTTGCCTGATATTCCTGCGGTGCTTTTCGACTGTCCTGTAAGAAATACTTAAGAGATTAGAAATATCTTTGCTTGTCAGACCACCTTTTATCATGTTGCAAATTTCAATTTCTCTCGGAGTTAGCTTTAAGTTCTTTTCTGTTACTTTACTGCCGAATGAAGAAGTTAATTTTCTTAAGTGATATTGAAGTAAATCCACATATTTAAGAGGAGCTTTCTCAATAGCAAGCTTTTTTAAAATTGGAGATACCACAATATTTATATTAGTCTCAATATCATTTTTTATCTTTCTTTTTTCTACCTCGATCTGCGCTATAATTTCCCTGAGGGCTATATTCTTCTGCTCCAAAGCTAATTTCTGTTTTTGCAGGTTAGATTCAGACTCTATCAGCGCCTGCTCTACTTTCTTCCGTTCTGTGATTTCCCGCTTAAGCCGTTCGTTGGCCGATTTTAAATCAGCAGTGCGTTCTTCCACAAGTTCTTCAAGATGTTCTCGATATCTTTTCACTATTTCCTCTACCCGTCTACGTTGAAGAGCTACCGATGCCTGGCCTATGAATGTCTCTATAAGACTTCTATTTTCCAGCCCGTCCTTGTTACGCGTTATGATTACAGCGTTGCCGAATATCTTTCCTTCCTTTGTGAAACCCATTGTATAGATGTCTCCCAAATTGAAAAGCTTCTCCACGGTATTGCAGATGTGCTTTGGAATTTTTTCAAAACTCAGGACATACAAGCCTCCCGGGACTTTTACCAGCCTTCCAGTAGAGAGTTCTGCCCGGGCTTCCTCACTAATCGGGAAGGACATTCCTAAGGTATTCTTCCTTAGAATCTTTATAATGCTTTCAATTTCCTTTCTTGCTCCCGAAAAGGCTCGGACTTTAATGTATTTAGTGGTCTCATCGAATGAATTAACAAGAACAAAAGAGTTGCCCACGAGTTCTCTCAGCCGCTTGCCTATAAACTTGTAGATATCCGACCTGGGAGGAAGCTCCACGAATTCCATAGCTGTCCTTGATAAAAAAGCAAGGTTGGATGCATATTGTTTTTCCTTTTCCTCTGCCTTCTCGCGTTCGGTGATGTCTTCCACAGCTCCTTCATAGTACAGTATCCGTCCTTCACTATCCCGGACGGTTCGGGCACTGTCTCGGATCCAGAACACCGTGCCGTCGTGCCGACGACATTGCGCTTTAAATCCCCGAACGGTGCCTTCGCGTTCCATTTTTGCCTGCCACCTTTTGCGATCTTCAGAATTGACATAATCGTCAATGACATTTCCTTTGAGAAAGGCCTCCCGATTTGGGCACCCGGCCATCCGCAACAAGGCGCGGTTAACTTCCAGTCTTTTTCCTTCAGGAGTGGATCGGTAAAGTCCTAAAGGAATGCCCTCAAATAGACTATGCAGCCTGTTTTTAGTTTCCAGTAGATCTTCCTCAGTCCGTTTGCGCGCTGAAATGTCTCTCCCAACACCTTGAATCGCATAGGGCTTTCCTTCTCGATAGATAACGGAGGCTTCTGTCTCCACCCAGACATAGCTGCCATCTTTCCTTCTCAATTTGTATTCGGAATGTTTTTTCTGGGAACCTGTCTTTTTAATCTCCTTGAAGGTTTTGAAAGCACTGGGCAACTGGTCTTCTTCAATTAATGAGAATAGACTAAGGGAAAGTAACTCCTTTTTCGTATATCCCAGCAAGTTCAATGCGCCATTATTAGCATCCAGGAATCTACCTTCAAAATCATGCACACATATACAGCAAAGAGAGCGGTCGAAAAAGGCCTCGTATCTTTCTTGGCTTTCCTTTAAAGCCTCTTCCGCCTCATTATGCTTGATTTTTGTCTTTTCCAATTCAGCATTTTGTTGGCGCAGTTTTACTAATTCATCCATGTGCTGCTTTTTTGACGTGTCTTGGTCTTTCACATTACCCTCCAGGTGCAGGAGCAATATTGCTTAAAAGGACGTATTGATCCAAACGTTACAGAGAGAATTCAGGAATAAACATTCACTCTTTTGCTATATTGCACTTTCCCTATCTTCAATCGATTCCATCTGAATCGCAGAAAGATGTTTATAACATTTGAGAAATTTTTAGTCAAAGTTGAATGGGCTTCAAGGGCTTTAAATTTATCTTTTCCTCAGGCGCTGAGTACAAAATTTTCTCCTTTGAACACGAGTATTGACAAGGGGAGTCAAATCGGGATGGCTGAGATTTTTTTCCCGAATTGACACAGCAGAGAGCCAGATCATCTTTTTAGCCAAATATACAGAAAAGACATACACTTCCAGATTTTGCATTGAATTTCCTATTTAATTAATGAGTATATATAATGGAAGAAGGAAAATGAGCACACTCAAGATATTAAACGCTCTTAAAAGACACAAATTTAAATTATTACTGCTTATCCTTTACGTGCCGGTATCCTGCAGCTTGATAGGTCTTTTAGCCTATTATATGAGATGTCCCAGCCCTGTTGTCGGGAGCTATCCCTTTCTCGATGTATTCTTGTTTTATGCCACCCCTTTTTTTGGCGATTTTGGCGTTGTGCATTTACCGACATTAGTGCTGAGTTTGGCCTTTCTTCTTTTAATGGTCATATCGACGGATTCGCCCAAACCCATTATTACAATTTATCCAATCAGGATAATCTTGTTGGTATTGATTGCTTTAATCACTATTCTTGCGTTTGTTATTAATGTTAGTACCCCACTTCGTTTTCGGCCATACTATTACTACATGCTCTTATTTTTGTATGTGGATGTTCCCCTAATTTTGGTCTTTCTTCTAACTTTCCTTCCCCTTTTTCGGAAATTGAAAACCAGGCTGGTATAGACGAGAAGATTCGCCTTAAGGAAGGTTTATGAGATTCCTTCTTTGATTTTGTCCCAGTTTTTGATCCTGTACCGCTTAATCTGTTCCAATCCGGTCTCTTCATTTACAACTATGGTATATATATAGCCATCCTTTATTACTTCTGGATAATGATCTAAATGTATCTTGTATAAATATAGCCCCTCTTTGTTAAATACATCGTATTTGTGATCTGTATTTGATTCACGGGCGACCGGATTCTTGCGGACATAAATTCGGCTTTGATTATCTGTTATTATTGAGTAGAAATAAGGCATGTAATCCGGGAATTTTAGGGATATATCAGGAATATAATGTCCCTGCATCATTATACCCTCTTTAATCCGATTTTTAATTCTGTCTCTCTCACTCTTCGTTATCTTTATGGGAGACTCATCTTTTCTTATCATAAATAAGACATCCCCTGCTTTATCAACGGCAACTAATTCATATTTCTTTGAATGCCCATAAATAAAAGTATCATTGTCAACTCTGGAAACAAACAGGTCGTCTTCGTAGCCATGATGAACCATAGCAGCCAACAGGGTTGACGTATTACCCTCCCTTATCTTGGAAATTTCTATCCTTTGTATATGGTATGGAAATTCAGCGAAAGTCTTTTCAACTTTTCCAGTAAGATTTAATTTCTTTATGGAGCGATACATAACATTAATCCCTGGTAAAGAAAATTTTCCCCAAATACATCTATCAGAATCCAAATAAAAATCATTCAGAAACTCAACAAGATGAATGTCATTATCGATATATTTCCCCTCTTTCTCGAAGATAATTATAGTCATTGACCTAAAATCTGCCACAAAGATATTGCCGGTCTCGTCGTCTAGCTGAAGGCATGAAGGTTGACTAAATTCTCCAGGGCCCTGCCCCCTTTTTCCGATTGAACGAAAATATTTTCCGTCCTTATCAAAAATTTGAAGCCTGTGATTTCCGGAGTCCAGAACATAGATGTTCCCCTCTGTGTCGACTTGGATGTCTCTAGCTCTATAAAAGAGGTAATTCTCATCCTCTTCATTCCCGATACTCAAATCCTCCTCAAGTTCGAACTTAATTTCACCATAGAGAGGCTCTGCCGGATTTTTAATGACTTTAATTCCGTCTTCAGTTTCTATCTTGCCTTGCCACTCAGCTTTTTGTCCGCCAAATGAAACGAACAATATTAAGACTGAAAAAGAAAGGACGATTAGAATAATTCTGATTTTAATTTTATCCCTCCTTTTACTATTATAGTCTTAAATATTTTAAAAGATGAACCGCATCGTAATCAAACGACTTAACATATTGAAAAAAGTAAAAAAAGTAAAAAAGGGGCCAGGCCCCTTTTACTATTGAATAGATATATCACTTGGACACTTTGATTTGGTCCCAGTTTTTGATCCTGTATCTTATGACCTTGTATTCCCCGGTCTCATCTGAATAGGATGTATCATACAGAAACCCGCCTTTAATGAACCCTCGAGAGAGGTTGAGTTTTGTCGTGTAGAGATAATAGCCGTCTGCGCTGAAAATATCCATTTCATCCTCTTCGCTTTCGTCCAGTACTGATTTTACTTTTCTGACGTATATTCTGCCTGTATCGTCGGATGCAATGCCGTTGAAAAAAGGCCGATGGTCAGGAAAATCAGCTCCTTCTTCGACAACATCCCTGGGCCATCTTCCCTCTTCTTCATCTGCAGTATCTTCAAGGGTATCGTCAATGATTTTATCCTTTTCCCTGCGGGTGATGGATTGAGGAGGCTCATCCTTTTCTATTATTAGAGATGTCTCTCCCGAAAAATCAGCCACAATTAACTTGTATTCTGCGCCGTAACCGTAGACCGCTCCTTTTTTTTCAATCGGAGAAAAGGAAAGTTGTGGTCTGTATGAGTGAGAAAAACTGAACATGGCGCCTTTTCTGGACACTGTTTTCATCCCGGGAAATTCAGCAATGTTCTTTATGATTTTTCCTTCGGAGTCTAATATCATGACTCCAAAATTTTGAGCTTTTGGNGTACTGATGAATCCATAACAGATGATGTTTCCTTCGGGTCCTGCGGCAAATCCCATGATAAATGTGGTAGGGACAAAGCTTTTTATGTAGTTTCCTTTCGGATCGAATAGATTCAATTTCCGGAGTTCCATAACATAGATATTGCCCAGCTCGTCCAGGAAGATATTAAAAGGCCTCATGAATTCTCCGGGCCCCTCTCCTTTTCTCCCGATTGTCTGAAGGTAGTTTCCGTCCTTATCAAACTTTTGGATTCTATGGTTCCCTGAGTCCATAACATAAATATTGTTTTGGCTGTCGACATCTATGCTTCCGATCTGGTAGAACATGGTATTTTCGTCTTCCACACTGCCGATCGATAGATCCTCTTCTAATTCGAGGACAAGCTCACCAAACATCGGTTCAGCCGGGTTTTTGACGACCCTGATGCCGTTTTCCTCCTCGACTGTTCCCTGCCATCCGGTTTTTTGTTTTTGACACGCTAGAGATAAAATTAATGCGGAAATTATGAGGCCAGCCAGTACAAAATTAAATTTTTGTTTCATCGTTCCTACTTACAGATGTTCGGGTTCAATGAAATAAACTACATAAAAGAGAGAACGGATTCAAGGCTATTCTTCTCTCATTCTCAATCTGAAGGCTTTTGGGAATCCCGCTTCGTCAGCTGCCAAGGTGTAAATGTATTCGTTCTTAAAGATGAGATGCGGATAGACTGCTTTGTCAATTTTAGTCGAGAACAAGAATTTTCCCTCAGATGAGAAAACATCGTAGGATGTTTCTGTCCTGGGCCTGTCTCTCCAAAAAGGCTCGTAATGTTCTACCCAGATTCTATCTTTCTCGTCGATAGATATACATTTAAACACTGCATAATATTCCACTATCTTTCTTGTTTCAGGGTTATCAATTCCAAGTCCGTTTCTAATTCTCTTAAATATCTCTGAGATTTTTCTTTTGGCTTCGTCTTTCACAGGAATGGGCTTGCGGTCGAGATTAAACTTAAAGAGTAATCCACCTTCCGGAGTAAAAACATTCATTTCATACTTGTTGGCTGTAGCAATGACTATATGGTTTTGAGAGTTGATGTCCCATTTTACGAATACCGGGTATTCAAAGGTGAACGTGCCGTCACTGACTCTATCAGTCATTTGCTGTTCTTGGCTGTAGAAATTAAGGATTTGATTCTTTTGAGAGTCGTACTTGCCAACTTTATAAAAGTATTGAATTTCATTTCTCGGCCCTTCTTCAGGATACTTAGCGCCAATAATGAGTCCTTCGTCCCTTGTGATTGAAATTTGGCCCAAACGCTCTACATATATCGCTCTTTCAAACTCTCCGTCTGAATTAAATTCATGGATCTTTCTCGTCATCCAATCGGCTACAAAAATATTCCCTTGTTCGCTTATGCAAAGATGAGTAGGCCGTTGGAATTCACCGGGACCTTCTCCGCCTCTACCGATATTTTTAACGTGTTTCCCCTGAAGATTGTATTTTTTTATCGTTTGTTCTTCGGAATCCAAAACGTAAATATTGCCCTGAGCATCTGCGTCAATATCTCTTGGTCGGGAGAACATGTAATTTTCATCGCCTTCTTCTTCACCGATAGAAAGGTCTACGATGAATTCAATGGGTTTGAATGATTCCTCAGGGTTTGGCTCGAAATTGTGGACTAGCTTCACCCCGTCAACTGTTTCGATTTTGCCTTTCCATCCGGTCTCCTGCTTTTTACACGCTGACGAGATGATAAAGCATAAGACAAGCAGGATGGATATCCATGTAATGGATGAAAATTTAATCCTGGCTTTCATTGTTACCCCCTAAACTGTATATCTCTCACCTGATCATTTTATATTTGACGATTTGAATATTTTCGTCTTCATCTTTTTCACTCGCAAAGATAAAGTCTCCTTGAACGGCCATTATCTCTCCTTTAAGGTTGAGGTAAAAATTGTCGATGTACTTTCCTTCTTTATTAAAGACATCGATGAGGACACCTTTCTTTTTGTCGCTTTTAGAGGTTTTGACCCAGAGATTGCCTTTATTCAAGAATAAACCAAGTATATCGTTTTTGTGCTTTCTTTCTGGTGGCTTAACCTTTATTCTTTGATAGAATTGTTTTTGACTTTCTGTCATCGCATATTTAATCCTGCGGTATTTCCGATTGAATTTTTTAATGACTTGATTTTTTCCCAAATCTGCGAGAACAATATTATACTCGCTCGTATGACAGACAAAGAGATTTTGGGAGTCAATTTCGAGCAAGCTATAAAAAGGAGCCCAGTCCCTAGCAAAATTTTTATACACATATAATTCTTTCGGAAAAACCATAACTTTTCTACTGGAACTTCCATCTCTGGAAACCCAAATGATGGACATATCAACGTCATAGAATCCGGATTTACCCAAGGGGGCAGGAGCCTCGTCTGCAAAAATGAATCCTTCATTCGCAGGCCCATAGAGCTCACTGAGAAGCGACACTTCCAGTTTGACTTCTTCAATCAGATTTCCGTCCCCATCCATATGGATGATTTTGTTTCCTGTTGGATCATAGAGAAAGATACCATTTTTTAAAAGAAAATAGCTCAACCTGCTGTGAGAACTGCTCGATATTTCTCCCGGTCCTTGCCCTTTTTTAAACAAATTTTTAAGGAATTTCCCATCAGATGAAAATTTCAAAATTTGATTTTCATCAAGAAGGAAAAAACTGCCCTCAGAATCGACTTTGAGGTCCAGCGGCCAACTAAAATAAAAATCGTCACTCTCATCCGTAATCCGGAAAATTTCCTCAAGCTTGAGCACTCTTCCGGCATTTTTGCTCAGCGGTTCTTCCGGATTTTCGATATTCGTCTGAGAAGAGATCAAAGAGCTGAAAAGGAGCAAAAATAGAAATAGAATTCCAATTTTTCTCATATCCATATCCTTTACTTCAGTGCTTAAGATATTAGGATTGCTAATATTTCCAAACAACGAGATATCTCTTTATTACTTGAAATCCTTCTTCATCTTCCTCNATGGTATANAGCTTGTTCTTTTTCCACACAGATGCGCTGTTTAGCCTAACTAAAATGGGAACTTTTGCAATATACTTTCCTTCGGAGTCGAAAACATCAAAATAGTAAAAATTTTCTTTGTCTATAACTCTCTCATAAGTCTCCAGAAATATCCTTCCTTCCTCATCGACGGACATATCACTGAAAGCCGGAAAATGATTGGGAAATATGATTTTACCTCTAGGCCTTGGTAAACGTAATAAGATTCGCTCGTATCTCTCCATGTATCTTTCTCGGTCCTCTTGGGTTACATTCAACGGCTCATGATCTTTAATGATTTTTCTTATTAATTTCCCTTCAGGATTGAGAGCATGAAATTCGTATTTTTTAGGGTATGCCCATACTATATTATCGTCTTGATTTACGGCACAAAGAAGAGAGGGTTGCCATGCTTTACTTTCACGCCTTAAATATGAGTCATCTTTCTCTGTTTTTGATATCATCAAGAGCAGGTCGAGGTTTGAATCGAACTTTTTTAGCTCTATTCCCCCCATAGGAGGGGGAGGAACTATTATTGCGGTTAATTCTCCTCTTGAATCTAACTTAATCGGAAGCATGGGATAAGCAATTTTCGCAGTAGAGGTTTGCCTGAGATATTTTCCTTCCATGGAAAAAAAGAGCAGCCGTCGAGTCAACGGATCATAAACCATGACCTCTTCTTTGCTTGTGATTTGGATAAAATTCGGATGCTGCATTTCCCCAGGACCCTGACCTTTACTGCCAAATGTCCTTATGAGTTCACCATTTCTGTCAAAGATACTGATTTTTACAGCCATATGGTCTAAGACGTATATGTTTTCATTTTTATCGATATCAATACTCCTGATACGTTCAAATAAATATCCCTCACTCCTTTCTTTTTTTCCTAAGGTTAAATCCTCTTCCAAACTAAAAACATCTTCCCCATACATCGGTTCTTTCGGATTCTTAACGAAAATAACTCCGTTTTCCTCTTTTATGGTTCCCTTCCAATCAGTCTTTTGTTTTTGGCAGGATGAAAAAGTAAGAAAACCTAAAATAATCAATATGACGATTGAATTTTTAAATTGAGTTTTCATTCTCTTTTATCACCCCAAATTTTCTCTTATCCAATCTACCTCTGTTTTTCTAGTATTTTATACTGGTAGAACTTGCAGTTTCTCAAGTCCCAGTATATTCCCTAAAGATTCTTCCAGACATTTTTGAGTTCTTTGAGTTTTTCATATACCCAGGCGCGGATTCTGTCTCCGTAAAAATAGAAAATAGGGATGGCGATGAGAATAAAGATCGTTGAGCTGATGAGCCCACCGACCGCTGAAAGAGCTAAAGAGGACCAGATGTACCTTCTTCCCTCCTCAACCTGGATCAAAACCATGGGCAGCATCCCCAGGACGGTCGTGCTTGTCGTGAGAAAAATGGGTCTGATCCTTTCCCTCGCTCCCCTCAAGACAGCTTCGAGGAGGGGAAGACCCTCTCTTCTTCTCAAATTGATATGGTCAACGAGAAGAATCGAGTTATTGACGACTATCCCGCCGAGCAGAATGACTCCTATACGAGCCGACATGTCAAAGTTGAAGTCCGCAATGACAAAGGCGATAAAAACTCCTATTAGAGCCAGAGGAACAGCCAGAAGAATGAAAAAAGGATGGATGAAGGATTCATAAAGGGAAGCGAGAATCATGTAAATGATGACGAGGGAAAAGATGATGGCGAACAATACCTGTCTTTCCTCTTCCTCAGTTATGCGCCATATTCGCTCCAACGAGGCCGAGAAGCCTGGGGGCAGGTCCAATCTTGAAAAAACAGCCTCTCTGTATTTTTCTCCGGCTTTACTGGGTCCTCTGAATTCCCACTCGATAATCTGCATGAACTGCTGGTTTTCCCTGTCTATGGAGCCGACAACAGGCCTCTCTTCTAATGTTGATATTTCACGCAGCCTCATATATTTTCCTCTTGGCGTTCTGATAAGGGCATCTTGGAGTCTTTTAAGGTCTATCTTGTCAGCATCAGGATATTTCATGGAGACCTGCATCTCTCTTCCGCTGATTTTAATCGGCAGTTTTTGGACTCTTCCATAAATTAGAGGAAGAATTTGGTAATAGAGGTAGGGGAGAGTGAGATCATACTTTCCTAGAGCGTCCTTATCAATTTTCAGTATGTATTCGAATGTATCGACTCTCCATCCCCACCGGCTGGATAGTATTCTGACTTCTCTGATTCGAGGATTTCTTTTCAGTGTCCGTTCGAGTGATGAGGTGATCTCCTTTAATTTTTTCAGGTTATATCCGAAAAACACGATTTGTGAGTCATACCAGGTTCCAGTGCTCGCGGACGTCCAATAACTGGTTTGGGGGTCAAATCCGCGGACATAGACGTCTATTCCCGCAAAATTTGTGGCAATCTGGATGAGTTCTTCCTTGAGGGCATAAGGCCGGTAAGAGAATTCAATGTGAGGAGGGAATTTCACCGAGATGTATGCCCGTTCGGGTTCAGCCATAATTCTTGTCTCCATTTTTTTCTCGTATGTCTTTTCTAAAACCTTGTTCTCGAATTTTCTGATGACTTCATCCGTTGTTTCGATAGGCGTCCCAGGCGGCATACCGATACTGACATAAAGTATCTCCTGGTCCCGCCATCCCCACCATTCGCCTATTGTCACTTCCGTTCTGAACCATTTATAACTCCCGTAGAATGCCGCGATGATTACCAGAAGAACCACGACAGGATAGCGGAGAAGGACTCTTAATGCATTCTCGTAGGCACCTCGAAATCGCTCTTTTCTCTCCTTCCTGCCTCTCCTGACCAAAGAAGGGCTCAGAGCTGGAATCAGGGAAAAAGACACCAGCAAAGAGGCCGCCAGTGCTGAGGCAATCACTATGGCTAAAGGCAAGAAATAGATCTTCATCCGTCCCTGAAAATAGGCAAAGGAAAAAAAGACGCTCATTGTGGTTAAAGTGGCGGCCAGGACAGGAAGGAACACTTCCTTTGAACCTTTAATGGCGGCTTCCACAGGAGATGCTCCTTGCTCTCTGTAGCGCAGAACATTCTCGAAAACGACAATAGAGTTGTCCACAAAAAGCCCAAAGCCCAGTGCCAGGCCACCAAGTGTAAGCATATTCATGGAGATTTTCAGGAAATAGACGAGGTTGAAAGTGATCAAGACGGAAAAAGCGATGGAAGAAAGGATGAGGAGGGAAGGCTTAAAATTCCTGAGGATGAGGAAGACGAGAACAAAAATAACGACCAGGATGATTCCCACCAGCCAGTAGAGGTGTCGAAGATTTTTTTGGATTTTTTCGCTCTCATCATTTTCAGTCCTGAATATCAGGTCTGGAGGAAGTTCTTTTTTAATCTCTTCCAGCTTCTTTTTAACGGCGTTGGCGACCTTCAGAGTGCTCGTGCCGGGCTCTTTCAAGACTGTCATCGATATTGTTGGCTGGCCGTTTATCCGGTTAATATTGAGAATATCTCCATAAGAGGGAACGATTCGAGCCAGGTCCTTTAATTTTATCGGATTTTCACCCGAGTAGGTGATGACCGTTTCTCCTAATTCCCTGAGTCCCTTCGTGGAGCTGTGAATCTTGAAGATGTATTCCTGGCTTCCTCTTTGTATCTTTCCAACCGGATATGTTCGATTTCTGTTTTGTATCTCCGAAAAGATCCGGCGGGGATGAATGTTTAACGCTTTAAGCTTTTCTTCGTTCAATGTGATTTTTATTTCCGGATCAGACCCACCCGTTACCCGAACGAGATTGACTCCTTTAATCGAGCCAATCCCAAACTCGATCCTCTCCTTTACCAGTTCTCTCAGCTTTTGAAGAGTGTAATCCCCGGAAATGGAACAGTGAAGCAACTCTTCGGCTCTGAATTCATCGGGGACATAAGGTTCGACTTGAGGGAGCGTGACTCCATAGGGAAGTTCGTCCTTTATCCTGGCAAGTTCCTCTCGAAGAGATAGAACGGCAAACTCCATGTTTGTTTTGGGGTCAAATTCCAATTGTATTGCTGAGGAACTCATTCGAGAGGAGGAAGTGACCTTGGTCACACCTTTTATTCTGGTGGCGATTTCTTCCAGGAGAGATGTCACCTGAGTTTGTATTATTTCAGGGGGGACGCCGCTCCAGTATGTCCTGATGCTCAGGCGCGGAAAATCTTCTTTCGGCTGGAGCTCGATGGGAATATTGAGGAAAGAGTAGACGCCGAGGACTAATACGGCGATAAAAACCATTGCCGTGGCGATAGGCCGTTCAATGAATATTTTCATTTTGAGCCTATTCCCTGCTAGCTGACTCTTTTTTATTATAACTTAATCAGGCGCAGTTGTCCTCTTCATTATCCCTCCACCTGAAATCTCTTTTTCTTTGAATGCCTTTGAATAGGGGTCGCATGAATGAATAGGGGTCGCATCTCAACATTCGACATTTCACAAAAAAATAGGGGTCGCATCTCAACATTTAACATTTCACAAAATTGATAGAGTTGATGGGGAGAGGTCTTAACATTCATTGTTTCTTAATTGAATAAGATTGACAGCGCGTTTATTTTTGCCGAGTAAGGAAACATTAAAAAACCGAAAAAATGGAAAATGTCGAATGTTGAGATGCGACCCCTATTTTTTTGACAGACTTGTTTTTCAGGGATATAATCAATCCCACTTTAGAAAAAATCATAAATAGACTTTCTTCAAGGAGGCATCATGGATAAAAACTTTAAATTCAGACTTTCTAGTTGTATGGTCATTTTAACATTTGCAGTCCTTCTCATTTATTCAGGCTGTGCGCAGAAGACTTATGCTCCGGCTGACCTTGTGCTTCTGAATGGGGAAATTTATACAGTTAATCCCGAAATGCCCAAAGCGAGTGCCATTGTCGTCACAGGGAACAAAATTACGGCTGTGTGTAAAAAAGACAATCAGGCAGAGAGATATGTCGGAGAAGGAACCAGAGTCATTGATTTAGGAGGGAAGTTCGTCACTCCGGGAATGATTGACGGCCATGTTCATTTTAACCGTGCCGGTGCCCTGATTAATGATGCGAATCTAATGACAGTGTCCGATGAGCCTGGCTTGAGGAAGGAGATTAAAAGAGTTGCCGGCATCCTGGATGATGGCGAATGGATAACCGAGGGTCTCTGGGGTGCCTATGAGCAGTGGGCTTTGGCGGATGCCGGAGAAAAGAAGTCAGAGAAGAGAGAGCCCTGGCGGCCGAACAGGTACATGATCGATGACTTAACACAGAATAATCCGTGTTTTATTTGCCGCTTTGATTACAGAGAGTGGCTGGCGAATACAGCGGCACTCAAGGCCGCCGGCCTGGAGAAAGGGGGCGTTGAGGGCATGGAGATGGGAAAGGATGGCCGGCCGACCGGCATCATATTCGCGCCCTCTCCTGCGTTTGACAGATTGAGGAAAGCCAGGAAGCCGAAATCGCATAAGAGGCTTCTGGATGAAAACCGGGCCGGACTCAAAGCTCTGAGGGAAGCGGGCGTTGTTGAGGTTCATGATATCGAGAGGCCGGACCAGACCAAGCGCTTCATCGAGATCCAGGAGAATGGAGAGTTGACCTGCCGCGTATGGCTGCGGCCGGATCTTTCCCGTGGAGCCGAATTGAAAGAGCAGGGATTCACCATGGGGCTCCATCCGAAAACAAAAGAGAAGGATAACTGGCTGCGGTATGGGGCGTTGAAAGGTTACATCGACGGCATCATGGGAACCCATGGCGCGCTGTTCTTCAGACCTTATGATGACCAGCCGGACAATTACGGACACTGGCGCCGTCACACATCGGACCATCCCCAGTTCAAAGAAGGAAACATGGAGAAGATGTACAACCTCATCAAAGAAGGATTGGATGCGGGTTTTGTTCCGAACGTCCATGCCATCGGGACCAGAGGGGTTGCTGAAATGCTCGACCTTTATGAAAGGTTAAAAAATGAAGGGATTGATTTGAAAGGTTTCCGGGTTATCCATGCCCAGGTCCTCAGGCCTGAAGACTTTCCCAGATTCAAAGCGCTGAATGTCATTGCTGAAGTCAATCCGTACCATCTCTCGGACGATATGCGGTGGATGGAGGAGAGAATCGGGCATGAACGGTGCAAAGGAGCCTATGCGTTCAAATCGCTGCTCGATAACGGGGCCATGTTGAGCTTTGGTTCGGATTGGCCGGGAACGAGCGCGGCCCTCTATCATATGCATCCCAAGTACCTGATTTACGCCGCAGTAGCGAGGAAGACTTTGAAGGGGACACCGGAGGGAGGCTGGTTTCCCGAGCAGAAAATCTCTGTGGAAGAAGCCATCAAGGCGTTCACTATCAATAATGCGTATGCCGCTTTCGAGGATGGTATCCGGGGTTCTTTAGAGGTTGGGAAGCTCGCCGATATCACAGTTTTCGATCGGAACCTGATTAAAGTTCCGGAAGCCGAGTTGCTGAATGTAGAAGTCCTGTACACGATCGTTGACGGAAAAATCGTGTTTGAAAAGTTATAGAAGAGGGCAGGCCTCCAAATCATCAAAATGTGAGGGATGTCCAGTATAATAATTTAGATTGACTCTTTTTTCACTTACTGCTATTCTTGGCAAATCAAATAGATAATGACTTTCATCAGAAAAAGAGGAACTCAACAAAAGTTCATCCTGAGCCAAGGCATGAAAATAAATAAGAATCGGAGGAATCCATGAAGAAAATCGTTTCACTGAGTCTCTTAAGTGTTTTTATTTTCGGTTTGATGGCTTCACAGGGATTTGGCCAGAAGGCAACTGATGTTCTGGAAAAAATGATTGAAGCGTCAGGTGGAAGAAAGCTCCTGGCAAGCATCAAGGACACAACAATGATAGGAACATTGGATATCGTTATGGCGGGCATGAGCGGAACGTTGACCATGTACCAGAAAGAGCCCAACATGATGCGCATGGATATGGAGTTAATGGGAATGGTGATGACCATGGCTTATGACGGCGAAGTTGCCTGGTGGATCAATCCGCAAACCGGAGCGACCGAAGAAATGCCTTCGGACCAGGCAGATGAAATTATGAGAGATGCGTATGGGAATGATATTCTCCTCAATCCTGATAAACACGGCGTCACCTACACATTAAAGGAATCGGAAAACATTGAGGGGAAGGATTATTTTGTGCTGGTTCAAACCTTTCCTGATGGATGGAGTCAAACGATGTATATCGATTCCAAAACCTATCTTCCCTATAAAACCGTGGCGACAGTGAATCAGATGGGTGTTGAGGTTGAAGCCGAGACTTTTTTGTCTGACTGGAGAGAAGTAGATGGCACGATGGCCTCCTTTTCCGTTAGAGTTCTGCAGGACGGAGAGGAATTTATGACCATGACCTTTTCTGAGGTGAAATACAACACAGGCCTTGAGGATTCTTTCTTCAAGATGGATTGACGCCTGCTGTTCTTGAGAGAATCAATAGTTTTATAAATTTCGACTCACGACTCTCAACGGTCTCAGAAAAAACGAATCGCTCCCGCACCTGAAACGCGCGAAAAGCGCAACCACATACTGACCATCTTCTCTATCTGGAAAAAACCTAGCAAAGCAAAAAGGGCCTGACTAAATCTTCATCGTTTTTATCCTTCCTGAAATGGCAAGGGTGATCCTGTATGTCCCCCATGAATTGGAGATGGTGATCGAGGCTAAATTGGAAACCGTCCCTGATGGATGGAACACGGGACTGTTGTTGGCTTGAAGTGTGACTCCTTGGAGTGAGTATTTTCTCTCCAGTTTCCATTCCTTCTGCTCTTCAGAGTATTTCTCGATAGTATAACTTTTAGCATCGAACACCACCCTGACTTTAATTCCCTCAAAAATGGCTTTATACCTGGCGTAGTTCAGCCGGGAATGGACTTCTCGGACAGCACTTTGAAGCCTGTACTTCGGGGCTTTATTCAAAAAGGAGGCGGACACTGCGACGGCTATCAGGGCGAGAATGGAGAGTGAGATGATGGTTTCCGTGAGTGAAAATCCTTTTTTTTTGGTTAAAGGGAAGTGTCTTATTGAATCTCTCATTTAAAACTCTCTCCACTCAAGAGGTTTAAAGAAAGAAAGGAATAGAACAGGTTTTAATGTCCGCGGGGCATCCTGGGTGAGTTCATCCAACTCTGAGAGCCGCTCATCAAAGGTGAGATGGAGTGCGTTATCATGAGATGAGTAGTCTGAAACCTGGAGGCTGCCCAGGATGTGGACTGTTTTTTTCTCGCCCTCTATTGAAAATCCTTCGCCGGACGCTGTGAGTGATGCCTGGATTTTCAACTCGTCTGGAGAGTTTTCATCGATAACAATTTTTCCTTCACTTTCCGCATTTCCCATAATATCCTGTCCGGTTGAAAAAATATTCAGCTGTGAACTGGAATCTCTGACATAGGGCACTTCATCCATCCATTCCACTCCCTGGTGGATGAGGTGTGAGGACAGGGTGATTCTATCCGATGAGATGATCGTCAGGTTGATTCCTCGAAGAATGGAGGGAATCTCTTCTTCTGTGACCAGGACTGCCCGGCCGGTGGATTCGATTATTCCTCCGCCGAGTGACTTTATCTTCCCGTTGACGATGATGATTCCCCTGGGGGAAAGGTCGAAAGATTGAGTTTCCTCGGGAGTCACAAATATCGTTTGGCTTTTCTGAGGACAGTACTTGAGCATCCAGCAGGCCTCCTCTCTGAGGAATGAGACAACCTGGAATCCCTCTTCGATTGCGAGGACCATTTCCTCAAGGTCTCCCTGGACATAAATTCCTCCCAGTCCCAGGTCGTCTTTGATAAGATAGACCCCTTCAGGTATGGGCTCATTCGTCTCCTTTAAGCCGAGAGCGGTACGAAGGATACGGTTCGACAGGTCGAAGGGGCTAAAAAATTTTATTTTCAGTGCTTTTTCAAGCTGGGCATGCGCATCTTTGGGGAGAAGGTTGCCTTCGGAATGGATTATGTGTTGCGGGATGAGGTTCTTTCTTGAAGGTGTNAGTGTGATTTTATTTTTTTCCAAAAACTGCTCTTTTTGTTCGGGTTCAAACTCTTTGTCTATGAGAAGAGGGAGAGAGGGGAGGGGGATGTGGCCGGCGAAAATTCCAAGGGCAGCTTCGAAAGAAGATTCCCTTACGTGTTTGAAATTCCTGATTTTTCCTTCAGAAAGGATAGATGTCCTGTAAACAGCCTTAAAATAGTCCTCGTTTTCTTCAATCTGTTCAAAGGAGAAGTTTGTGGTGCTTTTCCATCCCAGATTCTCCCAGTCCTGGTCACTCTGAAGAGGAAGTTTTTGGCTGATGAGCTTTTCGACTGTTTCTACACCCCGGTTCTGCGCGTCAGTCCAAAACTCGCTCAACTCTTCAGGTGATAGAAAAACCAGAGAAGAGCTTTGTGTCAAAGAGCCGAGAAGCTGGTTGAAGCCGTGTTTTATCCCGTTCTCTGAAGCATAATCCAGCAGAGTTGAATTCTTTTTGTAGGCACTTATCCTGAGATAAATGCCGGTGAAATAGAGCATGCTTAATCCCAGAGTCGAGAAGATCATGAAAAGAAAGACCGAGACAAGAGTTGTGGCGCCTGTGCTTTTCCGTTTCTTCTTTTTAACGGGTGACGGCCAGCGCTGCATTTTTCGGAAATACGGAAATTTCATAGAATTTCTCCTTGTTCGTTTTGAGTTGAAGACGCAATTTCACAAGGTTTGCGGCCTTATCCCAATCGAAGTCAAAGAAAGCCGTTTCTTCCAGAAGCGGCTGGGCCGGGCTGGAATTGATCTTTCTTCTCAGGGTTGGCTTTTTTTCATCAAGGTAGAGAGAGATCTTTTTGACAAGGATGATGGACGCTTTTTCCTTAATGAAGGAAAAATTTAAGGGAGAAGAGAGCACTATGCTCTCTTCGTCCACCGAAGATATGGATAGGACCTCTCCGTTAAGAGAGTCAAAGATGCATATCTCTCTTCCTGTTTTGAGTTCGGATGTGCTCTCAAGCTGGATTCTCGTCTGCCCCTCAGCGAGATCGTTGCAGAGGGACAGTTCCTTTTCTTTGCTGAGGATGATGAGACTGCCGCTGTCTTCCGAGATTCCTTCAAGAATCCCGAGCTGAATGGGGTCGAAAAGCCCTGCGCCGCCCAGGTGAAGGTCTGTTCTCATTTTGTCCAGGGCCGCGAGCACTGCTTCTCTGGCCTCTTCTTTCTCTTTGAGCTTGAAAAAGAGATTCCGGGTCCGGCCGAAAAACTCAAAGCAGGCGAGGACAATTATCAAAAACAGGGAGAGGCTGATCAGGCTTTCGATTAGAGAAAATCCATTTTTTGAGTCATTGAGCAGTTTTGTGTTTTTCATATTTTTGTGTTTTTCATATTTATTTAATTTTAGATTTGTCCTAATTGATTCTTATTGATGTCATTGCGAGCGCAGCGTGGCAATCTCATACAGTTTTTATTGAGTACGAGGCGCCGCAACCTCAACATTTCGCCTGTATTTGGCGTCCTCAAAAACCGAGCTCCTTGGATAGATAAAGAACCAGCCGGGTCTTTTTAAAACGGCGATTTTCGGAGAAACATTCCACTTCGATTCTTTTTAGGTTCGGGGAGATGTTCTCGACTCTCCATTCCTGCTGGAATACCTCAAGAGAGCCTTCTCCCTGGAAGGTTTCGCTCTTGAGTCCTTCTTTCAATTCCTCGCTTTCGTATGGAAGCGATTTAATGTATTCGAGGAATGAAGATGAGAGTTCCGCCGTTTTCAGGTTGATGTCAGCGTTTCTTTTAACGAGCAGAGAATGGATGGTGAGTTGAACCGTCCCTGTGAGCAAGAGCATCACAAGAGTGAACGAGACGAGAAATTCCACCAGGGTGAATCCCGGATGATTTTTTTGTGTTGCTGTCGGATTCATTGGTGGAGCATCCTTTTTCATTTTGTTTTTGCGCCATTCCATAGTTAGATAATTATTTGTCATGACTGGGAACAGATGACATATCAATCCCACCCCTTCTTGTCATTGCTAGCTGATCGAGGCAATCTCCTCCTTTCATGTCATTGCGAGTGAAGCGCGGCAATCTTGTAAAAAAAGAACAAAATTCCTTATGCGTAAAACGTGCCAGAACAGGCGAGTGGTTTTCAGGGGAAAGACAAAAACTCTAAAATAAAATGTCTACTTTTGGAAAAATAGAGAGAAATGGATGGATAATTCTGTCCACGCTGGTTGACAGAAAGAAGGATCAGATGAAGGCGCTAATCGGAGTAACTAATTCAGTCAGGTTATGGGTTAAATAAATAATTGGAGGAGGTCCATCCAGCCCAATTATAATTCATTTGCTGGATCGATTTGAGGAGGGCAGGTCACAAGGATATAAGGACAGTGATTCAATCAAGGACAATGTTGTAAAATCCCCAAGCACCCCGTAAATTATCCGTAAGCTCAGGCCACACTACCCCAGTGAAATTCTATTTCTTCTAGAAATAGCTTATGGCTCTACCCCAGAAGCTTTTTTGGCCGTCTAGAGGCCCTGCCCTTGAATGAAAAGGTGTATCCCTCTGGCTGTTGCATGGGATAGGAATTACAATCCCTTATGAACCTATTGCTTATTATGATTATTTATGTGGATGGAACAGCACTTGATTTGACAATTAATGTCAAATCCAGTTCGGTTTTAGCTCCATGCCGAGTTGATGCTTTTACTCCCACCTCATTCTATAAACTACTAATTCCAATTGCCCACCTTCTTTTTCTTTGAGGCAGTATAAGCGATGGTTTTTCGCCATGGCAACTTTTCTATATATTGTACCTTCCCTGACCTTATCCAGGCATATTCTTGATACAAAAATTCCTGAGCTGTTGAAAACATCGTACATAAATTCTCTGGGATTCTCGGTTTCTTCATACATCATCACAAATAGATGTCCCTCATCATCTGTGAAGAAATATTGAAAAGCAGGAAAGTGCTTGTGAAAAAAGATTCCATCTGTCATAAATGCACGAGGTGAACCTTCAAGTTCTTTTATTGTTTTTTTCTTGATTTCTTCAGTTACTTCAACTGGCCGAAACTCTTTCCTTATCTTCCTTTTTAAATTCCCCGCCAGGTCATAGACTTTAATTTCATAACCGCTCTCACTGTTCCCCATAAATATTTTCCTTTCTGAAACACAATAGATAAAAGTGTCTTCGGGAAACCCCCATTTATCCCGATAGTTTGGTTGTTTATACTTGCCAAGCTCTTTTATAACCTCAAGTTCGGGGCCACATAATAAAAGATGCAATTCAACATAATTGCCGTCAGGATTAAAAATTCTTTTATTGGCAAGATAATTTCCATTTTCTAAAGGCAACGCTTGCATCAAAATTTGTTCTGTCTTGACTTGCTTTTTATAGCTTCCATCTTTGCCAAAGCTAACTATCTTTCCCGCAATATCTGTAATAACTATATCATCTTTACAGTCTACGATCATATGTAATGGATTCGTTAGCTCGCCTGGTCCCTGGCCTCTGCGACCGAAAGAGGCTATGAAATTTCTTGCTTGGTCGAATTTGAATACAAAATCTTCTCCACTCCTTCGGTTCAGAAAATATAAACTTCCTTCAGAATCAACATCAAAGCCGAAAATATTTGTTAATCCAATCTCTGCTATATCATCATTTTCAGTATCAATCGTAAATTCTTCAGTAAGATGAAGTATATTAGCTTCTCCATTTATCTTGTAAGGCTCCATATGATTAACGACAACCTCTACTCCGTCTTCCATATATCTTTCTATCTTTGCTTCCTTGTCCTGGCAGCTGACCATAAAGCATAGAATCAGAGCCAAAGGTAGAATCATGCAAAGTTTTTTCATCTTTTTCTCCCTTTATTTTAATATTTGAATCTATTTCTCCTCCTTCGGCTTAAGCTCCATGCCGAGTTGCATCATCATTCCCACCTCATCTTGTAAACCACTAATTCTCCGTATCCGCTCTCTTTTTCTCTGAGGCAGTAGAGTCGTTTGTTTTTAGCCACAACTTCTGAAGGTACTTTAATCGTGGATTTAGGCCAGTATCTACAATTATCTAATACCATTCTCCCAACAAATAGGCCCTCACGATTAAAAATATCGTAAATGAAATCCTTGGGGCCCTCTCCCTTTTCAAAAGTCATTACATATAGTCGATTTTCCTCATCGACAAAGAAGAATTGGTATGGAGGATAAGATGCAGGAAAATATACTTTTTCTTTCAGTTTCAGCTCCTCGTTCATAGGGTGTTTTTTAACTCTATCTAATATTTCTTCCTTTAACATATTTGGTACTTGAACAGGTTCATATTCTTTCCTTATTTTTCGGATTAAATTTCCTTCTGTATCGTAAATCAACAATTCGTATTCATCCCTGTAATTTCCAACATAGATTATTCCTTTTGATATTCTCCAGAAATAGTCGTAATAGTATATTTCTATGGGATTGATTTCTTTCGCTAATGCTATATTGGGCGTTCTTTTAACCGATGGCAGTATTTGAAGCTCCTCTAAATCTGCACTGCACAATGTTATTAGATATTCATATATTCCCTCTTCTGGTTTTGAAATTGGCTTCCAAACAAGAATTTTCCCATTCCTGAGGAGAGTTGCCATTCCATAGTTAGAGTCAAGTTTTATTTCCTTAATTAACTCTCCATTTTCATTAAAAATGGATATTTTTCTTCGATAATCTGAAATAATTACTTGATTCAAACTATCTATCCTAAGGTTTGTAGGTTCTTGAAGTTCTCCTGGGCCTTGTCCTCCTCTTCCAAAAGAGCTCTCAAATTTCCCATGTTTATCTAATTTAAAGATTTGATTGTCTTTTCTATATGATTCTAGAAAATAGATGTTTCCTTCGGAATCAACATCAAATCTATCAGTGCCAGTTATTCCTAATTCTGCTAGGTCGTCCCTCTCAAAATCAACAATAAATTCTTCATCCAAATTTAATTGTGAAGGTTCTCCTTTAATTTTATAAGGCTCTAAATGATTAACAATAACCTCCACTCCGTCTTCCATAATCCGCTCAACTTGTTCTTGCTTCTGGCAACTAAGATTAAAACAAAGCAGAATGACCAAAGGAATAACCATAAGTAGTTTTTTCATTTTTCCCTCCTTAAAATCTTTTATTTTTCTTTGGGTATATAAGGAAGGTCTGGACGAAACCAGTCTTTATTTCTGCCCCTCCTTCGGCTTTAGCTCCATGCCGAGTTGCACAGTCATTCCCACATTATCTTATAAGCCACTAATTCCTTATGTCCGCTCACTTTCTCCTGGATACAGTAAAGAATGTCATTTTTAACAGTGACCCAAGAATCCCAAGGGTTTTCCCCCTGGAAAATCCCACCAGGCAGATACAGCCTGAGGCTCAATCGGGAGTAAAAAACACCCTCAGTATCGAAGACATCAGTCATATATTCTCCCTGATTGTTCCCTGGCTCGAAGGTTACTACATAGAGCCTCCCTAAGTCATCAGCGAAAAGATGCTGAAATGGAGGATTAAACTCTGGCATTACTATTTTTTTTCTATAAGATTCGAAACCCTGCCAGTCTTTCATAACTTGTTCTCTACTCTCTTCAGAAAATGGAACAGGTGTATATTCATTCCTAATTCTTCGGATGAGTTGCCCTTCGAAATCATAAACGTGGATGTCGTATCTTCTCTCTTCTACACCCACAAAAATATACTTATTCGATAATCCCCAAGTGATAACAGGGTAAGGATAGCTAAACTGGTTCACCCTCCTAGGATTTACTATGCTTGTTCGGCCCAATTCTGCCATTTCCTCGAATTTAGAGTCGATAAGAAAGAGAACAACACCAAAAGAGTCGCTAGACGGGTCTACTTCCAACTCTCTATACAGATAATTGCCATTAGTGAGAGGGAGAAGCAACCCCCCGCCTGTAATCTGAAGCCCAGGCTTGGATTCATGTATTATGCCCCCATTTCCATCAAACACAAGTAGTTTTTGGTTACCAGCATCAAGGAGAGATACTTCATCATGGAGGTTTATCTTCTGATAAATGGGAAATTGGATTTCACTTGGTCCCTGCCCCCTATTTCCGAAGGATTTGATGAATTCACCATTTCTATTGAATTTGAGGATAAAATTCCCTTGACTTCTTGGAGGCTTAAAAATAAATATATCACCTGAAGAACTTACATCAAAACCATAAATGTCATTCAGACCAAATTCAACCAAATCCTCGTTTTCAGTATCGATAGACAAAATTTGATTCAAGACAGGATTTACCGATTTATTTTGAGATATAGCGAAGTTTAGAACGACTTCAACTCCGTCTTCCATAAACCTTTCTACCTTTGCTTTCTTGACTTGGCAGCTAAAAATAAAACAAAGCAGAATGACCAAAGGAATAACTAATAGGAGTTTTTTCATTTCCCCCTTTTTTTTCTCAATAAAAAAAGTTTTTTGCCTTGTAATAATTAAACCTGACTCGACAATCCATGTCAACCTAAATATCGGTCATTCCAATTTATGACTTTCCATGACGAGACGCACTTCTTTCCACCTTGTCACCCCTCCCCAACGAGGACCATATTCCGTATTTTTTCCAACCTTCACTATTCTGGTCTCCACTAATTCTCTTTTCTCAAGAGATGCTATAGACCTCAGAATGGTCGTATGTTTTGTTGTGCTGTAGCTCCAATCCTTTCTCTAACTGGGTTAAAGAAGATCCTCAGAGGAAGAGTTTATTCGGCAAATGAATATTAATTCGGAAGGAAAGAGTCAAACCTGATGTTCCTCAGGAGCAGCTCTTGGAGTTTCTGCTGGAGAAGCTATTTATAGGGTTAATTGTGAGTTATTTGTTGTTTTTTTGAGGAATGCTTTGTTTTTCTTCCTTTTAATTCTGATTTGGAAACATTCGGGTGGGTAAACCCCGATCTCTATCTGCACTCCCTGGACGGCTTAAAAGACAATCCTTATTCCGCCCAAAGCAAGAGTTCCTCCCAGGTCAAGACCTTCTATAGTGTAGGTATCGTCAAAGGGATGGGGGAGATCCGCGCTGGCGATAATATGCCTTCCTTCACCAAAAAGGTAAAAATTGTTTGATACTCTCAGGTTGACTCCGACTCTTCCGTTAAATCCGAATGCTGTAATGTCCGTCTCTTGAAACAGTACTTCGTCAATTACCACCGAGTGAGTCAGAGCAACGAAATCTGTTGTTTCTGTATAGATAAAGTCTTCCATCAAATCGATTGTCGCTCGGATGTAACTTCCGCCTCCACCGAAATATATATCGATTGGGCCGGATTTTATGGGATGAATGTTGATCCCAAAGCTGAAAATGGTTTTCTTGACATTCGGCAAATATTCTGCGTAGTCAGATTCGCTGGCATCGAAGAAAAATTGACTGGGAACTTCTATATATAGTTCTCCCCAGCCTGCCTTCGAAAATGAGGCTATGCTCCCTGTGAGTTCAATATTCGGTGTCACAAAAATACCCACACCTCCTGTAAAGCCAACCGAGTTACTCGATTCAAGATAGTCTTCTATAATGAATTGTTCACTTCGATATGGATAGCTGAATTGTCCCGACAGCATATCATTATACAGAGAGAACAAGCCGCCGGCCATAATATTGAATTTTATTCTGCTTGTTGTGGCTGGTCTGGGCTTGACTGCGGGTTTGGCTGGCTTTCGAACGGGTTCTTTTTTTGGCACCGGTACCGGTGCTTCCTCAATGACATCAACAAACTGGCTATTAATGTATCCGGTGATCAACACGCCGATTTCAGATGAGAATTTGATTTCGTACCATTCTCCGATTTTATTTTCGACCTCGAACGTGCTTCCGACAGGCGGGCTCAGTATGACTTCGCTATCGATATTTGGCTGCAACCTGACGCTTGCGTTCCGGACAACGACCTTAATCCTTTGCTTTTGCTGTGCCTGGTTGATGGTTGGTAAAACCAGAATAAAAGCGATGACAAGACTGATGATTAATTTTCCGTTTAACTTGTTTCCCATAGTACCTCCTTAATATTGTGTGTAATCTATTTTTTCTCTTTAGGAGTGGAAACGATGTTTGTGATTCTCCAATTTTCGCCAATCCTTCTCAAATCCCATTTGATTTGACCGTCAAATAAATCCTGCTTCACTCCTTCTTTGGATACTCCTGTTATTGTATTAGAGAAACTTATCTCTGCCTGATCGATTCCTTTGAATTGAATGTTTATATCAGAAGCGGTTGATTGGAGGCTTTCAAACAGTCTCATGCTCATTTCAGTTCGTTTCCTTATACTTTGATAAAGAGGTTGAGTGCATACCTTCTGATAAAAACTCAGCAGGTTTTTGGTGTTGACTGACTGGACATACTCAGCCACAAGAGCTTTAGCCTGCTGAGGAACCATTCTCAATCTTGCTTGATTCAAAAGCCTTCTGGCTTGCTCGTTTTGGGGGTCCAGTCCTAATATTTTTTTGGCTTGATCAATGCACTGCTGGTAATTTCCTTTTTGAAAAGCATCTTGCGCCACCTTGAGTCCGTCGCTGATTTGTTGTTCTTTGCTTTCTTCCTCTGCCTTCTTTTTCGCTTCGTTGAGTAGATTGAGAGCTGAAACGTTTTCAGGGGCGAGTTCCAGCACTTCTTCTGCCTGTTTGATACATTCCTTGTAATTTCCTGTTCGATAAGCATCCTGGGCGACTCTTAGTTTATCGTTGATTTCTTGCTCTTGGATTTTTTCGCTCTTTTTTTTCTTTGCTTCGGACAGGAAATACTGGGCAGAAGTGTTTCGAGGGTCAAGCTTCAGCACTGCTTCCATCTGTTTTATGCATTCGTCGAAATTTCCCTGGTTGAGTGCCTGGATTCCTTGATCGAGCTTGCTGGAGACATCAACTGTTTTCCTTTCAGGCTCTGAGGGCTCGGTTTTCACTTTTTCAGTTTTCGGAGGAGCCTTTTTTTCTGGCTCGGGTTTTGACTCTTTCGGCTCTTGTTTCTTTGCCACGACAGGTTTAGTAATTTTTGTCTGTGTAGGGGCTGCGGCTCGAATGCGGGCCTCCAGGTCTTTCACTTTATCACTCACGATTTCGAATTCTTGGCCTGGAGGAGCGTTTTCGAGATATTTTTTGTAGTGATTCACGGCCTTAGCCAGCTCCTGCTTCTGTTCGTATATCAGGCCGAGCTGACCGTAGGCGCCCGGATCTTTCTCATTGAGAGCGATGGCTTTTTCGTACTCCGGGATAGCCTGATCCGGTTTACTCTGTGCTTTCAAAGAGTTCGCCAGGCCGAACTGAGCCTCGAAATGATTAGGCTCCACTTCCAGAACCTTTTTAAACTCGTCGTAGGCATTGGAGTATTTTTTTTCTTTCCAGAATTGATTTGCAGAATTCATGGTGTCATCGATTGAGCGTGCGGTGGAGGTACCTGGAGATTTTTTAAAAACCTCAGGCAAAGGAGTGAATTGCCAGAGGGCCAAAACGATTATAATCAAGCTAACAACAGCTAAAGCCGGCAAGAGGAGTTTCTTCAGGTTGAAAGCGGAGAGTATTTCTTTGGAAGTACTGGGTTTAGCAGGAAGGACCCGGTCCGTGGTCGGAAAGCCTTTCTCAATTTTGTCTAATTCAGTCAGAAGCTCCGGCACGTCCTGATATCTTCTCTCCCTGTTTTTCTCCATGCATTTGAGAATAATGGTGCTGAGCTGTACAGGAATCTGGTTGTTGATCTCTCTTGGATTCCGGGGCTTTTCTCTTGTATGCTTTATAGCCACACTCAAGGCGGTATCTCCTTGAAAGGGTGTGGTCCCGGTGGACATCTCATACAGAATCACTCCCATAGCATAGATATCAGCCCGCACATCGACAGGTTTTCCCTCCACTTGTTCAGGAGACATGTAATCCGGGGTCCCGATCATCATCCCTGAGGTTGTAACCCCTTTTGTTTTCATGGAGCGGGCTATCCCGAAATCCATGATGTGCGCATGCCCCTGTTTGTCAATCATGATGTTCTGGGGCTTTAAATCCCGGTGCACTACTCCCAATTTGTGGGCTTCAGTCAACCCCTCACACACCTGTTTGGCAATATAGACGGCTTTGCCTGTACTCAGTGGCCCGACTCTGCGGAGTGTGGTTTTCAGGTCTTCGCCCGACACATATTCCATGGTGATGTACGGCGTTTTCTCGAACTTGCTGAGGTCAAACATGCGGCAGACATTCTTGTGGGTGATTTTGCGGGCAAACTTCAGTTCGTTCCGGAAGCGCTCAATAATCCTGTCGTCAGCGGCGATTTCGGGTTTGAGGAGCTTCAACGCCACTCTTTCCCCGAGCTCTTTATCGAGGGCTTTGTAGACATTGCCCATGCCGCCTCTTCCCAGTTCCTCGATGATCTGGTATCTTTCGGCAAATATGCTTCCGATGTTCAGTTCTTCTCTCGGGGTCTGAATGGTCTCAGTTTTGGAAGAGGGGGCACTTGTTGAAGGAATAAGCGGCGCTCCGCAATTGCTGCAGAATCCGCTTCCAGATGGGTTTTCATACTGGCATTTCTGGCACTTCATGTAATGCGCTTCCTTTGCTCGATGTGGCACAAGAATAACAATTACTTAAATAATAGTCAATGTAAAAAATGGTTGAGGTGTATAGGGTCATGTATGGGGTCAGACCTCAAGTACTTCAGTAATCTGCGGAAAACAGGGAGGAGGCAACAATTTTTTCTTGAGAAGTGAAGTGGTTTTTTTCTTTCGATTATTGGAACGAGCTTACCGGGGAATCAGCTTTTCTCTTTATGAAGATTGAACTGAGGCTTTTTTTCTTGAGATACACAATTACTGTAGTATTTGAGGTCTGACCCCAAAGTTTGAGACGTGACTCTGAAAAAAACGAATTTGATCCCGAATATAAAAAAATCTTGATTTTTTTGATAAAAATAGGGGTATGAGCCTTGACATTTAGTCGGAATCTCTCTATTATAAAGGAGGTTTCTTACGCACGATAAGTGCGCGTGAAAATATTTATTTTATTCTATATAAAATAAATACAGATTCATTAGTCTCTTTCTCGGGATAGAAAGAGAAAGTTCTTTGAAAAAAAGCGGAGCAGCCTTGATCGATCCTATTTGCCAAAAAATGGTGCGATAAGAACTCTTCGG
>JGI2172J19969_10000094_pt1 | contig 32062 bp, 31 predicted proteins | sample DeeMarSWOR230_32_FD_19969 | JGI IMG/M metagenome (IMG submission 19969)
AGCAACCACAGCGGAAGATGAAGCCCCGTGCTAACCGCATCCAACATCTCCGCTCTCCTCTTCAAGATTTTAAGATTCAAGGGTGCCCCACGTTTTTACTCAAATCTGAATAATACATGGACTTATCTATGACCGTTATCTCTTTAAAAGACCTTTGTGTATACTATAAAAAGTATAACCATATGGCAAAAGAGATGTTGGGGAGTCTAGCAGAACCAGTATCTAGCTATATCTCTATTATTTCTCCATACACTAGTTCCCTGAACACTGTGTCTACTTCTTCATCTTCTATTATCTGCTTGACTTTCTTGACTATCTTCTTTCCACCTTTGAATACTCTGTAATGAATGGGAACAACAACCTTAGGTTTCATCAGCTCAATCGCTTCTAATGCTTCTCTGTCATTCAAGGTTCTGAATCCATCCATTGCTAAGAAGGCGATATCTGGACTGTACACACCTTCTACGATGTAAGTGTCACCTGAATGATAAATCGTCTTTTCTTCAACCGAAATTAGATATCCCATATTTGTTCCGCAAGGTGTATACCTATCGTAAGCAAGCCAACCGAGGATGTCACCACCTAATCCTTCTAGCCCATATCTGTGCTTGGCCTTCAACGCTGATATTGTGAGCTGGTTGATCTTCAATTTCCCACTAGGCTCGATGCTCAACAACTTCTGCTCGTCACACCATTTTGATACGAAGTTGCATACTTTATTTGACGCTACTAGTTTTGCTTTTGTTCTTTCCATCAGTTCGAGAGTTTGTCCAAAATGGTCTCCATGACCGTGCGTAAGCAAGATGAGATCAAGACCTACTCCTTCAACATCTTCCACTGATAAGGCAGCATTTGGATTCCAGCTCGACAGTCCCTCTCTCCATCCTTTTCCCTTCAAATATGGATCGACTATTATCTTCAATTCATTTTCTATGAAGAGTGTAGAATGCCCAATATATTGCATCTTCACCATAGTCTATCACTTGCACGCGCAGGAGTTTTTTAGTTTGTACCTTCACGAAATAGTTTTTGGTTGGCGTGGGAAAAAATAACCTAAATCTCCCTTAGCAATTCTCTTAAATCATGGGTTTTATAATCAGCATTACAATTTCTAAATGGCCTTCCCGGATGTGAATATAGATAAGAGGTGCCTCCTGCAACAGAAACTAAATCTATATCAATCGGCGAATCGCCAATCGTTATAATATCATCAAATTTCTTATCTTTAAGAAACTTTTCTAGTGTAGTTTTTTTGGTGCCCTTAGTTGGATTTTGATGCGCATCCACAGCAAAGACATTTTCTCTAGGGAAATAAGGTGTAACTTGAATAGAGTCTAGAAATATTCTCAAAGACTTCGGTGTTGTATTTGAGATTAGAATTTGACGATGTTTCTGAGCAATTTTGTCCAAGACTTCATGAACATGATCACTTGGTTTAATATATTTAATAATTATCTGAGGATTGGCATTTGACATTTCGAAGCAATGTTCTTGTAATGCTAAGTGTCTTTCATGAGATTCTTGTGGAAGCAAATACTCAAAATATTCAAACCATTTAAGACCAAATAATTTAGCAATATCTTCTTCTGTGAATCTTTGAGAATAGCCGAATCGCTTTAAAGCCTCATTTGATATTTCCAAAACAGCTTGTTCGGTACCCTTTTCCAGAACACCATGAAAATCCCAAACAAACAATTTCATACTATTTCCTCATTTTCTTTTCATATTGGTCAATGATTCTGAGCGACAGCTCCTTTATCTCCCCAATTCCATCGTTCACCCATCCATGCACGCACGCTTTTTATAACTTGTGTTTATGACTTGAGGCTTGCAAAAGACATTACGGAGTGCTAATACTTATCCAAGCCACAAAAAAATGGGGAGTTTGCGGGAATATCTCCACTTGTGGAGAGGGTTCAAATCCCACCCTGGCGCTAGCACAATTAAACTGGATGAACCACCTTCGCGTAAAAGTTAATTGATTGCTTGTCGAATATCTCTGATATGGAACGGATAACTTATCATGAATGGGTTCCAACTGGAACGTTTGTGAAAGTTACCATATGGACGGTGGCATCATTAATTGTCTTTTTGCTGTTGATACTAACTGTCTTTCTTCATCCATTAAACACCGAAGGCCTTATTGGATTTGGAGCTTCAACATTGACTTTGATATTTATTCTAATTCTGCTTCTGAATTTCAGGGGTATCAAAATTCAGCTCAGTTCTGAAGAGCTTATGGTTGATTATGGTTTTTTTAATCACAAGCGTATTAGTATGGACGACGTTGTTTCTTGTAATCTGGTAAAAGCGTCTTTTAGAAGATTTGGCGGAGTGGGTGTCCGCTATGGTCTTGATGGTTCTTGGGCCTATACAACATCATTTGGCAATGCAGTAGAGATTGTTCCAAAGAAAGGTAGAACATTCGTTTTCTCTTCAAATAACCCAGAAAAAATCTGCCAACTCATGAACACAAAAATACAAGCGCACGCCTGAGAAAAAAGGGGAGATTGCGGGAGATATCTCCATTGAAGACAATTCTAACCGGACTATACTACCGGAGCAATTTCCAATAAGACACAAAATGCTTTATTCTCTTAAATGTTTGATCGCTTCAGAATTAGATTAAGCATATTATGGACTTCTTCGGTTGCTTGATGTTCTAAAAAAGGGGAGAAAATGGTTAATATTCTTCTTCGCCGTATCCGGGGGGTCCTCCAGGTTTCTCTCCTTTTGGCTTTGTGGAAGCAATCACATCGTCGATTCTCAGTATCATGGATGCAGCTTCTGCAGCTGACTTGACGGCTTGTTCTTTGACGCTTTCCGGTTCGATTACGCCGCTTTTGTACGTGTCTATTATTTTACCTGTGAACACGTTGACTCCCTTTAGGTGTCCCTTTGCTTTTTCATGAGCTGCGCGTAGTCCTACGAGTATATCTATGGGTTCGAGTCCAGCGTTTTCAGCTAAGGTTCTGGGTACAACTTCTACTGCTTCGGCGAAGGCTTCCACGGCAAGTTGCTCCCTTCCTCCGACCTTGGGCGCGTAATCACGGAGATGCTTTGCTATTTCAGATTCAATGGCGCCCCCGCCAGCGACGACCTTGTTATATTCGATTACGTCAGAAATCACCGACAGGGCATCATTCATTGCTCTTTCAGCTTCGTCTACCATTCTTTCCAGACCAGCGCGAATCAAAATTGCAACCGACCTCGGGTTTCTGCATTTTTCTATGAAGATCATTCTGTCTTCGCCAACCTTGCGCTCTTCCACGAGTCCAGCTTTACCGAGATCGCTTAGTTTTAGATCGTCAATGTGCGTTACAACTCTTCCGCCTGTTGCCCTTGCCAGTTTTTCCATGTCAGACTGCTTAGCTCTTCGTGCCGCGAGGATTCCTTCTTTGGCTAGGAAATGTTGAGCCATGTCGTCGATGCCCTTTTGGCAGAAGACTGTGTTGGCACCTGAAGCCTTTATTTTTCCTATCATCTCCTTAAGCATGCGGTTTTCCTGGTCCAAGAAAGCTTTCATCTGTGTTGGGTCTCTTATTCTGATTTCAGCGTTAAACTCTGTTTTCTCAATTTCTAATGGGCAATCGAGTAAAGCGATTTTTGCGTTTTTGATTCTTTTTGGCATGCCTGGGTGAACTACTTCCTTATCGATAATCATACCGCGTACAAGTTGGGTGTCAAAGAGGCTCTTGCCTTCCTTCTTTATGATTTGCACCTGATCAATGTCTGCGACGTTCCTGTCGCCTCTTCGTTCGGTAATCTGCTTAACCGCATCAATGGCGATCTCTGCTAGGTGTTCTTTTGCGGCACCGACTGCTTTACTTGCCATGGACGTTGTGGCTACTTTCTTCAGGGTCTCACGGTCTTTGAGGTCAACGGCTATTCCAAGCTTGTTTAATGTTTTGATTGCCGTGTTTGCGGCTTTGCGATAGCCGCTGACGATTACTGTTGGATGAATATTTTGGTTCAGGAGTTCTTCGGCTCTGCGCAACAATTCGCCGGCTAAGACGACCGCAGTTGTCGTGCCATCGCCAACCATGTCGTCTTGGGTTTTAGCCACCTCAACCATCATTTTTGCAGCTGGGTGTTCTACTTCCACTTCGTCTAGGATGGCTGCGCCGTCGTTGGTTATTGTTATGTCGCCGAGACTGTCTATGAGCATTTTATCCATGCCGCGTGGACCGAGAGTTGACTTCAAAACTTCAGCAATGATGCGAGCTGCCATAATGTTGTTTCTCTGAGCGTCTCTTCCACGTCTGCGACCAGTTCCTTCTTTTAGAATCAAAACAGGCTGTCCACCTTGAGTGGTTAAATAAGCCATACCAAACCTCCAAACTTTCTCTAATTCTAACTATGCAATTTTCCCCCAAAATATAAACTTTACTTCAAAGGCTCTTCCACTCTTTCTTAAGAGTAGGATAGGGTATAAACACAAAGAATTAATAAGTGTGAGGTCGTTGTCTCATAAGAGGTTTCAATATGCAAGACGAGTTCGCTATCCGTTATGAACCATTCAGAGAGATTGTCATCATGGAATACACACGGTTTCAAACTCCAGACCATCTTGCCCGGTTTCTAAACGTAGCTGCAGGAGGCAAACCAACAGGCGTCTACTGGTCTGAAGGCGTGGCTTTCTTCTACTATCCAATATCTGCAACAACAGAAGTAGCCACAAAGACGCTGATCGAAGAAAAAAAAGTGTACTGGGCGTTTGTCAGCTATGCCATAATGCCTGAATATCGTGCAATCATTGAGACCAAAGAGAAAATAATGGTTCCAGTCATAGATATGAGCCAAAGCCCACTGTTCCAAAAGGTCGCTCAGTGGCTAAAAGACCGATAGCAAACACAGAACGCGCCAATCAGATTCTGTCAGTCCTAAATCTCTCCACATACCACTCGAAACCGCCAGTTCTTTTAAGATATTGACCGTAATTGACCAGCGCAACCATTGCTCTTGCAGCGTCTTCTGGCGAGAAATAGGCCGGAATCCCTTGCTTGTCAAATCGGAATCTAATATAAAGAGCCATCTCAGTTTCACCTATGTCGCAGGCGACAACAGGCTTGGTATAATCCTTCGCTAAACTGGCAATGCGATCTACAAAATCCTCTTGAAGAGCCGGCGCATGATGCAAGCCGAAAACGAGTATGCCGTGAATTTCAGGGTCTTCAAGAAGGATTTTCATTCCTTCAACAAACATTTCCGACGTTGCAGAGCCAGTGAGGTCAAGGGGATTTAGATTAGTTGCAAAAGAGGGAATCTTGCCCGCCTTCTTTAAAGCTTCAAACTTCGCAATGGTTTCATCGGAAAACTTTTTCACGCGGACGCCTCTTGATTCGCACTCGTCCGCTGCCATGATGGCTGGACCGCCCGCACTTGTGATAATGGCTACATTTTTGCCCGCGGCTGGTGGTTGAAACGCCAAAGCTTTGCCTGCATCGAAAAATTCTTCCATGTCCTTCGCTCTCAGAATGCCGACTTGCATGAAGACGCTGTCATAGATTCTGTCAGACCCCGCAATGGCTCCCGTATGCGACAAGGCTGCTCGGATTCCAGCCTCGGTTTTACCAGACTTTAAGGCAACAATCGGCTTTTCTTTTGTTACCCTTTTGGCAACGTTCATGAATTCTCTTCCAGCCTCGATGCTTTCTGCATATAAGAGAATGACACGTGTTTGCTCGTCATGCAGAAAGTATTCCAGCATTTCCGACTCGTTTACATCAATTTCATTTCCAAAACTTACAAACTTGCTCAAGCCTAATTGGCGACCGGCAAGATAATCAAGGGCTGCAACACCGAAGGCTCCGCTTTGAGTAACGATGGCTATCGGACCTGGCATCGGACGGGGAGTGGCAACCACCTCGTCTCCAGTTGTTAGGACTTTGGTTTCGGGTAGAAAAAGCATGTCAACACCAGTGCTCGAATCGTAAACTCCTAGGCAATTGGGTCCCAGAACTCTAATTTCAGCCTTTTCAGCTATTGCTTTCACACGCTTCTCAAGCTCATGGTTTCCAACTTCGCCGAAGCCCCCGCTAATGATGACTATCGCCTTAACCCCTTTGCTGGCTGCATCCTCAACAATCTTTGGAACAAACCTCGCTGGAACTGCGATAACCACTAGTTCAACTTCACCTTTAATGTCCCTTAGCGACGGATAGCATCTATAGCCGAGGATCTGGTCTTCATGCGGGTTAACCGGATACAATTCTCCTTTGAAGACTCCTCTTCGCTTGCTATCTACGAAATTTTTGAAAATTACATGCCCAGCCTTCATGATTCTTCTAGAGGCACCAATAACCGCCACTGAGTTCGGGTTAAAGAATCTATGCATTTGATTGAAAACTGAGCTCATTGATTTTCCCTTTTCAAAGGTTAGATTAACGTGCCTCATCGCTTATTAATTGTTTAGGTAATTTTTTCAAGTGTTCAGGATAGGTCTTCAACATCTATCTGTGTTTTTGGAAGCTCCGCGTTCCATTCGTTTCGTAGAGAAATCAAAGCCAGCATCCATCAGTCTGTATGCTTCCTTTAACGTCTTGGCGATCCTTGAAGTGTATTCGTCGGTTTCAAAGTTGACAACCTGAGTATAGCCAGAGTTTTTCTATTGATTTATTCCTAACGGCAATGCGATTCCTTTAAATTGTTTGCTTTGCTAAACTTCAAAACGGCGAGAAATATGGTTAACTTGCTTATCTCCAGTGCATTTGCTCTTCTGACGTTTGTCATAAATTCGACTTTTTTGATATTATACTTCTCAACTGTTATCAGTTACGATCCAAGCAAACTTACTTTTCACAAGGAAGCTTTCAAAATTGCTTTGCCTGGAACCGTTTTGCTCTCGGTTTGCGTCTTCTTAGATCTTTTGCTCCCCAGCGCACGCGCTGGTTCTTTTTTAAATCCAATTAATATTGGCGTCATTAGTTCTACAATCCTTTGGGCTCTCTTGACTCGGCACTACTGCAAAATAGAATGGCTAAGCACAATTATAGTTTCTTTCGTAGCTGCAATGATGTATGCATTAATCTGGTTGTTCGTTAGTAGTTTTCAATTTTTGATTATGCCTGTCTGACTCAATACTCTACGTTCCCCACAATTCAGGCAAGATGAAGTAAACATTGTATTGCCGACATTGACCGAGAAATAGGTCGAATCCAAAAAAGAGTAAGATCACCTTGCAATTGAAAGAGATTAAGGAGATAAATAAAATAGCCTGTATGCTCTCCCATGATAAACTAGCATTCTAACTCTGCAAAACTAAACAAATTTGTGTATTGTGTCAAGACTATTCTGAATCACTTAAGGCTTAAATTCATGTGTTCGTAAATAAGCATGAAACATGCCCTAGACCCACAGAGAAGGGTAAAGATTATAGAAATGTTGTCTTCAAAAGGCAAGCTTATTAGAACCATTCAAATGTGCAATATTAACGCAAAGGGCCCGTAGCTTAGCAAGGTAGAGCGGCGGTCTTAGCTCAAATAAGGTCAAGCAAAGGCTGAAGCTCTTAACCCGTAGGTCAGGGGTTCAATTCCCCTCGGGCCCGCCATCTTAATCTAAAAGGCTAGTGACGTTAAAGCCAAATGAAACATCATTTAAATCGGAAAGTATTGAATATTCCGAGGCCCACCTTTTGTCTGAAACTCCATGCTTGAAAGTTCCTAAAAAACAGGGTGAAAAAGCCATTGCGCTTGCTAGAAAACTTAACCTTCTCAATCAAGGCTTCAAAATCCAACGTTTAGAAGATCACTTATACATACCGCTAACCCGGAAACCGCTTCATGCAGACCTAAAAAAGTTCAAAAAAACCATCCTAAAATATGAGTTTTCTACTCACGAGTTTTGTGAACGTGCTAAACGTGCGCTAAAAACAATTGATGTGTTAGAGGACAGGTTGCCTCCTCATCTTTTGGCGAGTCTTCCCCACGCTGTTGATTTTGTTGGAGATATAGCCATCGTTGAGATTCCGCCAGAACTTGAAAGCTATAAAAAGATGATAGGAGAAGCGATACTTGCCACACACAAGCGAGTGAGCACGGTTCTGGCAAAGTCAAGCGCTGTTGGAGGAGTTTATCGCATTAGAAATTTTGAGGTCATAGCTGGAGCAGACAAGACTGAAACGGTTCATAAAGAGCATGGCTGTTTTTTTCATGTAGACCTNGCTAAGGNTTACTTCTCTCCTAGGTTATCCTATGAGCACAGCCGAATAGCAGCTCAAGTTAAACCAGGCGAAACCGTNNTAGATATGTTCGCTGGAGTTGGCAGCTTCTCTGTTCTAATCGCAAAAGAATGCGTCGACGTGAAAATCTACGCCATCGACGTAAATCCAGACGCTATTCACTACTTAGAGAAAAACACTAAAGCAAACAATGTTGAAGCCAAAGTCACACCAATTCTAGGCGACGCAAGACGAAAAATCAAAGAAGAGTTGAGAGGAGTTGCAAATCGAATCATTATGAATTTGCCAGAAAAAGCCATAAAATACGTGGACATAGCCTGTGAAGCTCTGCGGACGAAAGGCGGCATCATACATTACTACGAGTTCACAAACGCTCCACATCCGTTGAAAGCCGCAAAAAACCATTTCAATGAAGCAATAAGGCCAACCAGTCGAAGCCTCGAGAAAATCTTGCTGACAAGAACAGTTCGTGCAATTGCACCCTACACTTGGCAAGTTGTGGTTGACGCAGAAATCAGATAGCGCTTTCAGCTATTAATGTGACCTTAACTCTTTGTTCTGGATTCTGCAGTTTTTCAACGAGTTTTCTTGAAAGGTCGCAAGCCGCTTTATCCGCTCGTACCGCTAAGGTTCGATCGCAAACATAACTGCTTCTTCTCACAATCAAATCGTATGGGTGAGTAAACGTTAACCGCTTGCTTCCTTGGGCTTTCACAACTTCCTTCACGTTGTCAACGTCAATTATTACAGTAATCCGTGCATTTTCGTGTCTGGCGTTTTTCTTAAACTTTGAACTCAAATCTATGATGCCTCTGGTCGCAGCAACTGCAATGACGCAGTCGCCACGCTTGGAAAGGAAAGGCTCCTTTGTAATTTGGAAAGTTGTTTTGTGGGTTGACTGAACGTTTGGGTGCCCACGAGCATATAAAACTTCAATTATTTTCATGAGGATGCCAACTTCACAACTAGGTTGCGCTTTCTCAACGTCTTAAACTCCGTTTTTCAATTGGCGCTTTCTCTGTAATGCTTATGCAAGCTAAAGTAACTATTTAACATAGTATATATAAACCAGAATATCCATAACGAAACTGCTTTGAAGGGGGTCAAAATGGCTGAAAAAACCAACGTAACAGTGACCATGCCAGTATGCACATCATGTCACAGAATAATAGCGCCAGGCACGGAACCCACAAAGTTTCCATGCCCAAACTGCGGAGAAATCATAATCTGGCGATGCAGCAGATGCAGAAAATTTGGAAGACCATACCGCTGCCCGAAATGTGGCTTCCAAGGACCATAAGAAACAAGGCGAGAAACAAATGGCAAAAGTTATGGTTTCGGTAAAAATTTTCCCAACAGGCACCGACATAGACCTCAATCAGCTTGGACAGAAAATAGAAAAAACTCTGCCAGCCGACTCTTCGGTTTACAAATTCGCCCAGGAACCAGTGGCTTTTGGACTTAACGCATTGATTGCGCACATTCTGCTTCCAGAAGAAAAGTCTGGCGGCTTAGAAGAAATAGAGACCAGTATTCAAAAGATTGATGGAGTTAGCCAAATCCAGATGGTCATGGTGCGTCGAGTTTAGCCTCTCTTGAAAGGGTTTATGCTTATATAATAGAAAATAAATCAAACTTTCCGAACATAAAGTCGCGCTTACAGCGCCCGCATAAGAAGTGAAAAATCCATGAGTGAAGTCCAGCTTAGAGTTGGAGACGCCAGACAACGAGACGTGGGAAGAGGAATTGCAAGAATCGACCAGCGGACCATGCAGAAACTCGGCATATCAGCAGGAGACGTCGTGGAAATCGCTGGAAAAAGAACTACAGCTGCCATTGCTTGGCCAGCCTACTCCGAAGACCAAGACCGCAGCATCATAAGAATTGATGGATTCACCCGCAAAAATGCTGGAGTAGCTATAAACGAATACGTCGTCGTTAGACCCGGCAAAGTGAGAGACGGCTTAAGCGTTGTTTTGGCGCCCGTTGACATGCGACTAAACGTGGACCAAGACTTCACCAACTTTGTTAAAAACCGACTCATGGAGCGTACATTTGTTGAAGGCGACACAACGCTTGTAATGATGCTTGGTCATGCCATACCGTTTACCGTAACTAAAACTCGACCCAACGGCATTGTCCGCATAACATACGATACTAACCTGCAAATTCTGAATGAACCTGTCCCTGAAGCCAGAGGCATGCCCCGCACTACCTATGAGGATATAGGTGGACTACGCGAAGAGATGCAACGCATACGAGAGATGGTTGAGCTGCCACTTCGCCACCCAGAAATCTTTCAGAGACTTGGAATAGAACCTCCAAAAGGAGTTCTACTTCATGGGCCACCTGGTTGCGGCAAAACCCTGCTTGCGAGAGCCGTTGCAAACGAGTCGGAAGCCAACTTTCACTCCATAAATGGACCAGAAATCATGAGCAAGTTCTACGGCGAATCCGAGGCGCGACTGCGTGAAATCTTTCAGCAAGCCCAGAAAGACTCACCTAGCATAATTTTCATAGATGAACTCGACGCCATTGCTCCTAAACGGGAAGAGGTCACAGGCGAGGTTGAAAGACGGGTAGTTGCCCAACTTCTTGCCTTAATGGACGGACTAAGCGGAAGAGGCAATGTCATCGTCATAGGCGCAACCAACAGACCAGGCGCACTTGATCCTGCTCTGCGTAGACCCGGAAGATTTGACCGAGAGGTTGAGATAGGCGTACCAGACAAGCAAGGGCGATACGAAATTTTACAGATTCACACACGGGGAATGCCCTTAGCTAAAGACGTTGACTTGAAAAAGCTGTCAGAAACAACCCACGGCTATACAGGGGCTGACCTCGCCGCACTCGCCAGAGAAACAGCTATGAAAGCATTAAGGCGTTATTTGCCAGAAATCAGCCTAGAGGAAGAAAGAATTCCACCAAGTGTCTTAGAAAAGATGGAAATACGGATGGAAGACTTCCTCAATGCTTACAGAGAGATCACACCCACAGCCATGAGAGAAGTCTACATCGAAATACCGGCAGTTCACTGGAACCAAATAGGCGGCCTAGAAGAAGTTAAGAACGAGTTAAGAGAAGCCGTTGAGTGGCCCCTAAAGAATCCAGAACTCTTCATCCGAATGGGCATCCGTCCACCAAAAGGAATCTTGTTGTTTGGGCCGCCTGGTTGCGGCAAAACCTTGCTTGCAAGAGCTGTAGCCACAGAAAGCGAAGCTAACTTCATCAGCATTAAAGGTCCAGAGGTCTTTTCAAAATGGGTTGGAGAGTCAGAGAAAGCCATACGAGAGGTTTTCCGAAAGGCAAGGATGGCCTCACCGGCCGTGATCTTCTTTGATGAGTTTGATTCTCTAGTGCCCAGACGAGGAATGGGCTACGCAGATAGCGGCGTAACTGAACGCGTTATCAGCCAGTTGCTAACTGAGATGGACGGTATAATGGCCCTCCAAGACGTTGTAATCATTGCTGCGAGTAACCGACCTGACATCGTCGACCCAGCTGTTTTACGACCTGGAAGATTTGATCGCCTGATTTATGTGCCCGAACCCAACGAAGAATCTAGACTAGAGATTTTTAAAATCTATACTAAGGACATACCGTTAGTTAAGGATGTTGACCTGACGGAGCTAGCTCGCAAGACTAAAAGCTATTCTGGAGCAGACATCCAAGCGGTTTGCCGAGAGGCAGCCATGAGTGCTCTGAGGCGAAACATAAACTCCAAACAAGTAACATTTGCTGATTTTCAAAAAGCTACAGAGAAAATTGGACCAACGATTTCTCCAGACATGGAAGCCTGGTATAAGAGCTTTATGAAAGCTATAAGACGCGTGAAGAAACCTGCAACTCCAATTTCATAGTAATTGAGGAAAACAAATTGTCAATTAGAACGTGGAAACCTCACCCGCTTCACATGATAATAATTGAGCTTTTAGAAATAAAAGGCCCGATAACAGATATAGAACTACTAAACATTATAAAGGAAAACCACGAAGATATTGGATTCCGAACCTTCAACCAAACGCTGATGAAAATGGAAATCGAAGGTAAAATCCACGTTTCATCCCTTACAAGAGGAAAAAGAAGAGTCCAATTAGTGAAGCAGAGAAAGATGACATGATTCTCTCTGCCTTCTTATGAGGCGGTTAAAAGAGTTAATTCTCTAATTTTCTGCAAAATACCCTCTGAAACATAAACACATGCCTATTCGCAAACTGAAAGCTGTTCTCAAATAGTCTAAGAATAAATATCGAAACGTTGCTTTATGTATTGGTGCATACCTTTGGGCGTGAATCTTAGAGATCTCGTTCCAAAAGAAACAATCAATCTTGCCAGCCTAAATGGCAAGTCTATAGCCATTGACGCTTATAACGCACTTTACCAGTTTTTGGCTATTATTCGCCAGCCTGATGGCACTCCGCTCAAGGACAGAACAGGCAGAATTACAAGTCATTTAAGCGGTTTGCTTTATCGAACCTCAAACCTCGTGCAGATGGGAATCAAAGTCATCTACGTTTTTGACGGCGTGCCCCCGACTCTGAAAGAAGTTGAAATTAAACGCAGGGCAAAGGTCAAGGAGGAAGCACTTGTTAAGTACGAGAAAGCCTTGCAAGAGGGTAAAGTTGAAGAGGCACGCACGTATGCGCAGATGACCTCCAGGCTTAAGGATTATATGGCAGACGATTCCAAACGACTTCTAACACTATTGGGTATTCCATGGATTCAGGCACCTTCTGAAGGTGAAGCCCAAGCTGCATACCTCGTTAAGAAAGGCGATTCCAACTTCTGCGCCAGCCAAGACTACGACAGCTTATTGTTCGGTGCCCCCATGCTTGTTCGAAACGTAACCCTTAGCGGACGTAGGAAACTGCCAAGAAAAGACTTGTACATAGAAGTGGTTCCAGAAATTGTGGAACTTGACAAAGTCTTAAAGGAGTTAAGCATAACTCATGAGCAGCTCATAGATATCAGCATTCTCGTTGGCACGGACTTCAACCCTAAAGGCGTGAAAGGCATCGGACCGAAAAAAGCGCTTCAGCTTATCATACAATATGGAAGCCTCGAAAAACTTCTGCCAACCATTAAAGAGGCAGAGTTCCCAGTTGACCACCAGCGAATAAGAGAAATATTCTTACACCCAAAGGTTACCGACAACTACCAGCTTGCTTGGAAAGAACCGGACATAGAAGGCGTGATTGAGTTTATGTGTGGCGAACGCGACTTCTCCAAAGACAGAGTTCGCAAAGCCCTAGATAAGATAACCGCTGGTACACGTAAGAATAAGGGAAAAACAACTCTAGAAGCATGGTTCAGAAGCTCTTCCTAGGAAACACTTCCTTGTTCGGTTCTCAGAGACAATAATATCCACATTAGCGACATCAAACACACTTTCAATTGGGCATCGACAAACTGGACATATTAGATTTTCTTCATTCTCTCTTTAGAGAGAAATGTTCTTCACCAAATAATTTCAAGCAGTGTTTTGCAAGTTAAATTCTGTAACCATACTTGCCCGTTAAAGGAACGAAAGCCACACCGCCCAAGTTTTCCTTAACAACTTTGTTATCCACCTTACGAACTCGAAACAAACTTTGATAAAGATAAAGCCCTCCAACTGGAATTATCAAAACTCCGCCTGTTTTTAACTGGTCAATTAAGGGCTTAGGAATATCAGGAGCTGCAGCAGTAACCAAAATACGGTCGTAGAGAGCTTCTTCAGCGTAGCCTTTGGAGCCGTCTCCGTGAATAATTGTGACACGGTCGCTGTAGCCTGCCCCTTCAACATTTTTTCGAGCAGATCCTGCCAGTTCTTTAATGATTTCCACGGTATATACGTGCCCCCACCCTTCTTTTGGCATGTCGGATGGAGCCACGATTTCTGCTATAGTTGAAGCGTGCCAACCTGAACCCGCGCCTATCTCCAACACTTTATGACCTGTTTCTAACTCGAGGGCTTCATTCATTATAGAAACCATGTTTCGCCCAGCTAGGCGCGTCTATACCTAGCAGTGTGGCGCAGAAATTGTCTGCCCAAAGCCTATTGGAAACGGAGAATCCACATTCGCATAAGCCTTCATTCTTTCAGGCAGGAACTGCTCCCTAGGAATCTTGCGTAACGCACGAACCACGTGTGGCGACCGAAGAATGCGCTGACTGATTAGACTTTGAATAAGCTGTTTCCAAGCCTTGTTTTCCATTTTCCCTCCTCAAAATAATAACAAAGAGAACCCATGCTTAAGACTTTGCTCTTTGAGAGCACTTGCTGAAAAACGTTTTAGATCTATTATGTTACTAATAGCTTTCTTCTTTGGGGATTAAATTGGATAGATTTTCATTTATTGAAGAAAATACACTTTTGCAGAGGTATCTGTTATTTCACTGTTACAGACTTCGCTAGGTTTCTGGGCATGTCAGGGTCGTGTCCCCGTTCAATAGCCATGTAATAGGCAAAAAGTTGCAGCGGAATAACGTATAAGATTGGCGAGAGAATTTCAGGCATGCCTTTCGGCACTTCAACGTAATCGTCAACAAACCTTTTGATTTCTTCATCTCCCTCTTCGATAATAGCTATAATAGAAGCGCCACGAGCTTTCATCTCCATAATGTTGCTCAAGATAGTCTTACGGGTACCATCTTTTGGGCAGATGAAAATAACTGGGAACTCAGGCTCAATAAGGCTAATCGGTCCATGCTTGCTTTCTCCTGCTGGATAGGCAATCGAAGGAATGTAGGCAATCTCTAACAGCTTAAGTCTTCCTTCAACGGCGGTCGCATAGCTTATTCCTCGCCCCAGAAAGAAGAAGCATCCCTTGTCGCGATATTTCTTGGCTAATTGCCTTATCTTTTCACTTTGAGTTTTCAGTAAGTTTTCAGCAACATCAGGAATTTGCTCCAGTTTGTCTTCAAGAAACTCTATTTCTGTATGGGAAACTTTGCCTCTCTTCTTTGCGAGCCGCAAGGCGAGTTGAGCAAGCACAGAAAGTTGTGAAGTGAAAGTCTTTGTGGCAGCTACGCCTATTTCTGGACCAGACTGTTGGCAAACATAGACGCGAGCCACACGGGTTAAGGTGGAACCAATAACGTTGGTTAATCCCAGAACAGTTGCAGCCCGCAGTCTCGCATGGTCCACTGCAGCAAGTGTGTCGGTTGTTTCTCCGGATTGACTCAAAAATAGTATAGTGCTGTCTATGTTAACCGCTCTTCCATGCTGCTCTATAAACTCAGATGCGATTATTGGGTGGGTCGCCAGAAATGCTAGTTTTGAAAACATGTAAGACGCAGCTAGACATGCATGATAGGATGTTCCACATGCTACGAGGAAGACTTCTCCCGCACGATCTAAGAAGGCTGTCATTAACTCCAAATACTGGTCTTGCAGCCGCAATGTGTTTCTAACTGTTTGAGGTTGCTCATAGATTTCTTTAAGCATAAAGTGGGGGTATCCCTGCTTCTCCGCCATTACTGGACTCCAATCAATTATTTTTGGTTGTCTCTGTACAATGCTCCAGTCGGCAAGTTTGCGAATTTCATATCCTTTATGATTGAGAACAACGAGTTCACCATTTTCGATTATAACCGCCTTGTTTGTTAACGGCAGAAATGCTGGAATGTCAGATGCACAAAAAACAGCGTCTTCGTTAATGCCTAATAAGAGGGGACTTTCGTTTCGGGCGCAGACTATTTTGTCTGGCTCCTTTATCGATATGATTGCAATGGCATAGGAACCTTCTAATCGCTTGACGCTTTCACGTACGGAATCTATTAGCCCTAAGCCTTCCTTCAGCTTTTCCTCGATAAGATGAGCAATTACTTCGGTGTCCGTCTTGGACCTTAGAGTGTGTCCACGGTCTTCCAGCTCCTTCCGAAGCTCCGCAAAGTTTTCTATTATTCCATTATGAATAACCGCTAGTTCTTCTTTACAATCTGTATGAGGGTGAGCGTTCACCTTGTATGGGGCTCCGTGAGTTGCCCATCGCGTGTGCCCGATTCCTATTTTGCCTGAGAGGTCGTCAAGATTAAGCAAGGAATGAACATTATCGATTTTGCCAGCGTCTTTCTTTACGTAAAGTTTGCCTTTGTGAATTGTTGCTTCTCCAACCGAGTCATAACCTCGATATTCCAGCTTCTTTAATGCTGAATGAATTAAAGGGGCAACTTCACCGTTCTTTAGAACACAACCGAATATTCCACACATCAAGTAAACCTCAAACACAGCGTTTCTCAAAGCCAATTTATGTCGCAGTCATGACGGTAGACCACTCTTGTAGGTATCTTATGTGAAACGGCTTTGTATAAGCATTTTTAGCAAAACGGTTTTAAAGCTAAAAACATTGTTTTAGTAGTTTTCTCCGCTTTTTAGTCCGTTGTTTCATTGCTCACTTGCGCTTGCGGAAAAACATTAAACCGTCTTTTTGGCAGATTTATCCAAAGCCTACCTCATGCAATGCCTTGATCTTAAGCCAGTCTATGTCCATCATTTTCGAATCTCTGACTTGAAGAAGAAGGAGTGAGTCAGAAAGACTCTTCAAAGGTTTAGTTGTTGTGTCAAAATCGCGTATTTTGAAGGCAAATCGGTAGGGTCTATAGAATTCTATCTCATGCAAGTGTTTCCTCTTCTTCCAAAAAGACAAAGAAGAAATGTTCTGATAACATTGTTGTTGTGAGATATTGAGCATAGATCGCTACCTTGCTTCGATTGTAAACCAGTGGAAGAAATAGTTGTAAGTTGATGGGGGTTGCCACGATGGTTTACCAGATCCCACGGGAAAAGGCGGCATACTCGTACATAACCTTTGGTTCCTTTCCAAAGCCCATTTTTAAACGGTTATATTGAGCATACTGGTGTCGAGGTGCCTTCTCTTCTAGGATGTTCATCTCTAGTGAAAAGTGGTTACTCTTAGAAGGAAGATTATAAGAAAAAGATAAAGGCATCTTAGTGTAAATTATATTAAAGCATGGCGAGTGAATGCATTGTTCGGATGGCTTAAGGATTTGCTCACCATCTATTCATGGAAAGAATTCTGGATTGTTATGAGCTATGGGGCGTCCGTGGTGGGTTTTTGGTTTCTCTTTTGTTTTCTACTTTCTATTCCCAACGATATTGTTAGAGCCGTAGCCATATGGTCACTGATTTTTGGTTTGACATTTGGAGCAGCCACAGTTGACGCCTTAATAAAACAACAAGGTAGAGCTTGAAAATCTACTGACTGCTGGAAACCGCCATTTTCAGCTATCATCTCTCCTTTTCTGACATATTATGATATTGGAACGAAAGCATATCCTTTGTCAGGTTCCAAATTTTCTCGGAGAAGGCAAGCAATGAGCGCTAATGTAAGCAGGCACAAGGGCTCTCTGGAAAAACGCATGGAAAAACTGGGAAATATAGCGGCGGAAATAGTCAACATGTTAGCGACAAGAAAAGTAGATGGCAAGACAATCAATGTTGCAGATGCATATTTCGTTTTAAGCAGGGTTCTACAGCATGTTTCGCTTCTAAACCTTGCCGAGATTGAAGAACACAAGCGGAGAATTTCTCCAGCCAAAAGGATGGTAGTTTAAAACAACATCAACCTTCAAACTTATTGTATTTAGATCAGTGTCTAAAAGTTGTTACATCAGATCTGTGTGACACATATTATTTTCATATGGATTTATCACTTCGAAGCTAAAGGCTGTATGAAGTAGTAGTGTATCATATGTGCTTCAATATTATCCGTAGTCTTCAATCATCTTTTCTTTAATTTTCGGACAATGTTCTTCGTGCCTAGATAGACGATATCTGCCATGCCAATGAATATGCCTGTTTCTACCACGCCTGGAATGGATTTAAGGTTAGAATTCAGCTTTCTTGGGGTGTCAATTGGTCCGAAATCTACATCCAAAATGAAATTACCATTGTCTGTTACTAGTGGACCAACCTTTCCGCTTGTTTCGCGCAGGCGTGGCTTTTTCTTCATTTTGCGAAGTTTCAACATAACCATAGGCGCAGCAAAGGGTAGCACTTCAATTGGCACTGGGTGGTTCGTGCCTAGCTTCTCTACTAGTTTTCTTTCATCTGCTATTATCAAAACTTGTTTAGAAGCTGAAGCTACTATTTTCTCACGTGTAAGGGCACCACCCATTCCCTTAATCAAATTCAGCTCTTTATCAACTTGATCTGCACCATCAATCGTGAGGTCTAACTGCGGGTGCTGGTGAAGAGTTGCTATTCTGATGCCATGCTCTGCAGCTATCTGCATGGCTTGGTAGGATGTTGGTATGCCAGAAATCTGCCAGTTTTTCTGTCGGGTTATTTTTCCTATTTCTTTAATAGCATAAGCTGCTGTACTACCACTTCCAAGTCCGACGATGTAGCCGTCTTTTACGTGTTTTACCGCTTCTAACGCCGCTCTCTCTTTTGCTTCCTCTATCCAGTTTGAACCTTTAGCTTTCAACTTCAATTTGTTCCAGCCTTTCTAAAACCTTCTCCACTTCTGCCCTAATTTCTTCAATTCTTTTTTCAGCCTCGGTTTTACGCGGAGCCGCAGGTCTCTTTCGAACTTTCGTTTTCTCCTTTACTGCCGGTGCCGGCGCTTTAGGTGCAGGAGCTGGAACGGGCATTTCCTTTATAGGTTCCACTTCAAGACGTGTTCTTAATTCCTCAACCTTCTCGCCCAGTTCGTCGAACCGTTCGCTGAAAAGTTTTATGAGGTCTTCCTGCATAGCTTCGAGTTCATGCAGCGCCACAACGGATTCGCTTTTTGAAATGGAGTCTCGAATCTTCATCATTCTAGTCTTATATCTATGCGCTAAGCTCTCACGTTCTTCTTCTGATATTCTGCCCTCTGCTTGAGCTTCATAAAGACTCCTTATGGCGTAGCTGAGAATATCCCTTTCCAACTCTAACATTTTCAGTCCTTTTTTGGCTTCCTTCGCTTCTTCACGGGTTACCGTGCGTTGAGGCTTAAAGGGCAGCCAGCTTTCCCTAGCTTCAACCACTCTCTCAAGGCTTTCTTCTTCAGGCTTTTTTCTTCCTTTCATGGCATAAAGAGCGAAAAAGGCAACTGCGGTAGCGCCTCCGGCGACGAGCACGATAATCCATTGCGGCTCAAGAACCACTAGACTCCCTCGTCAATCATGGTTTCCCCTATGTAATATATAAATCCTTTAATTTACTGGTTAAGAGAATTTAAGGGTTAAATGATCCGATTGCTTAGAATAATTAGAAGCTTACAATTATTGCTAAGGCTTTAGTGCGTGCAATTTATGAGTGAAAAAGAGAAATCTGAGGCTCTTAAAGAGTTGAGCAGAAAGTTGGACTTAATCATTAAGAGACTTGACAATTTAGAAGCTATTGTTCTTGGGAATCCAGAATATGCAGAGTTGGCCACCTCTCTACGGCTAGTAAGGGCTAGTGTTGGTTTATACGGCGAGCCTTTGAAAATGTTGGGTCGTTTGAAAACCGCTGAACATTACGTAAAGCGCAAGCCCATTGCTCAAGACGAAATCTCGCGCTGTATCATTCAAGCCCTCGCCATGAAAGGACGCCTAAACATTTCTGCTATTACTCGTCAAGTGCAAGCTATGAGAGGCAAAGCATCACGGAGAATTATTAGAGATCGCCTAAAGCGTCTGGAAAAGGACAACGTGGTTCGAAAAGTTGAAGGCTATGGAAATGCCTACGAACTGGTTGAGACTGGTGATCATTAGACTGACCACTTTTGCCCAGAATATTAAACTACAGTGTCCAGGCTTATAATTTAGCGGTGAAGAAGATGGGTTCAAGTAAAAATCAAGTAGAGAAAGAAAATCCAAGCGTTTACAATTCAGGATTGTTTGGCATAATTAGCAAAGCTGAATCTACTAACGAGATGGTAGATAGCGAAGCAAGTTTTCCTGTTGCTTTGAATTACAAGATGCGAAAAGCAATATACGCCGCTACGCTAGAAGCAGAATACAGAAAGGCCCAGGCCATCGCATTAGATATAACACGCCGAATGCATTACACGTAGAAGACCTTTCCAAAAATGGTTAATTGAAGTTTAACCAAAATATGTTGGAGGTGGAATTCAATGATTGAGAAATCCGAAAAGAAAAAGACGGTCGCTGAAGAGGCGGAAGAAGTTAGGGAGATCCTTAGCGCAGTTTCCACCGAAATTCCAGCTCTTATAAAGAGCATAATGGGGGCTGTTTTCTCGGAGGAAGCAGGTAGAAACATGGGACGTGGGGCAGCGGCATTCTATAAGGAGCTTAAAGATAGTGGAATGCCTGACGATGTGGCTGTTAAGATGACCGAAGACTACATAAAACCTTTCTCAAGCCTTGGAGATCTCCTTAAAGGAGTAGGTAGAAAAGGAAAAGTAACCATATCAACTGAAGAGGGAGAAGAAATAGGGAAAGAGATCAAGAAATTGATCAAGGAGAAGATATCAGAGAAACTTCGAGAAGAAGAGCAAGAGTAATTTGTTTTCTTCTTCCTTTTTTAGGTGAATATCATGGGCAAAATCAGCAGCCTACGGTTCATGCTAAGCATTTTTGGCAGCGGCATCATTTTAGCTAAGCTGCTGACCAGCTTGCTTCTAGTATGGTTGACTCTAGACTGGAAAATGAGAAAGGCGAGAAGAGCCTTTGAAAAGGAGTTAATAAAGCAAGGAATGGCGAAGCACGATGCTAAGAGAATAAGCGCCCAATACACTACTTTGAAGGACAACATTGAAAACGCTTTTAAACAATCCCTGAGAGGATGGAGACTCTAATTCGGAAGAGCTTTCAAGAATTATCCCAGACGATATAAGAGCTATCCTAGGTGTTTCATTCACGAATTGCTCAAATAGGTTTCCAAGGTCGGCTACACATTCCGTAAGTTACATCGAATATCTTCGTAAATTTGTGAGCAACACAGAGATGAAAAACTAATCTCTAAGCCAAGAGACTCCGCTTGCTTAATAGCTTCCTCCGCCGGAAATGCTACAGCGTTGACGCCAGCCTCAACAGCTAAAACATCAATTTCTCCTTTGCTCTTTCCCTTTGGACGCATACATCCCAAAACCAATGGGGTGTTAGGCATCATCAGCCTAGCCATAGCCAATACCTTAGCTATATCTGTTGGCGGTGGAGGAGAAACATTTTCCATAAGAGTTCCATGTATAGGCATAAGGCCTATGATGATAACTGCAGAAGGCTCATATTTCGAAATCATTTGTAACGCCTTAAATTCGCCCTTAAGCTTGCCATAGTGAAGCCCTACAAGCAAGTGGGGTACAAAAGAAATTCCAGATTTATGTAAAGCTTCCAAAGACCTATCGAAATCTTGAACTCCCATGTTTAATTGATAAATCTCTTTTATTGTTTCATCCGAACCAATGACGTCGATGAGAGCGGCGTCTACTCCGGCCTCTTTCAATCTCTTGGCTATAGACAACTCGACCACCCCTGTGTGCACAACTACCGTTAAGCCTAAGTCTTGCTTGACCTTAGCAATGGCGTCTATGAACCTGCCAAGTGGAACCGACCCATCTGGCAGACATCCACCGCTTATTAGGCACCCTATCGCACCTTTCTGCTTTAACTGCGTGCACAAGTCAACTAGCTGTTCTGGAGTAGCCGCCGGCATCATCGTGTTCAAGACTTTTCCACCGCAGTGTTTGCATTTTAAGGTGCAGAATCGACCTGTAATAGAAATTGAGGGAAAAGCAGCGGGTGAAGAGTGAAAGTACCCAGTTTTATAATACTTGAAACTTGGAGCATAAAACCTGATTCTTTTTCCAAAATTTTTCCAACTTAGACTCTGGGCTTTGGCTAAGGCTTCTTCAAGTTCGGTTTCACCTACGCAAAGCAGATGTTCATAGTTGTCTGTCCAATTCGGCACTATGGCACACCAGAGTCAACGGATAAGTATTAAGGCTGTACCATTTTAATTTATACGTTTAAGAAACCATAATGCGAACAAATTGAGGCTAAACAATGACCATGGCGCAGTTGCCCGAAAAAATCAGAGTTTCTGTAGGCTCAGCTATTGTGCTTGGATTGATGCATGGAAAGTTGGATGCTGAACCAACCACAATCTACTTACTAACTTACTACTCTGGCAAATGCTCAGCCAATTGTGGCTTCTGTCCCCAAGCCAAGACAAGCAAGAGCCGAGCAGACATGTTGTCTCGCGTAACATGGCCAACGTTTCCAACTGTACACGTCATGTCAAAAATTGAAAATGAAGCAAAAAAGCCAAGAATGAAGCGCGTTTGCATTCAGGCGTTAAACTATCCTAGAGTGTTTAACGATATGCTGGCTCTTGCCAAAGAGATACGATCTCAAGCTGATGTGCCTCTCTCGGTTTCCTGCCAACCCTTCAATTCGAAGCAAATGAAGCTGTTGAAGGAGGTTGGAGTTGAAAGAATCAGCATTGCATTAGACGCTGCGACCAGAAAGTTGTTTTACAAGGTTAAGGGACCTCAAACTGGCAGTCCATACAAATGGGAAACTCAGCGAGAAGCATTAATGAAAGCGGTGCAGGTTTTTGGCAAAAACCGTGTTTACACGCATCTTATCGTTGGTCTAGGAGAAACTGAAAAGGAAATTGTCCAAACAATTCAGTGGTGCACAGATTTCGATGTATATCCAAGCCTTTTCGCTTTCACTCCTATCCTAGGAACCGCGCTTGAAACTTTGCCTCAACCCTCTGTCGCAACTTATAGGCGGGTTCAGTTGGCACATTACCTTATTGTTCACGGAAAAGCGCGGTGTGAAAACATGAAATTCGACGAAGATGAGCAGCTTATCGACTATGGAGTTTCTGAGAGTCTGCTTCAACAACTTGTTGAAACAGGTAGTCCGTTTTTGACATCGGGTTGTCCTGGCTGTAACCGTCCTTACTATAACGAACGTCCAGGCGGATCAATGTATAATTATCCTAGACAACCTTTGCCTGAAGAGATAAGGAAAATAAAGGAAATGAGTGAACGACTGACTTAGAATTTGTTGAGAAGGAAAATCGTTGGACACCTATTACCTTATCGATGCCAAAGCCGAAGGCAACTTGGTGAAACTCAAATTTTACGATTCATCAAAAAGTGAACTAGTAGAGCTTGTAGACAACACCTACAGGCCTTACATTTTGATTCCATACCCTATCAGCAATCAAGATGAGGAAACAGTGCGCAGTTTCCAAGGAGAAATCGAAGTTATCCGAAAACGCGACTTGTTTACTGACGAAGTAAAAGAATTCGCTAAAGTCAAATTCTTAAGTCCATTTCTGGTCCGAAAATCTGCGAAAGGATTTGAAAGATTCTGGGAAAACGAGATGGAATTCGCCCACAGTTATGCCTATGACCACGGTCTAATCTTCGGTGCGCTTCACGTTCAGAACGACAACGGCTTCACACCTGCTGTAAGGTTCCCTGAAAAACTACGAGGCAAGTTTGAAAGCGCTTTTGGCATGGTGAGAAGTTTTGAACCGCTTAAGTATAGCCAACTAGAGAAATGGTTTACACTGTTGCATCAGCCAGTGCCGCAAATCAGAACTGAAATCTTAGGCATTGATGATGAAATTGATCCAGAAAGATACTACTTCGCTTTCATGCTTTCAAGGATTGTCAACCTGCCAGTTCCAGAATCTTACACCAGCCGAAGCGTGAGCGACTGGCTGAAGTCAATGATATACACGTATCTCCGGAGAAACGGCGTTTTAATTCCAACATCGAAGGAGCTGAGGAAGGGTTATGAGCCACACGTTGTTCCCGGCGCCTTAACTGTAACGCCAAAAAGTGGAATTTACTTTAACACGGTTGTAGCAGACTTTGAAAGCTTGTATCCCAGTTGTATCGACAGCTACAATTTGTCTTATGAGACTGTTGACTGCAACCATGAAGCGTGCAGGAACAACAAGGTTTCCGAAGTTGGGCATTACATCTGCACAGAAAGACGCGGTTTCCTCTCCATACTAATCGGCGCGCTCAAAGACCTTCGTATACGCTGGTTTAAGCCACTTTCAAAAAGCAGAAACATCTCAGCAAAAGAAAAACAACAGGCAGAAGCACTAGCTGGACTTCTGAAGCTCATAACTGTATCCAGCTATGGTGTTACCGTTCGGATTCACGGGTTAGCCTGCCCACCTTTGGCCGAGTCAATCACCGGCTACGGTCGCTACGCGCTTAAGACTACCTGGAAAATAGCTGAAAAGGGCGGTTTACACCCAGTTTACGGGGACACCGATTCGATATTCTTAGAAAACGCGTCTTCAGAGAAAGTTGAGTGGCTGATTAAAACCGTGAAACAGAAGCTTAAACTAGACCTTGCTGTTGAAAAGTGCTACTCTGTTTGTGTTCTGCCCAAAGCTAAAAAGGCGTATTTCGGCATTTTTGAAGACGGCACAGCCGACTTGAAGGGACTGACAGCGATAAAATCTAACTCGCCTAAATTCATCCAAAATGTGTTTCAAAGCTGCGTGAAAGAGCTTAGCCATGTGAAAAACGCGTGGGAATACAAGTTGGCGAAGACGAGAATTGTTGAGGTCGCTCAAAGAGCTATCAGAGATTTGAGGAACGGAAAAGTTGAGCTTAAAGATATGATATATTCGGTTAAGTTGTATCATGATCCTGTTGAAAAGCTTCGCTCGAAGGTCTTGCCTCAACCTTATCAGTGTGTTGCTCAGTTGATTGCAGCTGGAAAAGTGGTTAAACGACGAGATACGGTCTCTTTCATAAAGGTTAAGCCTTTCGACTTTGAAGGAAGAAGATTCACAGTTAAACCGGTCGAGCAAGTACGCAGCATTTCCGAGATAAATGTTGAAGATTACATACGAAACCTAACAACAGCCTTAAACCAGACTTTTGAGCCTATGAACATAAAGTTCGAAATGGAAAAAGAGAAGAAAATATCCGATTGGTTTAAATAACGAGAGAAAAGGCGCATCTCAAAGATGCGCAGTAGAAGCTAAGTTATTATGATGCTGGCGCGTAAAAGCATCTTTTGGGGGAAGTGACCTTTCCCTTCTTTTTCAGACTCTTTATGATCTTGGAGACTTCGTCGCTGGTTAGACCGACCGTCTTTGCAACCTCTCCGGGTCTCACTGGTTTTCCCACTTTTTCCATAGCCTTGAGCACAATTTGTTCTTTTTCTAATCTTATATGAGTTTAAAGAAGTCTCGTTCGGTTATTATTCCAACAAGTCTCTCATTCTCGACGACTGGCAACGAACCGACATTATTCTCACGCATAAGCCTTGCTGCTTCGCCCACATCAGCATTCGGCTCAACCGTAACAACATTCTTTCGAGTAGCCTCTAAAACCGATGTTTGCAGAACCTGAGCCATTGTTCTTGACTGCAAATGCTTGAAAACCTGACTTGAACCGAAAAAGCAAAGAAGGGTCCTAACCGAAGCCAAGCCAATAAATTTGCTGTCCAAAACAACAGGCAATCGTCTAAATCCATGCTCAACCATCGATCTTGCGGCTTCATAAATTGAAATTCGAGGAGCTACAGTCACAACTTTTCTGGTCATAACATCAGCAACCTTAACTCCACTGANTTTTCCAGTGAACAACAAGATAATGTCGCGTTCAGTAACAATAGCCCAAACATGCTTCTCCTCGTCTACGACGGGCAATCCTCCAACATTGTGTTTTTTCATAAGCCGCAAAGCATCGCTGATCTTAGCCGAGGTTGAAATCCAAACCACATCGGTCGTCATAATTGATTTAACTGGCTCGTTGATTGCTTTGAAGAAGTCGCCGGAATATTTGCGTTGGATTAGCTGATATTTTTCTCCGCCTCCCAAATAGTTGATGAGGTCTGTAGCTGTGATTATACCGCGCAGCCTGTGAGTTCCAGGGTCTGCGATTGGCATGCGGCGAAATCCTTTTTGTACCATGATTTTGATTGCGTCATAAATGGGAGTTGTGGGTGCCATAGTGACCACTGGACTCTTCGCAATGGTCGTTATTTCCCCTTCTCGCTTTTTGGAGGGATGTCCCCGTAATTCTAATGGCCCTTTTTCTCGAAGACTCCGACGAAAAGCTTCTCTTCTTGCTGTCAATTTTAAACATCCTTTATTATTTGATTAATGCTCGAACAATGTCCTCACGATCTACGATTCCCACAAGTTTACCTTTGCGGTCTACAACGGGCACGCGTCCGATGCCCTTCTTAAGCATAAGTTCAGCTGCGTCCTTAACGGTGTTTGTAGGCTTTAAAGAGATAACGGGCACCTTCATTATGGAAGAAATTTTCGAGGGAGACTTAAACCGGCCCTTTTTCGCTTCGAAAACAGGGAAGACCATGCTGCTCTCTAGCAAGTTGGCTTGGGTTAAAATGCCGACAATTTTTCCTTTGGACACCACAGGACATCCAGAGAAAGACTTTTCTTGCATTGTTCGCCAAACGTTGTCCACTTCATCGTTAACTGAGCAAACGAAAAGTTCGGTTGACATAACCTTGTTGATGGGTGTAGAAAGCCCAGAAGTTTCTTTCTTTGAGTAAGCAGAGATGAAGTTTTCTAATCCAAACATTCCGGTTGTAGGTTTTGTTTTGAGAAGACTTTACAACTGGAACGTACCATTCGTCTAGATGAAGCATTTTTCGCATAACGGAGCGAGCATCCATGTCTGGGGTTGCAATTAATCGTGGAGTTGACATGATTCCTTCAACTCGAATTGGAGAAACAGACGAAGTGATTGCCATCATGTCGTTGCGAGTGATTACACCCAATAAACGTTTTATTTCATCTACCACAGGAAGCGTCCGCAAACCTCTTTCTCGGAGAACTGCTCGAGCCTTTGTAGCAAGTTCATCTGCATAAATGGAGGGATATTTCCTATCTGTTATGTCTTCAACACGCAAACCATCGCCTCAGTATTCACCCTTCATCTCGATCTTGCAGTCTTCGCAGATGAAAGAGCCCTCTGCTTCCTCAAGAGTGTCAGACCACTGCCCGCAGAGATCACAGTATCCAGCCATCTGTGGATATTCCTCTTCAGCTACAGTTTTGCCTTCTATCTTAGCTTTCTCCTGTATGATCTCAATAAGCTCTGGCGTAATTGCCAAAATGTCTTTGCTGGAAATTACTCCGATAAGCTCTCCCCGATATATAACCCCGAGTCTTCGAACGTTTAGCCTGCTCATTCTACGTGCGGCTTCACTGAGGGTTTCGTCTGGATCAATTGTGACGAGAGGGGCGGTCATGACACCCTTAGCAGCCAATTTATAGCGGGGTCTGTTTTTGGCTAAAACCCTTGTAATGAGGTCGCGTTCAGTTATTATGCCCAAGGGCTTTCCGTCTTTTCCCGTTACAATTATGCATCCCAAATCATGCTTATCCATCAGTTTGGCCACTTTAGTCGCGGGTTCCTTTTCGTTGACAGTAATCACAGGGCTTGACATCACATCTTTAACAAGCATTCTTGCTCTGATGCCCATCTCTGCCATCGCAGTTTTCCCTCCACCACGAAGATACATCAAAAGGGTGTATTAAACTGTTGTTCAATTTTCTGTCAAAAAGCAAAAGAAGGCGTCTGGCTGATGCTTTTTTCAGACAGATTTGATGTTGCCTTTGCCAGAAGGTATGAAAACTTGTATTTCTTCTAATGGTATTTCAAGGACTTGTTTCCGCAAGTCCTCCGGAGTCTTCTCAGCTAATATTCGGCGTATCTGTTTTGCGAGTTCACCGCTCTTATGGTCGCCTGGAACGATTTCAACATAAATCTTTGTATGTTTGCTAACGGCTTCCGGTGGACCACCAATAATTCTGGCGTATTCCTTGATTTGAACGCCGATGGCAACAGCCAAAGGGACGTTTCGGATGTAGTTTTTGGCTCCTCGAATCATGAAAGAGCCTTTTCTCAAGTATTGCCCAGACGGTGGACTTTTACTAATCTGCTTAGGATGAAACCAGTAAACGTCTACTACGCCAAACATTGTTTTCCACGCTCGAGAATAAGACGCCGCAAACTGGGCAGCCTCTTTGAGAGATTGCTCTGATGACGTTTTTCCCTCTGTTTTGATTAAAACAAAGGGCGCGCCCACAATGTCGGCGTGAAGAACGATGTCGTATGGTTCCATATGTTTCTTGATGAGAATTTCGTTGGTTGTCGCATCTTTTCCACCAATTACTAGCGAGCCGTTTGAAGAGTGCAACCATCGGAATTTTTCGTACCAAACCTTTTCTCTTCTAACTGGTGGAAGCTTCTGCACTTTCACAATTTGCCGCTTCTTTTGTTGCAAATCTTCAATTTTGATTCGAGTTCCAAGTAATGCCTTTTCGGCGCCTTTAAGCTTTCTTTGTGCCTTCTTTCCCTTTTCGTAGAATCTGGCTGCGCTGGCTTGAATGGAACGAGTTAGGTCAAGTTGAAGCGTTGAGCCATCTATCGAAACTGTGAGAATGCGATGTTTAGAGTCTAAGGCTTGGAAGTACCGTGCTGGAACGAGTTCGCTTTCCTTTTCTTTTTGGAGGTCTGAGACAATTTGTTTCCATGCATTGCCCCTTTCTTTTTCACTTATGATTCTTTGTTGGAGAAGTTGAAGCTCACCCAAATGTGCATAAATTAACTCTCCAAGCCTTTTGTCACGCTGTACTTCTATTTTCGAGTCTTCTAGTGCTTTCTGCTGTCTTTCTAAGACTCGCTGCAGCTTTGCTAACTGACGCTCAAAATCGCGCGTGGCTTGAGTCAGATCCGTCTTCAGCTTTGTTTTGGTGTAGAATTCGTCGAGAGCCTCGTTAATCTTATCGTATGCTTTGGTTTGAAGATGATCGTATCTTCTGAGCGGAATCGGCGTTACGTCAACCCAGTTACCAGTTTCGTCAGCTATAATGCAAGGTTCAATCTTTCCAGGCGTTAAAGAAGAAAGAATGAGCTGTAATTGAGTGAAAATCTTGTCGAGTTCCTGCTTTCCTAAGGCTTCGCATGGAGAGTTCTTGTCGATTTCGGCTCTTAGGAGAAGTTCTTCTGCATATAGTCCGCCGATGCTTAGAAATTTTGTAAGCGCCTTCACAATCATTAATTGCCCAAAATTCCCGATTTCACTAAAGTCTTTTCGGCTTATCTTAAAGGGGTTTCTGCCGCTTGGAGGGGCGTACTGAAAGTTTTCTCCTCGTAAAATGTTGCGGTCTCGCATTCTTTTGTAGACAAGTGCATGAAGAATTTTGTCCTCTGGACTTACGAGGATGATGTTTCCTTCACCGAAAAGCTCGGTCATAAGTTGAAATTCTCCCTTGTTTGTCCTTATTTTAAAGGTGATTGTGCGTTCGAATTCGTGCTGTTGTATATCTGTGATTTTGCCGTTTCCAAGGTTTTTGCGGAGCGCCATGCAGAAGGCTGGTGGTCTTAAAGGCTTTTGAAGAACATAAGAAGTTAAATGTATGCGTTTTCCAGACTCGATGAGCAGCTGAAGCGGGGGCTCATCTGGGCGTCGAAGCTTAAAAAGCAGTGTAGCGGGGTTGATTTGGTAAACTTTTCCGATGTGTGCATTTTTTATCCTCTGGTTAAGCTCGGAAACAAGAGCCGCAACATCGAAACTTGTTAACTCAGTTTTCATTTGTGTTTCTATAAAAATTTGATGGATTTAAGCCTTTAAGCATTGTTTATTCAAAAGGCGCTGTGAAAAATTAATAAGCATACATTCCCCTTTTTCTGAGGCTACATGAGGTTTAAGATTGGCATACAGCGAAGAAAACGAGGTCTTCAGCATTCAAACGTTCGATTTGACTAAAAGATTCACTAAAAAGAAGCACAAGGGAATCCTCGGTTTTCTACGGAAAGAACGCAAAAAGGAGAAACAGAAAAATGAACCTCTGACATTACGGTGGCATTAGACCATGTCAATATGAAAATTCGTTCAGGAGAACTCTTCGGACTACTTGGACCCAACGGAGCTGGAAAAACCACGCTGGTTAAATGCTTATCCACGATTCTGATTCCAGATAAAGGCACAGCAGTTGTTAATGGCTTCGATATTCGAAAGCAAACATCGATGGTTAGAGCCAGTTTAGGTCTAGTCATAGGCGGCGAAAGAACGCTCTACTGGAAGCTCACAGCCAGAGATAACCTCATGTACTTCGCTTCGTTATACAAGATGCCAAGAAAGCAAGCTAAGGAAAGGGTTGAGGAACTCCTAGAAACAATGCAGCTCTCTGACCGCGCAGATGAGAGACTAGAAGACTACAGTACTGGGATGAGACAGAAAATCGCCATTGCTCGTGCATTGCTACATGACCCACCAGTGCTGCTGTTAGACGAGCCCACGTTAGGCTTGGACCCAACCTTCTCAAGGCAGATTCGCAACCAAATAAAGGAACTTTCAGAAAAGCATGGGAAAACCATCCTTGTAGCTACGCATTACATGGATGAAGCTGATCAACTGTGCAACCGTGTGGCAATAATAAACGATGGCAAAGTTGTTGCGGTTGACAATCCAAACAAGCTTAAGTCCATGGTGAAAGAAACAGAACTTGTGGAGATAGCCTGCTACAGTCCACCGCAAGACATCGAGAAACAACTTAAATCTCTTTGTCCAAATGTTGAAATTGTCAAACTTATTCACGGAGACGAATCTAAGGGAAATCCCTCGAAAATCAAGATAATCGGTGGAGACGCTGAAGAATGCGTTAGCACGGTTATAGATTGGCTTAGACGGAAAAACGTTCGCATTAGCAGTCTAAACATTGGCGTGCCCACGCTTGAAGATGTTTTCATCAAGTTAACTGGTGCAAAACTCACTGAAGGCGGGAGGCAATAGCACTGTCAAGCAACGTCTCACAGCAGTCTTCACTTAAGAGCAATTTCTTCATTGTTTGGAGTGAACTCGTCAAAAACCTAAAGTTTCTGCTAGCCTATCCAGTCGTATTTGTTTTCTGGGCGATATTTCCCATTTTCTGGTTTGTTCCGTTTGTACTTCAGGGTCAAGCCTTTGTAGGCGGCTTACAAAGTCAAAGCTTTGCCCAGATAGCGGGCACCCCAGAGTTCATTCCATTTATAGTATTGGGCGCAATTTTAAACAGTTATGTTCTCACATCGCTTTATGGCATGGGAGAAAGTATAAGAAGAGAAGCTTACCGAGGAACGCTAGACTACATACTTTCGTCTCCATGCAACAAGGCTTTCATATTAATTGGAAAAGCCTTAAGTGAAAGTCTCTCCAGCACGATGTTTGCAATAAGCCAGCTTGCAATCAGCATTTTGTTCTTTGGAATAGAACTAACCCTAGGCATAATCATGCCGGTGATATTCATAATCATCCTGCTAATACTGGGATTATATGGGATGGCGCTTATTTTGGCTGCGCTTTCTCTTAGGTATAAACAAGCCCATGACTTGGCGCATTCACTGGAATATGTTTTCTATGTGTTTTCTCCCGTACGCTACCCTCTTGCGAGCCTACCTCTTTGGGCGCAAATCTTCGGCAGGCTTCTTCCTCTAACCTATGCTCTTATTGCGGTTCGTAGTATTATGCTTCTTAAAGAGAGCCTGTCATTTGTCTACTTGGAGGTTCTGGCACTCCTAATAATCGATTGTATCTTGATAATTGCAGGCTTCTATTTGTTTAATTGGATGGAGGAAAAAACGAAGAAGTCTGGAACAATAAGTCATCATTAGGAGAAATGTATGTGGGCAACACCAGTAAGGGTTACAGATTGAGGGAGACTGCGTGTCCTACAGGTATCAACTGGACAAACCTGAAAGCTGAATTGAGAGCTATCTGGGAATGCAACGTCAAAGCATGGAAAATCGAGCTCGCTTACCCGATAAGTTTCCTTCGTCAATGCTTTTCTCCGCTCATCATGTTACTGCCTTTCCTCATCTATGGTTTGGTTTTAATTGGAGGAAGATACAGCGAGAATCTAGAGCTGCTGGTTGGAACAGGAGACGTCGTTACCTTCCTATTCACCGGCTACCTGATAATGGGATTCATAGGAAC
>JGI2172J19969_10000097_pt1 | contig 31815 bp, 54 predicted proteins | sample DeeMarSWOR230_32_FD_19969 | JGI IMG/M metagenome (IMG submission 19969)
TAGNTCAAAGATTTCGTCCTCTATATTTAATTTTACAATATCTGTGACAATATTGGTCGTTTTTATTTCCATTGAAGTCCCTCAATTGCGACTACTTCTTATTATTAGCGGCCTTTAAGACCTCTAAAATATTAAACAATTTTTCTTCAAAGCTAGAAAGTGCCGCACCCTCTACATCTTGAGGACGCTTTCCAAAAGTTTTATAATACCAAATAGCACATTTTCTTTGTGCATTTTTGAGAAGCATTCCTTTTTCAACATTTCTCTTAACACAGTCAGTATAAAGCTTAGGCATTTTTATTACCTCCGCCACCTCTCTGAGGTTGAGGCGAATGTGGTACAGGAGCAAATTCCTCAATGTTGAGTTCTTCAAGCATTTGATTTTCTTCTGATCTTTTTATCAATTCCTCAAAGAGATCAAATCCAAATACAGCACCGAAGCTTTCTCTGGAGAGATTTCCAGATGAATAAAGTTCAATGATGCCATTAACAAAATCAGACATTGCCATCAAGTTAATGGGTTTGAAGGCTACTTCTGGTTGTCCTCCTAAGTTGTTTTCATTAACTATTGTATCAATAATCCTATCAACTATGGGGAAAATTGATTCTCTGATTCTTTCCATTGTATTCAATGGTGAGATTGTTGCAATTTCAGGATCGGATGTTTGAGTGCGTTCTGTTTCGCCTGTTAATAAAATTCTAGGAAATCCCAAAGCAATTGCTATATCTTGGTTTACAGATTTATACTTATTTTCATCAAGCAAGATATTTACTTCTGGAAAAATCCATTCAATTGTAACAGTATGATTAGCAAATAACTGAAAAATTCTTTCTAGATGTTTATCACTTTGACTTTCACGCCATTTCATTTCTTTCTTTAAATCTTCTAATTGATCTTCATTATCTTCGGTAAGAGGAAACTCATCACTACCCATTTTAATAAGTTGAATAGCGGTGATAACTCTTGAGGCTAGTGAATAGTCCATTCGTTTAAGATTTCTTTTATGTTTTAAAGATTCAAGAGCTGGATATAAGTATGGTGTAGGATAAGCATCTGCTGTTAAAGTTCTATATTGAATAACTAAAGGATTTTCTAAAAGAATTTTCTTTTTATCTGCTCTGATAGCTTTTACGATATTTGGATGATCTTCTACAATTTTCTTGTAGAGTTCTATATCCTCAGATTGGTCTTGATATTTGCCTTTATTTTTGATGAAATATCTTAATTCTTCTGGGATTTCCATGTAATAACTTTTTTTGCCTCCAATCATAGGGTCTTTAACTATAATCGTAGAGGCATCTCTTATCCACATATCCACAGGAAGGATCATTTTATTCCAACGTTTAATTCCAATTGTATGTAATTCCTCTCTACTAAGTTCGTCAAACGTAATTTCGGGAACTACTAAGCCAGTAGTTAAGTACTCTAAAGCAGCGTTTCTCAAAAATAAAAGTAGCGGTGTTTTAATAGAGTTCACAATACTGATAATAGAATCTCTAGCATCACCGGCATGAACAACCAGGTCATTTATAGAAAGATCAACGATTTTATTAATCACTGTAGCTACAAAAGGATCACGTTTGTAATAATATCTACAGTCCTCAACGATATTTTTCCACTCATCGTGATCTACAAACTCTAGTTTATCTATTTCAGCGGGCGACCAAGGAGTTGTTCCCTCTCTATAATAAGGCCACATAATGCTGAAACTTTGAGAACTAGCTTTAGCTAGTTTAGGACTTGTAACTGCTGTTACTTCTTTTAATTCTTCTGTCATGGTAAATACCTACTATCAGCCATCCAAGAAGTTCGTGCTAATCTACGACTTTTTGGACGATAGATTTTCTGATCTCTTAATGTATAATGAGCGACAATTGCACATAAGAGTGCGGATGTATGATGATCTTCGCCTTTTTCGCCTCCTCTTGAGGTTAATGTTCTATATACAATATCTCCTCTAGGAGTTTTATGATATGTCATTCGCTCTAATTCTGTAATAAAGTCCATATCTGTACTAGAGTAAACTATTGTATGAGCATTTGTATATTCTTGTGCAAGAGAGACAGAAAAAGGACGAAGTTTTGTTTTGATTTCTTCTCCATCAGCATCAATTCCAAGTACGATATTTGAACTAAACTCTACTGGAACTAATCTCTGCTGATAGTCTTTATGAATATATTTGTCATCAAAGAGTAAATCTTGTGTTACTCCTTTACCGGCATGTCCAGCATCCATTCCTATAATATCAAACCTTCCAAATTTTTCATCTAGCCAATCAAATAGTGTTTTTTGAATAGGGTATGGAACTTTCGTAAGCTGAATTTTAGCATGCCAATAAAAAATTCCATTTTTTACGTACATAATATGATATGCAGAAGCCTCAGTATATCCAAGGTCAACTCCAACTACTGTGTAATCATATTTTCCTTTTTCTAATTTAGGAATTGTAGCTAGATGTCTTAGATATTCTTCTAAGGAGTTAATTTTTAATCCAGAAAGTTTAATTTTATAGACAGGATATTGCTTTATAAGCATCAGGCTTCTATCGAATACTGAATATGCTGGTTTACCGTGCCTTCCTAAAACATGGTGGATATAATCCTCACTATCTATACCACCATATTTTTTGATGTTTTTTTCTTCATCTTCTTTTGTGTATCTAGGATTTTCATGTGCGGAAATTCGGTGTTTGCTATAATGAGTATCAATCTCATCTGAATAATAAAGGACATTATTCTCTCGAAGTCCTATAGGAACTCCTGATACAATTCTTCTATAACCTTTTTGCCATGTATTTAAAGTAGGTTGAAGTTCAATCCAAGTTCCCCAAGGATATAAACCTGCCTCATCTACAGCTTCAAAAGGAGTATGCATACCTACTACTGGAGCGCCTGTGCCTGTAGTACCTGCAATTCTACAATCTAGAGACATGTTTGTAAGAAGTCTTATAATATGATCAGAAGCATTAATTCCTTTACCTTTATGAAGAAACTGCATGAGAACTGAGTTTCCTCGAAACATTCTAACCAAATTATCCCACACAGGAGTAAGATGTACTTTATTTGGCACAGTGTAGACAATATAATCTCCAGGAAATACTTTATTAATAAGTAGCCAAATAAGTATATCTGTGATTGCTACAGTTTTTCCGACTGTGCGTCCACAACAAAGAGATACAAGATTGGAGAAATCACATATAAATTCCTTTTGGTAATAAGTATACTTCCAAGATTCCTCTTTTCTTTCTTTTGGGCTTTTTTCTAGATTTCTCAGAAATTCTCCACACAAAACAGGATGTCTTATTACCTCAAATAAAATTTTATCTTGCTTAGAGAGTTTTTCACGTATTGCCATGTTTATTTTCTGAACTAATAATATCTTGATATTTGAATTGGATATCTGATATAGCTGCAATCATTTCATCATCAAACCAATTTTTCCAATCTCCTAAGATTCCTTTTCTTCTCCATAAATCATGTCTTATTTCTTGTCCAGGTTCCCGACCTTGTGATTTCTGCTTAAAAGAATTTCGTTTTACTACTATTTTTATAAAATCGTCATCAATACCATCAACGCCTAACCACTCAGTTATTCTTTTGACTTCTCTAAATGTATCTTCATACATCCATTCATAACATGTCCAAATATAAGACAACTTGTCAAAAATTTTATTTCTTGTACTATAGCCTTCCAACATTAATTTAAATTGATTTTCATTATGTTGTTTGGTCCAAGGATCATCTAAGGCCGTATATCGAACTGCTTCTTTATCTGTGGTAAATTTATGTTGCTCAAAGACCTCTTTTTTCTTATGATAACGATTATGAAAAGCTAAGGATACAATTCTATCCATAGGATTTCTAACAACGCCTATGATAAAATAATCCCAAGGCTCTAAACTTTCCAAAATATCAGAATGTGTAGCATGATGAAACTTTACAATTTTGTTCTCTTTAAAATATTGTCTTATTGTACTAATTTCTTTTACTCTTTTGACATCCATTTCGGGACTTGGACTCATTCCATAAAGGTCTGCTAAAAGATAATGAAGCCATCGGCTCCCTACGCGATGTTCCGAAGTTATAATAAGATTCATCCTTCCCTCCAAAACTTCCAATGTTCTGTCATTTTCCTGACCTCTAATTGCTTTGCATTAAAATCTTTGAATAAATCAAATATCTTTTTTCTATCTATAAGCTTATAGTGAACTTCTATTAACCAAATAATATATGGCTCAAATAATAAATTTCCAGCGCTTGAGATAACATCAATTTCATTTCCCTCCACGTCAATTTTGATAATGGCGCTGTTATAGCTTTTGAAAGGAATTTCATCAAGTCGCATAGTGGAAATATTAAATATCTCTGTTCTTTTAGGAGATTTACTTCTTACCATACCATAAGGATATTTTGAAATATGAGGCTGGTTTGTTCCAATATATTTTTTATAAAGCTCTACATTTTTTAGATTTCTGGTATTCCACTCAAGGAACCCATATCTTAAAGGATGAGGCTCAAAAGCGAGGACTTTATCTGTATAATGCGATGCTATTGTAGTAAAATAACCGAACCCTGCTCCAATATCTATGAATGTATTATATTCTTCATTTTCTAGGGCTTTTACAAAAGGTTCCTCAAGTTTTAAATTATTTATTAATTCTTTAGAGTAACTTGCTCCTTTTCTTTTAAAGAATAAAATACTGCCATATTTATTTTTTGCTTCTTCAATCAAATAGCTCATAAAAATTCACTCTGGGTATAATATCTTCAGATAATGCTGTATCAGCACTTGCATTTAATAAAATTCTACCGTCTGCTTCATATGCATTTCTAGCCGCCCAATAAGATGCCTCAACTTTAGAAAATGTTGGAGTATAAAATTTAACTCCCTTTTTATAAAAATCTGGAGTAAAATGATGTATATCATCCTCATTTGAAATTACTAATGGACTTCCGCTGGGATTTTTAATGCCTGTATCTGTTACATTTAACCCCTTTCTATAAGTTTTCCAATGATCTAATCCTATAGTATAAAGCTCTTGAATACCCATAAAATAGGCAAACTGCATCGCTAGAAAGCTGCTTGTACCTCCTCCATAAACTTTTCCATCAGATAAATCGGTCTTAAATTTCTTCTTATGTCTGGCTGGTCCTGTAAAATAATAAGTATTAGGTTTATTTTTTAAATAAAAATCATAGATAGATTTGCTAACAAACCATGTATTAGTCAGAGGAAGAATCTCTTTATAAAATTGGCTGGCAATATTTTTATCTCCCATAAAATGATAATCTATAGCTACTTTATCACTTTTGTAGGCTAGGCTTACTCCATAAACAAGCTCCCCCTCCAATAAAGATAAATCTAAATCATTTAAACTAGGACCGCACGCTAACAGAAAAGCCCTTTTTCCTAAATGAATATCCTTAAAGCCACTTAAGTCCATGTTTTTTCACTAAGTATTTCATATTATGCATTCTATGTTTAGGATAATCAGGAACTACTTTTTTTCTGATATGATACTCAAGATGCTTAAAGGGTAATTTGGATTCTTTAATTTTATAACCTAATTTATATGTTCTAAAACAATAGTCTGCATCTTCAAATCCCGCTATATGAAAATTCTCATCCCATTCACCAACAGCATCAAAAATTTCTTTTGGTATCGCATATAACCAACCATCCAACCAAATTGTAGGAGATTTAAATTTTGGATGCTTCATTCCATGAACATCATTACCATAAAGAATTTTGGTATTCATAGTTTCTAATATTTTAATAAAGGGGGCTTTACAAACTACATCGTTATTAATAACAATAATCCAATCTGCATTATCAGAGACTAGTGATTTTCCTAAATTTATGGCCACTGAGTAATGAACTATCTTTTTAGTAATTATAAAGTGTACATTATTATAATAAACTGGATAATTATTACCATTATCAACTACTATGATATAAATATTAGGTTCATATTTTCTAATACTGTCAATTAGAGGTCTTGTATATTCCTCCCATTGACCTATCCCTACAATAATAATAGCTACTTTCATATTCTTCTAAAACTTTTTAAATAAGCATCCTCATCATATTCTATTTTAGAGGGTTGCCCATCCATTCCTTTCTTTTCCCAAAATTTTTTAGTTCGGTATGCTAAATTACCATCTTTTCCTATATATGTAGAACGTGTTATAGTTGGAATAAGTTTTCTAGCTCCAAATTTTTTACAAAGTCTAGTTATAGTAACATCATGCATCCTGGTTGGAAAATTAATAACAACGTCTCCAAAAAGCCATCTAGAATTATAATCAAGTTTTTGAATTTCAGTATAATATTTATTATAGCCTTCTTTTATCTTTTCATAAAGAGGTAAGTTTAGATAATATCCCCATAATCTAGCGTCTCCACAATGAGTTAATTGTCTTAAATCACTTCCCTCATTTTTATTATTGAAAAGAAATCCTATATCATTGGGAAACTGCCATGACATTATTTTTAATAAACGTAGATAGTATTTGCTAACTAATAGATCATCCTCAAAAAAGAATATAGTATCATATCCTCTTTCAAAAACCTGATGAGCTTTCCATTTCTGTTGAGGAATGCTACCATTCCATTCACTACGTTCAAAATGTAATATATTTAGACTACTGTTATCCACAATACTCTTAACAGCGTCTAAATCTTCTTCTGTTGCATAGATTTTGTTAGACAGAGGATTTTTTATTCCGTCCTGAAAAACATACCAATCTATATCATTTGCTTCGACACATTTTTCTAAAGCAGAAATTGTCTGTTTTGTATAATCTATCCGATCAAAAACTAAATAAGTGCCTGCAATTTTCACAACTCTCCGCCCCATCCTTTAGGATTAGCTACAATAGGAGGATCAAGGTTGGCAAATTTTTGATTTTTTCCTTTATATTCAGAAATTGGATGCCATAGGTGTAATGATTGATTCCATCTTCTACCCCACCATCTAACTTTCATACCATATTTCTTTGCTCTACGCCACATCTCCATATCATAAGCATCCTGACCTTCGGAAAATGCTTCGTTGTATCCTCGCACTTCGTAGATAAATTCCTTAGAAAAAAGCTGTCCGTTACCTGGACCTCCTGCTTTGCCCCAAGGTATAGATTGTTTATATAAATTTTTCCAATTGTGAATATTTGCTTGAATGTCTGAATAATTAAATTTCTCTGGAAGTTTAGATGGCTCTGTTAACACAAAAGCATCTTCGCTTATATAATTATGTGCCATATCTAAATACCAAGGAGGCCAGATCATATCTATATCTGAGGTAAGAAAATATTCAGTTTCAGGATTTGCTAAACGTATGCCTACATTTAATCCCCAGGCTTTCATTGGCTTATTTTGTCTGAAATAATAATATCTGACCTCTGGATATTTTTTGCACTCATATTTTACTTGATCTGAAATTTTCTGATCTGTGCTAGTATCAACGACAATAACTTCTAAAGGTTTAATATTCTGATATGGTAAAATAGTTTCTAAAAACCAATGTAGACTGTTATTATAATTTCTGTTCCATGTCATTATGACAACAGAAATCTTATATATCCTACCTTGAGTATAAGGGATTAAAGCAACCTTTCCCATGTTCTCTGTCCTCTATAAATCTTCTGTAGTCCTTCCATTCGGCCATGTCGTAATAATATTCCATTCTATACGACTTCCAGTTGAATTTATCCATAGCAGAGTTAATAGCATCAGTATATGATTGAGGAGAATTCTCCAACCAAAATTCTGCCACTTTTCTAGTCCAGACAAGCGTTCCCCAGGCTGAGTAGATTCTTCCTCTTGGTAAATCTTTACTTTTATTGACGATTTTACCATCTATGATTACTCCAAACCTTTCGGGATTTTTTGTCTCTAGTGTTCCTATATGAAAATCTACTAACTTGCCATTTTTATGTATAACAAAACTTCTATCAAATGTCAAAATAGGAAAATATGTATCGGGCATAGCAAACAAATTCAAATCCTCTGCGAAGGGTAGACTTTCTGCTATAGCACTCCAAATATCATTTTTACCTCTTTGAATTACATAAAAAATTCCCTCATTTTTCTCTCCAATATGAGAAATATGAGTTGTTATTTTTGATATGGAGGTAATAACACAAATTTTTTGTGCCCCTCCACATTTCATAGATTTTATTGTTCGATCTAATAACCATTCTCTATTTCCACAAGGGAGTAGTTCTTTGAAATAACCTCCCCATCTAGAACCCTCTCCAGCGACAGGAACTATTCCTAAAATATTCACGTTGATAAAAATCTCCACAATTCCTCAACTGCATCATTTTCCGTGAGGTTATCATTATCTATAATTAAATCTGGATTTTCTGGAGGTTCGTATGGTCTTTCAGCATCATAGACTAGACTATCTCTTTTGACATAAATCCATTTGGGTCTACAAATTTTGTCTATTTCTTGTCTAATTCTATGAGTCGGCGCTATTACAGAAACTATGACATTGTGCCCTTGATCTCTCAAAACATTAGCAAGTCGAGCTACTCTTAAGTTATGTTCTAGACGATCTGTTAAAGAGAATCCTTTATCTGTAGAAATAGACATCCTCATCATATCCCCATCTAAAATAATAGCTGGAAATCGTTTAACAAGACCTTCCGCAAGAGTTGACTTTCCTGCTCCGCTGTTTCCAGTAAGCCATAAGATTTTGGGCTTTCTAATAGCAGTTGCACTAATAGCCTGTATTTCTTGATCTAGTACAATCTCTCTAATTTTCCAGCCGACCTTTCTACCATGTACTACTTCTTCAATATTAGGAACAACAATAGTTTCTATTTGATCTCCATAGATGTTATGAATCATCTTTCTTCTCTCATAAGGAGAAAATGGATCATCTTCGCTGAATGGAGTATCCCTAATAGCAATAACTACCTCTTTTCCCTCATCTAATAATTTGTCTACCAAGGCTTTATGTCCATTATGAAATGGAGAAAACCTTCCTAAAACCATGCTTTTCAAATTTTTCCTCCTACGGAAGTGCTACATCATCAAGATTACGATTATCAGTTTCATATAAATCTTTTAGTGCTTCAGATAGCTCTGTACCACAGTTTCCACATCTAACACAAAGGGTGTTTTCCTCATCTGGGTACAAGAGCCATATACTCGCCAAAAATCGTCTACAGTTTGGGCAAAAAATTGAGAGTGTTTTTTCGTAATAAAATTCCTCTGCATAATTTTTTACTTTGTCGAGCCATGCAATAAAAGTTTCTTCTTGGCCCTCTTTTCTAATTTTTCGGGTGAGTTTCAAATCGTTCTGCATATCAGAAATATCTTTTCTAAGTCTTGACATGATGTTTGATAATCTATCAAGTAGCAAAATGTTTGAATCACTGATTTGGGTTCGCAAAGAAGAAAAAGTCTGCTCTAGCTCCTCCAAAGAAATCACTGAGACTATGAGATTCCGAAGCACCAATCTATCATTTATTTTCATNTCTGACAAATCGTAATCTTCACCNAATTCCGCTAGCNTCTCCTCGATTTTTTCCTCTAGTTCCTCATCCGTACCAGTCCTGGTCCCCTCTACTATTTTTNGAAAATGTTCCTCAAANTNCTCATCTGANANATCAGCATATTGCTTGAGATTTCTAATNTTTGCTCTAGTGGGACTTACCAACCTTTTCTTAGTCATACCACACACCTTGACCAACCACAGACCTTACATGTAACACATCTGCCCTCAAACTGAAAATTTTCTGGGGAACTCTTACATGAGGGACAGCAATTGCCCTCTCTTTTATTATACAATATCTTCGTAAAAGTTGATGATTTTTGATTGTTTTTCATTTCTAAACCATTTTTCAATTCTTTGTCTGTCATTACAACTCCGGTGAATATAAATATTTATTGGATATTCAAAACCATCTAAAGCAATCATATATCTTTCGTCATCAGGTAATAGCTTATCTCCACAAATTATACATACAGGACGCTTTCTTTTATCATATAGTCTTTTTCTCATCTCGATGTCTTTTTCTTAAAGCTTGGCGCAGATGCTCAATAAAATTTGTACCCTCTAAAATCTTAGCATCGGGAATATAAATATAGTTCAGAAGTTTATTGGCATCTGAACGCGATATGGGAATATAAATCAAATCATGACTATCCCGACAGCTATCGGCTTCTACAGCAGTACTGAATTCCTTCCTACAATAAAAGCAAATATACTTGCCCTTTTTGGTTTTGATTGCCACTTGACAAATCTCCGATTTTGTGCTAGAATATATCTAGTATATGTCAGAAACTCTCTGACAAAGGCGGCGCTACATAACTAAACTAACACTAATTATTGAATATTATAACACTTTTTAAGAAACTTGTCAAGTAGGACCATAGTACCATTGTATTCAATGTTAAAATCCTATATACTTTTATATAGTACTCTTAATTAAAGAGGCTTTATTAAAGAGGTTTTAATTAAAGGGCTTTAATAGTTCTTATAGTAGTACTAGTGCTTTAAAGACTTTTCTTAACAGGACTTAAAGAACATAAAATGTTCTTATTAAAAGAGTCTTTATATTAAGGATGATTGAACAAAGGAAAATTTTGGAAAATGTCGGGAAAACCAGAAATTACATTCATCGCCAGTAATAAAGCATATAACGATTCTCTACTTAATTTAAAAAATACACCAGCAGAAATTCCTGTTGGTGTAGATGTAGAAACCTCCAGTCTTGATCCATTTACAGGTACTTTAATTTTACTACAAATTGGTACTAAATCGTGGGTTAATGTATATGATGTAAGAAAACTTAATAATTTTCAGATAAGTCAACTACTTAAATGGTTAAATACTAAAAGAAAAGTAATTGGNCATAGTTTTAAATTTGATTTGAAGTACATTTATGAAAAGTATGGTATCATGCTTAAGAATATACATGATACAATGTTAGCAGAGGCTATCCTTTATGCAGGAGTTGGTGATCCTTTTACAAAATATGCGGAACTTGTTTCTAAGTACTGTTACATAGATATAGACAAAGATATTAGAAAAGAGTTTGAGGAAAATCCTAATATTATAATTACGCCTGAAATTTTAGATTATTCCGCTATGGATGTAATTTTCTTGCCATATATTTATGATGAACAAATAGAACTTCTAAAAGAGAGAAATTCTTTAAATGTTTACAGTTTAGAAATGAGACTTTTGCCAGCTATAGCGGAAATGGAGCATACAGGAATTGCTCTTGATGAAGAATCCTGGAAAGAGCTACTTAAAAAGGCAAAAGCCACAGCAAAAAATATCTCAAAGGAAATTAAGCAACAGATTACTGATACGGTGAAAAAGATAATTAGTGAAGAAAACTTTATAGATGGTAGAGATATGCTGAAATTTTTCAAAGTTACATTAACAGGAGAAAATAAAAAGGTAGCATATTCTAGAGAATATTTATCTACTGTTACTACAGCAGATGAAATGATGAAAGTTTTCCATGAAAATTTTAATCCTTCCAGCACTTATCAAATGCAGAGAATTATGAATTTGATGGGTATTCCTGTAGCCAGCACAAACTCTAAAATTCTAAAACGAGATTTCAATGAGTATGAATTTGCTATGTTGTTAGTAGATTATAGACAATGGTTTAAACTAGCAACATCTTTTGGAGAAAATTTCTTTGAACATATTAATCCTAAAACAAAGAAAATTCACTCAAGCTTTGATCAATTAGCTACTAGAACAGGTAGGTTTGCATCCTCAAAACCAAATATGCAGAATATAAAGAGAGGTACAGATTATCGAAATAGTTTTATAGCCTCACCTGATTATTTATTAGGAACAGCGGATTATTCTCATATTGAGCTTAGATTAGCGGCAGAAGTTAGCAAAGAAGAAAATATGCTAAATATTTTCAGAGAGGGGCGTGATCCTCATACAGAAACAGCAGAAAGAGTTTTTGACCCCTCTATGTTCAGAGAGGAATTAAGTAAAGATGAGATCAGAGTACGAGGCAAAAGTCTAAACTTTGCTGTGTTATATGGCACTTCTGCAAAAGGTATTGCTTATAATTTTCAATTACCTCATAGTACAGGAATAGAAATTCTAGAGAGACATAAAGATTTATATCCAAAATTACATGACTTTATTGATCTTTCTAGAGAAAAGATATTAGCGGCGGGATTTTCAATAACGCCTTTTGGTAGGCGAAGGTATTTTGTAGTACCTAGAAGATTTGATAGATATAATATCAAGGAAAAATTTAAAATTTACAAGGAGGGATTTAATCATATTATTCAAGGCGGCTCAGCAGATATGATAAAAATAGCTATGGTGAAAACTTGGGAAAAGAATCCTTTTGGTAATTTATTGAGAGCTATATTGACAGTACATGATGAGATCGTTTATGAAATTCATAAAAGTATCATTGAAGAGGGAGAGATTTTTGTTAGAGAACAAATGATAAACGCAGGACAAATTTTTATCAAAAGTATCCCTGTAGAAGTTAATATTAAAGTAGCACCATACTGGGAGAAATAATATGTTGCCCTTAAAAAATTATTCAAAGCGTGGTCCTTATGATGAATTATCTACGCCTGGAACTGCTTTAAAATATTTAGTACAGTTTGTACCAAAAGATTTAATAGTATGGGAACCATGTCCTGGTAAATTAAGATTAGTAGCTCATTTAATAAATAATGGATATTCTGTAAGATGGAGAGATTTAGATGCTTTAAAATGGGAACCTATTTGTTGGGACATAGCAATAACTAATCCTCCATTTTCTAAAAAACATTTATTTTTAGAAAGATTTGATGGTCTTAAAAAACCTTATGCATTGTTACTTCCTGTTACTACTTTGGGAGTAAAGCGTTGTCAACCATATTTAAAAGAATCTGAGATTATATTTTTACCTAAAAGAATAGATTTTACTGGAAAAAAGGCTCCTTGGTTTGCAGTAGCTTGGTTTACTAAGGGATTAAATATAGGAAAGCAAATGATATTTATGGAGGATTATAGTGACAAAGAAAAACTTTATAGATGAAATTATAGCTGAGTTTGGAGAGGATGTTTTGGAATCTTCTAGAGTTAGCTCGGTTATACCAACAAGCTCTTTAGCGTTGAATGTTTCAACAGGAGTAGGAGGTTTTCCTAAAGGAAGATTTACTCATATTTATGGACCAGACTCGGCCGGGAAAACTACTTTAGGACTTGATATCTCTAAACACGCTTTAGAATTAGGAGGTAAAGTACTTTATTTAGATGTAGAGCAAACTCTAGATCGAGATTTGGCCACTAAGATTTTAGGTAAATTGTGGAAAAAGGATAATTTTGTTGTTATACTTCCAGATACAGCAGAGAACTCTTTTCTTATAGCAGAAAAAGCTATTGAAAGTAGGGAATTTGATGTTATTATCCTAGATTCAATTGGAGCGCTTGCTCCTGAGAAAGAACTGAAAGATGAGTTTGGAGATGCTAATGTAGCACTTGTAGCAAGAGCTTTGACAACTTTCTTTAAACGAAATGCTTTTAAAGTTAGAAAAGCAGATATAGCATTTATTTTTCTGAATCAAGTGAGAGCTAATATTGGAGATTTTTTTAAGGAATTTGAAATTCCAGGCGGAAATGCTCTAAAACATTATGCGTCTATTAATATTTCGCTTTTTCCTTATACTGCTAAAGATAAGCAAATTAAACTTAAAAAAGATAACAAAGAAATTTCCATAGGAAACTACATCAGATTTTCAGTTCCAAAAAATAAAGTTGGGGTGCCACACAGAACAGCAAAATTTCCGATTATTTGGGGGGAAGGTATTGATCCTATTCGAGATATCATTACATTTGCGACTGAATTAGGAGTGCTATCAAGCAGAGGTCCATACAAAGCCTTGGGAGATGAGACGTTAGGGCTAGGAGAGGAGAAAACTATTGAGCGCTTAGAAAAGGATAAAGAAGTACTTGACAAAATCATTAAAGAGTGCTATAATGTAGCTAATGTAACTCCGAGATTACCAAAGCAGGAGGAAGAAAAGAATGGCAAATAGAAATATTGATGTACAAAGAACATATTTTTTAGGGCAGTTTAAGAATATCAAGATCGGCGGTGCTACTATTGATATTCCTGAACATATATGGACAAATCCCGAGGCTATGGATGTACTGAGTACATTGATGTTAATTTCTGTAGAAAGGGATTTTCGTAAATATCAAGAGCTTGTTGGAAAGCTTTCTGGTTTATCATTAGAAGATTCATTAGCCGCATTAAATAATATGAGAAATGAAACATACCGAGAAATTCAAAAACTTCTTCTCGATGGAGAGATGGAAGATAATTTGGAGGGTGAACAAGATGAGTAAATGGGTCGAATTTCCAGATAGAGAGCAATTTGAAACCTTTGAGCGTCCTCAGTATCTTAGCTTTTTAGAAGGGTTTCCTGTCATTGTAAGAGTTCTGGATAAAAGAGCATATCATACAAGAAAACACTGGTTGAATAGACAAAGAACTAGCATTTTATGTTTAGGAGAATCATGTCCGATTTGTCAAAATAATGCTAAAATTCGTGCTGAGAATCCTAAGAGTTTTAGAAATATTCGTGGATATATTCCTATTCAAAATAGGTACGTAGTTAATGTACTAGACCGCACTCCTGTAGTGATTGATCCTGAAACTGGCGATGAATATTATGCCAGACAGGGTAAATTTCCTACAGTAAGTGATGACGGCGAAAGAAGTTTAGCTAAAATTGAGCCTCGTCCATCGAATACAATTAAAGTTTTGGAACGTGGTAGAACTTTATTTGAACAACTTCTCGCTCTGCATCAGGAAACTGGTGAGTTTGATGATGACGAGAGTCTTATTAGCGGAGGCATTACTACATTCGATATTAAGTTGGTGACAATGGGAGAAGGACGAGATAAAGTTATCTCGCCTATTGCACTAATGCAGAATAATGACGATGTAGTTCCTATTTTGGAGGAATATGAATTAGAGCCTCATGTTTTATCTTCTTTAGGGTTATTGTTTACTCCTGAGGAGGTAGAACTGGTGGCTTATGGAGGGGCATCAATAGCAGACGTTTTTGCTCAAAGGCGTGCTAGCGAAGAATCAGAGGTCGCTGAGGAGCTTTTCTCGGAAGCGGAGAGTAAAGTAGCAGATTTGTTTGATGTTGATGATGAGGAGTTGGTGGAGTATTAAACTCCACCCTCCTCTTTTATTTATTATGGCTAGACCTAAGACTAAATGGGAACGCAGAGATAAAAAAAGACATAAGAAGAAACATGGTATGAGAATTGTTGGTCGTAGTATTTTATTATTAGATGAGATAATCAAAAAACGAGCAAAGAAAAAAAAGGAAAAAGATGCATGAGTGAATTCTTTGTACATGAACATGAAGCCAATTTATTAGCACTTTTGATGAGGGATGAAAGCAGAATTCATGATACAATGGGCACTTTATTTGTAGATATGTTTAATTCTGATATTAATAAAGTTATCTACGATGCTATTGTATCTCTTGCAAGAAAAGGGACTACTCCTACTTCAGAACTGGTAATTGATTATCTAAAATATAAAAAATTAATTGATAAAGCAGGTGGTCAACAGCATGTTGAAACTATAGCGACTAAAGAAGTAGATGCAGATGGTTTTGAGCTTTATTATGATAGTGTATTAGATGCTTTTAAAAGACGTAGATTATCTCAAATAGCACAAAGTATTCCGATTTCAATTCATAATGATCCCGATGTTACTGATCTTATAGCAAATATCCAATCTCAGTTATCTACATTAAATGGACATGAGATACATGGTGGTATTAGACCTATTGAGGATTTATTAATTACAGCTTTTGATATTATAAAGGTAAGACGAGAGTCTGAAAGTAATTTAGTTGGTGTAACTACAGGATTTCCTACGATTGATGAGGTTACTGGAGGTTATGTAGGAGGCGATGTTTGGATTTTCAGCGGCAGACCTCAAATGGGTAAAACTACTACATTAGTACAATCTTTTAAATCTACTGCCGAGACCGGAACTCCTTGTTTACTTTTTAATAGAGAAATGAGTAACAATGAACTAATGTTTCGGCTTTTAGCTATGGATGAGAAGATTGATCACTCTAATATTAAATCAGGACAACTTAGTGATCATCAAATGACAAGACTGGAACGTTCTAGAAAAAGATTAAGTAAGTTACCTATTTATTTAGATTCAAATTATTATGGCACAATTTATTATGTCACAAGTGCTATAAGAAAATATCATAATTTATATGACATTAGATTAATTGGGATTGATTATATACAATTACTGGCTGAAAGAACTAGAGATCAGGTAGCTGAATTAGGTAGAATTTCTAGAGAGCTAAAACTACTGGCAATGGATTTAGGAATTACAATCGTAATCCTTTCACAACTAAATAGAAAAGTAGAGGATCGAGAAGATAAAAGACCTATTTTATCTGATTTGAGACAAAGTGGAAACCTTGAAGAAGATGCTGATGTAGTAATAGGGCTTTATCGAGATGAGTATTATAATCGTAATTCTCCATTATCAGGAAAGATAGAATTTCTCATTTTGAAGCAAAGAAATGGACCTACTGGAATGTGTTCATTAGACTTCAAAGGGAAGTATTTACAGATTATAGACAGCCCCGAATTTGAGTTTGGGAGAAATTAGAATATGGTTAAAAGTAAAGATAAAGGTAGCAGATGGGAAAAAGATGCCACAGAAATCCTTAATGAAAAATATGAATTTACCTGGAAGAAAATTGTAGGTTCTGGTGCATTTGGGGCTTTGTTAGATATACCTGAATTACAAGGCGATTTGTTAGGAAAATATTATTTCTTACCATTTGCTTTCAGAGCAGATGCTAAAACAGGTTATGGAGGAGCTACTCAATTAACGATTAAAAGAGACTGGTTTGATAAAATTCGTAAAGAAGCCGAAGCAACTGGAAAGCCGGAAGTTCCATGCCTTATATGCAAATTTTCAGGCTCTCGAAGCGACATCAAATATTTTATAGCTCTTGATTTTGAGGCCTTCCATGATTTTCTAGAAGCCGTTGATGATCTCTATCATGAAAATATCAGGCTTAGGGAAAAATGGGAGAAGTTTGCTCATGGAGAAGATTTTTAATGATGCAGATATTAATAGAATAGCGAATAAAGTCTATGCTAGAGATAGATATGCTACGGTGTGGGATGTTTTTGTGGCTATGTTATCCGAAAAAGGAAATATAGAGCCTTTTATCATATGGATTCTGTCTGATTTTCCCACGATTGAGTTAGTGGCTAAAGGATATAGTATAGATTATATAGCTAATTTTCTAGAGATGCCTATTAAAGAAGTCGAGGCTACTTGCAAAACATGGGGCATAAGAGGCTTCAAAGTGACCCTTGACTTTGATCCAACTTCGGTGTATAATAAAGACATGACAATAGCAGAATTCAAATCTAAACTAGAGCCTGTTTTAGCAATCGTACCATCGGAGGAAACTTTAGAGGATATTGTTCTGAATGTAGAAAAGTATTGGAGTGTAGTAGAACTACTTGAAGAATGGGAAAGATGATAAACAAGGATTATCAGGAGGGACAATGATAATTTTAGACTTATGCTCAGGAACAGGGGCATGGTCTCGTCCTTACAGGGATGCAGGCTATGATGTAATAGAAGTAGACATAAAGCGGGGGGATGATGTTAGATATTATTCTCCACCCGCCGATGTTTATGGAATACTTGCTGCACCTCCCTGCACTATGTTTTCACATGCCAGGACAATAGCCAAAGAACCAAGAGACACAAGAAGCGCAATGGAGATTGTAAGTAGCTGTTTGCGTATTATTTGGGAATGTCAATATGGGGTAAAGACAGGCGAGAAAACCACATCATTAAAATTTTGGGCACTAGAAAATCCTGGTCACGGTATATTGAACAGATTTTTGGGAAAACCTGCATTTATATTCAACCCTTATGATTTTGGAGATAACTATAAGAAAAAGACATATCTTTGGGGGTATTTTAATGAACCCAAAAAATCACCAATAGAAACAGACAAACCCAAATTTGACAAATTATTAACAAAAGAAATATATCCTGAATTTTATGGCAAACTTACAAGACAGGAGCGTAGGGCAATAACACCACCTGGATTTGCTCAAGCATTTTTCGATGCGAATCCATGATGCACGATAACAAGGAGTATCAGGAGAGTGAGTGATGGGCAAGAAACCTTTACCATTGACAAAAGACGATTATCTACATGCTGTGGAGATGCTGAAATATGATTGTGGCTATCCTGCCCATAATGTTAGCGATGTAATTGAATGGTATGTCGCCCAACTCGAAGCCGAAGTGAAGGGGTTGCGAGATAGAGTTGAAATTCTCAAAATGGTTGTATTGGAAAGTCCAGAAGCGATGAAATTAGTACAGGCAATTTTGTATGAGCACAATAAGAAAAGTTGGGAGAGCGGGCGATGATTGATCCAAAAGACTGTCTATCTACACATGGTGGTTCGGGATATGCCCCTGGAAGTTATTGGGATGGCGATGATATTATCTGTGGAATTTGTGGCCATCGTATTGAAAATCCAGCACCTACTGGTGGAAGGATGGTAAAAGCTAAAGGATTATTTGGTATTCTTAAAAGAAAAGAAGAAGTTCCTACATGGCCTAGCTGGATAAAAAAGAAAGGAAAATAAAATGCCAAACGGATTTGCAACACAAGATGAGCTTTTTGATTTAGAAAATTTCTTAGCGTGGTTTATTTGGAGATGTCGTAGATATTCAATTAGAAGTAGATGGGCAAGAGGGGTGGCGGAACATCTTGCAGAGAAACATAATATCAATGTAGATAAATTAGCTGAGGAATTTGATTTTGAAAATATTTGGAAGGAGTTTATACCCGATGACAGAGTTTAATTTACCAGATTTTGATGAGATGCTAGATATAGCTAATGATATTGGAGGTTTAACTAGAGATATTGCTATTACCAAAGCACAATTAGATTCTGAATTAGCGGCGATCACTAGAATCGTCACACAGGAAGAAAAATATTGGGTTGGGGCGGAAGGTAAGGAAAAACCCCCTGCCATGAATTATACTCAGGCCACTTATCATGCAGAGGGTTATAGCGAGGAAAGCAAACGCAGGCTTCAAGAATTGAGAGATCATATTGCTGGTATGGAAGGTGAGCTTGAATATCTGAAAAAGAAATTTCAAGTTTATGCCGCCATGATTGATGTCTGGAAGGCTTCTCAATATAATCTCAATCAAGCACAGTATTGAGGAGAAAATAATGAGACTAGATGAGGAAAAAGAACAACAGCAAGAAGAAATAAGGAACTTTGTTCTTGATAAAAGAAAAGAAGGAAAGATAGTATTTATGACTTTTGAAGGATTAGTATCTGTAGAACTAGACGAATTTATAAAACAGCCTGTTGATGGATTACTTTATGATTTGAATAGACTTGAAGAAGTATCATTAACATTCATTGACGATCCTAAGTGGATAAATGATTTTGCTGTCGCATTAGTTATTAGAGAATTAAAATCTAAGATTACTCGACTTGAAACTAAAGTAAATAACTTTGAAAAAGAGCTAAGAGAGCAAGTTGATGGATGGCCTCAAGAAGAAATTGATGGGTGGATTGAGAAATTGGCTTTAGGAGAGACAAAATGAAGTGTCCAATTTGTAAAGGTGAGGGAGTATTAGCCGAGTTCATTGATCTTGTACTTGGTAGTTATTATTCGCCGTGCGGAGCATGTAACAAAACAGGAAAAGTAAGTCTATGGTGGATGATTAGTTATTTATTTTGGAGCAATGTATCTGTATCTTTTGTTGAGTGGTATGCAGATATTATTCTAAAGTGGAGGAAAGATGAGCGCTGATAATTATATGGCTATTAAAAAGATAGATAATGTTTGGCATGTATGGATGGTGCTTGGAGGTTATGACAGAAAGGACTGGACTATACCATCTGGTGCATATCATAAGATATTTGATGATGAAATAGATGCACATCATTATGCACACAAGGTATGTAGTGAAGAAATTGTAGAATATGGTGTTATCTTACTGGAGCCTAAAGAAACAAAAAAAGATATAGTTACTATAGGAGATCATTTTCAGCTTGTAGGTAAATTTAAGGGATTATCTAAAGCCTCTTCAGAACTATTGAGTATGTTTATTAAAGAAATTAATATACTAACACCAGAAAAACTGAGGGCTATAAGGCGAATACGTAGTATATTGGAAGGAAACTGAGAATGATATGTGGAATCAAATGCACGAAATAACAGATAGGTTTCCTGAGGAGGATATGATGCAGGAAGAAAACGAAAAACAATGGTTCATTCACAACGAACAAATGAGAGAACTATATGAGCCTCAATATAAGAAATGTTCTCTTTGTGGATTTCCATTTATGATTATTGACATGGACGAAGAATACCCAGACTACTGTAAGAGTTGCATTGAGGCAACATCTGATTTGGAGGGAGAGTTGTGAAGATACTTGATTTGACTGCTGGCAAGAGAGCTATTTGGTTTAACAAAAAAGATGATAGAGCAACATTCATTGATATTCGCCCTGAGGTTAGTCCAGATTTTATAAGTGATAGTTCTAATCTTCCAATGAAAAACAATAATGGTTACAACTTGATTGTATTTGATCCACCCCACGTAAATACCGGAAAGGGCAGAAGCAGAGGAACTAAGAAAAACAGCTTTCAAGATTATTATGGGCATTTTACAACTGCCGAAATCAAGTCGCTGATAAGAGGCGGAGCGAGAGAGGCCCATCGAGTTTCATTACCTGGGGCACTAATGGCATTCAAATGGAATGACCATGATTACAAGCTGAAAGACATATTATTTATGATGGAAGATTGGTGGGAGCCACTATTTGGGCAAAGAGTGGCGAGGCGTACGAAACATTCAAGCTCTACTTATTGGGTAATGTTGATAAGAAAAGATATAAGTGTTGACTCGAATGATGAAACCTAGTTATTTGGAGGGAGAATTGTGAAAATAATTGATCTACAAGAAAGATTTGCTAAAGCATGGTGTAAAGAAACAGCATATCATCAGGAATGGGACAATAAATGTCCTGCATATAATCAATGTTGCCCAACTGCGCTTGTGGCTCAAGATTATCTTGGTGGCGATATTCTATGGGCAGATTTAGGAAATGATGATAAGCATTATTGGAATTTATTGCCTGATGGATCTTGGTGGGATTTTACAGAAGAACAATTTTTCTTTATGGGAATACCGAATCCTGCGGGGAAAAAAGGCAGAAAAGCAAACCGCAAAAGTTTATTGAGAATAAAAAATGTTCGCCAACGATATGAAATATTGCTAAACAGAATATCAAAAGACATTGGTGTTGCTTCGCATGATGGTGCTGAGGGCGAAACATCTCAGGAAGTAGAGAGGACTGACGATGAAACTGACTGAAGAACGACGTAAATTTTTGCGAAATGTGCTACCGAGTGCCGAGTATTGTCACCTGGGTCAATGGGGTGGCGGGCAATGGGAGGTTCAGCAAGACCTCGAGGATGCTCTTGATGACCTCGCCCAACTCGAAGCCGAAGTGGAGAGGTTGCGGAAACACGTAAAATCAGCAGAGGAGATTATACGAAAAATACCAGAGGAAATGTTTGAGGATATTATTGATGAATTTTATACCGCCCTCAAAGCAGGAGATGACGATGATTGCTAACCTGCTCAGATGGCTTCATTACTGGGGAATGTTTGGCGAGGGCTTAGTTGGTGTCCTATCCTTGGGGAAGATCAAGACGCATTGGTCTGTCAAAACGGCGACCTATTATGCCCGTTACCTTGCAAGGCTAAGAATGAGAACAGGCAGGAGATGACGATGAGTTATGACCAAGAACTAGCAGATGCCTACAAGCGCATTAGGAAACTTGAGGCCACAATATTTGAGATAAAAGAACTGGCCTTGAGTGTTCATCAAGAAGAAGATACAGAAATAGTACCTCTTTGGCTCATTGATAAATGCCAAAAAGCACTAGGCAAATGTACTTGTGAATATGGATGGCTTGGAACAGGTAGAATGGATTCAAATGTATGTCCTATTCACGACAAAAGAGGCGAAAGTGTGGCTTGATGAGATTGAGGAGCAAATGGATTTTGCAACATCACATTATGAAGGACCAGTATCCGTTAATTTCACAGGACAAGACTTGCGGCGCATGGCCCGTGTGATTAGGGAGCTTGTCGCAATCCTCAAAAATATGGGGATAGAGTTGATTCATGTTTACGTCGAAGATATATCCGATGATGTAAAGGAATTATTTAATGACAAAATTAGAACATTATCTTGATACCATAGAAAAATTAAAAGGAATGATAGAAGAGGCTTATAAAGCCTGTAAATCAGAGGCAATGGGCTGTCCTTGGTGTAGTGGTTACATATCAAGTTTTCGAGAAGAGCACGATGAGTATTGTGAGTATATCAAAATGAAAGCGAAGGATAATGAGTATTCCAAAGAATCTTAAACATGAATATCCAGGTTTAGGAGAATGGTGTATCTTAAGTGCTTATCGAGGTTCTATAGCACACGGTACTTATATTCCTCCAAAAAGTCCATTATCTACAGATGATAAGGATGCGATGGCAATTTGTGTGCCGCCACCACAATATTATTTGGGCTTGAAAAATTATGGTAGTAGAGGTACAATCGAAATTAAATTAAATGATTGGGATATTGTTATCTACGAAATTAAAAAGATGATTAACCTATTAAAGCAGGGCAATCCCAATGTACTAATGATGCTATGGTTAGAGCCTAACCATTATATGTATGTCTCGCCAGCAGGACAATTATTACTTTCTCATAGATATGTATTTAATGGTAAGCATGTTTATCGTAGCTTTATTGGTTATGCCGTAGCTCAATCTAGAAAAATGGAGCAGTTTAATAAGATGGGTTATATGGGAGAAAAACGAAAAAAGCTAGTACAGCAATTTGGTTATGATACAAAAAATGCCTCTCATTTAATTCGTTTATTAAGAATGGGGATTGAATTTTTAAATGATGGTGAGATGTATGTTATGAGGCATGATGCACCAGAGCTTATTGCTATTAAACAAGGTGAATGGTCATTAGATAAAGTAAAACAAGAATCAGAACATTTATTCAAAGTAGCTGAACAGGCTTATTTACAATCTAAATTACCAGCTAAACCAGATTTTGAACAAGTAAGCCAATTATGTCAAGACATAATCAAAACAGCTTGGAAAGAGCGTGGTTACGAATTATGATAGATCAAATTAGACATAGTTATTCAAGCACCAAAGATTTTTGGGAGTGTGCTAAACGATATCATTATCGTGTGACAACTCCTGATTCTGCTGTTCCTAATGAACATATGGTCTTTGGGAAAATTGTACATTCTTCTATAGAAAGATATGAAAAATACGATAAATCCATCACAAAATTAGTAGGATGGTCATTACATGAATGGGAAAGAGAAATGGCCACATCGAGTTTTCTAGAGGGTAAAATTCCTAGACCTCCTAAGTCTTTTAAACGAATGTACGAAAATTATATTCATATTATTAAACCCAAGCTACCCGCTAAAGATATAGAAGTTGAAAAATTCTTTAAAATTTCATTAGCATATTCTCCTGATGGAGAAACTAAAATATCTTTCGTTGGAAAGATAGATAGAATTGATAGTGGCGGTATTTATGATTGGAAAACCTCAGAAAGATTACCAGATACTTATGAACTACATGACAATCAGTTCTTTGCTTATTGGTGGGCATATCGAAAATTGTACGGCGAAAATCCAAGCAGGATTGTTTATGGGCATTTAGGAAGTGGGAACTTGTATAATATAGATATGAGTGTTTCCCTTCTGAGAAACTTTGAAAATCTGCTTGACAAAACAACAGAAGTAGTGTATAATGCATGGAGAATGGAGAGATTTCCTCGTATTATAGGCTATCAATGTAAAAGATGTCCCTTTAGGAGTATTTGTTTTAGGGAACTTGCGGAAGAAGAGGAACATGTCAAAGATTGTTGAAGAATACATTAGATCGTTATATCTTATTCTAGATGATGGAGACATCGAAAGCGATCAATTTAATAACGCATTAAATATTCAAATGACTATTAATAAGTTATTAGAGCGAGGAAATCTAAGAGACTTTGACATAAAGGTAATCAACGGAATTGCAAGCGGCTTTAATTTTTCGGAAATTGCTACATTGTTGATGGCTGATAGAAAAAGAATTTCTGATTCATTTAGAAAAACCTGTCGAAAAATAGCTTTTGTGTTAGGAGATGAATTTACAAATACAGGTTTTATATATAGAATTGCCTCTAGATATGCTATTGGCGAAAAGAAAAAAGAGGATTTAAAGGAATTCTTTAAGTGAGAAAGAAAATCTGCATAATTTGTGGGGATGGTTTAGAAAACAGAGAGCACAGATTTTGTAATGTATGTGCAGACTTCACAAAAACATATGGAGTAAATCATGCTGGAAAAAATAGACAGCGTATTAAAGAGGGAAGGAAAAAGAATAAGGGCAAGAATCACGAAGAGGAATGAAGAAAGATGTATCCATCGTCATTCTATTAAGACACATCCAAACTGTTTCCGTAGAGGCGGTAAAATGCTTCTCAAGAATAAACAGCGGTGGTATGAGGAAGAAAATCTTACTCTCGCTAGTCTGGATGTTGAAACCTCTCACCTGAAAGCAAATCTAGGCTTCATGCTTTCGTGGGCATTGAAATATCGTGGTGGGAAGATTGTCTCGGATATTATTACAAGGGAAGAAATACTGAATGGAACATTTGATAAAAGGATTGTAGGAACACTAGTTAAAGAATTAGAAAACATAGACATTATAATAACATATTATGGACTTGGTTTTGATGCTCCATATTTGAGAGCAAGAGCGTTATATTGGGGATATCATTTTCCTGCTCATGGTTCGATTTATCACTTTGATGTTTATTATAGAGTTCGTAGATTATTAAGACTTCATAGAAATAGCATGGATGCCGCTTCTAAGTTCTTTGGGATAGATGGTAAAACACATATTGATGTATCTACATGGCAGAAAGCGGCTTATGGAAATAAAAAAGCATTAAAGGAAGTGCTTGATCATAATATTGAAGATGTAAAAGTTACTGAAGAACTATTTGATTTACTTGAGGATTACAGTAAGTGGACTAGACGATCACTATAATAAGGAGGAAATGGTAATGGATAAAATCAAGTCTGTAGAAGAAAAAATTAAAGAGTTAGTTACGGCAACGCAAGAAAAAAATTATCGAGGTAGGAAGATGGTCGTGAGTGTACATTCACATACTGATGATTTGAAAAACTTTGTAGTGAATGGTACATTACATTTATCTGTCTCTGAGACACCAGAAGATAAAGAATCGTGGACAGATAGAGAATTCTCTGTTATGATTATAGAAACTGATCCTGATTTAGCGGTTGCCGAGGTTTTTGCTCACCTTAATTCGATACCAATGGAATATGGTGATATGATATTTGAAGATGACTTTAAAGAGGTAATCAAACTTCTGGAGGAATCAAGTGAGCAAACCAAAATCTCGACATCGCAAGCGGCCATCTAAAAAAACGAAGTTAGGAAATAGTACAAAAAGATTTAAACGTAAGGAAGCAGTTAAACGTTCTTTATTAAGAAAAATGATCGAAAGGTGGTATGGACATGGTAGGCGTGGAGATCACATTTCTGAGCGGAGTTAACTCTATCATTATTAAAGGCAAAGATAAAGCCTTTATTACAACAAAAGATTCAGTTATCTTTGATAAGAGTATGTTGACATATATTATTGTAGCCATGTTAAAAGAAGGCTACATTAATCATAAAATTATTGAGGGCGTACTAGAAGAAATCCATACCGCCTGAGGAAAAATCATGGAAAAACCTGTTGAAGAAATGACGCGAGATGAGCTTATCCATATTTATGTGGATGTTTATGATAGAGAGCTTAGTGAGTTGGGAAGTGGTTATATTCCTGTAGATACTCTTAGAGAAGCTGTAGCTATGCTTTTAGATGTTGATCCAGAGGATGAACCTTACACGATCTCATCAGCCAGCGATTTTGAATTTGTTGATATAGACAAGGCTGAGGAATTAGATGCCGAGGCTTCTGAGCAACAAGTTGAGTGGTATCGTATTCATGGTTCTTCTGCAAGACGTATTAAGAAATCATAGGAGGAAGAAAGATGTTTGTAATTACACCTGAACAATTATTTGCATTCGCACTATCGGGCATTGTTATTTCCATTATCTTTGAATATTTTCCTAAATTTAGTGATTGGTATAACTCTCTGCCTGATAACATTCAAAGGTTGGTTGTATTAGGGTCTGGACTTTTGGTTGTATTGGGAGCTTTTGGTTTAGGATGTCTAGAGATTCTTATTTTATCCTGGATTTGCACATGGGCAGGGCTTTATGATGCTTTATTAGCATTTGTAGCTTATATTATTGCAAATCAGGCAACTTATCTAGTCCTACCTAAGCCTAAAAGGAATTAATCATTGTGGGAGGGCGGGTGGGAATAAAACTATGATAAAATGTCCTATTTGTAAAGGATGTATGAGAGTTAAAGGTAATACTCTTATACAGGGAAATAAAAGGCTAAGATGGTATTGCAATCTCTGTAAAAAGTATTTTACTAGAGAATCAAGAACTGCACCATTAGAGGAGGTAAGGGATGTACGAACCGGAGATGGGACAATTCATGTTCGGGACGAAATGGGAAGCGAGAGGGTGTCCATCTTATATTCTGACTGGAATTAATTGGATTAATGATACTTTGTCCTCTAAATTTGGTGAGGATTTTTATATCTCAAATAACGGTTTAGTTTATTGGAATTATACTTTTATAATTCAAGCATATTATTGGGGAGAGTGTAAATGTGGCTATGATGAGGCAGAAATAGCTTGGGAAGAATCTCATAAACATAGCCCTATTTGTTTTCATACACAATATCGTAATTTTATAAATAATTATGGTGACTTTTTTGCCCCAAAGAATATGTCTAAGAAAGAATGGGAGAAAAGATATGAGGACTTTAAGTCCAAACATGGGCTACCCAAAGGCAAGGACGGGGATTATGGTATTGCCATTAGATGCACTTGTGACTATCATAAAAAGTGGGATAGCTGGTCAGCAACTCACTCCCACGCAGAGAATTGTTTTATTGTACGCCCAAATTTTTGGCACTTTGACAGCGATACAAGAACTCACTGGTATAAGTATCCAGGTAGAGGGATGTCTATCAATAGAAAGACTTCAAGAGAGTTCTGGTTTAAAATCATAAAAGAATGTATCAATAGCATAGAAAATGATTCTCGAACAAGAAAAGAAATTATAATTCTAAACGAAAAGTACTGGAAATGACTCAATTAGAAGATATAATTAGTCAAGATTACACTCTTAGAGGAAGTGGGAGATATATACGTTCTCTTGAACATGATAGTTTAGTTGTGGATTTAGAGAAACAAATTTTCTACTGGAATTCTAAAGGCATTGCTGGAGATATGTTTGATTGGTTAGTCAAAGTTAAAGGCTATTCTAATCAAAGTGCTAAAGAGTTTGTTAAAAGATATAGCCCTTTTATAGCTTCAACAAGAGAACAAAGACCTAGAGATAAAATTATTGTTAATGATTCTTTAGTTGAGGCTTTTTTTAAATTGGGTAAATATTATAGAGATTACTGGTACAATCGTGGCTATACAGATTCTACGATTGATTTATTTAAGTTAGGATTTTCTGGAGATTGGTATGTTATACCTATCTTTGTAGCTGGTAAATTTAGAAATTTTCAATGTCGCAACAAAGATAAAAAAATGAGACATTGGTATAGAGGCGTAGGTCCACTACCTTTCAATTTAGATTATGTCAAAGATCGAGAATGGTTCGTCTTGACAGAAGGACCAGTTGATGCTATAATACTTATGCAATATGGCATACCAGCTATGTCTACTAATACAGGGGCGGGCTATTTTGAGCCTCAATGGATAGGAGAGTTTAAAAATCTAAGGGAGGTTTGGATTGTTCATGACAATGATGACGCAGGCAGAAAAGGTGCAAGAAAGATTGGAAAGATATTTGGAACAGTTGCAAAATGTTATTGTTTCTCTGAATATCCTGATGGCTACGATATCTCAGACTTGTTTCGAGATGGATGTACTGCGAATGAATTTAGAGAACTTGTCTCAGCAAATGCAGGATATTGGTTTGAGGTTTGATGATGAATCTATGGAGGAGTAAAAACGGCAATCATATATTATTTAATGCTGATAATATTGATGTAATGCAACATTTATTTTTTTCTCATAACATTAAAATTGATCTTATTTATGCAGATATGATGTACGACAATCTTGATTTTTGCTGGCTTTGGCATTGTCGAGAAAATCTAAAAGACACAGGAAGTATATTTGTACAAACTGATCAACGAAGTGTAGCTGAATTAAAATTGCACATGGATGATCTTTTCGGTAAAGAAAATTTTATCAACTGGATTATCTGGCCGTACGACTGGGGGGGAAGGCCAAAAAGAGCATTTGGGAGGAAGCATGACGATATTCTTTGGTATGCAAAAACTGGGGATTATTTATTTTATCCGGAAGCTGTCCAAATTCCAAAAAAGGTGCTTGGAGACATTCTTAACCCATCGGGTCGCACTACTAAAACCCCCACGGATGTTTGGGAGGACATTGGTAATTTCCATACTATGTCGTCTGAACGTATTAGCGGAACAAAGTGGCAGAAGCCCGAAAGACTTATACGAAGAATTATTGAGGCTGTCACAAAAAGAGGAGATAGTGTTTTCGACCCCTTTGCAGGAAGCGGAACGACTTTAGCAGTATGTATGAAACTTGGAAGAACAAGCGTTGGTTGTGAAATAGATGATGATATTTTCAATAAGGCTGTGGAAAGGTTGGAAAAACTTGACAAATAAATATACAGCGGTGGTCAGAAAAAAGCCATCACTTCCATGTAGAATATTAAATAAGCATAGTTTATTAATAGGCAAAATGCTTGATTATGGGTGTGGAAGATGTTTTGATGCTAAGTATTATGGTATGGATGCATTTGACCCTAATTGGAACATTTATAATTATATTAACAAACCTTCTACTTATGATACTATAGTATGTAATTACGTATTAAATGTAGTCACACCGCTTGAAGAAGAGGTTATCATAGATCATATATATATGTTACTCAAAACAAGAGGTAATGCTTATTTTACTGTTAGGAGAGATTTGAAAAGGGATGCTCAGAAGGGTAGGGGTTGTATACAAAGAATGGTTTATTTACCATTAGAATCAATCCACAGAACATCTGCTTTTGAGATATATAGGATGAAAGTATGATATTAATATTTCTACAGAACGCTTATCGTAAAAATGGTAATAAATATAGAAGCAGAGAACATTGGCTTAAAAGAATGTGGAATTCACACACAGGACGTAGATTAAAGGAAATGCTTCCTAGTGAAAGTCAGATATATGTAGCAAATGCTAGTCCAAAAATAGGAAAGGATGCTAATACAATATTCTATCCTGATTTAGAATATATGAAAAGAATAATTAATAAAGTAAATCCTAGCATTATTGTAGGATGTGGTAAAATAGCTCAAAAAGGTTTGAATGAATTGGGCGTTGAATATATATCAGCACCGCATCCGGCATGGAGAGCCTTATCAAAGAAGGAAACAAAAAGGATATGCGAAGAAATCAGGTCTATTGTGTAGATTATAAAGATGGCATGGCATCCTTGGAGGATGAAAGTATAGATTTAATTGTAACATCTCCTCCATATTGGCAAGCTAGAAAATATGATGGACGTTCTACAATTGGGTTTGAAAAGTCACCTTATGAATATGTAGAAAATCTTGAACCTTTTTTAGAGGAATCTTTAAGAGTTTTAAAACCAACAGGAGGTCTATGGCTAAACATAGGAGATTCTAGATCACAAGGAAAGAAACGCCAACGTGGTAGACGAGATACAGATGTAGGTAGAAAAGGTAAGGGATTTTCAGGGTGGTCAAATTGGGACGGAGATACCAAAACGGTAGAAGTAAACCATAATATCCCTCCTAAAAGTTTTATTGGTATTCCTGAATTAGTGATGTTAGCCTCCTTAGATATAGGTTTTCGAGTAAGAAATAAAATTATATGGGCTAAAGGAGCTATGAGATATGATGGTGCATCTTATGGAGGCACAACTCCAGCACCTTTTAAAGATAATTTTGCTGTTTGTTGGGAGCCTGTTTATTATTTGACAAAAGACCGCTTTAATTATTTTAATATGGACGCTTCTCAAATACCAGCAAAAAGCGGAGGATTTAAAGCTCCTTTAAACGTATGGGTAGTACCTCCAAGTGCCGGTAGGGAAAGGTTTTCCTATAAAGGTCAAGTCAATTATGCAACTTTTCCTCCAGCATTGATAGATATTATCATTAAAGCGGGATGTCCTCCTAAGACTTGTACACATTGTAAGAAACCTTATCCGATGCTTCCAGATTATAAGGGTTTTAAAAAATGCACTTGTAAACCAATGGGAGTTTTTGTATATGAACGAGGTCTTATTTTAGACCCATTTGGGGGGAGTGGAACAACAGCTATTTCAGCTATAAAGAATAATATGGATTATATTTTATTTGATATTAGCCCTGAGCAAGTTGAATATGCAAAGGCGAGGATTGAATATGCTAAACAAGGATGAAGCAATAACATTATTTATGAATACCCCTTTAGGAACATATCAACATCGTGATGAATTTAGAAATAAATTTGGCGTTGGAATAATAGCTGAGAAACATTGGAATGATGGTGTGTTTGCATTAGGGATTGAATATGGAATGATGATGACTCTTGCCATGATTTTCGATATAACTCCGGAGGATATAGAAAATGTCTTACGAGATTAACATGGCACATCATGAATCTTTTTTTAAAGCGTTCACTAGAATTCCTAGTGGAACGTTTGATCTATGTGTAACATCGCCTCCATTTTATAATGCTAGAAAATATGGTAGTGAGTGGGATTATTTCAAAACAGAAGAAGATTGGCTACATTTTTGTTTGAACATGTTAATTTGTGTAGCTGAAGTTATGAAATCAGAAGGTATTATTTGGTGGAATACAGGTCCAGGTTATGCAGAAAGCAGAAGATTGTCTGTTGTAGAGAAACTAATTATTGAAGCAGAAAAGCAAGGTATTTTTATAATAGACAAATTCCCGTGGTGTAAAACTTCTGCTTTACCTAAAAAATATCAAAATCGTCCTTATCCAGCCTGGGAAGAAAATATTATTTTTTGTAAAGAACCTAAATTAGCAGTATATTATGTAGATCATGTAAGAGAACCTTATGCTGAATCTACTTTAAAGAGACTAAAGTATCCAGTAGGACAAATTCAGTCTGATGAAAAGGGTGAATTCAAAAAACGAAAGAAAGTAAAACCACATCCATTAGGAAAAACTGTGCCTAATTATTTTGTAGATAAAGTGGATACCTCTCGCAGACAACATCCTGCACCTATGGCTAAATGGTTAGCTAATTGGGCTATTCGAGCTTATAGCAAAGAGGGAGATTATGTACTTGATCCGATGTGCGGCATTGGTACTGTGCTTGTCGAGGCTATTAAACTAGAAAGAAATGCTTTAGGTTTTGATATTAATGAGAAGTATGTAGTTAAAGCAAATGAGGCTTTGGGATGGAAAACTATCACCTTGTAGTCTCAGACGGAGGGTACAAGAATGGATTGGCTTACGGCTCCTTTAGAATAT